>Ga0351938_1252_pt1 | contig 9568 bp, 7 predicted proteins | sample TotcelT113001M10_FD_206850 | JGI IMG/M metagenome (GOLD analysis project Ga0351938, IMG submission 206850) | Enriched cells from coal bed in the Powder River Basin, Montana, United States - Total cells T11 rep2 HSBNCT.T11.300.1.M10 ... | reverse complement strand
CACATGCCGTGGTATCGGGGCAGCACGCTGATGAGCTTTCTGGATTCGGTCTATATCGGGTCGGACCGCAACCTGGAAGACTTCCGGTTTCCCGTCCAGTACGTCAATCGGCCGAACCTGGACTTTCGCGGCTTTTGCGGCACCATCGCTTCCGGGATCGTTCGCCGCGGCGACGAAGTGATGGCGCTGCCGTCGCGCAAGACAAGCCGCGTCAAGTCGATCGTCACCTTGGACGGCGAACTCGAAGAAGCTTTTCCTCCCCAAGCCGTCACGCTGACGCTGGCGGACGAAATCGACATCAGCCGCGGCGACATGATCGTGCGGCCCGGCAACATGCCGAAGCTCGAACAGCGGTTCGACGCGATGCTGGTCTGGATGGCCGAACAGCCGATGGTCCCCGGCCGACAGTACCTGTTCAAACAGACGACCAAGCTGGTCACCGGATCCATCGACACCCTCCGCTATCGGGTGGATGTGAACTCGCTCCATCGCCAAGACGCACCGACGCTCCGATTGAACGAAATCGGCCGCTGTGCCGTGACGCTGACGGAGCCGATCGCGCTGGACGATTATCGCCGCAACCGCGTGACGGGGGCCTTTATCGTCATCGACCGGATCACCAACGGGACCCTGGGCGCCGGCATGATCCTGTCGCGGGTGACCGCCGACCAGCGGCACGACCACTGGGACGACGAGCCGCTGTCCCGGACGCTGCACGGCCAGCACAGCAACGTCACGCCGGACGAGCGGACGGCGCGGTTCGGCCAGCAAGCCGTGACCATCCTGCTGACCGGATTGACGGGAGCCGGCAAAACGAGCGTGGCTTACGGCCTGGAACGTCGCCTGTTCGACGCCGGACAGGCCAGCGCCGTCCTGGACGGCGAGAATATGCGTTTGGGCCTCAGTCGCGACTTGGGTTTCACCGCCGAAGACCGTTCGGAAAACCTGCGGCGAAGCGCGGAGATTGCCAAGCTGATGAACGAGGCTGGCCTGATCTGCATCGGCGCGTTCGTGGCGCCCAGCGAGGAGGTGCGGCAGCGGGCGGCTCAAGTCGTAGGTCCGGATCGCTTTCTGGTCGTGTACCTCAGCGCCCCGGTCGACGTCTGCCGCCAGCGCGACCAGGGCGGCCAGTACAGCCGAGCCGACGACGGCTCGATCGCCAGCTTTCCCGGCGTCTCGGCGCCCTACGAAGCGCCGCTCGCCCCGGACCTCGTCCTGCCGACGCACGAGTTGAGCGTCGAGCAGTGCGTCGAGCAGATCATGGGATTGCTGCAGCGAAAGCAGGTCTTGCGCTGAGCGGAAGTTTGCGGCGTTCAACGGCACAGAAGCCAAACCGGACGGCGGAGGAGCAGCGTGCCGATTGGCAGCAGCGTTACGAGGCGGCCAACCGCGAACGCGAGGCGGCCAAGGGGGCGCTGGTGCGGCAGATCCAGTTCTGCGAGCGCCTGCTGGGAAGACGTGTGTCGAATGCTGAGGAACTGACCGCTTGCAGTCTCGACGAGTTGCGAGATCTTGCCGAGCGTCTGGAACGGGAATCGACGCCTTGATACCACCTTGCAAGTGCTGATACGCAAAGCCATCTGCCGAAACGACTTGGCAGCGATGATCGAGGAAGCCGGGGTCATCATGACGCCTGAGGTGACCGCCGAACCGCAGCCAGTGGTCGAAACGTGTCGGTCGAAACGCATCCCACGCCAACCGGCAGCGAGGCGAACGCACTTCTCGAATCACCTTCACGATCGCCATCACCTCGACAACCTAGTGGAGATATCGCCTCCGTCCGTTCGCGGCACGATCATCCACCTGGAGGAGCGGGGACTGGTGGTTGAGCCTTCACGGCAGAACCGTGCCGGATGCCGTGACCTCGGACGTGCTGGCGCCGGACAGGTCGGTTTGGATGCGAATGGTGACGGACAAGGGGCCGGGTTCGCCGGCGGCTTGGAAAGTGACCGGGACGAAATGCAGCGTCTTGGCCTCCGGGCCAACCTCGAATTGGAATCGGGGGTCGTCGCACTCGACGGCGGTGATCCGAAACGCCTCGGAGCCGCGGACGACCAATCGCGTTTTCAGGGCTTGTCCGACCGACGCATTCCCCAGGTATAACAGAGCCGGACTGACGGACAACGGCGGGACGATCTGGCCGCTGACGGCCAAGGGAACGCGGTTTCCTGTGCGGTCGTCCGTCTCCAACGTCAGCTCGGTCGCGATCGTCCCCGGCGGCGCGTCTTCGGCTAGTCGTACCAGCAGTTCATAACCGACGCGGCCCGAATGGCGGCGGGTTTCTCGCGTTTCGACCTGAACATACGGCGCCGGAACGCGGATGGCGGTGATTCGCCAGTCGCTACGGCCGGCGTAATCGACGCCGACCACTCGCTCCGCAGCCTGGCCTTTGCGAACGGTTCCAAAATCGACGCTGCCCGGCTGGAGCACCACGTCGCAGCGGATGTAGCCGCGAACCTGCAGCTGCACTTCGGCATAGCGGGGCCGGTCGAAGACCACGATGATGGTCGCCGATCGCTGGCCGGTGAACGAACGCGTGTTGAAGACGGCCCGAATGGCCCCTCGTTCGCCGCTCTTGACGGTGCTATGGACCACGCTGGGCGTGGAACAGCCGCACGTCGTGCGCACGCCGCGCACGTGGACGTCGGAACCGGACGTATTGGTGAACCAAAATAAATGCTCGGCGACGGCCCCGCGGGCCACGGTACCAAAGTCGTGATACGTCGAGGCAAACCGCGGCGTTGCCCAAGTCTGGCCGGCCGCTTCGACCGCAAACCGCGGCAGCAGCACCAGGACGGCGACAAGCAGTATCGATCGTTTCATGGCCATCTCCCTCGGCCAAGCCGAGTTAACGCAGGGAACCCCCTTTTTGAGAGCATAGGCCACGAACGGCGCTGCCGTGCCAACCGTGACGTCGGAACATGGTCATCCCCTCCGCCCCGCGGCGGAAAACCAGCTACGGCCCGCAGAATCGGATCGTGTCCGAGTGGCAAGCCCCGCCGCCATTCGCTATATTCACGGCCACAAGGCCGCCTGGGAGCGTTCCGTGACAATCGAGGCTCAACGCGTAAGGAGTTTAACGATGCATCCTTTCATTGAATCCCTGCTGTCCAACGGCCCCCTGCTGACCGACGGCGCGTGGGGTACGCAGATGCAAGCTCGTGGGCTGGCCGTCGGCGGTTGTCCTGACGAATGGAACCTGTCGCGTCCGGAGGTGGTCGAGGAGATCCCGCGGGCTTACGTCGAGGCGGGCAGTCAAATCGTGTTGACCAACACGTTTCGGGCCAACCGCGTGACGTTAGCCGACTATGGCCTGGCCGACCAGGTGGAAGCCATCAACCGCGCGGGGGCGGAGATTTCGTGTCGAGCTGCCGCCGGGCGGGCGCGCGTCTTCGGCTCGATTGGCCCCAGCGGCAGGATGCTGATGATGGACGAAGTCAGCGAGCAGCTGCTGTTGGAGGCGTTCGACGAACAGGCTCGAGCGCTGGCCGCCGGCGGCGCGGACGGCCTGGTGATCGAAACCATGGGCGATCTGGCGGAAGCGAAACTGGCGGTGCAGGGCGCCAAAGCGGCGGGATTGCCGGTGGTGGCCTGCATGTGTTTCGATTCGGGCGCGGCCTTGGACCGCACGCTGATGGGTACCACGCCGGAGCAGGCGGCACAGGAGTTGACCGCAGCCGGCGCCGACGTGATCGGCGCCAACTGTGGGCAAGGCATCGCCGGCTACGTCGACTTGTGCCGCCGTTTGCACGCTGCGACCGAGCGGCCGATTTGGGTGAAACCCAACGCCGGCATCCCGGAATTAGTGGATGACGTCCCGCTGTGGAAAACGCCGCCGCAAGAGTTCGCCCGCTACGGTCCGGACCTGGTCGCCGCCGGCGCCGCTTTCCTCGGCGGCTGCTGTGGCACGGCGCCGGATTTCATCCGAGCCCTGCACGACGCGATTCGAGATGGCAAGGCGGCTTCGTAGCACAGGCGGGCAGCCTGTGCAAAACGGCAAGATGGGCAGGACATCTTGCCTGCCAAAAAACCCGTGATCCTCCGCCGTAGCGTGTTGCTCCAAAATTCTTTCCTCGCGAAATGGTTTCCTCATGAACTCTCGCCAACGCGTTTTGGCCGCGATCAACCACCAGCCGTCGGATCGAGTTCCGATCGACATGGGCGGCACGCGCCAGTCCGGCATCGCCGCGTCGACGTATCACCGTCTAAAGCAGAAACTGGGACTGGCCACGCCGACGCGCGTTTACGATCTGTACCAGATGTTGGCCGAGGTCGAGCGGCCGATACGGGAACGTTTTGGCGCCGATGTCATCGGCCTGAATCGGCCCGATGTGGCCTTCGGCATCGTCAACCAGGACTGGAAGCCGTGGCAACTGTTCGACGGCACGCCGGTCGAAGTGCCGGACGGGTTTCGGCCGGTGGTCGAGCCGAGCGGTGATCTGGTCATCCTGCGCGACGACGAGCCGATCGCCCGCATGCCCAAAGACGGGTTCTACTTTGATCGCGTGGAAAAGTTCCCCGGCGCGGCCCACGTGGACCTGGACGCCTACCAGCCGCCGCTGCTGGGGGACGAGGTGTTCGAGGATTATCGAGTCCAAGCCGAAGCCCTGTACCAGAACACGGATTTTGCCATCGTGGCGCCGCTGGGGCCGCCGTACGAACTGTTCTACGGACTGGGTACGGGCGATTTCGAGATGTGGATGATCACGCTGGCCAGCGAGCCGGACTATGTGTCGGCGTTGTACGAAAAACTGGTTGCGGCGTGGCTGGTGAATCTCGAGCGGTTTGCCGAAGCGGTCGGCGACCGGGTGCAGATCCTGCAAGTGAACGACGATTTTGGCACACAGCATTCGCTGTTCCTGTCGGTCGAGATGTTTCGCCGCCAAATCATGCCGTATTACCAGCGCGGCTTGGACTGGATCCACCACAACACCAACATGAAGGTTCTGTTGCATTCGGACGGGGCGATCTTCCCGCTGCTGCCGTCGCTGATCGAAACCGGCTTTGACATCCTGAACCCGGTCCAGACCAGTGCGGCCGGCATGGATGCCCAACGGCTGAAGGACGAATTCGGCGACCGCATGGCGTTCTGGGGCGGCTCGCTGGACTGCCAAAAGACGCTGCCCTACGGCACGCCGGACGAAGTCGTCCGCGAAGTCGAACAGCACTTGCGCGTGTTCGCCCCCGGCGGCGGGTACGTGTTCGCGTCGGTCCACAACATCCAGGCAGGCGTCCCGCCGGAAAACGTGGTCGCCATGTTCGATACGGCACTAGCGTTTCAACCGTAGGAAGTTCTTTTGCGGAGAATCGATCCGACGGAACGTTGAACGTCGGCGGCCGGGCCCGCGTGACTGTCGGGCCGGCGTGACAATCGCGAGACGCGCTGATAGAATGCACCGTGACTTCGTAGCACAAGCTGCCAGCCTGTGTGAGACGTTCATGGCATCGTCCGTTGTCTAGGAGTTCGGAGTGCGTCGCATGTCAACTTCCGTCGTATCGTCTCCCGCCGCGCGCGGGGACACCGCGATCTTGCCTGCCGAAGCGGACACCGTGTGGCGAATGTCGGTGCAGCAATATCACGAGATGATTCGCGCCGGCATCCTGTCCGACGACGATCCCGTGGAACTTCTCGATGGCTTGCTGGTGAAGAAGATGCCTAGAAACCCGTCCCACAGCACCGCAACGCGCATGGCCCGAGCCGCATTGGAACGTCGTTTATCGCCAATTTGGCTGGTCGACACGCAAGAGCCGATTAGCTTGGCGGCAAGCGAACCTGAACCCGATGTGATCGTGGTCCGCGGAGGACGCGAACGGTACGTGACGCGGCATCCCGGCCCTGTGGACATCGCGTTGGTAATCGAGGTCGCCGAGGCGACGCTGAAACGCGACCGAGACGTGAAGCAGCGGCTGTACGCCGAAGCAGGCATTCCGGCGTATTGGATCCTGAACCTCGTCGAAGGCTTTGTCGAACAATACCTCGTGCCGTCGGGCGCGGTCGAGGTGCCTGGCTATCGCGAACGGAGCAAGTTTCAGCCGGGAGACTCCATCTCGCTGGTGCTGGGCGAGGAAGTGCTCGCCACGGTTCCGGTCTCCGAGCTACTGCCCTGACGCCATGTCGCGGGCGTGATAGCTGCTGCGGACGAAGGGACCGCTGGCAACCTTTTGGAAGCCGAGCATCTTGGCGGCAGCGCCCAGTTCGTCGAACTCCTCCGGCCGCAGATAGCGAACGACCGGCAGGTAGCGGCTGGGGTCCGGTTGCAAATACTGGCCCACGGTCAGAAAATCCACGTCATGATCCCGGAGATCGGCCAGTACGTCCAGGACTTCTTCCAGCGTTTCGCCGACGCCCAGCATCAGGCCGCTCTTGGTCTTGATCGCCGAGTCTTGCTGCTTGACGCGTCGCAGCAATTCCAGCGTCCAGCGGTAATCCGATTTGGGTCACCACGCCGTTGCGAGCGTCCACCAGGATCACCGCCAGATCGCAAGTCGATGCGCCGGTCGCCATGTTCCGCGTGTATTGTTCGTGTCCTGGTGTATCGGCGATGATGAACTTGCGTTTGGCCGTGGAAAAGTAGCGGTAGGCGACGTCGATCGTGATGCCCTGCTCGCGCTCGGCCTTCAAGCCGTCGGTGAACAGCGCCGGGTCGAACCCGCCGCCGGTGGTCCCGTGGATCGCCGAGTCCCGCTCCAGCGAGCGCAGCGTGTCCTCGTAAATCATCTTGGCGTCGTAGAACAGCCGGCCGATCAGCGTGCTCTTGCCGTCGTCCACGCTGCCACAGGTCAAGAACCGCAACAGTTCCTTGCGTTCATGCTCGGCCAAATAGCCGTCAATGTCGGTGGCGATCAAGTCCGAATGGTGCGACATGGATCAAAAATACCCTTCCCGCTTCTTGTCTTCCATCGAGCCTTCTTCATCGTTGTCGATAACCCGTCCCTGCCGCTCCGAGGTCTTACACAGCAGCATCTCCTGGATGATCTCCGGCAGCGTCGTGGCGGTCGACGGCACAGCGCCCGTCAAGGGATAGCAGCCCAAGGTGCGGAACCGCACCATCATGTTCTTCGGCTTCTCGCCGGGCAGCAACTGCAGCCGCTCGTCGTCCACCAGAATCAAATTCCCGTCGCGAACCACCACCGGCCGCTCGGCCGCAAAATACAGCGGCACGATGGGGATGTTTTCCAAATGAATGTACTGCCAAACGTCCAACTCGGTCCAATTCGACAGCGGGAACACGCGAATGCTCTCGCCTTTGTTGACCCGCGTGTTGTACAGGTTCCACAATTCGGGCCGCTGGTTCTTCGGATCCCAGCGGTGGAAACGATCCCGAAACGAGAACACCCGCTCCTTGGCCCGCGATTTCTCTTCGTCCCGCCGCGCGCCGCCGAAGGCCGCATCGAACTGGTATTTCTCCAACGCCTGCTTCAGCGCCTCGGTCTTCATCACCGTGGTGTGCTTGCCGCTCTGCTCAAACGGATTCAGGCGGAGATTCCTGCCTTCCTCGTTGACATACGTCAGGACCGTCAGCCCCAACGCTTGCTTGGCATAGTTTTCGCGAAACGCGTACATCTCGCGAAACTTCCAGGTCGTATCGATATGCATCAGCGGGAAAGGCGGTTTGGCCGGGTAAAACGCCTTCATCGCCAGCTGCACCATCACCGAGGAATCTTTTCCAATAGAGTACAACATGACCGGATTGTCGAATTCGGCGGCGACTTCACGAATGACGTGGATGCTCTCGGCTTCCAGCTGTTTCAGATGAGTCAGGTTATAACTGGACATGCTTCAGGTGGTCCGCAACGAAATGGATAGGTTGGTAGCGTCCAATTAAACAATATTCTGTGGAATCCAGAAAGGGCGCCCAACCCACAAACCCTCCCTGCCTGTTGTTTTCGGCAATTCCCGCACAGGTTTGCAGCCTAAGTTAAAAGGCGTTCGGACTGGGTGCGATACGGGCAAGTCTGATTCTATTCAACGCGCCGAAAATACCGATCTTACGAACAGAATCAAACCGCGTGGGCTGTAACCTGCCAACCGTCCGCACCCCATCGAAGGCTGCTCTACTTTCTATGAAGCGGAATTGCTCTGCATCTGTCTGGTTTTTTCTGTCGCTGGTGGTGGTCCTGTTCTGCCTGAGCGTGATGGCGCCACGGGAATGGAGTTCCTGGGACGGCCGGCCGCTGGGGCCCGCCGTGTCGGCTCGTTTGCTCACCGCGGAGACGGCCGGTTTGACCGGACCTCGGCTGACCGATGCGGCGGTCGGCGACAGCCACCCGTGGACCAGGGATGCTCTTCGCCAGGGCGGTTTGGACACATGCTTGGCGGAGCCTGACGCATCCTGCGCGAATCCTGCCGACCTGGCCTCCGTTCCGCCCGGATTGCCGGCGCTCTCCACGTTTGCCGAAACCGAATGCGCCGAGAGAGCAGCCGAGCTGAGTTGGGCAGATGAGCCCAAGCCGGCGCTGGAACCGCTTCCCACCGGCGCGGAATTGCGCACGAATCATCTCGGCTTCGCCAGCACCGCCGCCGACCTGAGAAACAGGACAGGCGACAGGCTCGCGCAAGCCCCCTCGTCCGCCGCCGTTGCGGAACAGCAGGCGGCTGAGTCGCCGGCGCCCGCTTGGAGCGAGAAGACACGTTCCGAACCGGCGGCCGGTCGAACGCGATCGAACTTGCACGAGACGCACGAGACGGATCCGCTCCCGAATCTTGCGTCCACGCGGCGATCCGCCACGGCCCATTCTCCCTTGCTTCCTCCTTGGCCCACCGCGACGGCACTGGTCGAACCCTTGGACGAATTGGACGCCCATGCGTCGAGCCGAGACTGGAGCCTGGCCGTCCGGCGGCGTTTGGAACGTCTGGCCGCCAGCGACTCGCTGGCGGCGGTCGACGTCGCGGCGTTACTTGACGATCTGCAATCGCTGGCCAGCGAAGGGCAGCGACGCGCCAAGCTTCACCCCAGTCCGTCGACTCGCTCCCACTGGTCCCGTACCGCGTTTGCCGTGAAACGCCGCGCCGATATCTGGCAGCAGGTCCACACGATCGCCGTTCGCGGCCCATCGGTGCCGCTTGCAGACGGCGATGCGCCGTCCCTGCGGCAGAGCTACGATGCACTAGCGGCCCGCTTGCGTGACGCCGAGAACGGCAAGGTCTGGGAAAACTACCTCTTGATGGCAGAGGCTGGGAGCCGATTCTTTGGCGAATTGGCGACCGATACCGTCGAATGCCGCAATCTGGCCAAACGGATCGTGCTTCGCGCCGAACCTGGCATTCTCACCCCCAGCCAGTTGATGTTCCTCGAACAACCGGTTTGCGCGGCGTACCTGCGGCACGTTCGCCGCCTGGCGATGGAGCCGGTGGATTACTCGTGCTTGATGGCCGAGTTGGAACGTTACGAACAGGAACGTTCCGTAGCGTCTGCTTGGCACATCGCCGCAGCGCAGCAAATCCTGCGCTGGTCCGACGAACAGGCCATCGCCGAACTGGGTCGGCGGCTGGATGCCAACTACCGCAATGCCAACCTGCGGATTGCCATCGGCCGCTCGTTCATGGAACGCCTGCTGCCGCCGCCGG
>Ga0351938_1249_pt1 | contig 9900 bp, 17 predicted proteins | sample TotcelT113001M10_FD_206850 | JGI IMG/M metagenome (GOLD analysis project Ga0351938, IMG submission 206850) | Enriched cells from coal bed in the Powder River Basin, Montana, United States - Total cells T11 rep2 HSBNCT.T11.300.1.M10 ... | reverse complement strand
TTCCAGTGGCATCGTCAATCCCTTGCCCAGTTGGCAACCGTTCTTCTCCTTCGTCCCATTGCCGAATTGAAGCGGGAACTTTGGCAAGATCACACTGTTGCCTGTCCCGGTCGAGTCGATGTGCTCGCCAACCGAGTCCGGCCAGCCAAAGAACGACGGCAGTGGTCCCCACAACCAGAGCGTGCGGCATGGGTGGGTTCCAGATCTTGAATACCACGATCCCGATGGCGGCAAAGCCCAACCACCACATTTCGAAGACGAGAAAACTTGTCATCCCCGGCTCTACTGTCATCCGCTTTACAACCAATTGCCCATCTGCGTGGCCTTGGTTGGCGTCCCGGTGCGGCTTTTTCGTGACCAGTTGCCGGTTACCACACGACGGCCAATTTAGCGATTGAACCAGCTCTTCGCCGTGGAATCCGTCTTCACGAAATCCAGCAGCAATTGGGCGACCTTCCGTCGTCCATTGTCACTGGGATGAGTCCCATCAGGGCCGAGATCCTCCGGCTTCCAAACAAGATCGTCGATCTTCCGACCGTTCTCGCCGTCTGCCCACAGGTACGGTCCCCACAGCAGCAGCGGCAATTTTACGGCCCCCTTTGCCGGGTCGTAGTTCAGCGATGGCTCGCCTTTGATCTGGTCTTGGACCAGCCGACGGACAACGAACGCCGACTCGTAGGCATACGGCTCCGGGTTCAAGGTAGACTTGGCGTACCCGGCGTAAATCCGGCTGGACAGGTAGGCAATCCGCAGGTTGGGGAACCGTTGTTTCAGTTCGTTCAGGATCGTGACCATGTGGCCCTTCATTTCCTCGGCGTGCCTGGGAAACTCGCCGATACTGCCGGGGGCGATCCGAGCTTGCTTGACCCATGCCACCTGCACTTGCTCATTCGACACGTCAGCTTGTTGGAGCCGGTCGTCCAGCACTTCCCGGCTAATGTACAGTGTCTCAATCCCGGAGGTAAGCCGGCGGCACCGCGTCCGTCAGCCAGACGCCGTTCTCCGACCGGAAGAACTTGTGCGCGTCGCGGAACATGCGGCCGGCGTCGATCACCAGTATAACCGGCCGGCCGCGACGTTGGCCAACTTTCGTCGCCGTCTGGATGTCGGGCGACAAGTGGACGTGGTGCCGGTTGCCTTTGGTCAGTCCGTCCCGGCGGATCAAATCCAGGAACCGCAGGACGGTCCCGTGATACAGCAGTTCCGGCGGCTCCACGGGGACCAGCCCCAGGTCAACTGGAAGCGAATGGCCCTGGTTGGCCCGAATCCGCGTGCGGTCCGCCGAAAACGCGAACCGCTGCTTGTCGTTCGTCTGCACCACGGTGTCCAACTGCTCGCGGGTGATTGCCCGGCCGTGCTGGGCACAGGCCGCCAGCAGTTCTTCGACGGACACCCAGCCCTCGGCGTCGAGTTCGATGCCGATGACTTCGGGGCGGTGCCGAAGTACCAGGCTCAGGAACTTGCTGGTGGCCACGAGTTGCTGGTTCATGGTTCGGATAGAGCACATCGCCCCGCGCGGTCGGATGGATACCATCCTTGCTGAACGCTTCGAGGGGCAGTTCCCCAGCCAGGATCTTTTGGGCCACGAACCGGCCCATGTTGACCGAGGGGATGCGTAAAAGTATTGCATTGTCGATCAAGTGAGACTATGACCGCCAATATATCCTGCTCGGCAGCGGTTGTCAGCCTGCGGGGCCCTAGGTTTGAATTTGCCTCCTTGCACGATCACTCCGACCCCGGAGAGGGCCGACGTCTTGAACATCGGCGGCCCCACGTTCCTGTAGACTTGATTGACCAATCCGCAGTTCTCCTCCTCCACCGGACGGCGCTCGCCAGCGGCCTGGCCCACCAGCAACGGGCGCGGCGCAATCAAGGCGGTGATCTCCGCGAAACTCGCCGGCAACGGCAGGTCGGGGGCGAGTATGTACGGCCGCATGGCCGGCAGCGACTGGCTGTTGCGCCCACCCTTCGGCACGGCCCAGTGCATCCCGTGCTCCCGGAACGCAGACACAGGGCCGTTGGCCACCGCGACCCGGATGCGCGGCTCCAGCGCCGCCGTGAAGATCGTGCTGTGTCCACCGTAGGAATGGCCGATCATGCCGATCCGCTCGCCGTCCACGAAATCCAGCATCTGCAAGTAGTCGATCGCTCGCATCGTGTCCCAGACGTCCTTGCCGTGGATCGACCACTCGGGGAATTTTTCGTAGAAGCGGGCCGTGTCGTAAGGCGGGTCGCCGGGATGAATCCGCTCGCCGTCACGGAGGTAGTCGGGCGCCAGGGCCACAGAGCCCGCCTCGACCATGTCCACCGCAAAACCCCGGTTGCGCAGCGGCGGCTCACCGGGCCTGGGGCCCGAGAGCCCCACGGTCGTCAGCTTGCCCGCCCCGCCGGTGGTTCCGTAAGTGGAGACCATCGACGCATTTGAGGGAACGCCCGTGCTGGACCTCAAGCCGTTTGCACCGGGCCAGGACTTGGCGTCAGGTGTCAAAGTGCCGAAATGGGCGGGGCCGAAGTGAGCCTCAACCGACCAACGAGTCCAGGGAGACGAGCGATCAAATCGTGCCGTGCTGGGCCTTCATCGCCGTTCCAGGCATTACGTCGCCCTGGAAAGGGCCTTGATATCTGCCGAGACGATGTGCTGCAAATTCCGGGTGACCTTGTCGATGCTCCAGTCCCACCATGCGATCTGGAGGAGTCGGACGGTACACCGGTGTTGGACATCACACACTGGAACGTCACCGACGGCAAGGATGAACAGATGAAGCTGCTGGAGGACAAAGGCTGGACGGCGGAAACCGTCGCTGCCTTCCTGCTGCTCCGGTATCAAATCACCGGGTCCACGTTAACGGTCCAATGGATCGACGGCGAAGCAAAGAAGCGGGCCGTGGAAACTGGGAAAATCAAAGGCAAGATCGAAAAAGACCAGGACGGGAACGCCAGGGCGATGTTCACTGACACGACCGAAAATCTTGCCAAGTTCGTAGCTGAGGCCGGTGACGACTTGTTCAGCAAGTACGTGCCGCCGTAGGCGTCCGTTCGGTGGTTGGCCAGGGGCGAGTAAAACTGGTGAGCGAGGTAGCCGTGGGCGAAATGCAGTTCCAGCCACTCGAAGCCTGCCGCCAAGGATCGCTGGGCTGCCGTTACGAAGGCATCCTGAATCTGTGCAAGGTCTTGGACGCTCATCTCTCGTGGAAGCTTCGGGAGATTGGCACATCGGCGAGACGGCGATCCGGTTCCGCAGCACGACATCCTTCAGCAGGAATTCGTCAAACAGACCTGCCATGAAAAATCCCTCCGTTCCACGCAGCGGTCTTCACCAGACAAACTGGCTCAAATTGTATGGTGGCGAGTCCCGCTCGGCCAACCCCGGTGTAAAATGACGACTGCGAACAGGGTGGAAAACCAAGTGATGCGGGGCAAGTTGTCGGTGGGATTGGTCACCTACGTCAATTCCCACCCACGGTCACACTTTGACTTAAAGAAGCACCTCCCGAAGCCTGATCAGTTGGGGGAATACAACGCCGAGCCAATCCCCGCCACTGGATCGCCGTAGCCCAGGTGTCGTACTTGATTTTGGGATGGCTGGCGACGGTGTTGTAACGGAGCATGACCTGGATGAATTGGGGGCGATAATGAAGAGTGTCAGCAGGGCCGAAATCACTGACTTGCAGCAGATTCCCAACATCGGCCCTTCGATTGCGGCGAATTTGCGGCTGATCGGCGTCTTGTCCCCGCACGACCTGTTGGGCAAAGACCCGTACACGCTGTACGATGGCTTGTGCCAAACCACCGGAGTCCGTCAAGATCCGTGCGTGATCGACGTGTTCATCGCTGCCGTCCGGTTCATGGCTGGGGAACCAGCCAAGCCGTGGTGGAAGTACACGCCGGAACGGAAACAGACACTTGCGGCCACGGCGAAGGGGAGAATGCAGTAAGTTTCTATGACCAAAGCACTGCTGGTCATTGATCTACAGAACGACTACTTCCCAGGCGGCAAGTTCCCGCTTTGGAATACGGATGCTGTGCTTGACAGCATCGTCGGTGCCATGGAAAAAGCCAATGCCCAGGGCATTCCCGTCGTCATCATCCAGCACGTTGCCAAGCAGGGGTTGGCTCCCTTCTTCAACGAGGGCACGCCTGGGGCCGAGATCCACGCCCGCATCCTCGCCGCCGCCCCCGCCGCCCCGCTTGTCGAGAAGGAATTTGCCGACAGCTTTGAGCGGACGAACCTTGAAGAAACGCTGACCAAGCTCGGTGCCACGGAGTTGTTGGTGCGCGGCATGATGACCCAGAACTGCGTGACCCACACGGCCATCTCGAAAGCAGCGGAGAACCGATGCGCTAGACCGGCGAAGTTGATGTCTTTCTCGTACCGGAACCCCAGTTTCGCCATGACACGCTGGGAGGCAAGGTTGATCGGCAGCGTCCATGAGCCGATTTCGCTCAGCCCAAGCCGCTCGAATCCGAACCGAAGACTCGCCTCAGCCATTTCGGTGGCGAAGCCCTGGTTCCAGTGGTCGGACCTGACGGCATAGGCGAGCCCGACGAGACCTTCGCCGTCGATCTGGTACGTCATCAGGCCACCTCGACCGATGAACTGGCCGTCCGCCTTATCCCGGAACACCCACAGGCCGAAGCGATGCTGGTCCCAGTGATCGCTGCAACGTTGAAGATGTTCCCTGGTCGCTTCCTCTGACATCACGTTGCCGTCTGCCGAAAGCGTCTTCATGACGAGCGGATCGCTGTGGAGGCGATGGATCTCCGAGAAATGCGCCAGCGTGATTCGTCGGGCGTCCAGCCGAGTCGTCGTTTGGTAAATCGATCCTTCAATCATCTCGTCCCAATTCCATACTTGCCGCCTTCACCGCCCTCGTCGCAATGAACGTCGGCAGATACTTCGACAATGGGTCCGAACCGTTCTCGCCATACCGATCTTCGTAGAAGCCGGTAATCACGAACCCGGCATCCAGTTGGCCTCCAATCTGGTCCTCCAGGGTGTGCCCAAACGCCAACGGCTCGCCCTTGTCCAAAACCATACGTCGCCGGTCGGCTTCGTCCAGGTCGGTCAGATCAGAGTAAGGGATCGAATGGCGAACCTCGAGGCTGCCGTTTTGCATGCGCTCGTCGTCAAAAATGAAGCGGACGGGGTTGGTGAACCCGGCCAGCAGGATGCCGCTTGGGCGCAGAACACGAAAGCATTCTCTCCACACTGGCCGAACATCCGGCACGAAGCAGTTTGAGCACGGATGGACAATCAGATCGAAGGTCGCATCAGCAAACATGGACAAGTCGGCCATGTCGCCTTCGACGGTTTCCAGGGAGAGCCCCTCTCGCTCAGCCACCGTTCGATCCTGCTTGAGTTGCCGGGGGGATGCATCCCGTACCGTCACCATGGCCCCGGCAGCCGCCAGTATCGGTCCCTGCTGCCCACCGCCCGATGCAAGGCTCAGGGTCGATGCGCCATGTAAATCAGGAAACCATGACTTTGGTACGGGCTTCGTCGGCGTTAGGACGATCTGCCATTCGCCCTTCTTGGCACGCTGGATTTCATCGGTGGTGACCGGCACGGTCCAACGGTCGCCGCTTTCGACCAACTTGTCCCATGCTTCTCGATTGTAGGCCCGAACGTCCATTGCAGATTTGTCCCCCATGGCCGTCAATACAACCTGCCCCCAACCGGCACCTGCCGGTCGGGGGCAATCAGGACTACATTCCCATCTGAGTCAGGGACACCCAGCGTCAGCACCTCTGACAAGTGCTTGCCGATCTGGCGAGGCGGGAAGTTCACGACGCATAAGACCTGCCGCCCAACCAACTCCGAGCCATCGTAGTTGGGGGCCAGCCTCGCCAACGACTTCCTCACCCCAAGCCCCTGGCCAAAGTCGATCATCAGGATGTGCGTCGAGTAGCGGCCTTCGGTGAACGGCATCACCTCGGCCACGATGCCGACCCGAACGTCGATCTTCTCAAATTCTTCGAGTGTTGCCACGGTGGTCACCATGGGGCGTCGTGAAGGCCCCTGGCTTTCGTCAGGATTGGCGATCATAAAAAAGCGTGACTTGGGATACATCCTGGGTCGTTTTGTATATTTTGATTATGGGTTTTGATTATGAAAGCACCCCTGAGCGGAGCGAGGGAGCCACCCACCCGGCCACATCAAGCTGCTCGGGGTTGTATGCCTTGGGGTCGGTGGCCCGACAAATCTCGATGCCGCTGAATGGATTGGTGTTGAAACAGATGAAGGCACCGAGCCGGTAGGATTCCCAGGTCTTCAACAGGGCGTTTGGTTCAGACGCAGGAGAGTGCTGGTGGGAAAGATCGATTCGGTAGATCTTTTCTGCACCCTCGTCGGGAGTGATGCGGATCACCGAGATGCCGCCCTCACGGGTTTCCTTGACGATGAGTTCGGCAGACGCCTCCTGGGCGGCCACGACAGTGACGGCGATGGCGACCATCCAAAACGTGAATCCCACGGTTGCTGGGCCTGTCGCTGGTTGTTCCACGATCATGAAGCACCGCCTTTCACCGGTTCGTTCACCTTTCCAAGATCTCCGCCTCAACTCCCCCGCCGAATGCCAGAAAACCACGCCCTCGGACCACCGTCCACGAACGTTTCCTTGGACTCTGGATTCGGCTCGAAGTGCGATGGCATGATCGACTCAACGGCCCAGCCTTCAGCAAACGCTGCTCGGATTTCGTCTTGCCTGATCCGCCGTGGTCCCGGCCCTGCTGGCTCCTGGTAGCTGAAGCACATCAGAAACAGCCTGCCGCCTGATGGCTACGTCAATCCAGATGGCATCGCCCGCATGTGGATCAGTTCCCAGATGTGGCCGTCGAGATCCTGAAAAGCATGTCCGTACATGAAGCCGTGATCCTGCGGCTCGTTGTAGGTGGTCCCGCCGACGGCCCGTGCGTTGCGGACCATCTCGTCCACCGCCTCCCGGCTGTCCAACGCCAGGCAGAGCAAGATGGGCGCTGGACTTCCTGGCGTCACAGATGGATTTCGGCGTGAACTGCTTGAACTTCTCGTGCGTCAGCAGCATCACGGAGATCTCGTCGCTGACGACCATGCAGGTGGCGGTCTCGTCGGTGGAGTGCGGGTTGAACGTGAAGCCGAGTTTGGTGAAGAAACATGGCGTATCTGCCGTCCGTCTCGTCGCCCGTGGCCAGGAAACGGTAAACATCGCCGACAACGGCAACGGTCTGCCCTTCGTTCGGCTGTCGGAGAGTTGGCGGGTGGGTCATTTTTGTCATGTCGCATTATAGGTGGCGGGCTGGCGGCGACCACTGTTGGTCCAAGCATCGCCGGAACACTGGCTGTCTGGCTGGAAGTCGCTTGCGACCGCCTTTTTCCCGGAGTAGGGTTATTGTCGAGTGTTCCTGTCATCGGGATGGATCTTGGTGAAGTTCGGGGCCTGAATGCACTTGGACCTGCCCAGCACGTTGGCGTGAATCTGCACCGTCCTGCTGGAGATGGTCTCGGCATCAAGGGTGGTCGATTCAACGATTTGGAGCAGATCCGTTGGCATTTTGTTGTCCGTAACTGACTGCGACCGTCCGGCCTTTTGCTTACCGGCCCCGATTCTACACCGCTTTGCACAAGGTTGGTAGAATGACGGCCAGGAGCGGAAAAAGACCACCATGTTCGAGAAATTCATCGGCATCGACTATTCGGGCAGCGGGACGCCGGTCACCAGGACGCCGGGTTTGCAGGTCTACGTCGTGACAAACGACCGGTTGCCCAGGCGACTGAACCCGCCATCCGCCCCGGCAGGCCGAAATCGCAACTGGTGCCGCAAGGAAGTGGCTGAATGGCTGATCGAGCAGGCCAATTCGGACAAGCTGTTCATCGCCGGACTCGATTTCTCGTTTTCCTTGCCGCTGTCCTACTTCCAACGCTACGGGCTGACCAACTGGGATGACTTCCTGGCCGATTTCGTTGAACACTGGCCGACCGACCGGGACGACGCCACGGTCGAAGCGTTGCGAACGGGCAACGCCCGCACCGGCACCAGTGACGAATTCCGTGTCACCGAACGATGGACATCCTCGGCCAAGAGCAATTTCCAGTTCGACGTTCAAGGACAGGTGGCGAAATCCACGCACGCCGGAATTCCCTGGCTGCACCGGATTCGGCAGGCGGTCGGGAAGAAGGTCCACTTCTGGCCTTTTGACGGCTGGCAGGTGCGCCGAGGCAAATCGGTGATCGTCGAGGTCTTCCCATCCATGCTGCGGAGACGGTATCCTACGGAAAACCGTACCGTGGACCAGCACGACGCCTACGCCATCGCCCGGTGGTTGAGGGCTCGTCGTTATACACATTTTCTTCGTCGTCGCGCGGCGGGCGAGGCGGGCCCGAACGCACACCATGCACGGGCCAAATCCGTCATCCGTTGCATTCCAATCCACATGGCTTTAGGCCCCGGTGGGCCATCATTCGTTCGCCCCAGGTGGCCTCCGAGACGACCGATTAGGTAAACCATCTCTTGTAGTGACGGCGGCTTGTCAGGCGGTGTCTCCTTGCAGACCACAACGAATACCGATTTCCATTCCGCCTCGCTGAACACCTCCGCACAGGACATATCCGGACATTGCCGGCCCAACATCATCACGTACATGACACGCCAAGCGATCACCATGTACAACGCCAGACAGGGCAAGTAGTGCTCCGCATCTTCGAACTGACGATCCTCTACTTTGCATCCGCTCTTTAAGATGCGAAAGTAAATCTCAATCTGCCAGCGGCAGCAATAGTATTCAATGACACGACATACATTTTTGAAGTTGGAGATGGGAAGGCTCGTTAACAACAACCATTCGATCGGTTCTTCGCCCGATGGCGGAGCTTGCTCTCGCACCAAAACGGCGTTGACCTTGACATCCTTTAAGCGGCCACCCGGTCGCTGAGGCCCACGAAGTGTCACGCGCGTCGCTTGAATGGTCACGGTTGCGATTCGCGCCGTCCGCGGTTGATTCCGCTTGCCCTCTTTGGCTTCGTTCGCAGGACGTTCACGTACATCCACTTCCATCGTTCCAAGAACCCGAGTCGAGGCAACCTTCTGACGCAAATGAGCATAGCCTTGCGGAGTCTTCTCCGACAGATTGCGATCCTGACAAGCGCGGGTAATCCATTCTGCCCTCTTCTCCCCTTCGTTCTGGTTGGCTTCCAGGAAGCACTCGTAGATGTCGGCTTCGCTATCCGAAATCACCACGATCGTCGTTTCAGGGATTTGGGCGGCAACCTCGCAACCCAGCTGATAGCCTTCCAGCCAACGGCGACTCTCCTTCGCTTCAATGGGAAGTGTTTTGTTCCGCTTGTCCTTGGCTCGCGGATCCTTCGCTTTGTCGCGTCGCGATGCGAGGAAGTCATCCAAGTCTCGAGCCCAAATCTCGGCGTGGACAACTCCCAACGGGATCCGTTCCGGCGTGAAGACCAACAACGGATGCGCATAAAACCCCCAACGGCATTCGTCGTTCAGTGGACCTGCGCCTTTCATCCGTTCTTGCGGACGCGTGAGATCCAACTCCGTCGTGTCTTGCGCCGCCAACACTACCTTATGCTCTGCGATGCGTTTCAACGTTGCTTCTCGATGAGGCTCCAGAACCCTCGCAGCATCCACTCGCTCATTCTCGAAGAACCGGTAAGTCGCGCACGTTTCTGTCCACCCACCACAAGCCGTGGGGATGCTCGCCGAGGGGTTCTCGCTCAGATCATTCATCACCATCTGAAAACGCGCGTTCAACCGTTGATCACCAAAACTCGCAGACTTCAACTCATCTTGTACCCAGGCTTGCACGGCGTCACTCCTTTGACGAACTAAGATTCTCGTCCGCTACATCCCAGCGCAGACTCCGTCCTTAAGAATAACGCTCCGACAGTCAGCCATCAATCTCAACTAT
>Ga0351938_1167_pt2 | contig 9922 bp, 2 predicted proteins | sample TotcelT113001M10_FD_206850 | JGI IMG/M metagenome (GOLD analysis project Ga0351938, IMG submission 206850) | Enriched cells from coal bed in the Powder River Basin, Montana, United States - Total cells T11 rep2 HSBNCT.T11.300.1.M10 ... | reverse complement strand
GTCTTGGTTACCGCGATCGAGGGCTCGCGCGGCAGCAGCACCGTCTCCAAATCGGTGCCGGTCACGTCCTCGCCAACGGGCGGCGTGCCTGTGGCCGTCGCCGTGTTGGAAAACAGTCCGGCGTCGATGTCGGCTTGCGTCAGCGTGTAGCTGGCCGTAAAGGTTGTCGCGTCACTGACGCCCGGATCTAGGGACGTCAGCGGTCCGCCCACCACCGTCACGCCCGCCACCGCATCGCTGACCCGCACGTTCGTCAGCGTCACGTTTCCTGTGTTCGTTACCGTGAACGTGTAGTGCAGCAGCTCGCCCGCGTCCGGCCGACCGTTCTGGTTCGTGTCGTCCCACAGCCAGCCATCTTGGTCCAGGTCCACGGCCGTCTTGGTTACCGCGATCGAGGGCTCGCGCGGCAGCAGCACCGTCTCTGAATCGGTGCCGGTCACGTCCTCGCCAACGGGCGGCGTGCCTGTGGCGGTCGCCATGTTGGAAAACAACCCGGCGTCGATGTCGGCCTGCGTCAGCGTGTAGCTGGCCGTAAATGTTGTCGCGTCACTGATGCCGGGAGCCAGCGACGTCAGCGGTCCGCCCACCACCGTCACGCCCGGCATCGAATCGCTGACGCGGACGTTCGTCAGCGTCACGTTCCCCGTGTTGGTCACCGTGAACGTGTAGTGCAACAGCTCGCCCGCGTCCGGCCGACCGTTCTGGTCCGTGTCGTCCCACAGCCAGCCATCCTGGTCCAGATCCACGGCCGTCTTGGTTACCGCGATCGAGGGCTCGCGCGGCAGCAGCACCGTCTCCAAATCGGTGCCGGTCACGTCCTCGCCAACGGGCGGCGTGCCTGTGGCGGTCGCCACGTTGGAAAACAGCCCGGCGTCGATGGCGGCTTGCGTCAGCGTGTAGCTGGCCGTAAAGGTTGTCGCGTCACTGATGCCGGGAGCCAGCGACGTCAGCGGTCCGCCCACCACCGTCACGCCCGCCACCGCATCGCTGACCCGCACGTTCGTCAGCGTCACGTTTCCCGTGTTGGTCACCGTGAACGTGTAGTGCAGCAGCTCGCCCGCGTCCGGCCGACCGTTCTGGTTCGTGTCGTCCCACAACAAGTGATCCAGGTTCCAATCGACAGCCGCCTTGACCACCGCAATGGCGGGCTCCGTCAGGCGCAACCCTGCATCCAGCGTCAGGTTCGTCTCATCGGACCCGATCGTCACCGGTGACGTCTGGCCGGTACTGGTATCCGCATCGCTATCCTGCGTTCGGTCCATGCCTTGATTGGGCGGGCTGAACACGTAGCCCGTTGGCAGCACGAAGCGGACGGCATAGGTCCCCGGGAGCAGGCTGGTGAAGGTATAGTAGCCGGGATCGCCCGTTGCGTTGTTGGCGGTTGTTGTAATCGCGACGACGTCCTCGTTTTCGTCCAGCAGTTGCACGGTTACGTCGTTGAGGCCCAGTTCGTTGGGGTCTTGAATGCCATTTGCGTTGGCGTCCAGCCAGACTCGATCGCCGAGTTCTCCCAGGTTGAAGAAGATCACCACATCGTTGCCGGTGGGATCGTCATAGCCGCCCGCCTGGTAGCTGATGGTGGCGGTCAGTCCGGAACCGAGGAAGTTGGGCAACAACGCGCCTTCGTCCAGCGTTTGAAGTGTTCCCGTTTCCGGGTTTCGCCATCGAAAAGTACCGGTAACGGGGTCTTCCCCGTCGTTCTTGATAATGACATATCGGTCGGTCAATTGCGGCTGGTATTGGTTGAACGCACTGACGTCCAAGATCGCGTTGTCCAGGGTGACCGTGCCGACGACATCGTACTGATCGTGATACGGATCGCTATTGCCGACACAGGTTTCGGGCACCGTGTTGCCACCGATCTGGATGGCGAGTGTCGAGCCGGCGTGCATGGCAAAGTCGCCCACCTGGTGCAGGACGCCGGGGCTGGCTCCGGGAGAAACCATCGAGCCAGCACCTGCGATCAGGTCGCCCCAGATCGTGCCGGTGCCCAGCAGCGTTTGAGCATTGGCCAGGATGAGCGTACCGGCCAGCGCGGGGCTGTTCAATTCGGTCACATCGAGTGCGGTGCCGCAGCGGAGGTCGATCACAATGGCTTCCGACACGATATTGTTCGAGGCGTCGTTGACCAGCGCCAACCCGCCGTTGGCGACGATCAGGGGGCCCGTGAACGTGTTGTTGGCGGCCAAGCTCAGCGTTCCCGCCCCTTGCTTGAGCAGGCCGCCGTCGTCCGGGGCGCCTGGCGCGGGGTCATGCAGCAGCGGGCGCAAGATGGCAGCGTCAAAGCCGCTGGTGTCGATGATCGCGCCGCCGGTGAGAACCACCCCCTGCGAAATCAATCTCGGGTGCGCGCCGGGCAGGATGTCGTCAAGCAGATTCGTCACGCCCGCCGATTTGGGTTTGAGCAGGCCGCCGTCGAAACGGATGACGAACGAGTGGTTCCATGCTTGGGTGATGGGCGCCGTCCCGTACCAGTCCAGGTACATGCGGTCGGTAAGCAACGTGCCGTCTGCCGCCAGGTTAATCGTCAGGCTGTCGTCCCCCGCATCGGGCGCATCGCTCGCGGTCCGGTGAATGATTTCGTTCACGGTCAGAATTCCACCGGTCAGATTGACAACGGCCTTGCCTTTTTCCAGGTGCTGCAGGCTGTCTGCGTTCACGGTCCCGCCACTGATGTTGATCGTAGGACTGCCGCCGTTCTGGCCAGCGATGATCGATCGTTGGACATCAAGTTGCGTGCCGGCACCGCTGATGTTCACGACGGGACTGCCGCCACCGATGCCGGCGATGAAGTCCTGTCCGACGCTGATGGTTGCCGCGTCGCCGATATGGACGACGGGCGCTCCACCGTTGAAGCCCACGATGAAGTCGCCGGCTACGATGACTTGCGTGGTCCCACCGCCAATATTGCCGGTGGCGTTTACTCCGCCTCCCGTCATCAGATCGAGTCCCACCTCGAGCATGCCGCTGGTCACGTCAAGCCTTCCCGTGTCGCCGATTTGATAGCCCGCCAGCAGGGAGCCCTCGGTTCGTACCGTCCCGCCGGTGATGCTGAGTGTCGCTCGCTGGACGAACACGCTCGCCGGACCGTAGGAGCTGCCCGGACCATACGTGTCGATGGCGGTGCCCGTGAGGTGTAAGATTCCGGCGGGCACGGCCAATTCGCCACCAAGAACGAACAAGACATGCAACGTGGTGGCCTCCGCCGTTGTCAAACTTAGCGTCCCAGTGCCCCATTTCTCCAGCCGTCCGCCGCCGGCCACAGGCGTGGCAAACTCGACGTCATTGCCGTTGGTATCGATCATTGACCGAACCGTCGGCGGCCCCGTCACGATGCGGCTGGACAGGTCCTCCGTGATGCCGGTGCCGTATCGCAGGGTGGCATTATCCTTGAATTCAATAGTTCCACTGGTTCCCAGGGCGTTTGCGTGATCCACTCGGATGACGCCGGCGTTGAACTGGACGGAGTCGTCGTCGAGGAACGTTCCACCGCCGTACGTGTTCTCGCCCCCGAGGATCAGGGTGCCCGCCCCACGCTTGATCAAACCATCCGCACCGCTGCCGTTGTCGGTGATCACGCCGTTGTAGGTGAGTGTGCCGTCGGTGACCACCCTGATTGCGCCCATCCCGGAGCCGTTGGGATCACCCAACGTGATTCCCCGCTGGGCATTCAGTTCGAAGGTGCCTGTCGCCGTCAGCTCGCCCCGCAGTTCCAAATGCCCCGGCGTTGCCTCGGCAGGGGGCGTCCCCAAGGCGCGGTCGGCGGCGATTTGCAGCTTGCCCTGCTCGACCGTCGTCCCGCCGCTATAACTGCTCGTCCCCCCCAGGGTCAAGATGCCCGGTCCCGCCTTGACGAGTCTTGCCGCGCCCGCACCGCGGTCGGTGATCGCGCCGTTGTAGATCACCTCCTTGTCGGTGGCGGTTTCCAGTGTCCCCGTGCCGCCTGTTTCGCTGCCCAGGGCCATGCCCCGATTGGCGTTCAGCGTAAGGGCCGTCACCGAATTGATCCGGAGCGTCCCTCCGTCGATTACCAGGTGGCTGGGGGTCGGACTGCTCGGCGGTGTCCCGAGGCGGTTGTCGCTGGCAGTAATTTCCAACACCCCGCCGAGGATGGTCGTGGGACCTGAATATGTATTCTGTTGATTGAGGATGACCGTGCCATCCGTCGTCTTGTTCAGCCCCACCGCTCCGCTCAAGTTCGTGCTGACGGTTCCGCTGTGCAGTTGGAATGTGGTCAGGCTGGCAAGGGCTCCGTTGCCGCTGATCTGGCCGCCGTCGAGCGTCACGCCTGCGACCGTGTCGCTCTTGCCGTCCAGATTGAATGTTCCGTCGCTAGGGATATTCAGCCGCGACGTGTCAGCCAGGTAATTCGAACCGCCCAGCTTGAAGGAACCGCTCACGAGGTGGATGGTGTGCGAGCCGGCGCCGAGAGCACCGGAGATCAGTACCTCGTCCGTCTCGCGGACAAACAAGTCGCCTCCGGCCTCGCCTCTCAGATTCGTGAGAGTTACGCTCAAAGGGTTGTCCGCGGCGCCGACCGTTCCCCGCGCGTCCAGCCACAGCGTGCGAGCACGGAGATCGGCGGCGTCGCCGGCTGCGCTGGCGATCGCAGCGGTGCGCAGGGTCAAAGTCGTGTTATCAGAAATCCGCAGCAGATCGGCGAACGTCACGTCGCCGCCGCGCAGGGTGAGGCCGTAATCCTTGGCGGACAAGTCGATCGGTCCCGAGCCGCCGATGCGAATGGCGCCTGTCCCGTCTTCGCGGCCGATCGTTACGGTGCCAGAGGACACCAAGTGGGCCAGCTCGGCCGCGGTCAGGTCCAAGTCCTTAAACGGATCGAGGGGATCCAGTGGGGCATTCAAGGCAATCGTCCGCGACGGGCTCGCTGGCTGTAAGGTGATGCCTCCGTTGGCGGTAATCCTATCCTGCAGGTCGATTTTGTCCGCGGTCATCGTCACCGAACCGCTACCCACGAAGATACGGCCGCGGTTCTGGATTTCAGCAGCGGATGCATTCAGCGAAATGCTCCCGCCACTGCTGCTCACGTTGGCTCCGCTGTTGATGACGATGTTGTTCGTCGTCGAAGCCGAAAGATTGCGGCCGCTGAAATCCGAGTTGCCATGGAAGGTGATCGGTCCGGCTGAAGTGTCGTCCAGCACCACATTGAAGTTCGCTGCATAGGTTCTGATGGTGCTGCTGTTGTTGAAGGTAACGGCGCCGCCAGCCGCAGAATCGGTGATCTCGATCGTCGTAAAGACGCTTTTTCCCGCGGTCGTGACGGTCAGCAGATTGGGCGTGGCTCCGGCGACCAGAACATTGTCGCTATTCGATCCGGTCCACGAGCTGCCGGGATTGAGCGTGAACGTGTAGGTATTGGCCGAAGTCGACACGATGGACACATGCTCTTGGTTGCCCAAGCCGAGGTTCAGTATCGCTCCCGATTCGAGGAAAGTCGCCAGCAGACGGCGATCCTCCAGCGACTCCAACCGAAGTTTTCGGGGCCGCGAGCCGTGATCGAAACGGGAGTGGGGGCGATTACGCTGCTTGGCGCGGCGAAAGAACGGGAAGCCGGAAAACATGGTCGAATCCTCGGGAAAGGAGGCGGTCTGGGATCAGGGATCAGCGGTCCAGAACAGGATGGGGCTACGAGCTGTCGATGCGTCATTGGCAATAGGCTAGCAACCCATTTCTACGACGAAATCAACTGCCCGCAAGGCCGGGAGCCGACCCGCGCCAACATCCTTGCATGGCTTGGCGGAAGACCGCGAAGGAATCCATTATCTGCCCAGATAACCTTGGCCAACAATCCTTGTCAACGTGGTCCATAACTTAACCCAACGGAGCACGGATTCAAAGATCGCTCGGCGGAAATTCCCCGTCATTTGCCGAATTTTGGGGGAACAGCAGGTGAGGGAGGGGACGCAAAGGGAACACGGCGGCCTGTGCTAGCAGCCGCCGGGCATGGGGAGAACCAGCGTTCCGTTTGGCCGTGATCGTTTTTCACAGCGGTCGATCTCAAGAGTCAGGCGATGCGGCATATCAGCCACGCGTGTGACAAACGTCAGAGCAGGGCTCCTCGGATTCGTTGGACCGTTCGTGATAACCCGCCTACGTTTTGCTCACATCTTTGGCAGGCCGACGTCACCCGGCCCAGCGGGTATGCGGTCCACCCGAAACGATTTGCCGATGCGATCGGGCCGTTCTGACCATCTGCGCGCGTTGTGCCCGCCGGTCGTATCGTAACAACCAAAAGGAGTGTGCTTGCTACACCTTGGTTCAAGCCGCGAAAACCACGTGTCGCTTTCGGCGCAGGTCGATTATTTGATTCGTCGCGTGCGCCGCACGCACTGCCTGTGACGGCTGTTTCCCCTGTGCATGAAATGGCAAACGCAAGCTTCACTCCAGTCGTGTCGAGGCGACTCGAATCCGTACATCCTTGGCGGCGGCGCGGCCGATGTGTAGCACGAGTCAATTGAATCTCGGCGGCCGCCATGCTGGAAAGACCCGTCCTGCGAGCGTACCCGGCCGATCGCGTTCGGTCTCACGATGGAGTCGATCAAAGATGAAAGCCGTAAGAATGATTTCGTGCGGATGCCTGTCGTTAGCCCTGGCCGTCGTGACCAGCACGTTGGTCAGCGGCCAAAATCTGCTGCCGCCTGCGGAGGCGAGTCCCGTGCCAGGCGAGTCGCTGTGGTACGGCCAATTCCCGACCGATGACGTCGGAAAGAAGACCGAGTGCGTCGATTATTGTTCTCCGTGCCCCCGGGCCTATGGCTATGTGGAAGCGTTGTTCCTGCAACGCAGCAATTGCAGCTTCGATCAACCGATCTTGGTCCAATCGGTCGCAGGGATTCCGGTGGCCACCTTCCTCTCCACGTCGGATCTGGACTTCGATTATGAACCCGCCGTGCGGGCCTTGTTCGGAATTCGCCTGCACGGGGGCTGGGCGCTCGAAGGTTCTTACCTCGGACTATGCGATGCCGATACTTCGGTGTTCATCGCGCCCCCGGATGCAAGCACGAATCTGACCTTTCCCGGCGGGCTGGGAGGAACCAATGTGTTCAGCGACGTCGACAGAATCTGGACGGACTATTCCTCCTCGATGCATACCGGCGAATTGAATCTTGTTTGCTGCTCGGGGTGCTGCGACACGTTCGGAGACGGCAAGGGCAAGGGGGACCCGAAGGGCGAGTGCGGCGGCGATAACACCCGCTGCCAGACGTTCGAGTGGTTTGTGGGGTTCCGCTACCTCAACTTGCGCGAGCAGCTTCACATGTACGGCGAGCGGGACCAGATCGGACAAGACGGAATCTTCCGAGAAGAGAGCGGCGTTTATAACATTCGCACCAACAACAACCTGTACGGGGCACAGCTTGGCGCGCGGACGCGACACTGGGGAAGAAAGTGGGGTTGGGAAGCGACCGGCAAGGCCGGTATCTTCGGCAACGACGCGCAACAGGAACAGTATGTCATCGACTACGAGCAATTTCCCATTCGCCCGGTTACCAGCGCCTCGACGGATCGTGTGGCCTTTGTCGGCGAACTGAACCTGACGGGGATCTACCGCCTGAACGAGATCTGGAATCTGCGGGCCGGTTACAACGCGATGTGGATCAGCGGCGTCGCCTTGGCCCCGAACCAACTTGATTTCAGCGGCGAGCTTCCGGCAGGCAACCAGTTGAGCAGCAACGGGGGCGTGTTCCTGCACGGTGTCAGCTGTGGCATCGAGGCTCGGTGGTAAGCGGTAGAGGCGTTGACGTTCATGTCGCGGTGTCTCTTCGAGAGGCAGAATCCGTCTCGGAGAGATCGAGCTTCATGGACTCGACAGGATTTCGTCCAAGATGGATTCCAGTTCGAGCAGGAGGTGCTCTGCCAGCGGCGGCGGGGTGACGCACGGAATCTGCGGCGCATCCCGTTTGGGATCGGACTGCGCCCCGTCCGTGGCGGAAACGCGGGCCGCGTCGAGCGCGCTCGGCGCGAAATCGGGCTGGCGAATCGACACCGGCGTCGTGCGACAAGGCCCTGCCAAGCCAACGTCCGAGGGGAAGATGTCTATCATCCCCGCGATCGCTGCCACCGGTTCGCTCGTCTCGCCTTCGCCTGAAGTCGCCGAGGAACGATTCAGGCTGTTGAGGACAACCAGCACATCGCCCGGCGTAATCGCTCCGTCGGCATTGATGTCGAAGAAACGCGGGGGAGAGAACTGCTCGGCCGGCGGCGCGGTCTGTCCTGGATTCGCGTTGATGTAATTGATCGTCTCCAGCACGTCTAACGGGCTGACCAGGCCGTCGTTGTTCACGTCACGGGGGTTGACGAGATTCGTCCAAGCGGCGGCGGGAGACGGGGCGCCGTCGACGGGCGGTTCCGAAACGAGCGCCGCAGCCTTGCTGGTCGCAATGAACCAGGGGCCGTGAAAACCGGTCAGTGGCGGAGCTTGTTGATACTGGAACGGCGCGGTGCTGATCAGGTCGAAGCGGTGGATCGCTCCTGTTGTGCCGATGGGTCCTTGCACCGCAAAGATTGCGTCCGCGACCCCGTCGCCGCTGCTGCTGATCCGGGCTGCCACCTGAACCGGCGCATTGTTGCTCGACCCCGTAAACGCATCGGGAATCGCCCCCAATAGGGACAGGGTCACACGGGGAGTATCCCAGGCCCAGACCTCAATGCGGGACGTTCCATTGACTCCCATGCCCACGATCACATCCGGAATCGCGTCCGCATCGATCCGTGCGACGTCCAGCGAAACCCCGCCGAGAAAATCTGAGTTCAACGCGGTGAACGGAAAAAAAGTCTGCACGGGCGTGGGCACCGCTCCCGAGACGTCAAACACCGTTACAGTCGCCTTGCTGCCCGCCCCGGTCCCGACCACGATCTCCGCTTCGCCGTCGGGATCGTTGATAAACGAACCGTTGACCATCCTGCCCATGTCGGCCGCCACGACAACCGCACCGCCAAGGGACGCCGTGGGGAACGCGCGGAACGTGATGTCGGGAGTCGTCCGAAAAGCAGGGCTCAACGGGGACTGGTTCAAAAAGACGCGCACGTCCGCCGCGCCGTAACTTGGAACCGTGATAATGTCCGGCTTGCCGTCACCGTTGACATCCGCCACCGTCACCTGGACACCGCCCATAAACGCCGGATCATAGGCCAAGAAACCCGGGAATCCCGGAAGCGGGTTGCCATCCAGGGTGAACACACGAACCTCCGGCGCACGATTGCGTCCCGGCGCGGTAATGATTTCGTCGGTGCCGTCGCCGTCGAGGTCCGCAACGGCGACTCGCGTGCCTCCCGCGTACGTGTCTTCATAGGCGACAAACTGCCGCACGCCCGGCGGACTGGTACTGATGTCGACCACCTTGACATACTGCGGCGTCCCAGGATTCTTGTCGGGCCCCAGCACAAGGATCGGCGCCGAAGTGACCCCAAAGTAATGACTGGGATCGCTGGCGCTGACCTGGCCGTTGAATACATCGGTCGCTGTGGCCGTGCCGAGGTTGGCGTACTGTCCGGCCGCCGCCGTGCCGACCGCAGTGTACGTCCACGTCTCACCCGAATCGAGCCGGTCGTCGCCGTTGGTATCGCCCACGGGCCCGGTGAGTGTCACGTCTTGGCTGTCGCTGACCGCGACGTTCGTCAGCGGCGTGTTGCCTATGTTGGTCACGACATAGGTCCAGGTCACCGCCGCGCCCACCGCCAACAGCGGGCCGGGCTCGACGTCGGCGTCGACGCCGTTGGTGCTCTTTTCAAGTTGGATTCCCGGCGGCGTGACCCCGAAGTAATGACTGGGATCGCTGCCGCTGACCTGGCCATTGAATACATCCGTCGCCGTGGCCGTGCCGAGGTTGGCGTACTGTCCGGCCGCCGCCGTGCCGACCGCAGTGTACGTCCACGTCTCACCCGAATCGAGCCGGTCGTCGCCGTT
>Ga0351938_1231_pt1 | contig 10795 bp, 9 predicted proteins | sample TotcelT113001M10_FD_206850 | JGI IMG/M metagenome (GOLD analysis project Ga0351938, IMG submission 206850) | Enriched cells from coal bed in the Powder River Basin, Montana, United States - Total cells T11 rep2 HSBNCT.T11.300.1.M10 ... | reverse complement strand
GAGACTCGTGCGGAGCTGTTCATTGGCCAGCGGCACCTGCTAGCCCGGTTGCATGAGTATGCCGGCATTTGCCACGGTGGAGTTGCATCCGAAGGTGTCGGAGCCACGCCGGACGAACAACTCGCCGAAAGGTTACCGCAGGGGCAAGAAGATGAATTCCGCTTGACACCACCACGCGATGCGGTCGACGAGGAGGCCTCTGACCTTGATTCAACGGACTATTTCGAGTTGGACGATGCGGGGGGCCTGCGGCGAGCGCCGGATCAACGATCTCCGGAGGCAACGCCATCCCTGGTCACCGGCCAAGGCCAGCCCCTCCTAGTCACCGGCACACCGGGTTGCGGCAAGTCGGCTTTGTTGGCCCGGTTCGTCAGCCAGTTCCGCCGGTTACAGCTCAACACCTTCATTCTCTACCATTTCGTGGGCGCATCGCCCAGTTCCACCGACCCGCGGCAGATGCTCTTGCGACTGTGCCGGGAATTAGCTCGGCGGTTTGCGTTCGAGGACGAGATTCCGCAGGATTACAGCGAACTGCGAGTACGGTTTTGGCGGTTCTGCCAGCGCGCGGCCGAGCGACAGCCGTGGGTGCTGGTGCTCGATTCCCTGAACCAGCTGGACGAGACGCACCGCGCGGACGAGCTGGACTGGCTTCCGCCGCGATTGCCGCCGGGACTGCGACTGATCCTCAGCACCCTGGAGGGGCACACTCTGGAGGCGGCCCGCCGCAAGTACGCGCATCGGCAGAACCTGATCGTCACCTCGCTGCGTTTGGTGGACCAGGGTTTTATCCTGGCTCGGCAGTTGAAGGGGGCACGCAAGAGCCTGACATCTGCTCGCAAATACCGGCTTTGGCGCAAGCAGCAGATGGCCCAAGGCCAGCCCATGCCGCCGGACGAGGACCGCAGCCAGTTGCGCTACATCCTCACGGGCGTCTATGGCCGCCGCCATGAGCCGACCCACCAGCAGTCAATCCAACGCGAAACGGCCAACCCGTTGTATCTGTACATAGTGGCCGAGGAACTGCGACTGTTTGGCAGTTTCGACCGCCTGGCAGATTTCATCGCCGGTCTGCCCACCGACGTGCCGGGCATGTTTCAGACGGTGCTGGAGCGTCTGGAGCAGGACCACGGGCGCGAGTTGGTCGAGCGTTCGCTGTCACTTGTGGCTACGGGCCGGCATGGTCTGCTGGAAAACGAGTTGCTGGAGTTGCTGTCGCGACCGGGCGAGCAGCATTTGCCCATGGCCCTCTGGTCTCGTCTCTACCGCAGCCTGGCCTTCTACCTCAAGCCGCGGGCTTCAGTCGGCGGCGGCGAAGAAGGGCTGATCGACTTCTTCCACCGGCAACTGGCTAAGGTGGTTCGTGAGCGTTACTTGGCCACCGCACCGGCGCAAAAGGCCCGGCACATCGAGCTTGCGGACTACTTCCGCCGCAAGGGCGACCCGGCAGGCGACCGCTCGTGGAAGGGTACTCATCAACACGCCCTCTTAGAGCTGCCCTTTCATGAAGTGCGCAGTGGTCGGCGGTCTGACAGCGAGTACGTTCTCACTGATTTTCGGTTCATGCAGAAGAAATGCGCGTTTGGACAGGATGGAGTCTATCGCCTCTTGGGCGATTTTGCTCTAGCGACCGATGAAGCACTGCACGACCGCGATTCGCCCCCTAGGATCGACCACGAGGTGCTCTTGGCTCTCAGGCAAGTTATTACCGAACATCATGGCGAATGGGAAGCTGATAGCTCCAGAATTATGCAGCAGGTCTATCCTTGGCTTCGCTGGTGGGGCTCCAGCGGACCTGCCGGGCCCGGACCAAGTTCTCGCGTTAGTGCATTGGTGCAGCATGAGGCGGCAAGATGGTCGGGCAATACCGTCTGGCTCAGACAGGTGTCTTGCACCAGTGCGCAGCTGGCCGGCGCGAGCCTCACCCACGAAGGGCTCACTCGCGCATTCTATTGTGATGGAGGCAGCAAGATCCTTACGGTTGGCAACGGAGTCAAGCTTTGGGATGCGACAACGTTCGAGCCGCTGTCATGCACCGAGGAGACGCTGGGAACCAAGGTATGGTCCGTGAGATCGTTTATCGGAGCGGCCGGGCAAGTCGACAGCCCGGCGGCGGTGTCGTCAAACGGCGTTCTTGCGATAGTGACGGGTATCACGAGCCGATGGGTAGGAAAAGGGAATGGCACGGAACTCTCTTTCGTGAGCATCCTCTCCGGAACGCAGCGCCAGTGTTGGCACATGAGATCCGAGCCAATACGCGCGATCGGTTGGTCGCCTGATGGCAGCACCATTGCCGTATGTCGGTTCGACGGGTCAGCCGAGCTATGGTCATACCCTGAACGTGAACTCGTGGCGACGTTGCTGACACAGCATCGAGGTGGCGGCCTTTGGAGGGATCCTGAGTATCCCGCACCTGGTGACGATTGGCCCACATATCCCGCTTTCACGTCGGATGGCGAAAAGGTGGCAATTGGCCGAGAACATTGCTGTTACGTTTGGGACAGGGCCTCAGGCCGACTTCTTGCCTCGCTAAGAGAGGACATGGAGGAACACGAACCCGCACTGCTCAGAAATAGACGCCTTCTGCCAAATCGCACTCGGGGGCTGGGAACAACGGACATTAGTTGCGTGGCTTTCTCCACGGACGGGAGATACTTAGCTATCGGAATGTGGGATGGAACCATTCGCATCAGAGACGTTAAGACGTGGCAGTCGTTGGCCTTACTCGAAAACCCAGCTCCGATGGTTACTGATTTGAGCTGGCTCTCGAGTCGACCCGACCTAGTCGCATCATATGCGTTTTGCGATGCCCGTCATTGGCAAATCGAGCCACACGTGAAGAGTCGAAGGATCGCGTCTTGTGGGTCTACAGCGATATCTGTCGCCGTGCATCCTGACGAAAGAAGCACCTTGTTCACCGAAAGAGCAGGGGTATGTCACGTCGCCCAGTTGGAGGTCTCTCCGCGAACATACTGGCATTCCGAAGCACTGCCTTGGGAACTCGAACGAATGGGCCCGTACCCCGTTGATTGGATGCCTCGAGGTGACCTTGTGACTGCCGGTCCGCTCGGTGAGATCGCTTTGATTGATGGGCGATTGGGAACGATCCTGGCTAGAGCCGCCATCAGTGACAAGAAGATCACAGCTGTTGCCTGCGCTCGCGACACAGAGTACATCTGTGCCGGAAACGAAATGGGAGAAGTGATGCTCTTGGACGGGCAGTTGCGACTCGTTCGCCAACGGAAGCTCATGGAGTCCAATAGTGTGTACAATCTTGAATTTGCTTGCGACGGAGAGTGTGTCGTGGCGACTGCACACCCTACCAAGGGATCCCTGTGCGTCTGGAACTTGGAGAAGGACGACCTCTGGAGTCCATTCGGTGGCAAGCCGACTTCCGGCTGCGGAAACGTCTTCAATAAGTTCGGTCGATTGGTGTTCGTGACCAACCGTAATCCCGCACGCATGTTCATCTGGGATATCAGATCGCCTGGCTGTCCTCTGCTCCTCAATATCGAGATGCCTGAACTCGATAAGTATTTCATCATGGCGATGGTCGTCGACGGGGCGGGCGGCCGATGTTGGATCGGAGGCGGCAAGCCTGACCCAGAAGAGTCCTTTCCGGAGGGGTGGACGCCGTTCCTTGGAGCGGTGGATCTGGCATGCGGGACCTATCGGAAGGTGTTTGAGAGCCCTACAGGAAGAGTGGTGTCTTGTTTAGACATAAGCGCCGACGACCGCCTGCTGGCCATTCGGACCTGCGACGACGGGGTACGAATCTGGTCCGTTGAGCAGGGATGCTTCATCGCGGAGCAGACGCACAAGCGGATACCAATGCTCGAATTTAGCTTCGGTTCGATCAAATGGAGTCCAACAGGCAGACTTGTAGCGGTGGGGGGGCAGGACGGGATTATCGTCTGTGATACTAGCGGACGCAAGATCGCTGGAATGGTGGGGAAGGGTTGTCGTGGACCCATCAACTGGTCGTGTGATGGAGAGGCAATCGGCTTCGTTGATGGTGCGGGAGAGCCATGTGTGGTGAGAGTCGAGGGGATGTCAACTCGCGGGATGTCCTGGAAGTGATTCAAAGCTCCGGGGATGTTCAGGCGATTTCGTCCGGCCCGCCGCAGTTCCCTTTCCGCGCCCTCTTGCCTGGCCTGGAAACGGTTGTTAGGCCGGCCGAGAGCGAGCTCGTCACACGATTCCCAGTCAGTCTTTACAGCGTCGTTACCCACGCCTCGGGCCGCACCTGGGCGGGTTCGGTGGGCGGTGGGCATCACCTCTACATCATTACGCTGGAAGGCGGCGACACGTTGCTTGCTGACAACCAACCGCAACCGCCGCTGGCGACCTAAAGAACTGAAGAGGGGGCCCTGGTGGAAGTTCTGGCGATGATCAACCGTGCCGACGGCCTACAAGAAACATGCATATGTTCATCGCCGTGATCTCCCGCGACATGTACGCCGATCTTGTCTTGCCTCGGCGTGTGTCATCAAGTCACCCGTTTTCTCGGACATCCCGAAAAACGACCGTTTCCCGACGTGGGCCGCAGGCAAGCCGCCCGTCCCGCTTTCGAACCGTCGATTCTGCCTCGCGACATGCCACGATACCACTGCCCGACCAGCGCTTCCATTTCTGGCCCGAACGTGATAATCTGCACTTCGGCCCCAGTTCGCCTTCTTTCGACGTCTCTCGACACGGATACTGGGGCACAGCAGATGACTCAGGGACGCACGGTAGGTTACGCCCGCGTCAGCACGGACGACCAGAATCTCAGCCTTCAGCTTGACGCCCTCGCCCAGTTCGAGCGCCGCCTGATCCAGGAGCGAACCAAGGCGGGCTTGGCTGCTGCGCGTGCCCGTGGGCTCAAAGGCGGGCGTCCGCCGTTGTCGGCGAGCGATCCGAGGCTGGTGCTCGCCGAGAAGCTGCATGGCGACCGGACACACAGCATCGACGATGTCTGTCGAACGCTGAGGATCTCTTGTTCGACGTACTACCCCTACGTGGGCAAATGACCCCCGCTGACGATCGCTATCAACCCCAATTCGCCAACCCTGTTTTGGTCCGGGTGGCAATGATCGGCTCCGGGCTTCCCCGTACATCCCGCTCACGCCGCCAGCAACTTGGCCTTTCCGCCCGCACGTCAATCGCGCCACGGCGAGCGCAGACGCACGCGAATGGGCCTGGACGACCTGTGAGCCATCTTCCGCCGCGAAGCGTTTCTGGGCTGCCGTGGCAAACCTGGATTGCGTGGCCGCCGGAGTTGCATCTGCAGTGCCCGGCTGGTACGCTCGATCGAGTGGCGATGGGGCATTTGGCAGGCGCGCAAACCGGACACGGCGGTGGCGCGGTGGACTACGAGCCGGACAAGGGACAGGTCGATCGACTCGACATGGCAGCCGGCTGGGCCTGCTTCCTCGCGTCGGGCACGCCGCCCAAGCCGGACGATCTGCCGCTGTACCTGAGCAGGGCGGTTGCGGCATGGCAGAAGCAGAATCCGATGCTGACCGTGCGGGCGACCCTGCCGATAGTAGCCAACGGGAACACGATGGCGATGCATGTGTGGTTTGAGTGAACCAGCGCTCGATCCCAGCTTGGGATGCAGTGGTCGGCAGCCGACGGCTTTTGGCTGTGACACACAGCCGCGTGTCTAACGCCGTCATGTGCGGCGCATGGTCTTGGCAGCGTAGATCTGTCGCAGTTGAGCTTGGTACGCCAGACTCTGGTCGTATTGCATGCGGACTGAATTCAAGGCTTGCTCCGCGACGTAACCGTCTTTGTGACGCGAAAAGACGTGCCATTTGCGGAACGTGTCTTCCGAGGCAGCCAGAACGTAATCCACCAGGTACTCCGCAACTGAACGCTGCCCTTGGCGAGCCTCAAAACAAACACCGGCATCCAGCGTCCGGACGTTGACTTCGGCGGTTCCCAGGACGAAGTAGTCGTCGAGAGACTTCTTCGGAGCATCGGTGGGCTTGAATTGTCCGATCTGCCGGAACAACGCGTCGATGAACTTCTGTCGCCTCGGGTCGGTACTCGGGGTGACTTGCCGCGTAGACTGTTCGCCCGATGCGCTCGTCTGCCCCAATTCGCCGCCCGGAATGTAGCTGCCGCCCGATCCAACCGGCAATTCTGCAGGAACGGTCTGGCCGGAGCAGAACTTGCCCCCGACGAGCGAGATGACAAGTCCCACCAGCAAAGCCAACGATCGCCGTGTCATGGCAGTCCTCCTGATTGGAGTACGAGGCAAGTCCGGCTGACACCGTCAGTTTACGCTCCAGGGGAAGTCACGACAATCATGCTGCGAGCCAAAACGCTGGGCGTGGCCGACGTGTTCGCGATCAAGGCGGATCCCGACAGCGACCTGATCGAGGCGGCACGGGCGGCTGGGTTCACGGTGGTCGAGCCGTGACCAGCAGCCCTGGTAGCTCCTTGCCGAACGCCGGCAGCACACCCTTTCGTGTCGCCCCGCGCCAGACCGCTTCGCCCGAATCGCGCCGAGCTATCGCGCGCGGGGGCTGCCGCCCCCGGCCCCCCCCCCACAAACCGACGATACGCTCGCTACGCCTTCCGCTCCGGCTCGATGGGCGAGCGGCTCCGCTGCGCACGTCGCCCCTCGGCCTACGTTCCGGGCTCCGCTGGACTGGGACTGGACTTGCTAGAAAGACGGACGGGGAGCCAAGCAGACACGGAAGCCCAGGTAGCCGATGCGAACGCCCGGGGCGGACGCGAAGCGGCACGCCGAACGGCAGAACCTGCCGTAGTCGATCCAACTGCCACCGCGGATGACGCGGCTGCGGCTCACCACCGGCCCCATCGGATCAACGGCCATCTCGCCTGCGAACTGTCCGTAGTACCGTTCGTCGAACCAGTCCTGGCACCATTCCCCGACGTTGCCGTGCATGTCGTACAGACCCCAGGCATTGGGCTCCTTCTGCCGTACCGGACGGGTCTTGTCGGCGGCATTCGCGGAATACCACGCGTACTCGGCCAAGTCTTCTTCGTTGTTGCCAAAGCTGAATCGTGTCTCGGTCCCGGCGCGACATGCGTACTCCCACTCGGCCTCCGTCGGCAGACGGCCACCGATCCAGCGGGCGAAAACCCAGGCGTCGTACCACGTCAGATGGATCATCGGGCAAGCATCCTCCGGTGCCCACCGTGCGAACACGTCCGACTCGCCCCGCGAAGTTGACGAATGCTCCGATTCGTGCTGGGGATCGTACAGCCGATACTGCTCGCGGGTGACGGACGTAGCTTGCAATCCGAACGGCGACACCACCACTGGATGTCGAGGACGTTCGGCATCATGCGCGTCGGCATCCGTGTCGCCGCTGCCCACCCAGAACGGTTGCCGATCGATTCCCAATTCCTGCGGCGGACAGCGGACGAAATCTGCCTGCAACGCCACGGCAATCGGGTTGGGTTCCTGTGCGGTCAGCAGTCCCCCGAACTCGGACTGGAACCGTTCAATGACACGTTGTCCATCGGGAAGCGCCGACTGTCCGAGCGTCGGTGCGTCGAACAGCGGCCACGCTCGGTAAATCAACTCGTTCGGTCGGGCCTTGCCTTCCGGACGCTCGAACAACTCCGACAGCGATGCCAGCAGCGTGCTGGGCTGCGATTGCCAGACGATCGGCCTCATCTCGATGGCAAAGCGCCAGGCCCAGTACCACTCTTGATCGCTGGCCAGCCGCCGCACTTTTTCATCCCCGCAGCGCACGCATTCTTGGCCGTGAGGATCAGCCTCCGTAACAACCCAGCCCGGTTGCGAATTGCGGGCCACGTGCAGCCCGCAGTAGAACTCCATCATCCCCCGATGCTTCCAGCACAGGTTTTCGCTGGTGGCACCCTCCAGAATGCACCTGTCCGTCAAGCCGCTGACCGATTCGAGGACGCGCCACTCGTCACGCGTGATCGGTTCTTGGCACCGGCGTGAAGCACCTTGATGGACATCTCGAACAGGGAACGGACCCTGGACTGCGTAATTGTAGATGCCGCGAACCATCATTTCGCACGCAGTGGCCGCCAGGATCTCGCCCCAGCGAGCGATCTGATCGCAGTCCGGTTGAAAGCCGAGTTTCCGGGCTGCACGCACCGTCAGGTGTTCATGCACTTGGAGGTAGAGGTCACCGCGAGTGCGGAATGCACTCAATCTGCCGCCCTCGGCCAGTTCGCGGATCATCGCCAGCACGACGGGGATCCGCAACAGTTCCCCGATTTCTTCGTGGGCGGCCAACGCGTCGAGACTGCCGTTGGGCAAACCCGCCAGATACCGCTTCTGCTGATCGGCATCGAAAGCGTCGATGCGTCCGAATCGCCAGCCTTTTGTCTCGTGGAACAGCGTCGCGTGGTCCGTGACGGCGTAGGCGCGGCTCGTCAGCACCAGTGAGCCGTTCTGGACAGGGCCGCTGTGGAGCGACTCCTCCAACGAGGCGATCGACTGCTTGTTCGTCTTGTTCGTCACCTGATCCAGAGCGTCCAGAATCAAGAAGACTCGGCCTTCCCGGATCGCCCACTTGGCTACATCCGTGGGCGATACTGCGGCCCCGGCAGCATCGACGGTGGGCTTCACCGCTTTCGCTAGGGCGGTGATTAGGCCGTCTTCTTCAAACGAGTCCGGCCAGCTTCGGACGCGCGGCTCCCAGCGGACTACCAGGCAAGGCTTGCCATCGAACAATGCCTTCTGGCCCTCCGTGCTGCACAGAAACGCCAGCAGTCGGCGCGTGAAGATGGATTTGCCCGCGCCGGCGTCTTCGGTGATGCACAGCCGCATGCTGGCCCTCAGCAGCTTGACGAGTTCGGCGATTGCGTCGTCGCCTTTCTCGGCCACGGCTTTGTACGGATCATCCCGCTTGTCCGCCTTGCCGCCCCGCGCTGCCACACTGCTGGCATCGACAGGCAGAAGTCCCCGTATCAGCAGCGAGTAGTGCGGTTCGACGTAGTATCTGAGCTTGTCGGGGTCTTCGGGGTCCGCGCGTGCTTCTTCCCATTCCAGGACGCGATCGTCACAGTAGCGGCGCAAGACCCGCTCGATAACTTCCAGAGAGGAACCCTGCTTGGCCCGCGTGGGTGCATCGCCGGTCGCCCCAGTCAGATCCGCGAACGCAAGTTGTTCAGCCTGTTGTTTCCAACGGTGCAGTTCCTCTGTTGGGAAACGTCCGGGGTCGCGGTCGATCAAGGTGTGGCAGTCGCAGCAAAGCCAAATCCCGTTGTCGGGCGAGCGTCGTTGTTCTGGGCTCAGCGCAGGGTCGTAGCGTGGACCGTCCTCGGATGCGGCCGTGATGTGGGCCGCCTCGCCGATCTTCACGGACTTGTCAGATGCCGAGTGAGGGCCGACCGTGTGGACCCGACAATCCGGGTTGGAGCAATGGAAAGCCACCCGCTCCGCCAGAATTTGTGCGGTCTTGTCCGTGAAGTCGTGGCGTACCATCCTGTCGTCCTACTGCGCAAACTCAGGGCGGATTGCCGAACGAACGGCAATACATCCCGTATAGCGTAGCAACCCTTGGTCGCGTTCGCCACAGTCACGCAGGACGCATCCGGCCTATCGGACGTGCCGAGGCGGTCTGATCGGCCAGCAGGCTCACCCGTTGCTCCAGTCTGTGCCTGCTGGCCCGCTTGGCCTCGTCGAGATTCACGAGTCTTACCCCCTCGGTGGCCGGAAGCGACTGAATGACGAATGGCGAATGGGTGGGGCACTCGTTCCCCGTTCAAAGCGATTACGAGTTGGTCGAGCCCGACGTCGAACGCGACGTGTTCGGCTTCCGGAACACAGTCGCAGATCGCTTGCCGATATGACTCCAACACGATTTCAAGCGATGGCCGTGCGTGACTTGCGCTTGCAGCTTCGCGAGCAACTCCATCTGATCATAGCGGGCCAGCAATCCGGGATACACCAACAAGATCCAACGATCCTGGCCGCGATCCGCCCCAAGCGACCGACGGGGCATGGGTCACCTGACACCTGGCACCGGGTGAGGTGGGCTTACTCGGGTCTCGCCTCTCTTCTGGCTTCGTTGGCGGACAGCGTTGTCGATGGCTGCTTGCCGAAGCCGGTCAAGCGGAGTGTTTCGCCGGGCAGGATATCGAGAATCGCGAAGGCGTTGTTGTTTGGAGCGGGGCCCTCGACCATCGCCCGCAACGTGAGGTAGTGGATGCCGTTGATCTGCCGGTGCCCGCCGGAGTGATGATGGCCTTGAAAGACTGCCAACACGCGACCGGAGGCTTCCAGGGTCTGGCGGACTTGGGCGGCATTCTTGGCGCCGTAGGGCGGATCGGTGTCCAAGCATTGATGGACAAACACCAGCACCGGGCCGGCGGCGGTATCGAGGTCCTTGCGGAGCCATTCGAGCTGGTCCGGCGGGACGAAGCAGTCGGCCCAGTCGAAGTTGTTCCGCTGGTAGGCGACGCCGTCGCTGCGAAAACAAGCATCCAGGATCACGAAGTGGACCCCGCGCTGATCGAACGAGTAGTACGAGTTCGTTTGACCGACGATTTCCAGGAACTCGGCTTTGGTCAGCGCCGAGACGCAATGGTTGCCCAGTACGTAATGCCGCGGAGCAGGCAGTTTGCGGAACTCGGCGTCGACCCGGCGCAGGAAGGCTTTTTCCGCTTCCAGCGAGTCGGCGCTGTCGATGAAATCGCCCAGTTCGATCACCAGGTCCGTCTTGGCTTGGGCGAATTCCTCGCCGGGCGCCGCCAGCTTGACGAGACTGTCGCGATAGTGCCGATTGCCTCCCGGCGGCCGATCGGCGTAATGCACGTCGGTCAACAGGCCGATCCGCAGCAAGGGCGTCTCCGG
>Ga0351938_1220_pt1 | contig 11288 bp, 7 predicted proteins | sample TotcelT113001M10_FD_206850 | JGI IMG/M metagenome (GOLD analysis project Ga0351938, IMG submission 206850) | Enriched cells from coal bed in the Powder River Basin, Montana, United States - Total cells T11 rep2 HSBNCT.T11.300.1.M10 ... | reverse complement strand
CCACATCCCGGCCTCCCACCGGGTTTGGCCTGTCCAGAATGACCACCCTTTTTTTTGTTTTGGCAGCGGTCTCCATGCAGTAGCTGACGGTGTACGCAAAGGTGTAGACGCGGGTTCCCACATCAGGCAGGTCCACAAGCAGCACATCAATATCCTTGTACATGTCTTTGTAAGGCTTGCGGGTTTCTCCGTAGAGGGACCATGCCTTTATGCCCAACTGGGGCTCTGTTGTGTGCCCGGATTCAACCATATTGTCCTGCCTTGCTGCAAACAGGCCGTGCTGGGGAGAAAAAAGGGTTTTGAGCCTGCCGGGCATTTTGTCGTTTATGAGCCTGGCTGCATGGCAGAGATTTGCGTCTGTTGAGGCGGGGTTGCACAAAAGGCCCAGCCTGGCCTTTGCAAGCGCAGGCGGCGGGTTGTCGAGAAAAACCTCAAGGCCCGTGCGGACCCTGGCGGTGTCTTGGGCTGGAAGCATCGCAAGCCTCCTTATTATGAACCAGCTTGAACAACTGGTATCAGCCAAAAAGTTTTTCAAAAAAGGGTTTCACCTTTATGCCTGAAACTTGAAACAATATAGATGCCTTTGGATTGAACAAAAACAGCAGCCGGGCAAGCCGGTTTTTTGCCGATATTGGAGCGTTCGTTCCTCAAGTTCATTTTTAGCGGTTTTTTTTATTTTCCGCCAGGGGTTCCGCTATTGCCAAAGCCAAAATGCCTGGACCAAATCCAGCAACGGGATTTTTTAGATTATCCATCTTTACCTCATGTCAATTAACCTGACAAGATACTTTTAATAAACTGGTTTTTTCTCGGCCGAAGGCAAGCTTGATTTAAAAAGGCTGTTGCAGTAATTGAATGTCAGCCAAAAGGCTTCAACAAAGCGGAAGGCTTCCGTCCTGTGGCTCACAGGGCGGCCTGGCTGGCGGTTTTTGTTTTAAGCCGCTTTTTGCGGCCCGGACAGGGCCTTGATAGCATTGGAAAGAGAAAATGTCCCCTGATTTAAAAAAACGCCCTGTGCCGCGAAAAGACATTGCGGACATCGCCCCCTATGTTCCGGGAAAGCCCATTGAGGAACTGACCCGGCAGTACGGCATAGCAAGGCCCATAAAGCTTGCCTCCAACGAGAACCCCCTGGGTCCGCCGCCGATTGTCCTGGAGTCCATACAAAAGGTTTTGTCCTCCCTGCACCGCTATCCGGATGGCGCTGCCCGCATTCTTGTGGCGAAGCTCTCCCGGAAGCTTGGTGTTGACGAGGGCTGCGTAATTTTAGGCAACGGCTCGGATGAAATAATCCAGCTTCTTGCACTTGCCTATCTCAACCCCGGCGACCAGGCTGTGATGAGCGACCCGTCCTTTCTGATGTACGAAATATCCGTGCGCACGGCAGGAGGGGTCCCTGTAAAGATTCCCCTGAAAAACATGACATGGGACATGGATGCGACCCTTGCCGCCATTGGCGGGCGCACCCGCATCGTGTTTGTGAACAACCCCAACAATCCCACGGGCGCAAGCATTTCAAAGGCAGAGTTCGAGGCCTTCCTGAAGCGGATTCCCCCCTCCGTCATTGTGTGCGTGGACGAGGCCTACATTGACTTTGTGAGGGACCAGAACTGCGCCATCGGCACGGATTATTTGAAATCGGACAACACGGTGGCTGTTCTTCGCACCTTTTCCAAAATATACGGCATGGCCGGGCTTCGCTTGGGTTACGGAATCTTGCCCGCAGAGATCTGCGGGATTTTAAACCGCATCCGCCTGCCCTTCAATGCCAATTCCCTTGCCCAGGCTGCGGCAACAGCGGTTCTGGATGATGACGGCTTTGTGGAAAAAACCCGCAAAACCGTGCATGAGGGGCTTGACTACCTTTATGGGCAGATGGAGAGGATGGGGCTTCCCTATGTGCCCAGCCAGGCCAATTATTTTCTTGTGAAAATGCCGCGCAAGGCAGACGAAGTCTTTGAAGCCCTTTTGCAGCAGGGGGTGATTGTGCGCTCCATGAGGGCTTACGGATATCCGGATTACATCCGTGTCAGTGCCGGTCTTTTTGGTGAAAACCGGCGCTTTGTGGAAGCGCTTGAGGCGGTGCTTGCGTGAAAAAGCTTCTTGTGACCATAGACGGGCCTGCCGGGGCGGGCAAGACAACCGTGAGCCGCGAGACGGCAAGGCGGCTTGGCTATGCCTATGTGGATACGGGGGCGCTTTACCGGGGCCTTGCGGTTGTGGCCGCTGAAAATGGTGTGGGGCCGGGCGATGAAAAAGGCCTTGCCCGCATAATGGAAAACCTCACCCTGAAGTTTGAAAAAGACGAAAAGGGCGATTCCCGCCTCCTGGCAAACAACAGGGACATCACGGATCTGCTGCGCACAAACGAAGTCTCCATGCTGGCGTCCGCTGTTTCCGCCCTGCCTGCTGTGCGGCAATGGCTGCTGGATTTGCAGCGCAACCTTGGCAGGGACGGCGCAGCGGTTTTCGAGGGAAGGGACATGGGAACCGTGGTTTTTCCGGGAGCCAAAGCCAAGTTTTTTCTCACGGCAGACCCGGCCGTGCGTGCAAAGCGCCGCCATTTTGAGCTTGCCGCGGCAGGCAGGGAGATTGCCTATGAAAAGGTGCTTGCCGATATTTTAATCCGCGACACCAACGACTCCACCCGCGCTGTTGCCCCGCTAAAGCCCGCAAAAGATGCCGTGCTTCTTGATTCAACGGATAAAACCGTGGAAGAGGTGGTGGACGCCATTCTGGCGGTTGTGCGTGAAAAAATGGAGTGAGAAGACGGCTTAAGGGAGACTTTTTATGGGGCCTTTGTGCCTGGCCGAAAAAATTCTTTTTTGATTTGTTTTTTGCCTTGACATCTGGTATAAAAAATAACTTTACGCTTGGCGTAAAATGTCGTTAAAAACGGCACAAGAGGACAAGAGAGCAGTTTCACAACATGGAAGCCCAGGAAAGAGGAAACCAAATTGGAAAACCTAACAGCCAAACCCGAACAGGCAGAAAAGACAGAGAGCAAGGAGGCCCAGGCCTCCAAGGATGCATCCGCACCGGAAACAACTTCAAGTGCTTCAGATGCGCCCGTTTCAGAGCCGGATGGCTCATCAGCAGGACAGGATGCTGATTTCCAGTCCATGGATGACCTGGCGGCCCTTTATGAGGACTCCTTCAAGCGCTTTGAGGAAGGCGAGGTGGTCCGGGGAAGAATCGTCCAGATTGACAAGGAATTCGTGCTGGTTGACATCGGATACAAGTCCGAAGGTCTTGTGCCCATACGCGAGTTCTTTGAAGAAGGCGTCATGACAGCCAAAGTGGGGGATGAGGTGGATGTCATGGTGGAGCGCCTGGAAAATGAGGACGAGGGCGTTCATGTTTCCAAGGAAAAGGCCTCCAAGATAAAGGTCTGGGAGGAAATCCGCGAAGCCTACGAGCAGGAAGGCACAGTGGAGGGAACCATCACCCATCGGGTCAAGGGCGGATTTTCCGTGGACATCGGCGTCCCGGCATTCCTGCCCGGCTCCCAGGTGGATCTTCGTCCTGTTCGGGACCTGGATTCAATGGTGGGCAAGGACTTCACCTTCAAGGTGCTCAAATATAACCGCAAGCGTAGCAACATTGTTTTGTCCCGCCGCGTGATTCTTGAAAAGGATCGGGAATCCCAGCGCTCCAAGACCCTTGCCACCATCCAGGAAGGCAAGGTCATGGAAGGCGTGGTCAAGAACATCACCGAATACGGCGTGTTTGTGGATCTGGGCGGCATTGACGGCCTGCTTCACATAACGGACATCTCCTGGGGACGGGTCAAGCATCCTTCGGAAATGTTCTCCGTGGGCGATACCATAACGGTCAAGGTGCTGGACCTGGACCTTGAGCGCGAGCGCGTGTCTTTGGGCATGAAGCAGCTCAAGGAAGACCCCTGGACAGACGCCGGAACAAAGTACAGCATAGGGGCCAAGGTTTCGGGCAAGGTTGTGAGCCTCACCGATTACGGCGCCTTTGTGGAGCTTGAGGAGGGCATAGAGGGCCTCATCCATGTTTCTGAAATGAGCTGGACCCGCAAGATCCGCCATCCTTCAAAGGTTGTGAATGTGGGCGATGATGTGGATTGCGTGGTGCTGGACATAAAGCCCAACAACCGGCGCGTAAGCCTGGGCATGAAGCAGGTCACGGAAAATCCCTGGGATGTCATCGGCGAGAAGTATCCCGTGGGCACCACCATTGAGGGCAAGATAAAGAACATCACCGACTTTGGCATGTTCATCGGCATTGATGAGGGCATTGACGGCCTTGTTCACATTTCCGACATTTCCTGGACCCGCCGGATAAACCATCCTTCGGAAATCTACAAGAAGGGCGATGAGGTCCGCGCCATAGTGCTTCACATTGACAAGGAGAACGAGCGCTTCTCGCTGGGTATCAAGCAGCTTGAGCCCGACCCCTGGGCCACCATAGAGGACCGCTACAAGGTGGGCACCAAGATTGCAGGCAGCATCACAAGCGTCACGGATTTCGGCATTTTCGTGGAGCTTGAGGAGGGCATTGAAGGCCTTGTCCATGTTTCCGAGGTGAGCCTGGAAAAGCTCAAGACCCCTGTGGGCATGTACAATGTGGGCGATGTGGTGGATGCCATGGTGGTGAACATCAATCCCAAGGAAAGGCGCATCGGGCTTTCCATAAAGCGCCTGGATTCAGCCAGTGACGACTCCTACCTTGCTGATTACATCTCCAACATGAAGGCCGCCCCCACAGCTATGGGCGAGGCATTGAAGCAGGGCCTGCGCGGAAAGTCGGCGGACAAGGACGAGGCTGCCGAAGCCGACCAGGCTGGTGACGCCAAAAACGAGCAGGATGAATAGGCATTTTTAAGGGCCCGGGCGCAAAGGCTTTTGCGAAACCGGCTCCGGCAAAAAACGGGACCGACAGTCCCTGCACTTCAACCCCTGCAAAAGGATAAAGCCGATGGAGGTTTTTTAAGCCTCCATCGGCACCCTCTTTCATGTTCGCCAGAAGACATCCCTACCTTTTTACGCTTATGGTTTTAAGCGCCTTGGCTTGCCTTGGCCTTGTGGCAATCTCCCTTGCGGCCTTTGCCGTGAGCGATTCTGAAAGGCTCACCTTCGGCCCCCGCGTGGGATTGGTGGAAATTAGCGGTGTAATTTCCGATTCCACCTTTGTTGTAAACAGCCTGGAACGATTTGCCGCCAACCCGGACATAAAGGCCGTGCTGCTGCGGGTGGACTCGCCGGGCGGGGCCATCGGCCCGTCCCAGGAGATTTTCACCCAGGTGGAAAAAACCGCGGCAAAAAAGCCCGTGGTTGCATCCTTTGGCTCGGTGGCTGCTTCCGGCGGCTATTACGCCAGCGCACCTGCAACAGGCATAATGGCAAATCCGGGCACCATAACAGGCTCCATAGGCGTCATCTTGAGCTACACCAACATAGAGGGCCTTTTCGACAAGGTGGGGCTAAAGCCCGTGGTCATAAAGTCGGGCCGCTACAAGGACATGGGCTCGCCTTTCAGGGACATCACGGAAACGGAGCGCGAGCTTTTTGAGGAAGCTGTGATGGACCTCTACCGCCAGTTTGTGAAGGATGTGGCCCACGGCAGGCAGATGGAGCTGGCCGCTGTTGAAGCGCTTGCAGACGGGCGCATTTTCACCGGCAGCCAGGCCCTGGAGCTTGGCCTTGTGGACAAAATCGGCAACCTGCGTGATGCCCTGGAGTGGGCTGCCGAGCTGGGTGGCATCGAAGGGGAGATAGCTGTTCAGCCTGCCCGCAAAAAAGGCTTCTCCCTCTTGGAGGAGCTGCTTCAACTTTCCTCGGAAATGACCCGCAGCCTGCATCAGCGCACAGCAAACGGCTTTGCCTTTTTATGGAGCATGGACTGACGATCTGCTCTGTTCTGGTTTCGCTTTTTTCCAGCCAAATCCCTTGCTATTCAAAAAGGCTTGTATCCCCCAGCCCGGCCCGGATGACCTCCGGAGTGTCATCAATGAGCGAAATGACCGATGAAGGCTTGCCCGGCACGGGCCCGCCGTCAATCACGCAGTCTATCTGGCCTTTGTAGTAGTCCAGCAGCAGGGAGGGGTCCAGAAAATCGTGCTTGCCGTCAGGCGTGGTGGCTGTGGTGGAAATGATGGGATTCCCCAGGGCCTGCACAAGGCATATCGGTATGGCGTGATCCGGCACTCTTATGCCCGCGGTCTTCCTTTTGGTGAGCATGATCTTTGGCACCTGCCGTGAGCCTTCCAGAATAAAGGTGTAAGGGCCGGGCAGCAGGCGGTTTAACATCTTGTACTGGTAGTTTGTCACCTTGGCATATTCGGATATGTTCTTCAAATCCGCGCAGATGAATGAAAAAGGCTGCAAGGGCTTGCGCTGCTTGAGCTGGTAAACCCTCTGGATGGCCTTTTTGTTTAATATGTCGCAGCCTATTCCGTAAAAGGTGTCTGTGGGATAGGCGATGATTCCGCCCTGGGAAAGGATTTGGGCAACGCGCTCGATGTGTCGTATCTGCGGGTTTTCCTGGTTTATCTTCAAAAGCATGGCAATCTCCCGCTGTTGCAAATTGAAAAATTCGGACGGGTGTTTTTTCCCTGGCCCTGCAAAGGTCAGGCTCTATTTTGCCGCGGCTGGAAGCCGGAGGCCTTTATCATTTCTGGCTCTGGAGAACCGAGCCCTCGCCTGCCAGGGGCTTGAATGCCTTTTTGCTTGCCCCGCAAACCGGGCAGCACCAGTTTTCGGCCAGGGCATCAAAGGAGGTTCCTTTGGGAACCTTGCCCCTGCGGTCCCCCCGGTCAGGGTCGTAAATGCATCCGCAGTTAACCGTCTGGCACTGGAACATCTCCTGGGGCTTTGCCATAATCAAAACTCCTTTTTGACGGCCTGATTTCAGCGCCGCTGCTTTTGCGGGCTCTTTTTTAGGGTGCTTTTCCAGACCACTATTTCTGCTGGTTTGAATTGTCTTTTGTCAGAATCTCATGGATCTTGCGCGAAATGGCCGACATCCCGAAGGGTTTCTGCAAAAATCCGTCACATCCCTTTTCCATGATCCGGCCTGCCTGTCCATCCAGGCTGTAACCGCTGCAAAGAAGGACCCTTGCCTGGGGGTTGATTTTTTTGATGCTTTCAAAAACCTCGATTCCGGCCATTTCAGGCATTATCATGTCCAGCACGACAAGGCTGATGTCGTCTTTTTTCTCCTTATAAATATCAATGGCAGCCCGGCCGCCGGATGCGCTGAAAACCTTGTATCCCAGGCTTCTTATCATCTCGCTTTCCGTTTCCAGGACTGAAATCTCGTCATCCACCACCAGCACGGTGCCGCGCCCGTGAACAATATCATCATCTGCAACTTCCTGCTGGTCAACCGGCCTGTCTGTGGCAGGCAGGTAGATGCAGAACCGGCTGCCTTCTCCGGGGGTGCTTTCCACGGTTATGACCCCGCCGTGGTTTTTTACAATGCCGTAGGCCGAAGCCAAACCCAGGCCCGTGCCGCGGGCTTTGGCCTTGGTGGTGAAAAAGGGGTCGAAAACCCTTGCCAGGGTGTTTTCATCCATGCCGCAGCCCGTGTCCTGCACGCACACCTGCACAAAGCGGCCCGGAAATATTCCGTTGGCTGCTGCAAATTCATCGGTTACGAGCAAATCCCTTGAAGATACGATTATTTCTCCGCCATTGTTCATGGCCTGCCAGGCGTTTACATACAGATTTACAAGGACCTGCTCGAACTGCCCTTTGTCCACCTCCACAGGCCATGTTTCGGAAAGGTCCATGTGAACGGCCACCTCTTTGCGGGTGCGGCCGAACATGGTTGCCGTGCGCCTTGCCATGTCACGCACAAAGGCCGGACGGACCTCGTATTTCCCGCCGCGGGCAAAACCCAGAAGCTGGCGGGTGAGCTTTGCCGCATCCTCAACGAAATGCTTCACCGAAATTAGGCGCTCGCCAAAGGGGGAGTTTGTTTCCAGTTGAAGAAGAAGCATTTCAATGCTTCCCTGAATTGCCATCAACAGGTTGTTGAAGTCGTGGGCAACGCCTCCGGCCAGGGTGCCAAGCGCTTCGCGCTTCTGGGCCTGGCGGAGCTGCTCCTCAAGCTGCTCGCGCCTTTTGTCGGCAGCCAGCTTGTCTGTCACATCCCGCAGCATCCCCCTGAAGCCCACGGGCCTGCCGTATGAATCCGTAATGATGGAGGCGGAGGCCTCAAGGGTGCGCACTTCCCCATCCTTTCGGATTATTTCATACACGGCTATGTTCTCCGGCTCGCCGGTTCTGTAAATCCTGTTGTATATGCGGTAGAGCTTTTCACTGGTTTGGGGCGTTGTGTAGTCGCGGTTGTTCAGTCCAAGCATTTCTTCAACCGTGTAGCCGCACATTTTGGCTGCCGCTGAGTTTAAAAAGGTGAGCCTGCCCCCAAGGTCAACCTCGTAGTAGCCTTCCTGTATGCTTTCCAGAATAGAGCGGTATTTTTCCTCGGATGTGGCAAGCTGCTTTCTGTCGGAAACCCAGCCGGAAACATCCCTGAAAAGGAAAACCTCCCCTTCATGCTCCCCCTTGCGGTCCGTGACCGGAGTGCGGGTAAGCTGGACAATCCTTTCCGCCCCGTCCTTGCCCAGCAGGGTAACGGTGCGGCCCTTGCCGAGAGGGCCGGAACTCTCGCCGTTTTGAGCCCCATGCTCTGCAATTATATGCAGAACCTGGGAGTAGGGTTTCCCAATGGCCAGGGAGCGCGGAACCTGGGTGAGCTTTTCGGCGATCGCGTTGAACAGCACTATGTTTCCTTTGCGGTCCGTTGCCAGAAAGCCCTCGCCCAGCGAGCGCAGAATAATGTCAAGCCGCTCCTTTTCCGCGAAAAGATTTTCCTCCCTCACTCCCAGAATGGTCATGAGATCAATGTAGCTCTGTATGCTAACGACAAGCACGGAAAGGGAGAAGGCCAGGAAACCGTACTCCATGAGAAAAAGCACGGCGGGAGCGCCAAGCGTGGCGGCAACATCATTGGCGCCCAAAAGAATCCACACGGAAAAGCCCGCTATGAATGCGCCCGTGGGCATGTCGGTGTGCTTGCGGTAAACCAGCCACAGCCTCACCGCGTTGGCGGAGGCCAGGACCGCATAAAAAAGGTACAGGCCGCCAAGTGCGGTTATCCTTGGCTCAATGTAAGGGCCGTCAAGCAGCAGAAGGCTTCTCTCCACAAATTCGCGGCCTATGACAAAGTCTGTTGTCCAGATAAGCAGCAGGATGATTCCGTGAATCGGCCCGAAAATCAGATGATACCTGCGTTGGGGAAGAGAGAAATAGGAGTAGGTGAAACCGTAAATGCCATGTACCAGGATTACAAAGGTGCTGTACTGGAAAAGCTCGGTAAGGCGGTTTCCCGGCCCGGCAGGCAGGTTGTACTGAAAAAAGATGGCGGTTGCGTAAATAAAGGTTCCGCCTGCAAGCACGGCCCCCCACAGCACCCACCAGAACTCGCGCCTTTTCAGAAAGACATAGGTCTGGAATATCGCCACAAAAAGGGCGACAGTGGCCACGCACAAAGGCCCTGCCGAAATCAGGCTTATTCCATTTTCTGTCACTCTGACGCTCCTGCAATATGGTGGCGATATAATGATATTTTAGCCCATGCCGCTGCTTTTTGCAATGAGGGTTCGCAACATGAGGGTTTGCAAAAGGTTTTCAGCCCTCAAACGCATTTTTTGAACAGAAATTCCGGTGCAATGGGGTTTCAGGGTTGATGTGGCTGCTGTACGGGGCTGTTGCACAGGGCTTGCGCCGGGACAGGTCAGGGGGCTATTATTCAATCCATACACCTGCCTTAAGCCTGTTTTGCCCCTTTGGGGAGGGGAAAGACAGATTTGTGACAAGGAGATCTTCATGCCCATCCATCCGAAAAACAGTCGGCTCAAAGAGCTTTATCTCAATGCGCCTTATGAAATATGCATCGAGCGCGCCCGTTACTACACGCAGTCATACAAACGCACAAGGGGCGGGCATCCGGCCCTTTGTGCGGCAAAGGCCTTTGGCCACACCGTGCGGAACATGACTGTGACAATTCTTGATGACGAGCTCTTTGCCGGCAACCGCTCGTCCAAGCTTCTGGGCGTTGTTATTCCCGTGGAGCGGGGGGATGTCAATTTGATCCTTGATATGGAGCTTGACCACCTTATCAGAAGAAAGCGCCAGCCTTTTTTCATTGACGAGGACGACCGCAGGGAGCTTGACAGGGAAATACTGCCCTGGTGGCGCGGTAAAACCGTGAGGGACCACAAAAAGGCCCTGTACAAAAAGGCGGGCTTAAATTTTTCCTTTTCCAAAAACCCCTTTGCTGTTTCCCAAATCCGCAAAAGCATGGACTGGGGCAGGTTGAGAAAGGCCACCTCCGTTCCTTCTGCAACGCCCGGCTACAAGTTAAGGGGGTTAAGAGAGCTTCTCCACAACAACCCGGCCCTGGTGATGAATGTGTTTGATGTGCAGGGGCATCTTGTTCTTGGGCATGAGACAGTTCTGAAAGAGGGTTTTTGCGGCATCCGGCAAAAGGCCCTTGATGCTTTGAACAATGGCAACAGGGCAGATGCGGACAAGGCTGCCTTTCTGGAGTCAACTGTCATCTGCTGTGATGCTGTGCGCGATTTTGCAGGCCGCTTTGCAGTTCTTGCCCAGGAAAAGGCGAAAAGGGAAAAGGACCCGGCCAGGGCCAAAGAGCTTGAGGCAATGGCCCGGCACTGCGCCCATGTGCCCTATCATACCCCCAGGAGCTTTGCCGAGGCGGTGGCCGCCCTCTGGCTCACCCAGGCGGCGGCCTATATTTCCTTTGGCATGGTGGCCATATTTGCCATAGGCCGATTTGACCAGTACCTTTATCCATTTTACGCAAAGGACATTCAAAAGGGTATAATCACCTCCGAAAAGGCTCTGCGCCTGCTTGAGGAGCTTCTTATAAAGCTTGGCACCAACCTTATGATTCTGCCATATGCAGCCAAGAGCACGGGCAACGAGCTTGGCTCGGACAGTTGCGCGCCCACTGTGGGCGGGGTGGATGAAACTGGTGAGAATGCCGCCAACCCGCTTTCACATCTTATTTTGGATGCCTTTTCCAATGTCAAATCCCTTGGCAACAGCTTTACCATAAGGTTAAGTGAAAAAACGCCCGAAAGCTTCTGGAAAAAGGCCCTGGAAACCTACCGCTCCACCAGCGGGGCGGCCCTTTTTTATGACGAGGCTGTTGTGCCAGCCCTTGTAAAAGGCGGCATGGAAATTGCCGATGCAAGGAATTACGGAGTGATAGGCTGCGTTGAGCCT
>Ga0351938_1214_pt1 | contig 11604 bp, 6 predicted proteins | sample TotcelT113001M10_FD_206850 | JGI IMG/M metagenome (GOLD analysis project Ga0351938, IMG submission 206850) | Enriched cells from coal bed in the Powder River Basin, Montana, United States - Total cells T11 rep2 HSBNCT.T11.300.1.M10 ... | reverse complement strand
AAAAACTGAACCGCGTCCGCACGGTGGCTTATTTGAGCGGTCCCGTTCGCGGGCACGCCGTGCTGCCGGTGTTGGCCTGCGAGCAAATCATCGCTCATCCTGACGCCGAGTTTGGCCCCGCGGGGTTGGCCGAAGATGCACTCGATCCGACGGTCCGCAGCGGTTACGTCGAGATCGCCGAGCGTCGCCGCACGATTCCCACGCCCGTGGTGCTCGGGATGCTCGATCCGCAATTGGCGGTCGCGCGCGTTCAGACGCAAGAGGGTACGCGTTTCGTGCTGCCGGAGGAACTGAGCGAACTCCAGAAGCAAGCGGCGGTGCGTTCGGTCGAGCAGGTGTTTTCCGCCGGCCAGTTGGGCAGCTTCAGCGGCACCGAGTTGCGGGTCAAGTACAATCTGGCGACACACCTGGTTCGCGACCGGTTGCAGCTGGCCGCGGCCCTGCAGCTGCCCGTCGGCAGTCTGGAAGAAGATCCGACCCTGGGCGCGGGCCGCCGAGCGGTTCGCGTGGACTTGAGCGGGCCGATCAAGTCCGATACGGTCAGCTGGGTCGAACGCGGCATTCGCGAGAAGATCGCGCAGCAGCAAATCAACTTTGTCTGCCTGGTGATCGACAGCCCGGGGGGGTCGCCGACGGACAGCATGCGACTGGCAGCCTACTTGTCCGGACTGAATCCCAGCGAGGTGCGGACGGTGGCCTTTGTCGGGTCCGAAGCGCGGGACGACGTCACTGTCGCTGATCACGTCCACCCGGGCCTCGCCGAATCGAGCTTTGCCCGACGGCGTCAGCTGGGTAATCGCGACGCCTCGCTGGCCGAGCAGATGGTCCCAATGCACCAGCGACTCTTGATAACGCAGCTGCTCGCGTTGCTGCTCGTTCGGACTCTCCAACGCCACGCGGCGAAAGACCGGCGCATCGGTCATCAGCCGCCGCGCGACGAGCATCGCGGCCAATGCCCCTCCGCCCGCCGCCGTCAGCATAAACAGCGACTTGGGCAACTGGCTCCACTGGTACGCATTGCTGGGAATCACGAACGTCTGGCTGGCCAAGACAATCGACGCGATGATCAACAGACCGCCGCCGATGCCGAAAGCGCCCAGGCCGGGCAGCACGAACAGCTCCAACACCAGGCATGTGATCCCGGTGGCAAACAGCAGGATTTCCAGCCAACCTGCCGTGCCATGCAAGAAATTCGCCCAAAAGAACAGCACGAAGCACACGGCCGAGGCAAAGCCGGGCAAACCGATCCCCGGCGACGAAAACTCGATCATCAAGGCGAACCAGGCCAGAAACAGCAGCAGTCCTGCGATCCGGGGCGACGCCAGGAATTCCACGACGGCATGCGCCCAATTCCGCTCGACCATCGTCAATTCGCCCTCGAAGTGGTACATCCGCTTCAGATCCTCCCAGTCGGCAACCGTGAACCGGGCCAACCGCAACTCGACCGCCTCGCGGCCCAGCAAGCCGTTGCGAGTCTCGATCTCGCCCTCCGCCCGCCAGTCCTGCGGATGCTCCTGCTCGGCCAATTCCTGCTGGCTAAAGTAGCGGACTTCGCCAGTTCCCGACCGCGTCCAACGCTGCACGGTCAAGTCGGGGTCGATCATCGCCACGGGCAACGACCAGCCGATGCTCTTGGCGGCGGCCAGTTCCCGCACGGCGGTGCCCAGCGCCTCGAGTTGCCGATCGCTGATTCGCCGAGCCCCGGGACCGCCCAACACGGCGGACTCCGTCATCAGCAACTGGTCGCATGCCAGCGCGACCAGCGCAGCGTCGTCCCGCGCGGCGCGGACGTGCTGGTCGTCGAGGTGCGAGGCAACGAGGTGCTGGTCCGGGCCATCGACGACGCTCAGGCGGGGACCGTCTGAGTCGGTACGTTCGGGCCGGCTGGAAAAAATCATGAATGAGGGCGGCAAGAACTTGCCTTGGATGGCGTTGACCGTCATGATGTTGGGAGTGCCGCCTTGAGGCGGTTTGGAACGGCGATACCGCGCGAGGTCCGACGAACAAGTGCCACCCGGGGCGGTGCGCGGTGCAAAGCCGGTCGGGCGATTAGGGGATTGCGGCCTTCGAGCCGCGTGAGGGACAAACTTGTGGCGGAAGCATTGTTGTGGTCGATCCTGTTGCTGTTGGTGGGGTTGGGACTGATCGCGTTGGAACTGTTTCTTCCCTCCGGCGGCGTGCTCGGCATTCTGGCGGCGCTGGCGATCATCGGCTCCCTGGCGGTCGCCTTCAACGGCGGTTGGGTGACGGGCCTGAGCATGCTGGTGGCGACGATGGTGATCCTGCCCTTGGTCATGGCGGCGGCGATCCACTTCTGGCCTCGGACCCCCATCGGCCGCCTGATCGTATTGGCGACGCCCAACAGTGACGACGACATTCTGCCGGACGAGCCGGCCTACCGGCAGCTGAAGGACTTGATCGGCAAACGCGGGGTGGCCAAGACAAAAATGCTGCCCAGCGGCGCGATCGTGATCGAGGGCCGCGTGTACGATGCGTTGAGTGAGGGCATGGCCATCGACCCTGGTCAGCCGGTCCGCGTAACGGCGATCCGGACCAACCGCGTGGTGGTCCTCTTGGACGACGCCCCGCCGGAAAGAACTACGGAAAGCTCGGAAATGCTCGCTCAACCCGCCCGGAATCTGGGGTTGGAATCTTTGGAACAACCGCTGGGGTGACAATTGCACCCGGCCTTGGTTCGGTGTACAACAGGGATTAGTCCAAGCCACCGCGATGACGATTCGAAGATGAGGTATCTCCCATGAGTTTCTTTGCGGCACAGAATGACGGCGACTGGCAGACGATGGTAAGCATCGTCGGCGGTGTGGTGATCTTGATTATCATGATGGTGACCTTCGGGGTCTTCGCCCGCTATTTTCGGCTCTGGATTCAGTGCGTGCTGACCAAGGCCAGCATCACGATCTGGGACTTGCTGGGCATGACCTTTCGCAAGGTCAATCCGGCGGTCATCGTGCGGAGCAAGATCATGGCGGTCCAAGCGGGCCTGACGGAAGAGATGGGCATCACCAGCCGGGCCTTGGAGGCACATTATCTGGCGGGCGGCAACGTGCCGTTGGTGATCCGGGCGCTGATCGCGGCCCAAAAGGCGAAGATCATTCAGTTGTCGTTCCGCGAAGCCACCGCGATCGACTTGGCGGGCCGCAACGTGTTGGAAGCGGTTCAAACCAGCGTCTATCCCAAGGTGATCGATTGCCCGCCCAAGAGTTCCGGCAGAACCTCCCTGGATGCGATGGCCAAGAACGGCATCCAGCTCAAGGTTCGCGCCCGCGTCACGGTGCGGGCCAATCTGCAGCAATTGATCGGCGGAGCCACCGAAGAGACGATTATCGCCCGCGTCGGCGAGGGCATCGTCAGCGCCATCGGCTCGGCGGAAACCCACGCCCATGTGCTGGAGAATCCGGACATGATCTCCAAGACCGTGCTGGCGCGGAAACTGGACTCGCAGACCGCTTTTAAGATCGTCTCGATCGACATCGCCGACATCGACGTGGGCGAGAACATCGGCGCTCGGTTACAGGCGGACCAAGCCGAGGCCGACACGCGAGTCGCGCGGGCGCAAGCCGAGGGCCGCCGCGCCGCGGCAGTGGCCCGCGAGCAAGAAATGCTGGCGGCCATCGAAGAGAGCCGTGCCAAAGTGGTGGATGCCGAGGCGGAAGTTCCTCGGGCCATGTCCGAAGCATTCCGCTCGGCCAAGTTGAGCGTGCTGGACTACTTCAAACTGCGGAACGTCCAGGCGGACACGGAAATGCGGAAGTCGATCGCCACCAGCGCTACCGCCGGAGGTCGCCCGTCGTGAGCATCCTCAGCGACCTGGAAAACCTGCTGCGGGAGATCGCCGAGCAGCAGCAGCCCGGCGCGGGCCGCCCCGCTGCGCCGCAGCGACCGCCACAAGCCCGTCCCGCGCCACCCAAGCCAGTTCCTCCGCGACCGGGGATGCCCCGGCCGGCTGGGTTGGAGTCGGTCGAAGTCCTGGACGCCGAGATTGTGGATGCCACGCCGGTCCCCCGCCGCCCCGCGATGGCCCAACGCACCGAGAAACACGTGGACACCAGCGGCGTCACAGCCCACGCGTCGCGAATGGACGCAGAAATCGGCCAGGCCGACAAAAAAGCTGACGAAAAATCCGGAGTCCACTTCCACGACAAGTTCGACCAGCAGGCGAGCCGGATGGACGATCCCGACGACAACGTCGGGGCAGCGGCCGGCGCCGCCTTTGCCACGCGGATCGCCGAGATGTTTCGCAACCCCCAATCCATTCAACAGGCGTTCATTCTGAACGAGATTCTCAACCGCCCCGACGTCCGCTGGTGAGATTTCCCGAGACCATCGCACCCCGTCCGGTCCGGGCGGGGTTCTTCACGATATCATGATGCACATTGAACCCGGCAAAACCCGCATCGGTTGGATTGGCACCGGCGTGATGGGAGCCAGCATGTGCGGGCATTTGATCGCCCGCGGCTTTGCGGCGACGGTCTATAACCGCACCCGCCACAAAGCCGAACCGCTGTTGACGCAAGGCGCCGCCTGGGCGGATACTCCGTGCGCGGTCGCCCAGCACAGCGACGTGGTATTCAGTATCGTCGGCTTTCCACGCGATGTCCGCACCGTGATGCTGGGCGCACAGGGCGCCCTGGCCGGATGCAGGCCCGGCAGCATCCTGGTCGACATGACGACCAGCGAACCGTCGCTCGCCGTCGAGATCGCCGCGGCGGCCGGGGAGAAAGGCGTGTTCAGCATCGATGCCCCCGTCTCGGGCGGCGACGTGGGCGCTCGCCAAGCTCGGCTGTCGATCATGATCGGTGGCGACGCCGAAGCCGTCGCAGCGCTGCGGCCTTGTTGGGAAGCGATGGGAAAAACGTTCATTCGCCAAGGAGGTCCGGGGGCGGGCCAGCACACCAAGCTGGTCAATCAGACGTTGATCGCCGGCAACATGGTCGGCGTCTGCGAGGCCCTGCTGTACGGCTACCGCGCCGGCTTGGACTTGAACCGCGTCCTGGAATCCGTCGCCTCGGGCGCCGCGGGCAGCTGGTCGTTGTCCAACCTCGCCCCGCGGATCATTCAGAACAACTTTGATCCGGGCTTCTTCGTCGAGCACTTCATCAAGGACATGGGCATCGCGCTGAACGAAGCCCAACGAATGGGACTGGCGCTGCCTGGTTTGGCGCTGGCCAACCAGCTGTACCTGGCCGTGCAAGCCCAAGGCTATGGCCGCCAAGGCACCCATGCCTTGCAACTGGCCCTGGCGTCGCTGGCCGACATCGACTGGCCTCGCCGTGACACAGCGCCGTGAACTCGGCCTCAGCATCTGGGCGGCGCGGGGGGCGTAGGACGATGCGAGTATCTGTTGTTCTGGCGTTGGCTGGCAAGTTGACCAGTGGCACAGAAGGTCAAGCCCATGACGGACGATTCTGACTGCGATTTCGACGACGAGGAACTCGACGAGCAGCCGGGAGGGGCTGCGCGGTTGTGGTATCCTCTCTGCGACTTTGCGTTGGACTGGTGGTACAGCCGCAACTGGAAATCGCTGTTGTTCAGCTTGCCGGGAGTCGTCCTGGCCGGACTTCTGCTAGTGCTCCTGGTTCTCGGCAGTCAGGCACCCGTAGAGAAACGGGTGGACCGATATCAGGCCGTGGCACAAACCGCCTTGGCGCGGGGTGACGGAGCCGCCGCCGAAGTGTACTTCCGGCGACTGGCCGCCCTGCAAGACGTATCGCCGCCGACGCGATACGGATTGGCGTTGGCAGCCGCCTTGCAAGGCGACGAGGCCCGCGCCCGGTCGCTGATGCAAAGCCTCGCTCCCGAGCATGCGGGCGGCTACGCCGAAGCGCATTTGTGGCTGGCCAAGGATCTCCTCAGCCAACAATCGCAGCTCACGCTTCCGGCAGCAACCGTAATCGAGCACCACCTGCGGCAGGTCCTCGCGAGCAGCCAGAACAACGAGGAAGCAGCTTCGCTCCTGGGGGTGGTGCTCTGGTCCCGGGGAGACGCGCAGAGCGCCCTGCCGTTTCTGGAGCAGACAGCGCAACGATCGCCCGAATGGCAGTTGCCTCTGGCAGTCCTGTACGAGTCGCGAGGGGATTCTGCGGCAGCAAGGAACGCCGCCAAGCGGGCGGCGGCCCATTTCCGCAAAGCGGCAGAAGCCGACCCGAGGGCGGTGGAGGCCCGAGTGAGCTGGGCTCGGAGCGAAGCGTTGATGAAGAACTTTCCCGAGGCGGTGCGGATCCTGCAGGCGGGCCTGAGACGAGAGGATCCCCAGCCGTTTCACCAGGCACTGGTCGGTGTCTACCTGGCATGGACCGTACTGACTCCGGCGGAAACGCCGGAGGGACTGGCAACCAGGTTAGAGTTGCTCAATCAAGCCCTGATCCACGGTCCCAATCATCCGCAAGTACTGACGCTGCTGGCGGATTTGAGCGTCCAGGACGGCGTGGGGACTGACACCTCGCGGGCGGCGCTTCAAGAAGCCTTGGCCAGCGGCACAGCGCCGGCCACCGTGCATCTGGTGCTCGGCACCCAGGCTTTGCAGCAAGGCGACTTGGAACGCGCCCAAACGCATCTCGAGTTGGCCTGTGAGCGGGCTCCCGATATGCCGATCGTGCTGAACAACCTGGCCTGGGTCTTGGCCCATCGCGAGCCCCCCGAACTCGACCGGGCTGGCCAGCTGGCACTGGCGGCGAAGAAGCTGTCCGATGATCCCGAGATCTCCGATACGCTCGGCACGATCCTGGCTCGGCAGGGGAAATACCGCGCAGCGATTACCGAGCTGGAAACCGTGCTCCGCGCTTTCCCCAAGCGGCCGAAAGTTCACCGGCAGTTGGCCGAACTGTACGACAAGCTAGGGAATGCCGAATTGGCCGAGGCATATCGTCGCCGGGCGCAAGCGGCAGATGGCGACGGCGACAAATAGCAATGCAGGCGGGAACGATCCTTGAACAAAGCCCCGCCCAATCGCTAGGTTGCGGAGAGCGGAACTTATTCCGGCGTCGCGGTCGATTGCACCGACGATAGGAACCGCCGTTTGGAAAACGTGGCCTTGCGTTCGCCGAACAAGTAATCGACGGCGGCGGTACCGGCCGGCAGTTGGATGTTCGAGAACTCGTCGTTGATGGCCGTGATGGCCGGCAAGCTGCCCACCGTGTCCTTGCCATCCAGATAATTGGCGGGCTGCTGCTGCGTGAGCCGATACGTTCCTCGCCGTAGATTGGCAAACAGGAACGTCCCGTCGGCGCCGGTCGTCGTTTGCTGCTGGACCGCCGCGCCCTGGGCATCCGTGCCGGACAGCACGATGACGACGCCGCTGATCGGCAATTCGCCGGTGTCTCGCAAGCCGTTGTTATTCGCATCGACGTAAACCAACCCGGAGATCGAGGACAGCAACTCGTTGATCACGGTCGGTTCCATCGCCGTGTTGTTGTTCGAGTTCGTCTCCGGCTCGTTGCCGGCAACGGTGGCCTCGTTGGTGAGCGTGCCGGAGAATTGGGCGTCGACTTGGGTCACCAGTGTGATGGTGGCGGTTTGGCCGGCGGCCAGATTCCCCACGGCGGCCGTGACGACGCCGCCGGCATGATTCACCGTTCCGGAAGTACTGGTGCCGGAGACGAATGACAAGGCGGCCGGAAGCGTGTCGGTCACCGTCACGCCCGTCGCGCCGGACGGGCCGTTGTTGGTCACGACCAGCGTATACGTCAACTGGCCGCCCGCAGTCGCCGGATCGTTCGAGTCCGTCTTGGTGATGGCTAGGTCCACTTCCTTGCGGACCAGCGTCGGCTCGGCGTCGACGTTGTTGGCAAGGTTGGTTTCCGTCTCGTTGCCTTGTACCTCGGCCTGGTTGGTGATCGTGCCGGAGAACTGGCCGCTGACTTGTGTGACCAGCGTGATGGTGGCGGTCTGGCCGACGGCCAGATTGCCCACCGCGGCCGTGACGACTCCGCTGGCGTGATTGACCGTCCCCGACGAACTGGTTCCGGAAACGAAGGACAGGGGTTCCGGAAGCGTGTCGGTCACAACGACGCCCGTCGCGCTGGACGGGCCGGTATTGGTCACGACCAGCGTGTAAGTCAACTGGTTGCCTGCGACCACGGGATCGGACGAGTCGGTCTTGACGATCGACAAGTCCACCAGGGTCTGGACCGCTGTCGGTTCGACGTCGCGATTGTTGTCCGGGTTGGTGTCGGTCTCGTTGCCGGTCACTGTGGCTTCGTTGTTGAGCGTGCCGCGGGTGGCGGGATCGACGGTTACCAGGATGGTAATGGTCGCGGAGGCGCCGCTGGCCAACTGGCCGACGTCGGCAGTAACCGTATTGCCGGCTCGATTGACGGTGCCTTGCGTCGTGGTCGCAGACTGGTACGCAACGCCGGCCGGCAACGTGTCCACCACGGTGACGCCCGTCGCAGTGGACGGACCGTTGTTCAGCACGGACAGGGTATACGTTAATTGCTGGCCCGCCACCACGGGATCGGGCGAATCGGCCTTGAAGACCGCCAGGTCGACTCGCGGTTCCACGGTCGTGGAGATCTGATCCGTGTTGTTTTCCAGAGTGGTCTCCGCCTCGTTGCCGCTGACCGTGGCCGTGTTGACCAGCGTGCCGCTGGCGCTGTTCGCCACCGTGGCCAAGACGGTGATCGTCGCTTGCCCGCCGACGGCCAGATTTCCCAACGCGGCCGTCACGGTGCCCGCGGCGCCGCTCACGCTGCCTTGGCTCGACGTGGCCGACACAAAGACGACCCCGCTGGGCAGCGTATCCACGACCTGGACGCCGGTGGCATCGGACGGCCCGCTGTTGGTCACCGTCAACACGTAGGTCAGCGGTTGTCCAGGAACTGCCGGATCCGGCGAACCCGCCTTGTCGATGGCCAAGTCGATCAGCGTATGGATGGTGGTCGTCACCTGGTCCTGGTTGTTCTCCAGATTGATCTCCGGTTCGTTGCCGCTCACGTCGGCCGTATTGACGAGCGTGCCACGGGCGGACGGTTCCACGTCGACGGCGATCGTGATCGTCGCTTGGGCGCCTGCCGCTAGATCACCTAGGTCCACCGTCACGGTGCCGTTCGCGGCGGCCGAGGTTCCTTGACTGGGCGTCGCCGAAACGTAGGTCACTCCGGCAGGCAATGTGTCCTCGACCATCACGCCGGTCGCATCGGATGGGCCATGATTCGTCACCAACAAGGTGTAAGTCAGCGATTGACCGGCAATCACCGGGTCCGGCGTGTCCGTTTTCTCGATGGCCAGGTCAATCTGCCGCACGACGTCCGTGGGCTCGTCATCCGCGTTGTTTTCGGGAATGGGATCAAAGTTGTCGCCGGTCACGACCGCTTGGTTCAACAACGGCCCCGTGGTGGACGGCAACACGGCGACGGCAATCGTGATTGTGGCCGTCCCGCCGCTTTCCATACTTCCCAACAGGACGGTAACCGTGCCCTCCTCGTGGCTGCCGCTACCCTGCGTCGTGGTGAGTCCCGTGAACGTCACCCCCGCGGGCAGTGTGTCCGTGACGACAACGCCGGTAACGGGCGACGGGCCTTCGTTGCTGACGTAGAGGGTATAGGTCAAGGTCTCGCCCGCGACGACGGGATCGGGATCGTCGGACTTGATGACCAGCAGGTCGGAGATTGGGGTGAATCCGAAATCGACGGTTAGGTTCGTGTTTGGATCGCCGTTGGTGTCCAGGGTCGGATCGTTATCGCCGTTTCCTATCGGTTCCCCGCCGGCAGTCAGCGTGATGGCCATCGCCACGACAGATCCGTCTTCGGCTGGATAGCCATTGTTGTCGTTATCAACATCGTCATCCGGGTCTGGTATGGGTTGATTGCCCGTGGAACTGACCAAGCCCACCAGGGCTCCGCCGGAGGCGAAGTTCGCCGAATCGACTTGGACGATATAGTCACCCGGCAGCAGATCGTCGAAGCGATACAACCCGCCGGTGTCGGTGACGGTGTTGTCGATCGGAATGTCGATACCGGGCGTCCAGGCGTTGTTTCCATCGGTGTCTTCGTACAGGGTCAGCCCTACGCCGCCGATTCCCGGTTCTCCCGCGTCCAACTGCCCGTTGTTGTTGGTATCGAGCCAAACGGTATCGCCCACGCTGAGCGGATACAGGTTGGCAAAGTTCTGGGTTCGAACCGTTGGGCCAATCGTCCCCAGTTCTTTGAATTCGGCGTCCAACTTCTGGACACCTTGGATCTCCAGTTGGATTGCGCCGACGTTCGTGAAGTCGGCGCCACTGCCTCCGGAGACTGCGAAATCCGAGAACCGCAGGAGCATCACGATTTCGCCCATTCCGACCGGCATTTGCGGAATCGCTTGGCTCACAGACGAATAGTTTCCGGCGTCGGTGTAGATATGCATCGTCAGAACGCCGCCGGACACTTCGCCGCCGAGGAGAATATATCGAACCCCCAGATTGGAGCCATTCTCCGTCAGATCGATGGCGCCTAGTCCGATGGGATCCAGTTGATCGGCATCGTTATCCGGCCCATCCCAAGTCACCACACCACGTCCCACGGCGTCAAGCTTGTTCGAGAAAGTCAGGAGCCCCAAATTCAGAAGATTGACCTCCAGTTCTACGCCTCCTGCTCCCGAAAGTAGTTCCACAAACAGGTCGCGCTGGCCGCCCAACGCTTCACTGGCGAGCATGGAGTTCGAATCGCTCATCGGCACGGTCGACGTGACGGCGACGGCCTGCGTGGTGCTATCAAACGAGTCGATCATCATGCCGGCGGTTCCGGTTGCGTCTGCCGCCGTGATCACGACCGGGTGGACGTTTTGGCCCGGCCGCTGGAGCACGCCGGGAGCCGCCGTCTGCTCGACGAAATACAACCCTGCCTCCAAATCGTCGAAACGGTATTCGCCGGACGCATTGGTCGCTTGCGAACCGATTGGCGTATCGTCGCCCCCGCCGACACCCCGGTCGAGCAGACCATCGCCGCCGTCGCGATACAGATGCACCATGACGCCGGCCAGGGGCGAATCGTCCGCCGTCAGCCCGTTGTCCGTCAGGTCGACGAAAGCGATTCCGGCGATCGAGGCCAGCGAGTCGGCTGCTAGCAGCGCGCGAGATTCCAGCGATTCCAGCCGCAACTGTCGTCGCCGCCGGTCGTTCCGCAGCAATCGCCCACGGGCCACATCGCGAAACCAGCTTTTCCAAGAGGCAAACGGCGACTTCATCGAGGGCTTCCTCCATCCTTGGACTTGCCATCGGCCCGGGACTTGCAGGTCAGGTCCTTGATAGAATGTTCGGGCGTGCGGCAAACTCGGCCTTCGTGCTTCGCCAGGTAAATCCCTGTGCGATCGGCCGAGTTCGGGGGTGGCGGCGCGCATTCCTTGCGCGCTGCCGTTCCCCTAGTATCGGCTGGCAATCTGCGAGAACTCCACCCGACTCGGGTGCCTGCCAGGGAATAGACCAGACTGAGCGACGAATTGGACGATGATAACTTCAAGTCCAAGGTCGCTCATTTTCAAGGATCGGACGGCTCCGCCTACGTGCATGCACTGCACGAAGTCTGGTCCGTGATGTATCGGTTGCAGAAGGAAATGTTCGTGACGATCCCGCCGGGATTCGTCGTCGTGGACAACTGGCCCGCGGTTGGC
>Ga0351938_1211_pt1 | contig 12000 bp, 10 predicted proteins | sample TotcelT113001M10_FD_206850 | JGI IMG/M metagenome (GOLD analysis project Ga0351938, IMG submission 206850) | Enriched cells from coal bed in the Powder River Basin, Montana, United States - Total cells T11 rep2 HSBNCT.T11.300.1.M10 ... | reverse complement strand
AGCCTGAACAGGCTTCCCCTTCCTGATTCCGTTGAAAAGTTGGGTGTTGCCGAAAAAATTCAGGTGGAGGTTTCGGGCCTGTGCCGCAACTGCCTTGAAAAAGAGGCTAACCCTTTAATCTACAGGGAGGAAACATGAAAAAGCTCACCACCAACGCAGGCGCACCAGTGGTTGATAACCAGAATGCCATGACAGCAGGGCGGCGCGGGCCCATGCTGCTCCAAGATGTGTGGTTTCTGGAAAAGCTTGCCAACTTCGACCGGGAGGTCATTCCTGAAAGACGAATGCATGCCAAGGGTTCGGGCGCATACGGAACCTTCACCGTGACCCACGACATAACAAAGTACACCAAAGCCGCCATTTTTTCGCAGGTGGGAAAGAGAACAGACATCTTTGTGCGCTTTTCCACAGTTGCCGGTGAGCGCGGTGCAGCAGACGCCGAGCGGGACATTCGCGGATTTGCCATGAAGTTCTACACGGAGGAAGGCAACTGGGATCTGGTGGGCAACAACACGCCGGTTTTCTTTCTGCGCGATCCACTGAAATTTCCGGATCTCAACCATGCTGTCAAAAGAGACCCCCGCACCAACATGCGCAGCGCAAAAAACAACTGGGACTTCTGGACAAGCCTGCCTGAAGCCCTGCACCAGGTCACAATTACCATGAGCGACAGGGGCATTCCGGCCTCATACCGCCACATGGACGGTTTTGGCAGCCACACCTTCAGCTTTATCAATGCAAAAAACGAGCGATTCTGGGTCAAGTTCCACCTGGAAACCCAGCAGGGAGTCAAAAACCTCACGGACCAGGAGGCCGCAGAGCTTGTGGGCAGGGACCGCGAAAGCCACCAGCGCGACCTTTATGAAAGCATCGAGCGCAAGGACTTTCCCCGCTGGAAGTTCTCTGTGCAGATAATGCCCGAAAAGGATGCGGCAACATACTCCCACAATCCCTTTGATCTTACCAAGGTCTGGTTCCACAAGGATTACCCACTTATTCCCGTGGGCGAGCTTGAGCTTAACCGCAACCCGGAAAACTACTTTGCCGAGGTGGAGCAGGCGGCCTTCAACCCGGCAAATGTTGTGCCGGGCATAGGCTTTTCGCCCGACAAAATGCTCCAAGGTCGCCTTTTTTCATACGGCGATGCCCAGCGCTACCGGCTTGGCGTGAACCATCATCTCATTCCCGTTAACCAGGCACGCTGCCCGGTTCACAGCTACCACCGGGATGGAGCAATGCGGGTGGATGGCAATCACGGCAGCACGCTCGCCTACGAGCCTAACAGTTACGGCCAGTGGCAGGAGCAGCCGGAGTTCGCCGAGCCGCCTCTGGCCCTGGAAGGTGCGGCAGACCACTGGAACCACCGGGAGGATGACGATTACTATTCCCAGCCCGGCAAGCTCTTCCGGCTCATGAGCCCGGAGCAGCAGCAGGTCCTGTTCGAGAACACGGCAAGAGCGATGGGGGATGCGCCAAAGGAGATAAAGCTCCGCCACATAGGCAACTGCCTGAAGGCGGATCCTGCCTATGGCGCAGGCGTGGCCAAGACCCTTGGCCTTGATTTGGGCGAAGTGTCGGGTTAAGCCCCCCCATGCGGCAGGGCCGGGGACATTTCCAAGACCCTGCCGCATGGTCAAGCCAAAGGCTTTTCTTTGTTGCAGACAGCCCTGTTGATTAAAATTCCTTGACCTGGCAGGCTGTTAACGATTATCAATGATAATTGGGGGAGGCAGGGGCAGGAGCAAACAGCGGCTGATGGCTGGTCTTGTGCTGCGCCCCGTACATTTTAAGCCGCCTGGCAGGGCGGACAAGGATTTGTCGCGCATGAGGAGCAGCCCCAAACAAGAGTCAGCACACAGTGCCCTTGCCGGTGATGCCGGAAAAATATGGGAAAAGCTTTCTGCTCTGGCCCGGAAGGCTGCCAATGGGGCAATTGATGCCACCGGCGAAATTGCAGACATCCTGCGCAGCCAACAGGTGGGCGGAAGCATTGAAGCTCCATGCTTTGGGGCCATTGCAGATGTTATCAGCCAGGCGGCTGAAAGGGAAAAGACCCTTGCCCGCCGCATCATGCTGCTGGAAAAGGAAAACCAGCGCCTCATAGATTCCAGCGCCCGGCTTGCCCAGGCAATGCACCAGGCCAAGGGCGCCACGCTGGAAACCATCTACCGGCTTGTGCTGGCTGCTGAATACAAGGATGAGGACACAAGCAGCCACATCCAGCGCATGAGCCTTTATTCCGCGGCCATTGCCAGGGCCATGGGCCTGCCCGAACCGGAGGTGGAGCAGATTCTGTACGCATCGCCCATGCACGATGTGGGCAAGATAGGCATTCCAGACTGGATACTGCTAAAGCCTGGCAAGCTGGATGACGGGGAGTGGGAGATAATGAAAACCCACACCACCATCGGCGCGGGCATACTGGAAAACTCCTCTTCGGATCTAATCTGCATGGCTGAAGGCATTGCCCTTTCCCACCACGAAAGATGGGAAGGCAGGGGCTATCCATACGGGATTTCAGGCTCTGAAATTCCCCTGCCTGCCCGGATAACCTCGGTTGCGGATGTTTTTGACGCCCTGACCAGCAAGCGGCCTTACAAGGAAGCCTTTCCAGCGGAAAAAGCCTTTGGAATCATCCGGGAAGAAAGGGGCAGCCAGTTCGACCCTGCTGTGGTGGACGCATTTTTCTCGGTGCAAGACATCATCCTTGAAATCCAGAGAACCCACCGGCATTCGGACTTCAAGCCCATGCTTCCTTGATGGAGGGGCCCGGCTGAAAAAGCCCGCTGCTCTCAAATTGCGGGTATTTGAAACACCGGAAAGAAAGGTCGCTACATTGAGCAACCCGTTTAAAACCCAACCCCTGCCAGATTTTACCGGCAAGGTGGTGGTCCTGTATCTGGAAAACCGCACCTATGAGCATGTTGTTGTGCTGGACAGCCCGGAATTCACCATGCAGGGCGGCCGTCTCTTTCTGACCGGCGAAATTCCCGAAGGCGTGTCCCCCAACGACTGGGCTTCAAGAATTTCAAGCAATGTGGCATGGGACCGCATTGAGGAATACCTTGTTTTTGCCAGCCTGGACGACTACCTTTCACGAGCCGCTGTTGCAATGGATGAGAATATGCTCCAGTAAGGCCCCCAGGCCGCCCGGAGCATCCCGCCCGTAAACCGCCTTGAAACCTTTTTAATCAAGGGCAAAAGCCCGCCCGGCCTTTTACCCGCCTTTTCTTGAAGCCCGATATCTGTTATTAAGAAAAAAGAAAGACACCTTCGGATTCGCCAACCCTTTTCCGGAGCCAGTATAATGAGCGTGCAGACCCAGACCGGCCCGGCGGCCCTTGACCGCAGGGAAGTTGCCAAAAAGATGTACCAGTACATAGAAAAAAAAGCCCTGGACGCCTACAACAGCGGAGAGGACGAGTTTTTCATCGGATACATGATGATTGTCCGGGACCTCAACTTTGAAACCTCGCCGGACAACACCTTTGCCTTCATGGACGACGAAGGGGGCGAGGATTACGACATATCCTTTTTTGACGAGCCTGTGGCCGCCTTCATCTACAAGGTGGGGCGGCTCCTCATGAAAAAACACGGTGACAAGATTCGCGCCCTGGAAATGAGAAACGACATCCTTTATATCTTTTTTGCTTAAAGCCCATGCGCATTCTTATTGTTGAAGACGACAGAAAAATCGCCTCCTTTGTGGCCAAGGGCTTGAAGGAGGAAGGCTTTGCCGTTGATGTGGCCCACAACGGGGTGGACGGTCTGCACCTTGGCCAGACCGAGCCCTATGATGCGGCGGTGGTGGACATAATGCTGCCCGGCCTGGACGGCCTTACCCTCATCGAGCGGCTGCGGGCCGACGGGGTAAGGACGCCGGTGCTCATCCTCTCGGCCAGGCGCTCGGTGGATGACAGGATAAAGGGCCTTCAAACCGGCGGGGATGATTATCTTGTAAAGCCCTTTTCCTTTTCAGAGCTGGTGGCCCGGCTCCAGGCCCTCATCCGCAGGGCGGCCCAGGCTTCCAAACCTTCAAAACTCTCTTTTGCCGATCTTGATATGGACCTTCTGGCCCGCAGGGTGTGGCGCGGGGAATCGGAAATAAGCCTGCCCGCCAAGGAGTTCGCCCTGCTTGAGTACCTGCTGCGAAACCCCGGCCGCATTGTTTCCAAAACCAGCATCCTTGAAAGCGTTTATGATTATTCCTTTGATCCCCAGACAAATGTGGTGGATGTTCTGGTGTGCCGCCTTCGCAACAAGGTGGACAAGGATTTCTCCCCCAAGCTGATTCACACTGTGCGGGGAATGGGCTATGTCCTCAAAGAAGAGTAGCCAGCTGGGCCTAACATTTTCCCTCAAGCAGTCCCTGGCGTACGCCCTTTTTTTCTCGGTGGCATCCGTAGCGCTTTTCGGCGCGGTCTATTACACGGTTCACGGCATGGTGATGCGCGGCGAGAGGGAGGTGGTTGAGGCCCGGATTCGGGAATACCGGGCCTGGTATGCCGAAGGCGGGCTTGCGGCCCTTCAAAGGCGCTTCTACGACCGCTCGGACATGACCCGCGACATTTATTTTGTGCGTGTGGTGGGGCCCGGCAACGCGGCGCTCTTTGTGAGCATTCCCCGCGGGGTGGGCTCTGTGGACCTTGCCCAGATAAACCTTGCCCAGGAGGCAAGACTCCAGCCCTGGTACAATGTCCTGCTTGGCCGGGGCCCGGAAAACACCTGGACCGTGGGCTCTGCCACCCTGACCCAGGGCCTTACCCTGCAAGTTGGAAAAAGCTCCACCCAGGCCCAGCTCATAATGCGCCAGCTCGGCCGGGTTTTTCTTGTGTTCATCCTGCCGGTTTTCATACTGGGAGTCGCCGGGGGGGCGCTGCTCACCTTCCGGGCCATGTCCCCCCTGCGCAGAATCATTGCCACGGTTCGCGATATTTTGCAGACAGGCAAAACCAGCAAGCGGGTGGAAGGCCCTGCTGGCCGCGGCGAAATGGGCGCCCTGGTGGAGCTTTTCAACCGGATGCTGGAAAAAAACGACTCCCTCATCGCTGCCATGAGAAACTCCCTGGACAGCGTTGCCCACGATTTTAGAACCCCCATGACCCGCCTGCGCACAGAAGCGGAATTCGCCCTGGCAAATCCCAAGGATTCCGGGGCTGTGCTGGAGGCCCTTGCCACCTGCCTTGAGGAATCGGAGCGCATGCTCACCATGCTTGATACGCTGATGGATGTGGCCGAAGCCCAGACAGGGGCCATGCGCCTGTCTTTGGGGCAGGTGGATTTATGCGCCGTGGCCCGCTCGGTTGCGGATCTTTACGAGATTCTTGCAGATGAAAGGGGCATGACCTTGAAGCTTGACCTGCCCGATGAGCCGGTATGGGCCCTGGCTGATGAAAACCGGGTCAAGCAGGCTGCGGCCAACCTTGTGGACAATGCTGTGAAATACAGCCCGGATGGCAGCGAGGTTACAATTACGGTTTTTGCAGATGAAAAAGGTGCAGCCCTTTCCGTTGCCGACCAGGGGCCGGGCATCCCCCCCTGGGAAAGGGAAAAAATCTGGGAGCGCCTTTACCGGGGCGACCAGAGCCGCTCCAAGCGGGGCCTTGGGCTGGGGCTTTCCCTTGTCCGGGCCGTGGCAATGGCCCACAGCGGCCAGGCCCTTGTGGAAAGCGAGCCGGGCAGGGGCTCGGTTTTCACCCTTTATCTGCCTGCCTTTGCCTGAGGCCTGACAGCAACAGGAAAAGGATGGGGCAGACTGGAATCCTGTTACCGGTCTTTCCTGCACGGCGAAGCGCAACACATCCCTCTGCAAAAACCTCCTCTGCAAAAACCCCAGGCTGCCCCAGGGAAAGGAGAGCAAGGCTTGCGGGTGTGCTCCGGGACAACCTGAAGGGGCCTGACCTTGCCGCCGCCTTTGTGGGTCTATCCCTGTAAAATCAGGCGGTTCCAGGCTGGCGTATGCAAGGCGCACGAGCCGGGCAGGGGCGAAGGTGTACTGCCAGTACATCGAGTCCCCTGCACGGCGAAGCGCAACACAGCAGACGCCCGCCTGGGACCGCCTAAAGGGTGTCAAGAAAGCGCGAAGCCTTAAGCACCTGCCAGCGCCCTGCCAGGTTGGCGAAGAAATCATGCCCCTTGTCGTCCACTATTACAAAGGCCGGAAAATTTTTTACGGAAATCTTCACTATGGCTTCCATGCCCAGCTCGGGAAACTCCAGGGTCTTGAAATCGGTTATGCACTCCTTGCCCAGCCGGGCTGCCGGGCCGCCTATGGACCCAAGGTAAAAGCCCCCGTATTTTTTGCATGATTCGGTCACAACCTGGGAGCGGTTGCCCTTGCCCAGCATGACAAGGCTTGCCCCGTGCTTCTGGAAAAGGGGCACATAGGGGTCCATGCGGCCCGATGTGGTGGGGCCGCAGGAGCCGCAGGCATAACCCGGCGGTGTTTTTGCCGGACCGGCATAGTAGATGATGTGCTTTTTGAAGTAGTCGGGCAGGCCCTCGCCCCTGTCCAGGCGCTCTTTAAGCTTGGCGTGGGCCATGTCGCGGGCCACCACCATGTCTCCGGTGAGCATAACCCGTGTGGCTATGGGCAGTTGGCTCAAGGTCTGTCGTATCTTGTCCATGGGCATGGAAAGGTCTATGTGAACGGCCTTGTCCGAAACGGGCGAAGAATCGGGAATGAATTTTTCGGGCCGGGTTTCCAGCTCCTCCAGAAAAATGCCTTCTTCTGTTATGAGTCCCTTGGCATTGCGGTGGGCGCTGCATGAAACCGCCAGCCCGATGGGGCAGGATGCGCCGTGGCGGGGCAGGCGGATGACGCGAATGCCCATGCAGAAGTGCCGCCCTCCGAACTGGGCGCCTATGCCAAGCTCGCGGGAGGCCTCAAGGAGCTTGTGCTCCAGATTGTAATCCCTGAAAGCCTGGCCTGCCTCGCTGCCCCTTGACGGCAGTTCGTCCAGATAGCCTGTGGTGGCAAGCTTAACGGTTTTGAGGGTGGTTTCCGCCGAGGTTCCGCCCACAACAAAGGCAAGGTGGTAGGGCGGGCAGGCGGCCGTGCCCAGGGACACCATCTTTTCCACAAGAAATTCCAACAGGGACAAGGGGTTCAGAATAGCCTTGGTTTCCTGAAAAAGGTAGGTCTTGTTGGCAGAGCCGCCCCCCTTTGCCACAAAAAGAAATTTGTAATCATGGCCCTCTGTTGCGTGAATGTCCACCTGGGCAGGCAGGTTGCAGCCCGTGTTTATCTCGTCATACATGGTAAGGGGCGCGTTCTGGCTGTAGCGCAGGTTTTTCTGGGTGTAGGCCTGCCGCACCCCTTCGGAAAGGGCTTTTTTGTCCGCGTAGCCCGTGTAAACATGGTCGCCCTTTTCAGCGTAGATGATTGCGGTTCCCGTGTCCTGACAAAGGGGAAAAACCCCCTCGGCGGAGATGCGGGCATTCTGCAACATCTCCCAGGCAACATACTTGTCGTTTTCCGAGGCTCTGGAATCTGCCAGGATTGCCGCAAACTCGGCAAGGTGTGAGGCCCGCAGAAGATGGGACACATCCACAAAGGCCTCGCGGGCAAGCATGGTAAGCCCTTCCGGCTCCACCACAACCACCTTTTCCTTGCCTATGAAAGTGGTGGAAACAAAATCGGAAGTAAGCTTTCTGAAAACGGTTTTATCCTTGCCCAGGGGCAGGGAGGGACGGTATTCACAGGCGGCTTCCATCTGGGCCCTCCTGATTTTCTGGCCTGATTGAATAGTTAGGGCAAATCACCAAATCTTTTTTTACTTATGACAGGCGCCGCCAAAAAACAAGCTCAACCGGGCAGATGAAATAAGCCTTTGGGGGTTGACAAAGAAAGGGCGTTTCATTACATCTGTCCCATTTGTGTGCGAAACTGGTCACAGGTAACGGACAACCTGTGACTTAATTTGACTGTAACCCTTTGGAATAGAACCATTAAAAGTGAAGGAGAGGAGGTGGCGTTCTTTTTTGGCGTGACCATGAGGCAGCATTTTTTTCGAGCAGCATTCCACATCTTTAAAGCGCATTGGAGGTAAGCAATGGCAAAACACGAGACTCCTATGCTGGACCAGCTTGAGTCCGGGCCGTGGCCAAGTTTCGTATCGGACATCAAGCAGGAGATAGCACACAGGAAAGCCAACCCCAACAATGTGGAACTTCAGATTCCAGCAGATGTTCCTGAAGATATTCTGGGTGTTCTGGAGCTTTCCTTCAAACACGGCAGAACCCACTGGAAGCACGGCGGAATCGTGGGTGTTTTCGGTTACGGCGGCGGCGTTATCGGCCGTTACTGCGACCAGCCCGAAATGTTCCCCGGCGTTGCCCACTTTCACACCATCCGCGTGAACCAGCCCTCCGGCAAGTTCTACACGGCCGAGTACCTGCGCAAGCTGTGCGATCTGTGGGAATTCCGCGGAAGCGGCATCACCAACATGCACGGCTCCACGGGCGACATCATCTTTTTGGGTACGCACACCAAGCAGCTTGAGGAAATTTTCTATGAGCTGACCCACAACCTCAACCAGGACCTCGGCGGCTCCGGCTCCAACCTGCGGACCCCGGCTGACTGCATCGGCATGGCCCGTTGCGAGTACGCCTGCTACGACACACAGGATCTTTGCCACACCCTGACCAACGAGTATCAGGATGAGCTTCACAGGCCTGCATTCCCCTACAAGTTCAAGTTCAAGTTCGATGGCTGCCCCAACTGCTGCGTGGCCTCCATCGCCCGTTCGGACATGTCCTTTGTGGGTACCTGGCGCGATGACATCAAGATTGACCAGGAAGCAGTGAAGGCCTACATCGGCGGCGAAATTCCCCCCAATGCCGGCGCCCATGCCGGACGCGACTGGGGCCCCTTCGACATTCAGAAGGAAGTCATCGGCCTTTGCCCCACCGGCTGCATGTGGATGGAAGGCAGCAAGCTGATGATTGACAACCGCGAGTGCACCCGCTGCATGCACTGCATCAATGTCATGCCCCGCGCATTGAGAATCGGCAATGACCGCGGCCTGTCCATCCTGGTGGGCGCCAAGGCACCCATCCTTGACGGCGCACAGATGGGCTCCCTGCTCGTTCCCTTTATCAAGGCCGAAGCCCCCTATGACGAGATCAAGGAAGTCATAGAAAAAGTGTGGGACTGGTGGATGGAGGAAGGCAAGAACCGCGAGCGGCTGGGCGAGCTCATCAAGCGTCAGGGCTTCCAGAGGCTTCTGGAAATGACCGAGATCGAGCCAGTGCCCCAGCATGTCAAAGAACCTCGCTCCAACCCCTACATCTTCTGGAAGGAAGAAGAGGTTGAGGGCGGCTGGGAGCGCGATGTCAACGAATTCCGGAAATACCATCTGAGATAGGGGGTGCAAACCATGGCATTTGTTTCTTCAGGATACGATCCTAACGAGCCAATGAAAAACAGGATCACCGACATCGGACCTCGTCATTACGAAGAGTTCTACCCGCCGGTGATTGCAAAGAACAAGGGCAAGTGGCTCTATCACGAAATCCTTGAGCCGGGCGTGCTGGTGCATGTGGCCGAGTCCGGAGACGAGGTTTACACCGTGCGTGTGGGCGGCGCCCGTCTCATGAGCGTTACTCACATCCGTGAAATCTGCGAAATTGCAGAAAAACACTGCGGCGGTTATGTGCGCTGGACCACCCGCAACAACATCGAGTTCATGGTGGATTCCAAGGAAAAGCTCGCCCCTCTGAAGAAAGACCTTGCAGGCCGCAAGTTTGACGGCGGGTCCTTCAAGTTCCCCATCGGCGGAACGGGTGCAGGCATCACCAACATAGTCCACACCCAGGGCTGGATTCACTGCCACACCCCTGCAACAGACGCATCCGGCCCGGTCAAGGCCTGCATGGATGAGCTTTTTGCAGACTTCCAGTCCATGCGTATGCCCGCCCAGTTGCGGGTGTCCCTGGCCTGCTGCCTGAATATGTGCGGCGCCGTGCATTGCTCGGACATCGCCATTCTTGGCTACCACCGCAAGCCGCCCATGCTCGACCATGAGTACCTGGACAAGATGTGCGAAATCCCCCTGGCCATTGCTGCCTGCCCCACGGCAGCCATCAAGCCCGCCAAGGTGGAAATCAACGGCCAGAAGCTCAACACCGTTTCCATCAACAAAGAGCGCTGCATGTTCTGCGGCAACTGCTACACCATGTGCCCGGCGCTGCCCCTGTCGGACAAAGAGGGTGACGGCATTGTCATCATGGCTGGCGGAAAGGTTTCCAACCGCATTTCCGCTCCCAAGTTCTCCAAGGTCGTTGTGGCGTTCCTGCCCAACGAGCCCCCCCGCTGGCCCTCCACCACCGACACAATCAAGAAGATTGTGGAGGCCTATGCAGCCGGCGCCAAGAAGTACGAGCGCCTTGGCGAATGGGCGGAGCGCATTGGATGGGAGCGTTTCTTCGAGAGATGCGACCTGCCCTTCACGCACCACCTGATTGACGACTTCCGTGATCCGGCTTATTTCACATGGCGCCAGACCACGCAGTTCAAGTTCTAGAAGCCTACTCCTGCGCCGGGGCGGGCCATGAAGTCCGCTCCGGCGTTTGCTTTGAGGAAGCGAGGAAACCATGGACGAGAATGAGGCCAGAAAAACCATTGTCGCAACTCTGGAAGGCAAAAAAGGCAAGTCCAAGTTCTATCTCAAGGACTTCTATGCCATGTTTCCGGAGGAGAAGCCCAGGACCATCAAGAATATCGTGAACAAGATGGTGGGCGAGGGAACCCTGGAGTACTGGTCTTCAGGAAGCACCACCCTCATCGGGCTCAAGGGCGTCGGCAAGCAGGCCGGGGCCGAGCACGAAGACTAAAAGACAAATCCTGGCCGGTCCTTTAAACTGCCGGGCCGGCCAGTTTGTTGTCTTGGATTTTTTTCATGACTATCCCCAGAATCGCCATATCCGCACTGCGAGGGGGTTCGGGGAAGACTATCCTTTCCATCGGCATCATCGCAAGCCTTAAAGAGCAAGGGCTTGCGGTCGTTCCCTTCAAAAAGGGCCCGGATTACATTGATGCGGGCTGGCTGGCCCAGGCGGCTGGCAGGCCGTGCCATAATCTGGACACCTTCCTTGTGGATCCCGTTTCAACAAAAGCTTCTTTCTGCGCCCACGCCAACAGGAACTCCATTGCAGTCATCGAAGGCAATCGGGGCCTTTTTGACAGCATGGATATTGGCGGAAGCACATCCACCGCCGAGCTTGCAAAGCTGTTGAACTGCCCGGTGATACTTGTTCTGGACTGCACCAAGGCCACCCGCACCCTTGCAGCCCTTGTGCTGGGCTGCCTGCACTTTGACCCGGAACTGGACTTGAGGGCCGTTATTTTAAACCGGGTGGCAAACCCCCGCCACGAGCAGAAAATACGCAAAAGCCTTGCCCAATATACCGGGGTGCCGGTTATAGGGGCAGTTCCAACCCTTTCGGGCGGAGATTTTCCCGAGCGCCACATGGGCCTTGTGCCCACGCCGGAACACGACTGGACCGTAGGCGCAATTGGCCGGGCAGGGGAGATGGCAGGCAAATACATTGACATTAAAGCCCTTGTGGAGATTGCCGGGCATCCCAAATTTGAGGATTCCGCCGCAGAATCCGCCTGCGCACAGGCCGATGACCCTTACAGCCGGATAGCGCCAGTGCCGGGTATCTCGGCTGCCAAGCCCCCAAGGGTGGGCGTTGCCCGCGATTCGGCCTTTCAGTTCTACTATCCGGAAAACATCGAGGCCCTTGCGCGGGCCGGGGCGCAAGTTGTGCCTTTTTCCCTTGTGGATGGAGCGCCGATTCCTGAAATGGACGCCCTTTACCTAGGCGGAGGCTTTCCTGAAACCCATGCCAGCCTATTGGCCGGCAACAAGGCCGCCAGAGAGCGCATCCGAAGTCTGGCCCAGGCGGGCATGCCCATCTACGCCGAGTGCGGGGGGCTGATGTACCTGTGCAGGGAGCTGATTCTGGAAAGCGGGGTCTATCCCATGGCCGGGG
>Ga0351938_1074_pt2 | contig 12671 bp, 9 predicted proteins | sample TotcelT113001M10_FD_206850 | JGI IMG/M metagenome (GOLD analysis project Ga0351938, IMG submission 206850) | Enriched cells from coal bed in the Powder River Basin, Montana, United States - Total cells T11 rep2 HSBNCT.T11.300.1.M10 ... | reverse complement strand
TCATTTAATGGGTGAAGACGAAGAAGATATCAGCCATCTCAAAGATCTCGCTTCCGAAGCACCAATTATCAGGCTCGTGAATCTTTTCCTCACAAGGGCTGTGGAAAGCCGGGCGAGCGATGTCCATATTGAGCCCTTCGAGGATGAGTTGAAAGTCCGTTACCGGATTGACGGTGTGTTGCATGAAATAGAATCGGTGCCCAAGAAACTGCAGGCTGCCATTGTTTCCAGAATCAAGATTATGGCAAAACTCAACATTGCCGAGAGAAGACTCCCTCAGGACGGCCGAATCAAGATGATGGTCAGGGAGAAGAGCATCGATCTCAGGGTTTCGAGTATACCTGTACTTTACGGTGAAAGCATAGTCATGAGGCTTCTGGATCAGGAGGGTTTTGTCATTAACCTCGATTGCCTCGGGTTTCCCTCAGGCACCCTCAATACCTTCAACCAACTCATCGGCAAGCCAAACGGAATTATCCTGGTGACGGGGCCTACAGGGAGCGGTAAGACCACCACCCTTTACGGTGCGCTGGATAGGATTAATTCGCCGGACAAGAAGATAATTACCGTTGAGGACCCCATCGAATACCAAATTAAAGGTGTCAACCAGATCCAGGTCAAACCTCAGATTGGCCTCAACTTCCCCAATATCCTCCGGCATATTGTCAGACAGGATCCCGATATCATCATGATCGGCGAGATCAGAGACCTGGAAACGGCGGAAATAGCCATGCAGTCTGCTCTGACGGGGCATCTCGTTTTTTCCACATTGCATACCAACGACGCCCCCGGTGCCATCACGAGGCTTCTCGATATCGGAGTGGAGAACTTTCTGATTTCTTCAACGATAAGAGGAATCCTGGCCCAGAGGCTTGTGAGGGTTATCTGTCCCGACTGCAAAGAAAAAGACAATTCGAGCTTCAGCAGGGAAGATCTCATCGGTCTCGGGATTGAAAACAGTGTGCTATTATACCGAGGAAGGGGCTGTGAAACATGCGCCTTCACGGGCTATTACGGCAGGACAGGCATCTATGAATTGCTGTCCATGGATGAAAGTATACGTCATATGATTCTTAAAAACGCCGATTCGAACCGGATAAGGGAATTGGCGAGACAACATGGAATGAGAACGCTCTACGAGGATGGAATAGAAAAAGTCAAAGAGGGGATTACAACGTTGAGCGAGATATTCAGAGTAACACAGGAGACGTAAGTGGCTGTCTATTCCTATTGGGCATCGACGAAGGACGGCAACATGGTTGAAGGCGTCATCGAAGCAGCTGATGACAAAGCGGTGATTGAGCGGGTGAAAGACACCGGCGCCATTCCTATCAAAATAAAGGCACAAAAAGAAAACATCAGGGCAAAAATCCGTCCCCGTTCCTATAGAAGAGATCTCCAGGCCTTTACCACGGAACTGTCTGTCCTTCTTAATGCGGGGCTGACCCTGGACAGAAGCCTCCACATCATCTCGGATATATCAGGGAGTGATGAAATAAGAAGTGTTGTTAAATCCCTTTTGAAATCCATCCGTGAGGGAAACACCTTTTCCGACGCGCTTCAGAAACATTTAAAAATATTTCCCAGGATGTATATCAATATGATCAGAGCGGGTGAAGGCAGTGGCGTGTTAAACATCATTATGGAAAAGCTGAATGAGTATCTTGAATCATCCAGGGAGTTAAGGGAAAACATCGTTTCGGCTATGATCTATCCGGCCATCCTGATCATCACCGGCGGCATCTCAATCATTATTTTACTCACCTTTGTACTTCCCAAGTTCTCTGTTATTTTTGCCGAGCTTGGCGGTATCCTCCCTCTGCCGACACAAATTCTCCTTTATTTGAGCCACGGCTTGAGAGAATTCTGGTGGATTCTGCTGCTGGCCATAACCGCAGTATGGGTTGCTTTCCACTATTATCTTAAATCCGACGGGGGCCGGTACCTATGGGATTCTTTCAAGATCCGCATAATGGGTGAAGTCATTGAAAAACTTGAAACAATAAGATTCTGCAGAACCCTCGGTTTGCTTCTAAAGAGCGGGGTACCTCTTCTTCAGGCATTGAACAATGCCAGAGATGTCATCGGGAATCAAGTTATTGCCTCTGCTCTGGGCGCCGTATCAAAAGGGGCGAAGGAAGGAAAGGGCATCTCGGCACCGCTTGCGGAAGCAGGTGTCTTACCTTCCCTGGCAATGTCAATGATTAAAGTTGGAGAAGAGACCGGTCAGTTGGATACTATGCTTCTCAAGGTTGCAACAGCGTATGAAAAAAGTCTGCAGGAGACGATTAAGCGATTCGTGAGTCTCCTGGAACCCATCATGATTCTGATTATGGGCCTGGTAATCGGTTTTATCGTTATTTCCATGCTTGTCGCAATCTTCAGCATCACCGACCTCCCTGTGTAATGAGAGCCGGGTTTACTATAATTGAACTTGTGGTTGTTCTTTTTTTCATCACTCTGATACTTGGTTTGTCCACTGTCTTTTTTTCAGGCAGCCTGGCCTCCGTCAGAATTATGTCAACTGCAAGAGAGATGTCGGCAACTATGAAGCACGCTCAATCCCTGGCAAGGATCAATAATGAAAAACAGATTATTACCATTGATCTTGATACAAAGCGCTATGGTATTGAGGGTCGTGTGACCAGGGAGATTCCCGGAGATACCCGGATCAAGGTGGTGGACCCTTTCTTGGGAGAGATTTTAAAAGGAAGATTTTGCCTTGTGTTCCCCGTAATAGGTGGAGGAGGAGGGGGAGTGGTTGTCCTTTGGAATAACAGGAAAAAACTGAGCATCCAGATAGATCCGGTGGTCGGTTCGCGAATATCGGAGCAAGACCTCAATATTTAATAAAATGGAAAAATGCAACATCTGACGCCAAAACTCAAAAGAGTCAACCAAGAAGGGTTCACCCTCCTGGAAGTACTTGTAGCCCTTGCCATTCTGGGCATTGCCGTTACCTATGTACTGCAGCTCTTTTCAGCTAATCTGAGAACGATATCCATGTCAAAGGAATATAGTTCGGCTGCTATGCAGGCAGAGGCAAGGATGAGACAGGTTCTTGACGATGATCAATTGAATGAGCAATCGTGGAGTGAGATAACAAATGAGGGCTGTCGGCTGGACCTGAAAGTGTCCAATGTCCTTACCGACCGGACAGACAACTTATCGGTAAAACTTTTAGCAATCGATCTGACCATCCATTGGCTGCAAGGCAAGAAAGAAAGATCACTGACGCTGAGAACAGTAAAGCTTGCAAACAAAACAGGATCTAAATTATGAATGCCCGTGGTTTTACACTTCTGGAACTCCTGATCTCCATCTCATTGATCGTGATAATTGTTGTCATTGTCGCCGGTGCAATGCGTCTGGGCTATCGTTCCATCGAAATTGGTGAGAAAAAAATAGATTCCATGAACCGGCTTCGGATGTCCCTCAGCATAATCGACGCGCAGCTTCAGTCAGAGGCCCCTCTGGCATATGACGGCGAGAACGGTAGAGAATTCTATTTTAAAGGCGAAAGAAAATCACTCCAATTTTCAACAAACTATTCAGTTTGGAATGGAAGGCGTGGTCATGTCATAGCTGTATACAAGGTAGAGCCTGATTATTACGGGAGACAGGTTTTGTATGTGTCAGAAAATATCATCGGCCAGAAGAGCAAAAGAGAGACGAAACTTTTTGATGACATGGATGACATCTATTTCGAGTATTTCAACAAGGTTATCACAACAGAAGACAAATGGATACCGGAGTGGGCTGAAACGACGGATATCCCCGAAAAAGTAAGGATTCAGATCCATCAGGGTGCGGTAAAACTTTCCCTTATTATTCCCACGAGAGCAAGAGGATCGTTGCTGAGGGCGACACAGTAACATGGAATATAACACACAAAGGCAACCCGGAAAGATTAACTCTCTGATGGCTTCCCAGCGGGGCATAGCCCTTGTAATGGTTCTCTGGGTCCTGGTTTTCTTGACTGTCATCGTTCTATCATTTTCCGCAACTGTCAGGACAGACGCCTATTCCGTATTATCTTTCAAAAAAGAGGTCGAAAACAAGTTTCTTGCAGAAGCAGGTATTCAAAGAGGGCTCATGGAGATCCTTTATCGAAATGTCAACAAAAATCAGAAAATTATCATGGAGGGTCGAGAGGTATTATTGACGGATAACCGGGTTTATCAAAGCCCGATAGGAGATGGCTTCTATACCTTCAGTATCATGGATGAATCCGGAAAGATCAATATCAATGCCCTGTCCGACAATACGAGGGCCATCCTGTACAATCTCCTCGTCAACAGGGGTATACCGGGGCAGGAGGCGGATGTCATAGTAGACTCCATCCTGGACTGGAAAGACCCCGACGATCTGCATCGAACAAATGGTGCCGAGAGTGATTACTATCAGTCTCTGCCCGAACCCTACATAGCAAAAAATTCAGGCTTTGATACCCTGGAAGAACTGTTGCTTGTCAGGGGGATGACCACGCAAATACTCTTCGGAGAGGATGGAAAAAGCGGCATTGCCCCGATGCTTACTGTACATCCGATAAAGAATAGAATTAACGTAAAGGCGGCCCCAAGAGAGCTACTGAACGCCATTCCAGGTATGAGCGCCGATGTGGTGGACAGCATAATGGCCCTCAGAGAATCAAAAGCCGAAGAAGTTATTGATCAGCTGCAGGCACTTCTTGGTAAAAGTTATGATATTATGGCGCCGTACATCGGGGCGGGGGATTCAAATATCTACACCGTCGATGCGGTCGGCTACAGGGATGATAAGAGGAAGGGGTATGCAATCAGAGCGACCTTTATCATGGAAAGCACCAGCAAGTATAGGACAATTTACTACAAAAGCCCGGCATAGACAAAGGTAATGAAAGAAACCACAGGATTTAAAACATTGAAAATATATGCCGTCTCCTCGTGGTCGAACCTTACAAAAAAGGTGTGCCGCCTATGGAAAATACTAACGTTCAACCTTGTCGAGGGTGTCATATTTCCCGCACAAAGCCTTTGTATTTCAATTGGCATGACCGGTTTTTCCATTGCAAGCGGCTCGATGTTTTTATCGCGTATCCGGATGAAATCTTTTAGGGAATTTCCATTTGAAGACGACCGGCAACCTGATACGGAGTATATCGCTGAAATTGTCAGTTCAGCGATACGCGAGCTAAAGACAGACAAGGCGGATATTACACTCAGTATTCCCAAGTTATGGACCATTGTACAGTCTGTGGAACTCCCGCTCATTGTAAAAGAAAATCTACCCAATGTTATTTTCTATGAAATGGACAGACTGACTCCGCTAAGTCCGGAAAATGCCCTGTACGATTTTAGGATTATAAAGGAAGAAGAAAATCATCTCAACATCCTTCTTGTTGCCGCAAGAGCCGATGTTGTCAATCCCTACATCGAGGCTTTCAGAAAAAAAGACATCAAGGTGAAAAGGCTGACCACAAACCTTTTTGGTATCAGCGCTCTTTTATCATATCTCGGGCAGGGAACAGACACCATGTTTTTTGAAGTCAACAGGCATGGATATGAGGGAGGACACATCCAGGAAGGTTCAATCACATCTGCATTCGCCGGTCGTTTCGACTCAGATGACGTGGAAACATGGGCGGATATCATAGCTACGGAAGTTAATACTTCAATTGCCGCTTACAGCGAACAAGGTAAGCCTATTCAATTGATAGCAGACTTCAGAGACGACCGCGAGGCAATGCCGGAGCAAAATCTTGTCCTGCCAATCAAAAATCTCCATGATGTGAAGATGATGCCGCAGTTCACGGAGAATCCGCAGAATGTCCTGGAGCTGCCTTTCACGGCTCTCGGGGGGGTACTGGAGTCCTTATGGCCAAAGGCCGGTAAGCTGGACCTGTTCAGCAAAGGAATACAGAAGAAATCGAGAGCACCCATGGCTGTTACAGCCTTTTTATTGCTTGCCATGATTGCCACGGGAATTTTTTTTCTTGTTGCATCGCTCCGGATTGAAAAAATAAGGGGTCATCAAGTAGACCGTCAGATACTTTCGGTGAGAGGTGAGGTTAAAAAGGCCGAAGCGATAAGAAAAGAAGGAGATATACTGGCAAATGAAATTGCAACGATTAATAGCTTTAAGCAGACCAGCCCCATGGCTTTGGCTATACTGAAGGAGCTGACGACTATTCTACCTAAGACGGCGTGGCTGACGCGGGTCAGGATTACAGAGACAACGGTGGATATTGAGGGATACGCTAGTGCAGCTGCAGAGCTGCTTTCAAAATTGGAAGCATCATCTTATTTTAAAAAAGTTGAGTTTGCCTCAACGACAACAAGGGATCAAAGATTAAATGCCGACCGGTTTGCCATTAAGATGGAAATAAAGGGGTTGAAAAAGGAAACAGCGGGGGAGGTCTTAAAGCCGTGAGGCGCAAAAGCAGGATTTTGTTTATTACCCTTCCCTTTACACTTATCCTCCTCGGCCTTGTTATTTATGAGTACGGTTTCCTGAAAATCCAGGCAGAGCAGATTATTAGAAAGGAAATATATGCGCTTAAGGCAAAAAGTCTCGAAAAGCATTTAACCTTGATCGCACAGAAACCACAATTCGAGAAAAGGCTTGATGCACTGAGAGAAATCAGGAAAGTGTCTGATACGAAAATTATTGAGGGGCAAACGAGCCCCCTCGCTGCGGCAGCAATGCAGAATGCCATTAAAGGAATCATAAGCAGCAGAGGAGGGACCATATCCAGTGAGCGCGTTGAGAAACCCGAAGACCTTGGCAAATTCAAAATTATCAGCGTTACCATTGATACGGCCATGCCCGATATAAAGTCGCTAAGTGACGCCCTTTATACATTAGAGACACAAGCACCGTTTTTTGTGATAAGGGAGCTTGACGCAAGAATAAAAAATTACCGGGAACCAAAGGAACTCCTGGTAAAATTAAAAGTATCAGGAATTGCCAAATTCAATGAAGCCGCAAAAGTCAGCAAGCGCTAAATGCAATGTTTGAGTCCTTGACCCCGATCATGGCACTTCACATTGCTGGAGTCACTGATTCCATGAGACAGAAAAAGGTAAAAAGATAACATGCGGTATTTAAAATATATTTTAAAGAGTGTCAATCTTTTTAATATTAGCCTTATTGTTACCCTTGTCTTCATGGCGAGATATACCATATTACCCCTAATAAATAAAATGAGCACAGAAATATCCATGCCTGCAGGAAAGCAAATCTCTATCGCGGAAGATGAAAAATCGGCAGCCGTAGAGACTCCCCCGCTCTCCGACTTCATCATGATTGCAGAGCAGAATCTTTTTCATCCGGACAGGAAGTTGCTTGCCCAAAAGGCTTCTGTTCCGCCGCCGGAGATTATTCTTTACGGGGTTCTGATTACTGATACCCTGAGTATTGCATTTATCGAGGACAACAAAGCCCCACGATCAACCCCGGGCCGGGGAAAGCGGCAGATACAGCTGAAGAAGGGGGACGCCATAAGCGGCTATGTACTTCGGGATGTTGAGCCGGACCGTATTATCCTGGTAAAGGGAGATGAGAAGCTGGTAGCGTTACTGGACGATAAAAGCAAAAGAAATAATGCAAAACCGACTGCAACAATGGCCTTGAAAAAACCGACAGGTACCTTGACTTCTTCTTTGCCTGCGGCTTCTCCGGTTGTGACCCAGCCTTCGATATCAATCCCATCCGCAGTTTCCCCTGCAGTGACAGTATATCCGAAAGCAACCACCTCCTTTGCACCTTCGCAGATTGACGGAGGTCAAGCTCTCGACCAGCGTACAATGATGCGAAGGAGAAAGATACAGCGTCTACCAAATGAGAATTAAGTTATTCATCTTCAATAATTAAATAGATAAAACAATGAAAAATGAGAATAATCCACTGGTAAATTACATTGAATCTAGCTGTCATGCTCAGGATGAAGATAAAGGAGCCGCGGAGGCCATGTCCAGGGAAAGAGATCAACTTAGAGTCCATCTCAACATATGCCAGATGGCGGTTACACAATCCCGGGAAATCATTTCTTTCGTGATTGAAGAGTGCATCAAAATCAGCGGGAGCGAACTGGGTTTTTTCGGGTTTGTCAGCAAGGATGAAACGATAATGACGGCCTATTCGTGGTTGCAAAAAGGCATGGAGTCCTCTGCTATAGATAAACGACCGGTCGAATTCCCCTGCAGCGACGGTGAAATCTGGACTGAGGCAGTAAAGCAGCGCAAGGCGGTGATCTTCAATGACTACAGAAAGGCCGATTCCTGCAAGAAGAGTTGTTCCGAAGGCCATGTGACCTTATCGCGCGTTATGAGCATTCCTATTATTGACGCTGGTAAGGCCGTCGCCGTTGCCGTGGTTGCCAACAAAAAGGAAGACTACACGGAATCCGATTACCTCCACATCCATTTCTTCCTGGAGAACACAAAAAGTATCATACAGCGACAGCAATCAATAGAAGCCTTGCAGATAAGCGAGGAATGGTTCCTTACAGTTGCTGATTTTACATACACATGGGAAATCTGGCGTGGTACCGACGGCCGCTATATCTATATATCGCCAGCCTGCGAGAGAACGACGGGCTACAGCGTGGAAGAATTTATGAATGATCCCGGTCTTGTGATAAAGATTGCCCATCCCGACGATCGGATGCTTTTGGTCAAAAATGAAGATGAATGCCTAACCGGACAGTTTTTTGATTTTGACTTCCGTATTATCACACGGGGCGGAGAAGAGCGCTGGATCAACCACGTCTGTCAACCGGTATTCAGTAACGATGCAAAACCACTTGCTTACCGTGCCATTAACCGGGATATCACCCTTAAAAAGAAACTGGAAATAGAAAAGGATGCATATAATCGACAATTGAAAAAACTGGTGGAAACAAAAACCGCAGAACTGGAGGAATTGAACACGGCGCTGAAGGTTATGCTGCGGCATAGTGAAGCGGAAAAGACCGAAATCGAGCAGAGAATTCTGGCAAATATGAACGAGTTTGTTACCCCCTATCTGGAGAAACTGAAAGCAAGTCAGTTGAGTATCACGCAAAAGACCCTTATAGATATTTTGGAAAGTAATCTGAAAGATATTTTTTCTTCTTTCCTGCGCCACATGTCCATGACTCAATACAATCTGACCCCTAAAGAAATTCAGATTGCCACCATGATTCAGAGCGGCAGGACCAGCAAAGAAATGGCATCCATTTTAAATGTATCAAACAGAACGATAAATTTTCACCGCGAAAATGTCAGAAAAAAGCTCGGTCTTAGAAACAAAAAGGTCAATCTCAGATCCCACCTTTTATTAATTACATAATGCCAGTATTTCGCTGGTATTATATTTGATATAAACTGGTATTGCTTTTCCGCCTAATAATGATTAATCTATTTGTTAGAATCATTAAACCGTTCAGACAACGAGACCTTTAATTTTGGAATCAAGCACTTTATCCGTGCTTTCTGTGCAAGCAGCATCAAAATAAAAACAGACATAAAAGGAGATTAATATGAATAAACAAGCAGGGATTTTACTTGTGAGTTTGTTTGTGATAATTGCTTTTGTTTCCGGGGTAACCGATCCGGGGTGGGCAAGGCCGCTCACGGTCCCCGGCGGCCAACCGGATTATTTCGAAACTCCCAACTGGGCCAACAGCCCGCCTATGAGAAAATTTATCGATCCGCTGCCGGTTTTATGGGATCCCAGAAACGGCGCAGCACCAGCCAAGAGCGTGCCTCTTGCCGTTCCCGATACTCTTACCTATCCGGGATCTGATTACTATGAAATAGAGATTCGGCAATACACGGAAAAAATGCACTCAGACCTGCCAAACAATACAACACTGAGGGGTTATGTGCAGGTAAACAACGGCACCAATGTTGGCGGCACAGCCAATACAGTGGTTCCAGCAGGTATCCGTTATATGGGGCCGGTGATTGTTGCCACAAAGAACCGGCCGGTGCGCATCAAATTTACCAACAAGCTGCCCACAACAGCGGCTGGCGGCGATCTCTTCATTCCAGTGGATACCACCGTTATGGGTTCCGGAGCATTCGATATCAACTTCGATCCTGTGACCAAAATTCCTATCAATCCCAATAAAACAGGTAATTTTGCTCAGAACCGGGCTAACCTTCATCTTCACGGTGGCCGCACCCCCTGGATCAGCGACGGTACGCCCCACCAGTGGATTACCCCGTCCGGAGAGGACCAGACCTACGGAAAGGGCGTCAGTGTGGCATACGTGCCCGATATGTGGTTTACCGCAGCAGGTGCTCATATCACAGCCTGTGCGGGCCAAACCACCTGTGCCACTCCAGGTGCAACGAACAATCCCGGCCCTGGATCGCAGACCTACTATTATACCAATCAACAAAGTGCCAGGCTGATGTTCTACCACGACCATGCCTGGGGGATCACGCGCCTCAACGTCTATGTCGGCGGGGCCGCGGGCTACATAATCAATGATAGTACTGAACAGGGACTGATCACTGCCGGTAAGATCCCCTCCGACCAGATTCCTCTGATTATCCAGGATAAGACCTTCGTAGACGGCGACAATACCAGGCCGACTTACGTCTGGACTACAGATCCGACCTGGAATTGGGGAACAGGGGCAAAAGACGGCAGTGGAATCATAACGGAAGTGAAGACAGGCGATCTCTGGTGGCCCCATGTTTACATGCCCGCTGAGAATCCCTATAACCCTGACATGAGCGGGGCAAACGCCTTCGGTCGGTGGTTCTATGGTCCCTGGTTTTTCCCGGCGACCCCGGTGTGCGGATCATCCCCCGGCGCTGTGCTGCCCCTGTGCATCAACTATGGACCAGTTGCAAATGCTTTCTATGATGGTATCAACCCAAACCAGCCGCCTGAAATGCCAGGTACGCCCAATGTTTCCTGGGGTGCAGAGGCATTTTTGGATACCATGGTTGTCAACGGTGCTGCCTACCCTACACTTACAGTGAGTCCACAGAAATATCGATTACGGATACTGAATGCTGCCCATGATCGATTTATGAATCTGCAAATTTATCGTGCTGTCAGCAAGACCGGTTATACCAATCCGACCGTTGCTCCATACGACTTCACAGGTACTGGTCCGACTGATTTGACAGAAGTTGCAATGGTTCCCGCCTATGTACGCCCGGAATGCAGTGGGACTGTTACGACGAATTGTGTTTGCGCTGGCGCATTCACACCTGCGGGTTGTTTCCCGGACTACTGGGGAACAGACGGTAGAGAAGGCGGCGTACCTGATCCCGCCGCAAGGGGTCCTGCAATGATTCAAATAGGTACGGAAGGCGGCTTCTTGCCGGCTCCTGCAGTACTACCTAACCGGCCGATTACCTGGAATTATGATCCGACAACCTTTAATTTCGGGAATGTTAATGGTGGTACACTCATCCTGGGTCCGGCTGAACGAGCTGATGTGATCGTCGATTTTACCAATTTTGCCGGCAAGACTTTGATTGTCTACAACGATGCACCAACAGCATTCCCGGCCCTTGTTCCGCAGTATAATTACTACACAGGCGCCCCGGACCGTACAGACGTCGGCGGTATTGCAGAGACGCCCCCGGGCTATGGTCCAAACATACGGACTGTCATGCAAATAGTGGTAACGGGCGCCGGCGGCAGCGCCACTCCCGACGACTACAACACAGCCTATCTGGCCAGCCTGAATACGGCGATTGCCGCGCCGACGACTGGTGGCTTTGCAGCAGGGCAGGACCCGATTGTTGTGGGGCAGACTGCTTACAACTCCAACTATGGAAGAACGTTTCCTGCAACCTGGCCGAACTGGGGCATTTCAAGGATTTTTGACACCACCCTCAGCTTTATGAAAACTGATGGTACAACTGTAGCCAATTTCCCGATGAAAGCAAAAGCTATTCATGACGAAATGGGCGCTTCCTTCGACGAATACGGACGGATGGCTGCAAAACTAGGGCTTGAAGTTCCCTTTACCAATGCTGCTATTGCAAACTTTATCCTTCAGAACTTTGTTGACCCGGCTACCGAAATTGTAAGGCCGAACGAGGTCCAGATTTGGAAGATCACGCACAACGGTGTCGATACACACCCTATCCACTTTCACATATTCGATGTGCAGGTGATCAACCGGGCCGGCTGGGACGGACTGATCAGACTGCCTGATGCCAATGAACTTGGTTGGAAGGACACAGTTCGTATAAGTCCACTTGAGGATACTATTGTTGCCTTCAAACCAATTAGACCGACCTTTCCCTTCAGTGTTCCAATCAGTATCCGTCCGTTGAACCCGGCCTTTCCAATAGGATCCACCGATGGATTTTCTCAGATTGATACAACGACGGGAGGCAGAAAGGCATCGCTAACCACTAATCAGGTCACCAACTTCGGCCATGAGTATGTATGGCACTGCCACATCCTCAGCCATGAAGAAAACGACATGATGCGGCCCATAACCCTGCAAGTAGTTGAGAGCGATTTTAATAGCGACGGAAAGACTGACATCGTCTGGAGGAATACCTTGAACGGCCGGAATGTAGTTTGGTACATGGACGGGGCGACAACTAAGTCTAGCGTAGACCTTAGCACCCTTGCCAACGCTAACTGGAAGGCGGTGGGAGTCGCTGATTTCAACAACGACGGCAAGCCCGACATCCTCTGGAGGAATACCTTGAACGGCCGGA
>Ga0351938_1202_pt1 | contig 12695 bp, 5 predicted proteins | sample TotcelT113001M10_FD_206850 | JGI IMG/M metagenome (GOLD analysis project Ga0351938, IMG submission 206850) | Enriched cells from coal bed in the Powder River Basin, Montana, United States - Total cells T11 rep2 HSBNCT.T11.300.1.M10 ... | reverse complement strand
TCAGCCAGATGCAGGTCTTTTTGATCTTTCTGGAAAAGATACGGGGGAAAACATGAAAAAAGCGAGCCTTCTTGTGCTGTGTTGCATGGCTGCATTGCTTTTTGCAGCGCCCGCCTTGGTGCAAGCCGAACCCAAAACCGTGCTGGTGACCTATGACATCTCCACCAGCATGTTCACCACCAACACGGAGGGAATGCCCCGGAACCAGCGGCGGGCCGATGCCTTTCTTTCCGTGGGGGAGTTCAAGGCACTGGCGGAAATGGTGGCGGAGCTTCTCGCAAACGGTGACCCGCTCCAACAGGCCCGCTATATAAATATGCGCAACGGCTCCTTTTTAAAACCCCACATGAACACATCCAGCCAGTATCCGCCTCCCTACTGGAAGGCCGGGGACAGACTTGTCTTTGCGGTTTACGACTCAACCCTCACAGTGAGGACGGATGAAAGAAGCCTGCAAAACGCCTCCCAGGTGCGGAATCTGGTAATGGAGAACGCGCCTTATCCGCGGGGGCTTGACGATTCCCAGAAAAATATTCTGGATCCGGGCTCTGCCGTGACCCAGGCCTTCAAGAAGACATTTCCAGGCAACGCCAGCATTCACACCCTTGCGGAAGCCGAGGCCTGGACTCTCTATGAGCGGAAACGCGATGATGGCGACAAGCTTGCCGAAGTCATCTGGATCATGGTTTCAGACGAGGATCATGACACCACCCGCTCCCAGGATGATCATGTTACCTCCGCCCAGGCAGCGGAAAAAACAGCCCGGATCAAGGAACGCTTCCAGGGCGCCTATGATTCGCAGCACCTTTTCAGGGCCTTTGTGGGGGAAAGGATTTTCCTCACCGTGCATTCCATTGGCCCCAGGTGGGATGTGATAGGGCTGGAGAACATCATAAACAGGATGATCGCGGAAAATGAACAGAGGATTAAGGAGCTCATTGAACAGCTTACAGAAATGGGGGATTCCGCCGGGGAGGCCCGTGCTTTTGAAGAGCAGTTGGAGGCCCTGAAGCGGCAAATGGATGAGGACAGGACAAGAGGTCTTGTGGAACTTGATGAGATCAAGAACAATCTTGAGGAAATGAAACAGCATATCACAAAGATTCTTGCCGGGTTTGCAGACAATAAAAACGCTCTGCAGAAAACTTTCGATGCCCTTTCCGCCCGGTTTGATGCTGTGCGCAAAAAAATAGACGAAGCTGGAAACACCTCGGCGCTGGAAACCAGGCTGATCAGCATTGAGGAAAGTTTCAAAAGCATAAAAACGGAGTTGGATTCAAAAGAGTTCTTTGATGAAGTGGCTTCAGAGGAACTCAAAAAGAGAATGCTAAAACTGGAGACGGAAATAGAAAATGTGGAGAAAGCTGGAAGACCCGGGGAGCTGCTGGCCATCCAGATAAATGAAATAACCTACAAAGACAGGGATGTGCCTGTGCCATTGCGCTTTGGAAGGCAGGAAGGCGACAGCAACCTTCACAACAGGCTCATCACCCTGCTTCCCTTAAAATTCACCAGCAAGGACTATGCTGTCAATTCCGCATCAGTTGAGTTTCTGGATAATCAGGGCCTGATCCTGCCGGGCATGAAAGCAGTCGGGGCCCCTGATTCGCCTACAGTTACAGGCAGTCCCATGATTCTGACCATGCCTTTCAACGAGGATTTCAAGAAAAAGGCCCGCAAAGCCAGGCTTCATGTGGAGTATAAGGTGACTGCCCCGCAGATTCCCCCCAACGAGGCATCGCGCAGCCAGGAATGGGATTTTGATGTCAAGCACAGCATATCGCCCTTGTATTTTCTGCTGCCCATATTGCTGATTGTCCTTGCAATCATACTGTGGATGGTCAGTCAGATGTTCAAAAAGTCCGATTCGGATAGTGAGGATGCCGACCCGGAAAACAAGGGTGGGAAAGAGGGCGACGAAACCGGAACAGGCCTGGTTTCTGCAACCAGGGTTAGACTTCTTGACGGGAATGGCAATGAAAGGGAACTGTCCGAAGGGGAGGTTATGATTTTTGACAACACCGGTAACCTATTTGGAAACGCAACCCTTTGGGACATGAACTGTCCTGACCAGAAGCTTGAATTGACAGGCGGCAGGCTTTTGCTGAACGAGGAACCCTTTAGCCGGGACATTCCAAAAATCGTGGAGCTAAAGCACGATGATGGAACCAAAATCAGGCTCAAAGTCAAAAAGCTTTAATGCATAACGCAAAACAGCCTTCTGCCGGGTGGCATGGCAAGGCCACCCGGCAGGCATTAAAGTTGTTGCCCTTGCTTATCAGCAAGACGGGCAACCGGGATTGCAGTAACAGTTTTAGCTGACAGTTTTTTTGGGGAGTGCAAAGGGTTTTCAATCGGGAAAGCTTACTCTTTTTTATGAGTCAACAGTGCTTTAATGATCGGGAATCATTTTTCTGAACTTTAATGCAGGGAGGGAAAACAATGAGCGGGTATTTCGGGTCAGCCTATTTCAACCATGCCATCTACCTTCTAATCGCCTATGCCGGTCTGTGGTTTGTCGGAGCTGTTATCGCCCAGATTTTATACAGGCAGCCCGGCGCATCCAACCCTCTTGTGGGAGCTTTAAACTGCTGGATGATGTTTTTTCTGGCACATTTTATCGCATCCTCCCTGGTTTCGGCCTTTGCATTGAAAAGCATGGCCGAGGCAAGTTATCTCTGGCATAAAATGCTCTTGTATTCAGCCCCGTTGCTTATCATGGTCATTTTCAACATAGGGCTGATCGCCTATCTTTTTCAATCCAAAAATCAATTTAAGTACTGATGCTGTGCTCAAATTTTTTATAAAACCTTTCAGTTCAATTTTTCGGGAACCTTCCGGAAATTGTGAGGAGGATGGCTTATGACTCAAATGATTCCGACTGTCATTATCGGACTGGGAACCTTTGGCGGGCAGGTGACATCTTTTTTGCGCACGCTTGTTTATGAGGAACTGGGGACTCCGGGGCTTCCCATTTTCCGTTTCATGCAGATTTCCACACACAAAAACGATGAAACCGAGGTTGAAATCTGGCCCCCCAACCAGGAAAGCAATGAACCATGGGAAAAGCTTGATGTTTTAAAAGCCACGATTCCGTCAGGCGGCAGGGCGCTTATACAAAGCCTGCTAGAACCCGGTCACCAGAACGCCAATGAAACTCCGGGTTGGCGGGAATGGTTTGATCCAGCATTGCTTGGACAGCATAATGCAACGCTTTATGAAAATGGAGCCGGCAGCATAAGAATGATCGGCCGGGCCTGCCTGTGGTACTGCTGGAACCAGGGGCCGCAGATTCAGAGAGCCCTTCTTAATGCCAAGCAGAATGCCATTAACGAAAGGGTTCCGGCCAATGCGCTGCTGCACAGCTATTTTGCGCGCAAAACCGGGCAGGCCGCACCGCCACAGCATGATTTTGTGGCAAATGTAAACAGCCCCAGGGTGTATCTGGTGGGCTCCCTGTGCGGCGGCTCCGGGGCGGGAATGTTTCTGGATCTGGCTTATTTTTTTAAAAGCCAGGGCATCAATGATGTTTTTGGCATTTTCTCCGTGCCGGACACCCAGGCAGCCAATGCACTTCAGCAAAGGCGCATTGGCGCAAATGCCTTTGCCGCCCTGAAAGAGCTGGACTTTTATTCCCAGCTGAACACAACCTACCGCGCCCAATTTCCCGGTTCGGCCAATCCCATTGAAACCACTGAACCTCCATTTACCTTTGTGCGGCTGGCATCGCCTTCCAACATGCTTAATCAGCGTCTTGGCAAGGCCGGAATAACAGACGAAAACACCGTGAAAGAGCTTGCAAAGGTATGTGCCACAACTCTCTTTTTTGAGCTGATAGGAGGCAATGCCAGCGACCTTGAGACCAAGCACATAAATTATCCGGCCCAGGTGCAAAATTGGGGTCAGAGCAGCGCCCAACAACCCCACCATGTGCATTTTCTTTCCAGCTTCGGGGCTGGCACGGCCCATTATCCCAAATACCGTATTGCCGGAGCTGCGGCCTGCAAGCTTTTTGAAACCCAGCTTTTAAGCTGGATCGGTCAAGCGGCTGCCACCGATACCTATAACCAGGCCTCTCAAACAACAGAAAACCAGGTGGATAAGCGCAAGATTGAAAGGATTGCAAAGGAATGGTTTGAGGTCGCTGTTAAGGAAAGTGACAAGGAGCTGGTTTACGGCACTTCAGACAAGGGTTCGGGCTCTCTTTTTAATGAGTTCAGTGCGGAGTACAAAAAGGTATTTCTTCCCGGAGGAAAGCCCTTGCAGCTCAACTCCTCGGAAATGGAGGACGCGCTTACAGCTCTGCCTAAAAATGACCCCTTTTCCCAGCGTTTTGGCCGGAATGGAACCTATCACAAAGAACTTTCAAGCCGTTTGCCCGCTTACACAAAGGCATTGGCAAAAAACATAACAGCTCTGTTTGACAGGGCAATTGATCAGGTAATGATCCAGGACAAAGTTTCCGCCAATTCAAAGGAGCTTAACACCCTGGCTGAAATTCAGGCCCTATATCATTATATCAGGGGCGCCTTTCTTGCCAAGATGATCAAGGATGCTCCCAGCCTGCCGGAACAGAAGGTTGATACTGGCTTTATGGACTCTTTTTTTCAGGAGTTCACTAGAGCGGAAGGCAGTTTGTCGTCCAAGCTTTTTGGGCTTTCAGCGCCGACCCAGAATTATTACCGGAAAAAGGCGGTTACCCGCTATGGGAACCGGCTGGATAAAGAGTTTGGCATAATGTTGGGCGCTGTAAAGGCCCAGGCCCTCAACAGACTGGCTGGTGAGCTTGATGGGCCTGTCGGCGAAACCATCAACAAACTGTTCAACAGGGTCAGCAACAGCCTTAACCTGTTAAGCGCCCAGTATGCCCAGATGGTGCAAATTGACAACTTTGAAAACCTTCTCACCGTGGTGGTGGATGAAGCCAGCGGCATAGAAAACGATATTCAAACTCTTGTGGGCGGTTTTGACCAGATTACCTGGCCCCAGGTGTATGCGGATGTTGAAAAGAAAACGCCCGGCAGGATCAATGTCAGGGGCCTGCTTTTGGATTCAAGAACAGATGACAAGAAAGTTATAAATCTTGTCATTGATGTTCTGGTACGCCGACTCATGGGAACCATGAACATGAACAGGGTCAATCTTGTAAATCTGCTTACAACCACAAGCTATGCAGCAGCCTTTGCCAATACTGCACGCCGGACCGAGCCACTGATTCAGCTTACTGCTGCCGCCCAGGGCCTGGTGTACGAAAAGTTCATCTGCGGTGGCCAGACAGGGGACCAGGCAGGTCTCCAGACATTTCTTTCAAACAACAACATAAACGCATTCGATGGTATTGGCCAGGATACGGCCATGGGGCATATGCTCCATCTGTACCAGGAAGTGGCGGGTTTCAGGCTTGACCACATGTCAAACTATGGTGCTCTTAAAAATTTTTATGACCAGAACCTGTGTGCCCAGGAAGTGATAAAGCGCGTTCTTCACACAGACATGCAGCCCAACAAGTTTGAAATTGTAATGTACAGGCGGGCAGAGGAGCTCACCCGCGATTATGGCCCCGGCAAACCATCCTTGATGCGTCTGGCCACAGAATTTCTTCCCAACTTTTTTTATTCGGCACCCACCAGCGCCAGCAAAACAATTCTGCTGTTCAAGTGGAGGGAGGGAGGAATTGACTATGACGCTGTGTATGATCCCGAAAAGCCTGAAAAGTTCATCTGGGAAATCGCGGCCTCCGAAGAGGGCACGGCACACTTTAAAAGCAAAGTTCTCGAAGCCATGGAGGCCTTGAGCCGACAGGAAATGGAGGCCATGACTTCAAGTCTCCGTGAAAGAATTCTGACAAAGGCAAATCAGGATCGCCTTGCACCGGAATACACCACCTTTCAGCAGACCTTCAACGCTGACTTTGTCGAGAAAAAGGGTCTGCCCTGGTGGAAATAGACTGCATTGCAAAGCATTGAGCCTTTTATATGAGGAGCGGTAAACGCAATGGAATGCCTTCAGTGCCAGACCGGCTATCCTGTTGACATTGTTGAGGGCGCCCGTTACTGCGGATTCTGCGGAGCAGGCGTTTGCGAAATTTGGATAGGCTTTGAAGTCGGTGGACATCCCTGCATCTCCGTGGATGATTTCAGCCCTGTTTACGGGGATGATGAGGACGACCAATCAGATAAAGCCATCATTTTGAACATAAGGGCAGAAAACAGGGGTATGAAACCAGCAGGCATTAAGACTCTTGAGATTAAAGGGATTTTTTAGTGCCAGGGTTCCTACTTTTTGAAAGACCTTGGGCTGTTGTTTCAAAACCCTGAATAAGATTTTCAGCCCTGCCCCTTAAAAAGGGCAGGGCTGACTTGCGAAAAAGAACTATGGACAAAGACCTTCAAGAAAAAACGACAGCAGACGATTGTATTTTTAATGAGCGGGACTGGGTGGAGGTAGGCCGCATCAGGTTTCCGGAATACCGGGTTGAAAGGCTTCTGGGAAAGAGCGTTCACAGCCAGATATACAAGATAGCTTACAAAAAAACTGCCAAGCCTGCTCTTTTTCCGGTTGATACCCCTCTTCTCCTGAAAGTTGTTCATGCACCTGTGGGAAACTGGGTGCGAGCCAGCACCAAGGAGTGGGAGGCCGAATACGAAAAACTCATAGGCAGACTTGCCCAAAACCCAATGGCCTCCCTTTTGCCCATGCATGCATTTGGCATGGAGGCACAAACCAGGCAAAGCCAGGGTAAGACGCGGCAGGTCAGGGCGGGCATTGTTTCCTCATTTGTAATGAATGCCGTGCCTCTTTCACTTAAAAAGGGGATCATTGAAGGCCCGGAAGGTCCGGCATGCAGGCCCATGCCAGCAGAAGAGGTAAAATCTCTAATCAGGAAAACCGCAAAGGCATTAGAGCCAATTCACTCGCAGAACATGGCCCACGGCGCTCTCAAGCCTTCCAACATCCTCATTCATGAAAACGGGGCTGTCCTATTGACGGATTGGGACCCCTTTGGCCTTCTGGCTTCCATAAAACAGAGGGACAAGGGCCTCGAAAACCCGTCTGGACTATTGTGGGTTGCCCCTGAAGCGATGTTAAGCATCCAGCCGCCCAAACAGGCAGGTGACATCTGGGCGTTAGGAGCCCTGCTCTGTCTGCTGCTCACAGGCCGGCATCCTTATCCCGGCCCGGCCAAAATGGTTGTGGAGAGCCTTTCCCGGCAGAGCAAAGGAGGCGGGCCGGCCTTACTTTCTCAACTGCCTTTAGGCCTTGGTATGCTGCTGTCACGCTGCCTTGATGGCGACCCTTCCAAACGGTTTGCGAGTGCTGGAGAATTCGTAAAGGCCCTGTACGATGTCTCCCTTGAGATTAATGAGCCCCTTAAAAATCAAGAGGGGGAAGGCCTTACAGAAAACAATCCCGTTGAAGATGATGTCCTGGACTCTGTTCCGGTTGCTGCTCTGGAGGATCACAGGGAAAACAAAAAATCCGATGATTCAGTCTCTGTCCCATACAAAGGCCCGGATAATGATGACAATCCGGGAACACAGGGCAGTTCTTATGGGGCGGGCCATATCTCCAGCGCAGGAACAGAAAACGCCAAAAAGCATTTTTCAGACTCCATGCCCCAAACCAACCTTTTTTCCAGAAACAATTTTGACAGAGAGAAGAAAATGGCAAAGCAAAAAATTGCGGCCAGTCAAGCGTCTGAACAGTATTCCGACAATGCAGGCCTGCAACATGGCTGGTGGGAGCATTCACCCCTGCCAGAAGCCTTAAACCCGACAGATCCTGCAAATAAAAGCAAGGCAATTAACATCTCCATCAGCAAGAGCCACCTGCGGGGCAGTAAAAAAGAGTTTCTTGAGCCAAAAAAACTCGCAGTGGTCATGCATTCAGATGAGGATGACAAGCTTGCCGACAGAAGCAGAGAGACGCTTGCATTTACCATTTTCCCAAAGCCCTCTCTCAAGGGAGCAAACCATGTTGTGCTTAAAATCGGCAAACGAATGCCCAGTTACACCATAGACCTTCAAATGCAAATGGAAAACCAGAGTGCAGCCTTTGTGGAAAAGCTGGCGGTAAGCATTGAAAAAGGGGCAGAACCCATCAATAGTGCCTCTGTGATAGGCTCGTCCCTTGTAGCCGGAAAAGGGGCGGTGCTGGTGGCAAGGGTTGTGCTTGATGGCAGGAAGCTTGAAAAACTCCTTTCCAGTCAAGGCAATCAGGGCGATCTATCCATCACTGCGGAATTAGTCGTCAAAAATCGCAAAAAACCGCTTGATGTGTCCCAACTGGCCAACGGGCAGCCCTGGAAACTTTTTGTGGAGTATGTGCCCAAACTGGAAATAGTTGAGTGCAACATAAACCCAGTTGTCGTTACAACTGTTTATAAGCATCCAAACACAGAAATAAAGATGCCCAGAACCCGTCGCAGATTCACCATTGCTAATGTGGGCGGCGGCACAGCCAGGTTTTCATCCAGCGACATACAACTGCTTCCCCTTGAGAACACCCAGCAGGCTGTTGAGCTTGTTAGCAATGCCCTGTCTCTGGCCACTACCGCTGGCACAACATATACACTTAAAAAGGATGAGAACCAGCAGATTGAATACTGGGTTGACCCCGATGCCATTACAGGCAATGCACAGAGCAATAATTGGCCCCCCCTTAATTTTTTTGTGAAGCTGGCTTACACGGGCAAAACAAGCAGGGGCATAGCTGCCGGACAAAATGAACTGAAAGCCCAGTTTGCCATAACATTTGAGAACCTTAAGAGGGGCAGGCTTCTGGCTGTGGATTTTGGAACCACAAGCAGCCTGGCTTGCGCCTATAAAAGGCAGTTTAACATCGCGGAAATGGAAGAATTTGTGATCGAGGATACCGGCAACGCAACTCTTCCTTCTGTTATCGGCTACTTTCATGAGCAATATGATCTGGAAATAGGCTCAACCCCCAAAATCCAATTGCGCATGGGCAAAGCCAACCACTTTGGCAGTTTCAAGCGTGATCTTGCCGAGGAAGAACCATATAACATTGCAAGACCCGGCAACCCACTCGAAACTTACCGGGCAGACAAACTCGTGGCCGACTACATAGGGCGTTTGAAGAATCGCATCTGGGAGCAGAAAGGCTATTATTTTATAAATTGTGTATTCACACACCCGAGCCTTTTTTCATTGAAACGCAAAAAAGCATTCTTGCAGGCCCTTTCTGAAGCCGGGTTCAGCGAGCCCTACCTTTTGGACGAGGCCTCTGCCGGAGCAATGGAGTTTATAAAGGACAAGCCTGAAAGTAAGCCCAAAAAATACCGTCTGCTGGTTTTTGACTTTGGTGGCGGAACCACGGATTTGACCTTCCTAGATGTGGATGTATCAGAACAGAACAATGAAAGGATAAGGATTCTTGATGTTGGCGGAGATCCTCGATTTGGAGGCGATGATGTTACCCTGGTTATTCAGAACCTGATAATCAACCACCCAAAACTTATGGATAAAATAATTCCTCTCCGCACAAAACAAGAAGGCACAATAGAAATACCCCCAACAGTTCAAGGCCTTGATGAAAAGCGGGGAAGCAACACCCAGATTCTGCAAAGCCAGTGCGAAACCTTCAAAGCCACGCATTTGTTTGATAAGGAATGGACGGATGCGAATTCAACCTATCAAATTGTTCTTAACAACCTTTATGAATACAATAGTGAAAGCGGGTCCATGGAGCTGTTGCTCCCCCTGACCATCAAATTTCACTTGGAAAACCTTCCTTCAGAGCAGGACGAATCCATCCATTTGTCCCGCTGCCAGGTGGAAAAGGCCATTTACCATAAAATCCTGGCTGTGGTCGAAGATGTTATACAGATGACTCAACGCCATCCACAGGAAGAAGGAAAGCCCACTCTGGTCCTTCTTTCGGGCCGTTCTTCAAACATTCCCCTGGTAAAGGAAATATTCGAGCATTGCAGAAAAGGAGAGCGCCCCTACTGGGATGAGGCAAAAGAAAAGCTGTCTTATAAAGCGCCTGATGGACAGGGCACAGCCCATCCTTCCCTATATTGTGATTCCGTGATTCTTTCTGGCAACCCCAAAAGAATTGTGGCCAGGGGTGCCGCCAGATACGGCTATTATATGAACGATCCTTACTCAATGGAATTAAACGGAATGGGGCAGCGGACCACAGCCAGGTTCGGCACCCGCTCCCGAAGCTCATTTATAGAATGGATTCCCGCCGGTCGGATTCTTGTGGAACAGGCTTTATCTTTCGACAGAGAATCTGACCCGGATAACATATATGCCTGGAAGGAGATTGATCACAATTTTTCCTTTACTCATGACGGCTGTTTGAAAACCCCCATAGAAATCATAGAATACCTGGGGCCGGGTAATCAGTTGGATGATAAAAGCCGCAATTATGAAATGCTGGGGCTTTTTGACATTGTGCGACCTGCCGGGATTGCCAACACGGCCAATGGCAAGCTGCGTATTGAAGTGACCACTGATTTGGAACTGGTGGTCCATGCCATCATAAGCGGGCATAAAATAAAGGCTAACGAGGTGTATTGATGCACGAAACCGCACAGGGCAATTTTTTGTCATGTGCGAATGAAGGGCATCCCTGCTAATTTGCAATGGCAGCAAGGCAGAAACAGCCCTGCAAATGCTTCACCTTGCTTGCTGGGCCTGATAACCTGCCAAAAAGGCTGACTTTTCGCTGTTCATACAAAGTCCGATGCAGGCAAAGGCCCGGGCAATGTTCGGCTTTAAAACGCCTGCTTCTGGTAATTTTTAAATGAGTTGTCTGATGTTAAACTTTTTATGCAATCAGGAAGTTGTGCCCGGCAAAGGGCCAGGGAGAAATGACAATCATGGACGATTTCATCGCAATTATTATGGTGGTGATGCTTTTTTTCATACCCATCGCCCTTCTTGTTATCCTGAAACGAACAAAAGACATTTTTAGTGTTGTGGGTATGATTCAGGGGATCATGGAAAATGCAAGGAATCTTCAGCTTGAGCACATGGAGCATTCCGTTGGATTCAACAACAAGATTATAGATGGGCTGGAAACCGCAAGGGGAGAAAGAAAGACCCTGGAAACAGGCTTTCAGGACTATCAACGCAAGGCAGACCAACTGGCAGAGCAGATAGAGGTTATTTTATCCAGGCTTTCGAGCCTTGATGATCTGCGGGCAGGGGTGTTTTCTGTCAACGACGGCATTTACAACCTTAAAGAGGGAATGCAGCAGATGGGAGATGCCCAGCAGAAGTCTGCACAACACCTCAAAATCATTCAGGATGCGCAAGGTTATGCACGAAAGACTCTGGATCATTTGGAATACATGTCCGCCAGAATGCTTGATCCGGAAAAGCTGTTGGCAACATTGAGGGAAGCCGCTTTAGAGGCGCCAAACGGCCTGGAAACTCTCGAAAGTTCAGTAAGGGAAATTGCGGGCAAGCTTGATGAGCTTGCCGATATTATGGAAACCATGTCTGCCCAGGTTTTGGAGGGATATGCCAAGGAAGTTTACGCCATGGTGGAGAGCCTCAAGGAAAGACTTCCAGCATGAGCTGTTTTCCCTCAAGGGCATCCCTGGAAAAGTGCTTGTCAATCAATGTTGAAATACTGGGGTCATATGCAGGGCCAGCCATAAGGAGAGCACCATGATTGTTGCAGCAGGCAAAAATGAATTCGCCAAAGCTGGGGGGTTTTCCCAAAAAGGCGGCCTGGCGGCGGATGATGCGGCATATATCCGTGTTTCAGGCCCGGCTTTGCCAAAGGCTGGCAAACAGGCCGCCAACACGGCCTGGGCACCAAAAGCCCGGTTTGTGTCAGGGCAGGGGTCAACCGGGGCTGCCTTGGGGTTCGGTTTTGCCGCGCCAGCCCTTGTTGCCAGGGCGGCAAGCCTTTTGCTTTTATGGCTGCCTTTTCTGCTGATTATGGGCATTCTTGCTCTTTTTCCGGCCCCTGCCAAAGCCCAGAGCATTAACGCCAGCCTTGTGGGATACAGGTTTGAATGCTGCCCCGCAAGTGGCGTGAACAAACAGTTTCTGGTGCTTGCCCTTGTTGAGCACCGGAACAATGTGCCGAACTTTAACAATATAAAGTACGCCAAGTATCAGGTTTCAGGGGATACAATATATCTTACCTACGCCAAAGATTCGCTCACAGCAATGCGTGAGGGGATTCTGGGCGGGAAATACACTGTCGGCAGCCCGCAGGTGCGCGATTTTCAGAGTGCAGTCAAAGCAGAACCTGTTGATGGTGGTTGGGGGGAAGGCACCTGGAGGGCGCTGTTTGCCTATTTTGGCGGGCTGGACAAACCCCTTACTGTTTCCCTGGGCAACCGCAAGGTGCAGTTTTTCCCTTTGCTCAAGAAGGATCTGTCAAAAGCGCAAATAAGCGCCCTTGCTATTGCTGTTGAAAATGATGCTGCTGGCAACAATACAATTCCAACAGACATAATCCGGAGCCTTCTTGGCGCGGCAGCTTCGTCTGCAATACCGACAGCAACGGCAGCACGGGTAACAAGCCCTGCCCCCCCGGTCTCGAGCCCGGCAATGCAACCAGCAGCCAGCACCGAAAGCCTGACAACAGATTCCGCCTCCCCGCTCAATCCACAGCCTGCCCAGTCTAACCTGTTGCCCGATTCAGCCAGGCTTGTTGAATCGGCAGGCGAGCAGTCACAGGTTATCCGCCAAATTCTGTCA
>Ga0351938_1171_pt2 | contig 12700 bp, 10 predicted proteins | sample TotcelT113001M10_FD_206850 | JGI IMG/M metagenome (GOLD analysis project Ga0351938, IMG submission 206850) | Enriched cells from coal bed in the Powder River Basin, Montana, United States - Total cells T11 rep2 HSBNCT.T11.300.1.M10 ... | reverse complement strand
TTTTAGCCGTTCCTTAATCTATCTCCAGTTATTACCTGGCAGCCCCTACAGGCCATTCGTTCGATGGCCGATCGATTCTGCTTAATCATACCGCTGATGGACGCTAATGAACGCTAATGGATTGGAGCGTCGAGGCGGCGGATCATTATTAGCGCACATCAGCGTAGATTAGCGGTTCCTTAATCGATCCCGCTAATGGCATGTGGCGCAACTGCTTCGTTCCTGTCGGTTAATGCGATCCTAAGCAGCGCGTTAGTCCCAGAAAACCACCGGTTTTGGCACGCGACCATCGCCGACGGCACGTCCGGCGTGCGGCTGGTCGATATCGATCCGCCGTTTGCCACAAAACGCGAGTTCTCCGGGAAACCTGACGAACGCGCGTACCAGGACAGAGTTGAGGGAGGGGACGCGTCGTCGGCTATGCCGTGGCTGTCCAGTTGGCCAAGCTCGCCGGCATCCAGCCCGAGCCCTCAAGCGAGCGAGTGCCCAGCGTGGTCGCACCTGGAAAACTTCCTTGACAAGCGTCGCAGGGAGAGGGGAAGATGACGGCTTGTCCAGCGGCAACCCGGCAAGCGAAGCAAGCGGCCGTAAGGACTTGCCGCACGCCTCACTCGTCGGCTCCGAGCGGAGGCGAGCGGGAGCAGGAGTTCGTTGCCGGGCATGGATCTGTTTGACACGGGCGGTCCTTGTAGGTTCGGAATAACACGAGTGAAGACCTTAACGGGGAGGCGATGCGATGAGCGAGGCGGTATCGAGGCGAGCGTTTCTGTCGGCCACTGCCGGAGTGGCGGCGGCCGGACTGACAAGTCGTTCAGTTCGGGGGGAGTCGGACACGACGGCGAAGCCCGGATCGCAGGCAGCTAATGAACGGGTAAGGCTGGGGGTCATCGGCTGTGGTCGGCGCGGGCGCCAGCTCATGCCGGTCTTCCGCAGGTTTAGCGACGTAGAGATCCCTGTGATCTGCGACGTCAACGGCCAGAGCCTGGACGAAGCTTATGAGCTTCTCGGACGCAAGCCCAATCGGGAGCGGGACTATCGAAAGATTCTCGATCGCAAGGACATCGACGCGGTGGTGATCGCCACAACCGAGCATTGGCACGGGCTGCCTTTCATCCACGCCTGCCAGGCCGGGAAGCACATCTTCGTGGAGAAGCCGCTTTCCCACACCGTGGTCGAAGGCCGCGCCATGGTCCAGGCCGCGAAAAAGGCCGGTATTATCGCCATGATGGGCACGCAGCAGCGCGGCCAGGAACATTACCCGCCCGCGGTGGAAATCGTTCAATCGGGACGCCTGGGCAAGGTTTCCCTGGTCGAATGCTGGAACTGCATGAAGTTCGGTAAAGGTTGGACCACGCCTGTGATTCAGGGCGATCCCCCGGATCACCTCGACTGGGACCGCTGGCTGGGGCCCGCGCCCCTGGTTCCGTTCGACTCGCGCCGGCTGGCGCACATGTTTTGGTTTGCTTACGGCGGCGGAATGATGACGAACTGGGGGCCGCACCATATCGACATCATTCTCTGGGCAATGCGGGTCGCGTCGCCTCGGCGGGCCAGTTGCCTGGGAGGTCAGTTTGTGCTCGAAGACCTCGGTGATACGCCGGACACACTCCAGGCCACTTGGGAGTTCCCCGACTTCTTGATGCAATACTGGCTCCGCGGACAAAGCAGGTTCCCCTCGCAACTCTCCCGGCCGTTCGACCACGGGATCGCTTTTTACGGAGACCAGGCCACCTTGCTCTTGGACCGCTTCGGGTACGAGGTGTATGACGAAAAGAACCTGAAACAACCGGCGGAGAAGGTGGGCCCCACGCCTCAGGATGGGCCGTGGCACCGGACGTTCGTGGACTGTGTGAAACAGGGGCGACAGCCGCCCGTGGACCTCGAACAAAGCCATCAGGCCACCGTGTGCGGCCACCTGGGCAACATTGCTTATCAGACGAAACGGACGATCTGCTGGGATGGCAAGAACGAGCAGATTCTGGGGGACGATGAGGCGGCCGCCATGCTGAGTCGCCCACGCCGCCCCGGGTATGAGCTGCCGGAAGTTTAGCAGTTAAGCAGACGAGGCAATTGTAGGTTGGCTCTCTGAGCCGACCGTGTAGCTTCGCTCTCCGAGCCAACGGTCTTGTGATTTGTTTGAACCGTTCAACGGAGTTGAAACGGCCCAAACTGGTCGGCTCGGAGAGCCAACCTACGAATCTCTTATGGAGGACCATTCACGATGCGTTACGTTGTCATCCTCGCCATATCGCTTGCCACGAGCGCGGCACCGGCTGCTGAGAAGGCCCAGAATTTCTGGGACCCGAACTACGTGGTATCTGAAACGACCGCTCGGGCCATCGACGAGGCCCTGCCGGACAAACCGGTCGTGGCGCCGGCCCGTCCACGCAAGCTGCTGGTCTATGGCCGCGTGCCGACTCACCCGGGGTCGGTAGCCTGTTGTTTCAAGGCCATCGAGGCGATGGGAAACAAAACCGGGGCCTTCGAAGCCGTCGCCAGTGGCGATCCGCTCGTGTTTCTGCCGGAGAATCTCCAGCAGTTCGACGCCGTGCTGATGAACAACACGCACGAGTCGCATCCCATGCTGCCTGTGAACTTCAAGACACTCAGCGACGAGCAGAAGGCGGCAGCCAGCCAGCGCGAAGCGATGCTCCAGAAGAGCCTGCTGGATTTCGTGGCCGGCGGCAAAGGGATCGCGGGAATTCACGGGGCGGTTGCCACGGGATGGGCAGAGTACCTGGAAATGATGGGCGGTCCGTTCGGCGGCCACGTGACGGGCCAGGTATGGGTCAAGCCCGTCGAGCCTGAACACCCGGTGTGCGCCCCTTTGAACGGAGAGAGTTTCCAGCTCTTTGACGAGATCTACGTGTCGAAGGCGCCTGATTTCCGCAAAGGGTTGCGAGTCCTCTTGACCCTCGACTTGGAGAAGATGGCCGATCCGAGCAAGCGTCGGAACGGCGGCGTGCGGGTCGAAATCTACGGCGGTGGCGCGACGCCCGATCTGAGCATTCGCGAGGACGGCGACTACGTGATCAGTTGGGTCCGTCGCTACGGCAAGGGGCGGGTATTCTATTGCTCGCTGGGTCACGAGCCGTCGAGCTACTACAACCCGCACGTGCTGCGGCATTACCTGGCCGGGATTCAGTTTGCTTTAGGTGATTTGGAGGCTGATGCCGTTGCGGGTGCGAACGCCGTTGCAGAAGCGCTCCGTGGCCACATCACCTCCATTGCGTCCGAGTCGTCTGTAGATCGACTGGCGCGCCACAAGAAGATCGCCCAGCGGCGCTCCGGGCCGATCGTGATTATCCATCGCGGCGCGTGGGCACTGGCCCCCGAAAACACGCTGGAGGCTTACGCCGCCGCGATGGATCAAGCCGGAAAATAGAGATCCCGATAAGAGACTTCGCCATAATGGATGTCGACATCAAACTTCTGATCAGCAGCCTCATTCTCGCGGCAGTGCTCTTGGGCTGCGGCCGGAGAGCCGATCCGCCGGCATCTCCTGAGACGGAGGACCCGCCGCCGGTTCTGGTCCAAGCACAGCCTGGTGCTCGGGGAGGCTTCGCCGCTGGTCTGGGTGGTGGAGCCGGAATCGAACGACTCGGCCGCCGCACCCGGAGAGTACCCGGTCCGCGTCAAACGTGTATGGCTGGATGTGGCAATGCAGGGCCCGGACGACCCTCGCACGGAGTTCCTCGGTCCCCGGGACGCGGAAGGACTTATGCCCCTGAAGCCCGGCCAGTTGGTCGTCGTGGAAGGGAATGAACGCATCACTCCCGGGCGTTCCGTAAAGATCGTGAAGACATGGCGCTGATCGAAGCATTCACCCGCAATCCGGTAAAGGTCGCCGTCGGCGTGCTGCTGACGGTGCTGTTTGGCGTGGTGGCCCTGCTGCGCATGCCGATTCAGCTCACCCCGGAAGTCGAGATTCCCAGGATTTCGATCTCGACGCGCTGGCCGGGCGCCAGCCCGGAGGAGGTCGAGCGGGAGATTATCCAAGAGCAAGAGGAACGGCTCCAGAGCGTCGAGGGCGTGACCAGGATGTCCTCTCAGTGCAGCGACTCGCAGGGGGTGATTACGCTCGAATTCCAGGTGGGGACGGATCTGAGCGAGGCGATGGTCAAGGTTAATTCGCGGCTCGGGCAGGTTGCCGAGTATCCTGAAGATGCCAGGCAGCCCCGTCATCACGACCGCCTCAAGCTCCGCCTTCACGTTCATCGCCCTTTTCGTCCTCCGCCCGCGAACGGCATCGCCCGAAGAGATTGCCGCGTTCTTGGCCCGCGAAGAGAACCGCGACCTGCGAGACCTGTTGCGGCCGGTTCAAGCGGCGCAGAACTCCCAATTGGCGGCCTACCGCCTGGCGAACCTGGTTGCGCAACAGCCGGAAATCGAGCCGCGCGTGCGGGAGTTGCTGCCGCCGAAGATGGAGATTCACACCTTTCGCGAGTTCGCGGAAGACTACATCTACTCGGCCATTCGTCTGCTCGACGGTGCCATCGTCGTCGGCGGACTGTTGACGGTGGGCGTCCTGCTCCTGTTCCTGCGAAGCGTCCGGCCCACCGCCGTGGTTGCCTTGGCCATTCCGATCAGTGTTATCGGCACCTTCCTCATGCTCCACTTGCTGGGGCGTTCCCTGAACGTCATCAGTTTGGCCGGGCTGGCGTTTGCCGTGGGGATGGTGGTGGACAATGCCGTCGTCGTGCTCGAAAACATCTACCGCCATCACCAGGCGGGCGAGGATCCGTTTCGAGCTGCGGTGCTGGGCACGGCGGAAGTTTGGGGAGCGGTGCTCGCCTCGACGCTGCCCACCCTTGCAGTGTTCGTGCCGGTGTTGTTCGTGCAAGAGGAGGCCGGCCAGCTTTTCCGCGACATTGCCCTGGCGATCAGCTCCGCGGTCGGACTCTCGCTGCTGGTCTCCATCACCGCCATTCCTCCCGCCGCGGCTCGGATTCTCCAGTCTGCCCGGAGCCGATCGTCGGCCGACGAACGCCTTGCGGCGTCGCCACTCCCGGCAGGGCCCGCAAACGACGACATCTCGGCTCCAGCGGGCCAACCGGCCCTTCTGCTTCGGGCGGTGGATGCTGTGGCCGAGAGATTCGTGGGCGGTGTGATGGCCGTGAATGCCTGCTTGCAGCGAAGCGTTCCGCTGCGCGTGGCCACGGTCTGCCTGTTCACCGGCGCTTCCCTGGTGCTGAGTTTCCTGATGATGCCGAAGGTCGAGTACTTGCCGATGGGAAACCGCAATCAGATCATCGGCCAGGTGGCGCCGCCACCCGGATACAACCTCGACCGGATGTTGGAACTTGGGGAAAAGCTGGAGGACGACGCCAGGCCCTATTGGGACGTCGACCGCGGCGCCCGCGGCAGCGAGCACCTCGCCTATCCGCCGGTCGATGACTACACCGTGTTGATCGACTTGACCATTGCAGCCGGTGAAGCGTCGGCCGGGCGACTGGAGGATCTGCCCGGACTGCCTGTGCATACCCTTTCAGGAAAGCTGACCCGCTTGGAGGGGCTGCCCGACGCGAGTTTTGCCGGCAGTGCCGAGGCGATCTTTCGGCGCGAACGCCAGCGAGCGTTGGCGATTTCGGTCGCGCCGCCGGATGAGATGCCGTTGGAGCAGGCGATGGATTTGATCGAGAACGGGATTGTCGAGCCGCTGCGTCAAAACGGCCAGATCGGCGAAGCCTATGAGATCAGGCTGTCGGGCACCGCCGACAAGCTGGCGGCCACATGGCAAGCCCTGCGCTGGAACCTGGTTTTGGCGGCCCTGATTACCTACTTGCTGATGGCCGGGTTGTTCGAGTCATGGCTCTATCCGCTGGTGATCATGTTCAGCGTGCCGTTCGGTGCCGTGGGCGGGTTTCTCGGACTGGCAGCCCTCAACGGCTATCTGGGCCTTTGGCCCCACGGTGGCGTTCAATCGCTCGACGTCGTTACGATGCTGGGCTTCGTGATCCTCATCAGAACCGTCGTCAACAACGCGATCCTGATTGTCCACCAGTCCCTCAACCACATGCGCCGAGATGAAATTAGTCCTGACGATGCGATCTTGATGAGCGTGCGCACGCGGATGCGGCCGATCTTCATGACGACTTTGACCACGGTCTTGGGGCTCTTGCCGCTGGTGTTGTTTCCCGGTGAAGGGAGCGAGCTGTACCGTGGTTTGGGCGCGGTAGTGTTGGGCGGCCTGCTGGTTTCCACGCTGTTTACTCTGGTGCTGGTGCCGACTGTGTTCCGTCTTGTCCTGGAGGCGAGGACCGCGTTGCTGCGCCCATAAAAAGTCGAGCCAAGAAACGCGAGCAGCTCGTAGGAAGAGAGGTCGTTATGATTCGGATTCGGCTGAGCTTGTTTGCCACCCTTGTTTTCACCGCCGTTACACCGGCGCTGGCCGAATTGTGGCCGTCGGACCGCGATGCCGTGCGGTTGCCGGCCCGGCCGTTTGAGCTTCAGGACGTGCGGCTCTTGGATGGTCCGTTTCGCGACGCGATGGAGAAAACGCGGAATCGCCACGCGCGACAGTCTGTCGAGGTCGTGCTGCGTCTGAAGGGGCAGAAGTCCCCGTCAAACCTCACGATCCACACGCTCACCAGCCCGGACATCCACAGCGTCAATACCTGGGAACGCCCTGACGAAGTGCGGTCTCGTGTGCGTGCGGTCGCGGAATCGTCCGCGTCGATCACGTTGCCCCCGCACTCGGTGAACATCTTCGAGTTCCCTTTGCCCACCAATGACTGAAAGAGGTGCCCCATGACGACGGTACTATCGAGACGAACGTTCCTGTCGGCAACCGCGGGAGCCACGGCGGTCGGTCTGACGGGCCCCGCGGTTCGGGCCGACGGCAAGGCCGCGGTCCATGAACGAGTGAGGCTGGGCCTCATCGGCTGCGGGAGGCGCGGCCGCCAGCTCATATCCGCATTTGGCAAGTTCGGCGACGTGGACCTTCCCGTGATCTGGGATGTCAACGACAAGAGCATGGACGAAGCTTACGAACTCCTCGGACGAAAACCCGAGCGGGAGCGGGACTATCGGAAGATCCTCGATCGGAAGGACATCGACGCGGTGGTGATCGCCACGACGGAGCACTGGCACGCTCTCCCGTTCATTCACGCCTGCCAGGCCGGGAAGCACATCTTCGTGGAGAAGCCGCTTTCCCACACCGTCGTCGAAGGGCGGGCCATGGTCCGGGCCGCGAAAAAAGCCGGGATCATCGCCATGATGGGTAGCCAGCAGCGTGGTCAGGAACATTATCGGCCCGCCGTGGAACTCATTCCGTCGGGGCGCTTGGGCAAGATCTCGCTGGTGGAGTGCTGGAACGTGATGAAAATCGGCTGGAAGACGCCCGTGGTCCAGGGGGACCCGCCCACCACGACGCGACTGGCGACTGAGAAGCCCCGAAATCCCTGGGGTCCGAACGAGGACGCGTTGCTAGAGGCGTGGTGCCCGTGAACAACATCTTTGGACCTGCTGCGAAGGAAACCAATTTGCGGGACCTTTCGTCAACCGAATCTCCACAGTATCGTAAGAGGACGGCCCTTCATCCCTGGGAGACGAAACGATGAACAACGATCGTGTTGGCTGCGGTTTACGCCGAGTTGCGATTCGCCTCCTGTTGGTCGTCTTCCTGAGCATGTGCCCGGGATCCTTCCTGGCGGCGGAATACCGGCTCTATTGGGGCGACGTGCACACGCACACGCATCTCTCGGACGGAACGGGAACACCCGATCAACTGCTGAGCTGCGCGCGGGACTCGGCACACCTGGACTTCGTCATCCTCACCGACCACGACTTCGGCAACGGCCCGCCGTGGCGAATGTCCCAAGCGGCCTGGAACCAGATCCAGGACAAGGTCGAGCAGTACACTGTCGAGGGCAAATTCGTCGCGATTGCCGGGTACGAATGGACGTCGCAAGCCAAGTACTGGACCGACGTCGGGCCGAACAAGCCCTCCGAGCGGCTCTTTCCGGGGCCGCCGAAGTTCTACAACCACAAGAACGTCTATTTCCCGGCCCGGGTCGAATCCCTCTTTAGCGCCAAGGATCCTGCCTACCATACGCCCGACCTGCTGGCCGAGGCGGTGCGCAAGCATGGAGGCTTGATCCAGAACAACCACCCCTTTGTTTTTGGGGGCAACGAGACGAGAGATCAGTGGGAGTATGCCTCGCGCCACCGCGACGTCATCGTCAACACCGAGATAGGCCCAGACACGAGCCGCTACCAGGGCAAGACCTACCAACTGAATTGGGAACAGGGTCTGCGCGAGTTTCTTAACCGGGGCGGCAAGACCGGCTTCGTCCGGGGAACCGATACGCACGAAGGGAAGCCGGCGGCGCGGACCGCGGTATTGGCGGAAGCGCTGACGCGAGAGGCCATCTTCGAGGCGCTGCGGAACCGGCGCAACTATGCGGTATCGCACGCCCGCATCGAGTTGGATTTTCAAATCAACGGCCATCGGATGGGCGAAGAGATCGTCACCCGCGAGAAGCCGGAGATCGCCGTGTCGGTCACCGGCACCGCCCCGATCGCCGAGGTGGCCATCATCCGCGACGGTTCGGTGCTGCACCGCGTGACGCCGAATATGCTTGAAGTCAAGTTTACGTTTCGGGACGATTCGTTCCAGCAGTCCAGCTACTACTATCTCCGCGCCGTGCAGAGCGACGCGGATGAGCATGGCAATCCCTCCCGCGCCTGGTCCAGCCCAATTTGGGTCAAGCACCAACGCGCGACCGCCGAGACTGACCAACGTGCTGCAGCCAACCCCGTCGCGGGATCGCTGAAGGGGTACATCACTTCCATTCCGCCCGAGTCGGCAGAAGATCGCGAAGCGCGCCATAAGAAGATTGCCCAGCGGCGCTGCGGGTCCATCGTGATGGTGCATCGCGGCGCGTGGTCCCTGGCGCTCCGGGTCGATAGCCGGTCCTTGGAGGAACTCTCAAGATTCCTTGCTGCCAATTTTCCGGAGCGCACGAATCTCGAGGGGGACTTGCCGCACCAACAACAGCGGGCACGCCGGATTCTCGAGCGAGCGTGGGTTGCGCAGCAGATCGGGCAAATGGGAGACCGATCGGCGCGCGCCGTCCAATGGCTCGAAGAACTGGTTGCCCATCGCACCCTGCATCACGACGGGGCCTATCGTGGCCTGGACGGCGTCATGGCAGCTCGCGCGCTGGGCGTGTTGGGAGCGACCGAATCCGTGCCCTTCCTGGTGCGGACGTTTCTCGCGGTCGACCCGGAATTGAAGGCAATGGTCAAGCCGCCGGCCAACTACCCTTACGCCTGGGCCGATACTCGGCTGAAGCAGGAAATCATTTGCGCCCTGGGGGAACTGCCTTGTGAAGAGAGCAAGAAATTTCTGCGCGAGTATTTGGCAATGGACGAGGCGACTGCGGGCAAGTCCGCATCGCCCGCGTTCGAAGAAGCCACGCGGGCTTTGCTCCGCCAGGAGGTCACGGCAGACGAAGTGCAATGTCTTTTGCGGAGCACGAATCCCGCCGTCCGTGGCACAACGATTCTGGTGTGTCTGGATGATCAGACAGCGAGCCGCGATTCTTCGCTCGTGAAAATTATGCCTTGGACCCGAGAACTGCCAAGAGCTGGGAGATAAAGCCATAATGAGACCACACCGGGTTCACCCAGACCTGGCCTGCCTAAACAATCAGGGAACGTGAAATGGCTCGTACTGAAGAGACACGACGCGATTTTATCAAAATCGCTTCGGGGGCAGTCGTGAGCGGTTGCGTTGCTTCGACCGCTCGGCCCGATACGCATCCGGCGGCCAAGGTGCTCAACTACAGCCCCGGCATGAACTACCGTCGGCTGGGCAAGACGGAGTTTAAAGTCCATGAGGCTCATCAGATTCGCCGCCATCCTCGCCTTGGCTTCCACGGCCGGGGCTGCCGAGAGTGAAAGGGCCCGTTTCCGCGGCCCCAACGGCAGCGGCATCAGCGAAGCTGCGATGGTGCCCGCGAAATGGACCGAACGGGACTACAACTGGAAGGTCAAGCTGCCCGGCATCGGCCATTCATCCCCGGTGGTTTGGGGTGAGCGGATCTTCGTGACCAGTGGTCATCCGGAGACGGCGAAACGGATCATCCTGTGCCTCCATCCGGCGGACGGACGTGTGCTGTGGCAGCGTGAATACCCGTCGCGAACCTACGAGGAACACCGGGACCACTGCTACGCCACGGCCACGCCAGCCGTGGACGCCGAGGGCGTCGTCGTCACGTGGACAACGCCCGCACAGGTCGTCTTGCTGGCCTTGGATCTGGACGGCGGCGAGGTGTGGCGGCGCGACTTCGGACCGTTCGTGACGGAATCGGGCTGCAGTGGCGTTTCGCCGATCCTGGTCGAGAATCTGGTGCTCCTGGCCAACGATCAGGACGATCTGAGCGTGATCCTGGGCCATGAGAAAGACCCGCCTGGCCCGGCCGGCAAGAGCACCTTGATCGCCGTCGATCGCCAGAGCGGTCAGACGCGATGGCAAATCGAGCGTCCGACTTTCATGGCAGGTTTTGGGGACACCCTGCATGCATCCAACAGAGGACGGGCGGCAGGAGTTGATTCTCGCCAGCACCGCGCGCGGTATCACCGGAGTTGATCCGCAAACGGGCCGCATCAACTGGGAACTCAACCAGCAACTGCGTGACCGGACGATCAGCTCGCCCATCGTGGGATCCGGCCTGATGTTTGCGGGATCGGGTGTCAGCATCCGCGGAGAACGACTGATCGGCGATCCCCTGAAGCGGGCGTTCTTGCAACGCGACCTGTGGGCCGTCTTCGATCATGTCGTGGGACAGAACATCGCCCGTCTTAACGATCCGGAATTGGCCCGGCGCCACCCGACCGTCCCGGACTACCAAGTGAGCACGTTCGGGAGCGCGGATCATAAACTCGGACCAGAAGAACTCCAGGCAGAGCCGGCATGCATCGCGCGTCGCGAGACCCTCTGCCGGAAACTGGCCGTCGTCATCAAGCGGCTCGCGTTGCCGAAGCAGACGCTCGAAGCCTTGCCCGACCGAGGGCTATGCCCATCAACTGCGCGAAAACGGCGTGCGGTTGGTGAAATTCGACAATGTCCAATTGACCTGTTCCGTACCCGACCACGCGCACCTGCCCGGCGACTATTCGACCGAGCCCATCGCGAACTCGCTGATCGAGTTCTACCGCTCGCTCGATCGCGAGTGTCCCGACGTGTTCATCATGCTCTATTGGTATTATCTCTCGCCCTGGTGGCTGCAGTATGCCGACACCGTGTTCGACGTGGGCATGCACATGGAAGGCGCCAGCTTCTCGCCCGATCCCGCCCTCCGGGCCCGCGACAGCGTTACGCGCCGGCTCGATCGCGGCCGCTGGATGCTGAAGGACTGGCCCACCCTGGGCTGGGATACCCTCGGCATCTGGCTTTCCGACTGGCCGTGGAACAGTCGCATCGGCAAAGAGGCATGGCAGGGCGGCGTGATCATGGACATCAGCCGCGGGCACCTGCTGGCGCAGCTCTGGTCGGACACGCCCTACCTGTCGCCCGACGAGCGGCGGCAGATGGCGGACTTTGTTGCCGTGCTGAAAGCGCAGCCCGACCTTTTCCGGAACTCGCGATTCATCCTCGGCAACCCCTGGATGGACGAGCCGTACGGCTACTGCTGCACGGACGGCCAGCGTGCATTTCTGGCGATCAACAACGGGGTGTGGGAGGACAGCACGCTGGCTCTGGAACTGAACTCCGCGTGGGGACTGCCCGACGGCAAACGCTGGAACTTGTATCGCTGGTGGCCGGACGCGGCCCAGTTGGGCGGCGAACACGGCTCGCAAGCCAGCCTCGCGCTGCGGCCGTTCGACATCGTGCTGTTCGAAGTCGTGCTGGCCGGCGAGCCGCCGACGCTCGACCGCCATTTCGAGCTGCAGGCCATGCCGGCCGACTTTGCACAGCCAAGCGGTGCTGTGCCGATCACCAGCGACACCCCGGATGATTCCCGGGAAGACGACTCGGTCGCGTGGACACCGCTTGGGCCGAACGAGTTTCGATCCACGGGTGGCGCCACGCTGGCAAAGCTGGCGGACGGTTCGCTGCTTGCCGGGAGTGAGAACCCGCCACAGGACAGTTACGTCATCAAGACTGGTAGCTCGGCGGGCACGATCACTGCGATTCGACTGGAGACGTTGCCCGACGACAGCCTGCCGCACAAGGGCCCCGGCCGCGCGGTGAACGGCAACTTTACACTCACGGAGTTCACGGTATCTGTCGCCGGACAGCCTGTCCGCATCGCGCGAGCGCGAGCCGACTTCTCCCAAACCAGCTATGGTGGCTGGCCGGTCGACGCGGCGATCGACGGAGCGTCGGAAACCGGCGGGGGCATCGATCCAGCCGAGGGCCTCCGCCACGTCGCCGTCTTTGAACTGGAGCGGCCCCTTTCCTGCGTGTCCGATACGGTCCTCGAATTCCGCCTCGATCACGCCGGCCGACAGCACAGCATCGGGCGATTGCGACTGTCCGCGACGTCGGCCAAACCTCCCATCCCTGTACCTCCGTCCGAGACGCAGTTTGTCGTACGCGGCATCGTGCCGCCGAGCAAAATCGGCGGCCTACTTGCCGTGAGTGACGCGTTTTTCGTCCAGTCGAATCCTTACTGGACGCTCCACTGCAAGAACGGCTTCACCATCTCCGGCACGCTGGGCGGTCAGCCCACCGAATTTGAACCCGCGA
>Ga0351938_1189_pt1 | contig 13556 bp, 10 predicted proteins | sample TotcelT113001M10_FD_206850 | JGI IMG/M metagenome (GOLD analysis project Ga0351938, IMG submission 206850) | Enriched cells from coal bed in the Powder River Basin, Montana, United States - Total cells T11 rep2 HSBNCT.T11.300.1.M10 ... | reverse complement strand
AACTCACCCGATGGACAAGAATGTGAGCTGCCTGAAGCGGGTTCATATACTTGTCCTCATCCCAACGGGAACGTTCGTTTTCATCATGATTTTACCCGATAGTGTTCGGATGCATACTGCAGAAACAATTTTCCTGACAATACTTGCAAGACCGAGGGGTTACTTTTTCTCATTGAATACATTATTGTATAAGTGGTATAAATGATACATTCAGCAATGTTACAATGAAAAATATCGAGTTAATATTAAGCAAGTTGAGGGACATGCATGGCAAGCCCAGGTGCGAACTGATCTATGGTAATGCGCTGGAACTTGCTGTTGCTACAGTGCTTTCAGCGCAGTGCACCGACGAAAGGGTTAACAGGGTCACCTTATCCCTCTTTGCAAAGTACAAGTCTCTCCAGGATTATATAGAAACCCCCCTTGAGGTGCTTGAGGAGGATATAAAACCGACAGGTTTTTATAAAAACAAGGCAAAGACCATAAAAAACATTACCCGTGAAATATCCGAAAGGTTTAAGGGACATATCCCCGAAGATATTGATGCCTTTTCCACAATAAAGGGAATCGGCAGAAAATCTGCAAATATGATTGTGGGTCTTGCATACAAGACACCGGCAGTTATTGTAGATACCCATGTTGCCAGGGTGTCGGGGCGGATCGGACTTACAGGCAGCAACAACCCCGAGAAGATAGAAAAAGACCTGAAGAAGGCAATCCCGGAATATTTGTGGACAGATATTTCCCTATTTTTGATACTACACGGCAGATACGTGTGCCTGGCACGGAAGCCTGAATGCGAAAGGTGTCTCCTGCAGGAGGAATGCGATTATTACAATAAGTAATTTTTGGTTGTCGTCCCTCCTGTATCGTGGTTGAATTTTATAAGTTGCGGATTTAAAACTGACCGCTGAAAACTGATAGCTAAACTATAATACGATATCAAAGGAGCAAAAATGCCGTTTGAAAAAGAAAAACTGACAAATGAGGAATTGGTTGAACTAAAAGCATTATCACGCCTTGCAAAAGGGGATATACTGACAATGACGAGACTCGCGGGCACGGGGCACCCGGGCGGATCCATCTCTTCCCTTGATGCATATCTTGTACTTTTTTCATATGCAAAACTGAGTGAGGAACCCAGGGACAGGGTAATAATAAGCCACGGGCACACATCGCCGGGGGTATATGCTGCGCTTGCAAGGCTCGGACATATGCCTGCAGATGAAGTAACAGCATTTTTCAGGAAAGGCGGCAGCCCCTTTGAGGGTCACGTGGTAAAAGGCATCCCTTTCATTGACTGGTCAACAGGCAACCTCGGCCAGGGTCTGTCTGCCGGGTGCGGTTTTGCCATCGCTTCAAAAATAAAGAAAGAAGACGCCCGCGTATATGTGTTCATGGGTGATGGAGAGCAACAAAAGGGACAGTTAAGCGAGGCAAGAAGGTTTGCAAGAAAATACGGGCTTACCAATATTACAGCGCTGATAGACTATAATCACCTCCAGATAAGCGGTAGTATAGATCATGTAATGCCCCAGAATATCATTGAAAACTATCTCTCTGACGGATGGAAAGTTGTTGAAATAAACGGACATGATTATAACGAGATATACGAAGCATTCAGGGAGACGAGAAACTCTGACAATCCGGTGTGCATACTGGCTCATACTGTCATGGGCAACGGCATACCTTTTATGGAGAACAAGGAAAAATACCATGGAAACCCATTAAACGAAAAGGAGTATAAAGACGCCCTTGAAGCACTGGAGATGGAGGATAATTTTGATTTTTACAAGGAAAAAAGGAAGGGGAAATGGACCTGGAAGCCGTCTGTTTATTCAGAGACACTCAATGTTGATACAGGCAGCCCTTTTACCTATGCCAACGAGGATAAACTTGACAACAGAAGCGCCTTCGGAAAAACATTAAAAGACCTCGGCGACATTAATATCGGCAAGGGGTGCACGATATGCACCTTTGACTGTGATCTTGCAGGCTCGGTAAAGACAGGTGATTTTGGCAGCGCCTATCCCGATTATTTTTTCCAGGGCGGTATACAGGAACATAATACCGCCACTATTGCCGGAGCATTATCAACTACAGGGATACTAACATTTTTTGCCGACTTCGGTGTCTTCGGAATTGACGAGACATATAATCAGGCAAGATTGAACGATATAAATAATACAAACCTTAAGCTTATCCTGACTCATGTCGGTCTTGATGTAGGGCCTGACGGCAAGACACACCAGTGTATTGATTACGTGGGCCTTTCACGGAATCTTTTCAATTTCAAAACAATAGTCCCCTGCGATCCTAATCAGGTAGACCGGGCCGTAAGGTACGTTGCTGGAACAAAGGGCAACTTTCTGCTTGCCACAGGAAGAAATAGATGGCCGGTGATTTCCAGTGATAACGGGAAACCATTTTTCAGTGACGAATATACTTTTAAATACGGCAGTATGGACACGGTAAGGGAAGGTCATGACGGTGCGATCATCACATACGGAGGTATGGTTGTCAGGGCAATAAAGATCAGGGAGGAACTTGCTAAAAAAGGTATTGCCCTGAAAGTGATCAACATGTCCTGCGTACACGAGACAGACAATGAGGTCATGGAAGAAACTCTTAAACAGCCTTACATATTTACTTATGAAGACCATAATGTTTTCACCGGCATTGCTCCGGTCATTACAGGATACCTTTTACAGAAAGGATACAGGGGCCGGTTTGAATCCTTCGGGGTAAGACGTTACGGGGTATCCGGCGATACTGAAGAGGTATACGCCGTAGAGGGGCTGGATGTGGAGTCTATGGCTGAAACACTGTTAAAAATCATGCAATAAGATGCTTCGTTGCTAAAGAATGAAAAAATATAACGATAAATCACAAAAGTTTTAATTTGTAATTTTTATAAGGGGAGGCATTCATGGAAGACATTAAAGGGATGTATAAAAAGGTTGTAAAGGATGCGTTTCCTGATACGATCAAGATTGATATGGGCGGCCAGGTACTTACGTATAAGAAAAAGGTATGGAGCATCTATGATGCTGATGAAAAATGCGATGTGGAAAGAGGTTTGAGGTACGGCGACAACCCCGACCAGCCCTCGGCCATGTATGAGCTTGCAAACGGCAATATCGTATTCGGAGATGTAAGGTTTTTTGATTATCCTGGCGGGCTTACAAGCAAGGTCACAGAGCAGGATATGCTCCAGGTGGGCAAACATCCCGGGAAAATTAACCTTACCGATGTTGATAACGGCCTGAATATTTTAAAATTCCTTGACAAAAAACCTGCCTGTGTAATCATGAAGCACAATAATCCCTGTGGAGCGGCCTACGGGTCGACAACAGCAGAGGCATTCGAGAAGGCATTCTGGTGTGACAGAATCGCTGCCTTCGGCGGCGCCGTTGTGACAACAAAGGCAATTGACATTGAGACGGCGAAGGCAATGGTACCCTACTATTTCGAAGTAGTTTGCGCTCCTGATTTCGAAGGGGGTGCAATTGATATATTAAAGAAATGGAAAAACCTGCGGATACTTCAGATTAGAAATATTGAAATGCTCCAGGAGTATAAGTTTAAGAGACACATTGATATCAAGTCATTGATGGATGGGGGGATTATTGTCCAGGAATCACAGCCTTTTAAAATCAAAGATAAAAATGACCTTAAACCGGCTGAGACTGTATATAAAGGCGAAACCTATAAGATCAAAAGAACTCCGACAGAGAAGGAATATGAGGATATGCTTTTCGGTTGGTATGTAGAGTCAGGGGTCAGCTCAAACTCTGCGCTTTTTGTAAAAGATGAGGCAACGGCAGCTATAGGCACTGGAGAGCAGGACAGGGTCGGCGTTGTCGAGATTGCCGTCTTCAAGGCATATACAAAATTCATGGACAAGGAAGTATTCAAGAAGTACGGGGTTCCTTATGCGATTTTTAAACTTGAGGCTGAAAAGGGTCTAAGGAGGATGGAAGACCTGATAGAAATAGAAAAATATTCAAGGGAGGCAAAGGCCGGGCTTATAGGTTCCGTCGTCGTATCCGATGGATTTTTCCCCTTCAGGGACGGTGTTGATGCTGCAATAAATCAAGGCGCAATCGGGGTTGTCCAGCCAGGGGGGTCCGAACGCGATTTCGAAGTGATCGGGGCATGCAATGAAGCGAATGTGGCCATGGTTTTTGCCGGTCAGAGGCTTTTCAAGCATTAGCCGTCAGCTTTCAGCATTTTTTATCTTTTATAAACAAGTATGAAAAAATATTGATAGAGTTCAATATAACATCAGGATATAAAGAGAATAACAATGTCACAAACAGATTATTACCGGGTTCTTGGATTAGCAAAGGAAGCAACGCCTAAGGAAATTAAAGAGGCATACAGGAAGCTTGCCTTTCAGTACCATCCGGACAGGAATAAAGGTAATACCGAAGCTGTTGAAAAGATGAAGGTGTTGAATGAAGCATATGCCGTTTTATCTGATCCTGAAAAGAAAGGGCAATATGACAGTTTAAAACAGGAATATGGTTCGTATGCATACGACAGATTCAGGCAGCACTATTCAGAGAAAGATATCTTCAGGGGATCGGATATTAACCAGATTTTTGAAGAGATGGCACGAAACTTCGGGTTCAGGAATTTTAATGATGTTTTCACGGAATTCTACGGTAAGGGATACCGTAAGTTCGAATTCAGCAAGCCGGGTATCTTTGGAAGAGGTTTTGTATTCTTCGGTTTCCCGCATAGCGGTCAACATCGGGGGAAATTTCAGCCTCAATCCGGGCTTTTATCCGTGTTGATAGGCAAGTTGACGGGTTATCTGTTGAAGAAGGCGTTGGGGGCGCAACAGGACAATCAAAATAATGACCGCCACGATGTGATTGCCGTAAATGTCGATGATACACTGCAGGGCGCTAAAGTATCTTATATTGACCGGAAAACCTCGCGGCAGATGGTTGTTAAAATCCCTAAAGGCATAAGGGAAGGTCAGACAATCAGGCTGAAGGGTGCTGTTAACGGGAAAGGGTCCGGAGGTATTGCAGGAGATCTTTATCTGAAAATACAGATCCGAAAAAACCTACTCCAAAAGACAAAGGAACTGTTTAATAAAAAGTTTGCGGTCAAGTCCTGATAACAATACCTGAAAACCTGGGTATTCTGTCAGCCTTCGCTGAATATGTAAATCTATACCGTTAACAGAGTACATCCAGGTAAGGGTTGAAAAATTTCCGTAAAGACATTATATTGATAACATGACTGGAGAAGAAAGACATTTAATTAATATTCACGCAAATGAGGTCTTTCACGGAAGCATGATTCGTCAGGATACTCCTATTTGTGAATGCGGCAAGACCTATAATGAAAAAACGCTTTGTGATGCACCCGGGGTTTTTTTCAGGAATGTTGATATTTTTGGAAAAACATTCACTCTTATAGAGCCGATCTGCCCGATATGCAAGCGGAGAATTCAGGCAAGCTTCCATATACTCAACTAAAATAATCTCGATATGAGCCTTGCACGATTCGGACAATTCACAAAACAAAGCCTGTTTCTTGTATGGAATATTGTTATTGAGCTTTTTAAGAAATACCAGCGGGATAGCGCAAACATCATTGTTTCATCCATTTCTTTCTACATCCTTCTCACGTTTATACCATTTACACTCCTTTCAATTTATATCCTCGGTCATGTGATTGATATGAGCAACCCCGGAATGCATCTGGAGAAATTTCTCAGGAATGTCCTGCCCGATCCATACAACACAATCATTGTCAAAAAGGTGATTAAAGAATTGAACATAATCTCAGTCACAAAAAAGTTTTCGGGACCCCTGGGACTCCTCTTTCTGTTTTTCTTTACAACAAAACTTTTTGGCGTTATAAGACCTTCCTTTCGATTGATATTCGGCAAAAAGTCAGAACGTTTTTTACAGGCAAAAGGAAAAGAACTGCTTTTTACATTTATTTTTTCCATAATACAGGCAATACTTTTTTTCAGTTTCATCTTCAGTGTCGTTATCCGTACAAAGGTTGTGGAAATGCTCCCCGTCTTCCTTTCAAAAACACCGGTAGCATTTATGTTTACGGTTCTGGATATGATACTTACCTTTGTCATGTTTTATTTTCTATATTATTTTCTTACTCCCGTCAGGAAATCAAAGATGATTGTTATCCTTGCAGGCGCAATAGGAACATTATTCTGGCATCTCGGGAAATATCTTTTTAAACACTATATTCTGCATCTTGGGAAATTTACTGCTTTTTTCGGTGCTTACGGTATATCTATCGTTTTTCTCTTCTGGGTCTATTTCTCAGTTTTTGTTTTTATCTCATGCGCTGAACTTGAATCAATACTATTACAGAGGCTCACTCCAGACCCCGGGAAGGGGTCGCTCCCTCCACCGGCCAAGCCGTCGGAGCTACCCCTTCCTGTTTGACCTTATGAGCTCGTAAACCCTACGACGCTATAAATGCCAGCCCTTGCTGGTCTTGTTTTTAGGTTTTATGGAGCATTGGAAAACAGTTACCGGGTGGAAAAATAATATTTCATAAGAGGGCGTACAGTGAACGATAAACTGAAACATACCGACAAAGGAACGTGGATACGGAGGGTAATCGAAGACTTTATTCAATCCCCTGAAAACACCCTTGGAAACAGTACCAACGACATGGTTTTTGACAAGCCCGTTGTTGGATATGCCCGCGGAGACGATCCTATATTTGAGGAATTGAAAGCAGATATCGGCCCCTTTTACTTATCGCCAAAGGAAGTGTTTGAAAAAGTCTATCCCGACGCTGGTGTGCGGCCTCAAGAGTTGACCGTCATAAGCTGGATATTGCCTCACATAAAACAGACAAAGGTGGATAACAGGAAAGAAAAGGCCTACCCTTCTGAGCGTTGGGCAAGAGGAAAAAAGTTCGGCGTTCCCGTAAACATGAAGCTTCAGAACCATCTAATAAAGATATTGGGAGAAGCCGGCCACAAGGCTATGGCACCCTGCGTTCCTTCCCACTGGTCGGAAAAACTATCCGAGAAATACGGCTATGCCTCGACCTGGTCTGAAAGACATACTGCGTACGCTGCGGGGCTTGGCACATTCGGGCTCTGTGACGGACTTATAACACCTGCAGGCAAGGCAATGAGATGCGGCTCAATTGTGGCACAAATCACCATCCCTCCTACAAAAAGACCTTATAAGAAACATACGGAATACTGCCTTTTTCTGACAGGAGGCACTTGCGGACTTTGTATGACACGATGTCCGGTAGGGGCTATTACGGAAAAAGGGCATGATAAGAAGAAATGTAGAACCTACTGTGACGGAATTTGTACCGAATACGTGAAGGCAAACTTCAATCTCGAAATAAATGTCTGCGGACTATGTCAAACCAAAGTCCCCTGCGAGTCGAGGATACCTAAAAGGAAAACGAGCCGAGGAAGTGCAACATAGAGCGCTTTAAGGGCAAGGCTAATCATGGGCTTCCGTCCAGTTCCTGCCCTTGCCGAGAGACACCTTAAGGGGTACGGCAAGGCTGATTACATGCTCCATTTCATGCCTTACAATCATCTCCATATCAGCAAGTTCATCCTGCTTCACTTCAAATACAAGCTCATCATGGATCTGCATAATAAGCCTTGAGACAAGGCTGTTTTCTTTTATCCTTTTGTGGATATTTACCATTGCCATTTTGATGATATCCGCTGCCGTACCCTGAATCGGCGTATTCATGGCAGTCCGCTCGCCAAGCTGTCTTACTGCTGCATCGCGATTATTGATCTCCGGTATATAACGGACCCTTCCAAGGAGCGTCCTTACAAAGCCCCTCGCACGTGTCTCTTCAAGCACTGACTCGATATAACCTTTAACACCTCTGTATTTTACAAAGTATTCGTCTATATAATTCTGGGCATCCCTTTGAGAAACGGCAAGCTCCTTGGAAAGCCCGTAGCCACTCATGCCGTAAACTATCCCGAAATTTATTACCTTTGCAGCCCTCCGCATCTCCTGTGTCACCTCGTCTGCCTGTACCCCGAAGACCTCCCGTGCAACATTTGTATGGATGTCTTCATCCTTGAGAAAGGCATCGATCAGAAGTTTGTCTTTTGAGATATGAGCAAGAATCCGGAGTTCTATCTGTGAATAATCCGAGGAAAGAAGTACAAAACCTTCTTCCGGTACAAAGGCCTCACGTATTTTCCTTCCTTCTTCGCCCCGTATGGGGATATTCTGGAGGTTCGGATCGCTGCTGCTCAATCTCCCTGTGGCAACGACCATCTGGTTAAAAGAGGCATGGATCCTCCCTGTATGTGGATTTATAAGCGTGGGCAGGACATCGATATATGTACCTTTCAACTTGGTAAGGGTTCTGTATTCAAGGATCTCCTTCGGCAGCGGATGAACTAAAGAAAGTTTCTCAAGGACTTCTATGTCAGTTGAATAGCCTGTCTTTGTTTTCTTGCCTGTCGGGAGCTGTAACTTTTCGAAAAGGATGCGGGAAAGCTGCTGTGGAGAGTTAATATTGAAAGGCTCGCCCGAAAGACTGTAAATTTCCTTCATAATGCCGGTGAGCCTTTTGTCGAAATCCCTTGAAAGCTCGGCAAGCATCCTACGGTCGACTTTTACTCCGGCATATTCCATACAGGCAAGGACTTCCACAAGGGGTATTTCTATGGTGCGAAAGAGGGTTGCCAGACCCAGTTCCTCCATTCTATCGGTTAGTACGTCTTTTAGCTCAAAGAGATATTGAACGGTTTCTATAAGGGTATGTCTTACGTCGCCTGAAGATATATCTGCATCGAGATACTCCTCTGCTATAGCGCCGATCCCGTAATCTTTTCTCAACGGGTTGAGCAGATATGATGCGAGCATGGTGTCGAAAAAGCGGTGAAAGGTGAAGGGTAAAAGGTAAAAGGTAAAAGGGTTTAAAACTTCTGTTTTGTTTAATAAAAAAAGTAAAATCGGTTTGATATTGTGGGCTACAATTTCTTCCGCGCTGCTTATGATATCAACCAGTTCATCCTCATTCCGGGAGAAGTACACGCCTTCATTATCAAATGCGGCAAATCCGTCCAGATGTATGTCATATGGGCTCTTGCCCTGAAAACTTGTAATGATTGCAACACGTTTCCTGTTTAAGCTGGAAAATTCTATTTCCTGCGATGCCTTTTTCTTTGTATTTTTTGCCTCAATTTCCTTATAGAGCGAAGTAAACTCAAGCTCCCGGTAAATTTTCCTTAAGGCATTGGAATCCTCCTCCTTTTGAACCAGATGTTCAACTTCCCTGTCAATAGGGACATCGGGTCTTATCGTTGCAAGCTCCTTGCTCATATAGGCCAGGTCTTTGCCTGCAATAAGCTTCTCTTTTACCGATGCTTTTTTCACTTCTTCAAGGCGCTCATAAATCTCGTCAATTGACCCTATGCTTTCTATGAGTTCCTTTGCCGTCTTCTCACCGACACCGGGCACGCCGGGTATGTTGTCCGAGGCGTCGCCGCATAATGCCAGATAGTCTGTCATAAGGGAGGGCTTGACGCAGAATTTTTCCATCACTTCCTGCTCTCCTATTAACAGGTTTTTCATCGTGTCACGGATAAAGACCCTGTCCGATACAAGCTGCATCATATCTTTATCGCCTGTAACAATATATATCTGTACATTTTCTTCCCTGAATTTTTCTACTATTGTGCCGATAATATCGTCGGCCTCAAATCCCTCCTTTTCCAGCACCGGTATGCCCATTGCCTCCATGACCATTTTCACATAGGGGATCTGAACTGAAAGGTTGTCCGGCATGGGGGGTCTTTGTGCTTTATATGCCTTTGAGATCTCTTCGCGAAAAGACGGGGCCTTTGAGTCAAAGACCACAATCAGGGTGTCCGGCTTTTCTTCATTCAGGAGCTTCTTCAACATACTGATAAAGGCATAGGTGGTATTAGTCGGTACACCTTTCGAGTTGGACATATAAGGAGTTGCATGGAATGCCCTGTACAGGTAAGAATGACCGTCGACCAGGAAGACTCTTCGGGCAGTTCCGGGCTGCGGGCTTTGGGGTTTGAGCTCTGATTCTTCAGTCATGAATATATTCCTTGTGTTGCTGTTTTGTGTGCATAAGTTCTTCCGATGCAGATGTTAATCCGACAGATAAAAAGGCTGAAGTTGTTATTTTCATATTCTTATTCTACCTGCTTCAAGGTTATCATTACTAAATATTTGCCATCCATTTTTATGCAACTTTTTATAATATCTGCTCGCATAACAGTTTGTCATACCGGAAAAAAGGTTTTTATCTTGAATACCTTTTTTTCAGGGAACCGGTAAATTTTGATTGTATATTTATTCTCCATGTCTGAAAGGAAACCTTCAATATCATTGCTTGTTTTTGCAGCAATGGTAAACCAGACATTCAAATCGCCGGCCCTCTCGTAGTTATGGGTAACGCCACTGTGCTTATTTATCTCATCTACAAAATCCATGAGCTTATCTTCAACCACATGCACTCCGCAAAGAGCGCTTACATATTTGAGCTTCTTTCGTTCAAGGATGGGCCCTATCCTTCTTATATAGCCGTCGCTTTTTAGCTTTTTAACCCTTTCAATTACCTCTTTCTCTTCCATGCCGACGAACTTTCCCATTTCGGCAAAAGGTCTTTGATCTACAGGGAATTCCTTTTGCATTGTATTTAATATCTTTTTATCAATTTCGTCCATTGCCGTAGTTTTGACTCTTTTATTTTTATACCAGTTTGTGCTTGAAAAGTAACGACAAAAGGAAAATTCGGAAATCGTGTTTTTTATCTTCTACAACGATGGTTTTGTACTCCATCATCACAAAAGGACAGATGCCTTGACAAATCCTTTCCGCAGGCATCCGCACAGCATCCCACATCCCGGGGTCAATATTTCATTGACATGCAAATCCGTTCTGATTAAACTTCCCTCATCAAAAAGTAATGCTTTAAAAGATATAGAGGCTTAACGAAAGTGTCATCCATGCTTTCCAATGATGCTTATACTGCACATTTGTTTCATATCCTGGTAGTCTCGTCGGCATATAGTATTAAATTGGACCATTAAGTAAATTTTTTATAGTATGTATTGCAGCAATTCCTTTAACTTTCTTAGTAATCCATTTTTAAGAACGGTTACGATTGTAAAGGGCGTAATGCAGAGATCGAAAATAAAGAAGAGGGAGGTGATGGAAAATGCCGTCAGGAATTCAAGTCAACGTGGAGAAAACGTTTGACCGTGGACCGCAATATCCGTTTCTTGAGGTGCAGGTAAATTTTGAGGAGAAATCGTCATCTGACAAGGACCTGAGCCTTGCGTATGTGATTGTTCCGCTGGCTAAATCAGAAGTAGGAAGCATGTCGTTCGACGAGATCAGAACCATGGCCTTGTCTAAAGCTCTATCCTTCATGGGAAAATGCATAGAAAACTGCGCCATCCGCTGATACATTTTTATAAAGAAGGTCGCCTGCCTGGTGGGTGGCCTTCTTTTATTGCGTCGTGTTTAATGCCTCGTACATCTCCATTACCTTGATAAACAGTATCGGATGCCCTCCTGTGAGAAGGACTGTAAAAATGTGTTATATATTGATAGTAAGCTGAACTGCACGCTACGCGTTTTTGCCTTTGTTGCAGCGCTTCTTCCCGAAATGCACACTGCGTGGCTTCGCAAGAGCAAGGATTATGGGTTGAAATATGCCCCTTAGTAAGTTCCTTGATGACTATTTTTAACACCTACTACTCTTGTATATGACCTTTTTCCTTTGATCGTGGATTACCGAAAGTAACAAAGCAAATTATGATTCTGTTGATTCATATACAAAACCTTTCTCCCTGAACAATTTGAGGCATGCCTCCACCACTTGAGCATCATAGAGGATGCTTTTATTCTTCTCGATTTCCTCAAGGGCCACATCAATACCCTTAGCAGGTCTGTAGGGACGGTGGGATGAGATAGCCTCGACAACATCGGCTACACTGATAATCCGCGCTTCAAGCAGAATCTGTTCGCCTTTCAGTCCCTGCGGATACCCTGAACCGTTCAATCTTTCATGGTGCTGGAGAATTATCTCTGCTATGGGATATGGCAATTCCACATCCTTTAATATGTCATATCCTGATTGAGGGTGAACCCTGATAAGACTCATTTCTATGTCGGATATTTTGCCGGGTTTACTTAGTATCTCTGAAGGAACGGAGATTTTTCCGATATCGTGAATAGTGCCCGCCATCCTGATATTATCGATCGTATCCTTTGGTAAACCCATCTCCTGAGCTATTACCTGTGCAAGATTTGATACCCTCTTCTGATGCCCTGCAGTATAAGGGTCTCTGGTCTCGACAATAGCTGCCATTGCCTGTATAGTTCCTTTAAAGGTTTTTTGTAAATTATTAAAATTTTGCAAGAGTTGCTCTTCAGCTTCTTTACGGTCGGTAACATCACGAGAAACTACGATTACGTTTGTTATTTTACCGTTTTCATCCTTTACAGCACTGCCCTGAGACTCAACAAACCGCACAGAACCATCCTTGAGCAGGAAGCGGAATTCACCCTTCTGTCCGATACCTGTTTTAATGGTCTCGCGGAAAATATTTTTGATACCTTCCCTATCGTCAGGATGTATCTCGGCGAAGGAATCAGTATTAATAAGTTTATCAGGATCATCAAATATCGTTCCATACGATGGACTGTTATATAAGCGCCTCCCTTCAAGGTCAAGGACCGCTATGAGATCGTCTAAATTCTCCGCAATTAAACGGAACTTTTCCTCACTAAAACGGTGCTCTTTCTCTATCAGTTTTTGCAGTGTGATGTCCCTAAGGAGTAATACTGCACCACGCTGATTGATCAATTTACCGGTAATAACTTCAATATGCAGCATATCACCATTTTTCTTCTTCCCGATTGCCGTACTTATATTAAAACCTTCTTGTTGCAATGAACGTTGCAATTCTTGAGAATGATTTGTATCCGATTTGTCGACAACATATAATAAGTCGGTTTTTTGTTTTTCTACTTCTTCCACCTCATAGCCGAACATCCTTTTTATTGAGGAGTTGCACATATTGATATTTCCATTCTGATCAACAACCAGAATTACGTCAGGACTTATGCTTTCAATAACATTTTCCAATTCTTTCTGCCTTGAATAAACCCTTCGCCATCGACGATACATTACAAAGAGAAGGCCAACCAAATAGAGAAACACAACATTTGCAATGAATTCACCGATTGCCAGACTGAAATGCTCTCGAAAGAATTCATAAGCTGACTCGATAAAATGGACATACATACTGAAAAGCGTAAGAATAATTGAAAGAATTGATATAATAATTAAGTGATGTGATTCACGATTTATTCCTATTGGTTTCGTTCAAACCTCCTTATGCCTAACTATTAAAAACCGAGAAAAAGGAGTGCATGTCTGCACAACACATTTTCACTTCACTGCCTTCCATGCTTGATAACATTCCCGCTTTAATAATCCCGATTGACCAATAATCCGGCCCCCTGCCTGCGCAGAAAGGGACAGATCACGGTCATTCC
>Ga0351938_1180_pt1 | contig 14586 bp, 11 predicted proteins | sample TotcelT113001M10_FD_206850 | JGI IMG/M metagenome (GOLD analysis project Ga0351938, IMG submission 206850) | Enriched cells from coal bed in the Powder River Basin, Montana, United States - Total cells T11 rep2 HSBNCT.T11.300.1.M10 ... | reverse complement strand
TGCGGAATCGGCCTGTTTTAAGGCCGGGCACAGCCTTTTTGCGGATTTTGGCCTCAAGGGAGCGGGCCTTTGCGGCAAGCGTTTTTTCCGGGGCGCTTATCATGGCCAGGGTGGGGATTTCCCTTACCGCCCTTTCCGGGTCCCGATAAAGGCGCAGCGTTGCCTCAAGTGCTGCAAGGGTGAGCTTGTCAATGCGAAGCGCCCTGGCAATGGGGTTTTTCTTTATGGCATCCAGGCAGTCTGCCCTGCCTACAATTATGCCTGCCTGGGGGCCGCCCAAAAGCTTGTCCCCTGAAAAGGTGACCACATCGGCCCCTGCTGCCACGGAATCGCCCACCGTGGGTTCCCTGGCAAGACCAAAGCAGGACATATCCAGAAGGCTGCCTGAACCAAGATCCTCCATGACCAGTATGCCCCTGTTCCGGGCAAGATTGCTCAATTCGGCCAGGGAAACGCTTGCCGTGAAACCCACCACCGCAAAGTTGGAGGTGTGGGCCTTGAGAAGCATGGCCGTGTCCTCGTCAATGGCCTTTTCGTAATCCGCCAGATGCGTGCGGTTGGTGGTGCCCACCTCGCACAGAACTGCGCCGGAGCGGGCCATGACATCGGGAATCCGGAAAGAGCCGCCTATTTCCACAAGCTCACCCCGGCTCACAATGACCTTCCTGCCCTGGGCAAGGGTCAGCAGGCTCAAAAAAACGGCCCCGGCATTGTTGTTCACCACCAGGGCCGCCTGTGCGCCGGTGAGCTCCTTCAACAGATCCTCCACAAGGGAGTAGCGCGAGCCCCTTTGCCCGGCCGCAAGGTCAAACTCCAGGTTGGAATAGCCCGATGCCGCCGTCTGCACGGCCTCAAGGGCGCTCGGCGCCAGCACGGAGCGGCCCAGGTTTGTGTGAACCACCACCCCCGTGCCGTTTATCACCCGCCTCAAGTTGGGCTGCATGGCCTTTTCCATGAGTGATCGGGCCTTTTCAAGCACAGCAGCCTTCACATCGGAAGGAGCGGGTCCTTCTGCCAGAAGGCCTGCCCTTGTCTGCTCCACGGCCCGGCGCACGCAGTCTGTTGCCAGGCTGCGGGGCACGGCCCTGTCTTCAATGAAGGTTTCCAGGGCATTCAAGGCCCAGTCAACGCCTGGCAGGAGGCGAAGTTTTTCGGAATGCTCGTTTTTCAAGAATTTCTCCTTAAAATTGCATGGCTTGTGGCGCTATTGTGTCTGTGCAACAGGGTCTTGTCAACTGGAAAAGGCTTTAATAAAAGCCTCCGGCATAAGCCCGCAACCCGGACCGGCGTCAAAAGGCGGTTGAGTTTTGCAGCCTGCCGGATTATAAGAAAGGGTCACGCCAAAATGGATGGGCTGCTTTTTGAGGCTGGTTTGCAGCCGGAAAACGCCGACAGGGAGGAAAACCATTGGATTATGACCTGAATCGGGAGCAGGAGATGATTCGGGAGGCGGTGCGCAGCTTTGCCGAAAAGCGGATTGCGCCCATTGCCCCGGAACTTGATGAAAACGAGGAGTTTTCAGCGGAGCTTACACGGCAGATGGGCGAAATAGGCCTGTTTGGAATGTTCGTGTCCGAAAAATACGGCGGCCAGCAGCTTGATTATGTTTCGTACGCCATTGCCGTGGAGGAGGTGGCCAGGGTGGACGGCTCCCAGGCAGCCACCGTGGCGGCGGGAAACTCGCTTGGCATAGGCCCCATATACTATTTCGGCAGCGAGGAGCAGAAGAAAAAGTACCTGCCAAAGCTCTGCTCCGGCAAACATTTGTGGGGCTTCGGCCTTACCGAGCCCGAAGCCGGTTCTGACGCTGGCGGCTCCAAGACAACGGCCGTGAGGGATGGTGACGGGTGGGTCATCAACGGCTCCAAGATATTCATCACCAACGCGGCAAGCGAGATATCTTTGGGAGTCACCGTTCAGGCGATTTCAGGCACCAGGGAAAACGGCAAGCCCGAATACACCTGCTTTCTGGTGGAGCACGGCACAAAGGGCTTTACGGCCCGCCCCATGAAAAAGAAGATGATGTGGCGGGCATCCAACACGGCGGAGCTTTTTTTTGACGATGTGCGCGTTCCCCAAAGCGCGGTTCTTGGCAATCAGGGAGACGGTTTCCGCCAGATGCTCCAGACCCTTGACGGCGGGCGGCTCTCCATAGGCGCAATGGGCCTTGGCGGGGCCCAGGGGGCATACGAGCTGGCCTTAAAATACGCCCGAAGCAGAAAGCAGTTCGGCCAGCCCATAAGCAAGTTCCAGGCTGTGGCATTCAAGCTTGCAGATTGCGCAATGGAAATAGAATGCGCCAGAAACCTTTTGTACAAGGCCTGCTGGCTGCGGGACAAAAAGCGCCCATTTGAAAGGGAGGCCAGCATGGCCAAGCTCTACTGCTCCGAGGTCATGGGCAGGGTGGCCAACCATGCGGTGCAGATACACGGCGGCTACGGGCTGATGAAGGAGTACAATGTGGAGCGCTTTTACCGGGACCAGAAGCTTTTGGACATAGGCGAAGGCACAAGCGAAATCCAAAGAATTGTCATAAGCCGCCACATAGGCTGCTGATTTTCAAGGAGCATCCTTTATGGGTCTTCATACCCTGACCATAGCCCGCGCCGCACAGATGCTCAAAAACGGGCAGATAACAAGCGTTGAGCTTACAAAGGCCGTACTTGAGCGCATTGAGGCCGTGGAGGGCAGGGTAAAGGCCTTTGTGACCCTGTGCCCGGAAAAGGCCCTGAAAATGGCCGATGCGGCGGACAGGAGAATTGCAAAAGGCGATGCCGGGCCCCTTACAGGCATTCCCCTTGCTGTTAAAGACCTGTTCTGCACCAGGGGACTGCCCACGACCTGCAGCTCGAAAATACTGGAAGGCTTTGTGCCGCCCTATGACGCCCATGTGGTTGAAAAAATTATTTCAGCCGGGGCCGTGATTGTGGGCAAGACCAACATGGACGAGTTTGCGATGGGCTCCACCACAGAGCATTCCGCCTTTTTTCCCACAAAAAACCCCTGGGACCTTTCACGGGTGCCCGGCGGCTCGTCCGGCGGGTCGGCCGCTGCCGTGGCTGCGGACATGTGCCTTGCAGCCTTGGGCACGGACACGGGCGGCTCAATCCGCCAGCCTGCCTCCCACTGCTCGGTTGTGGGGCTGAAGCCCACCTACGGCCGGGTTTCCCGCTACGGCATGGTCGCATTTGCCTCATCTCTGGATCAGGCAGGCCCTTTAACCAAAACCGTTGAGGATGCCGCCATTCTTCTCCAGGCCCTTGCAGGGCCTGACAGCCGGGACTCCACCTGCATAAACGAGCCTGTGCCCGATTACTCCGCCGCCCTTTCCGGCGACATAAAGGGCCTCACAATAGGTCTGCCCAAAGAGTTTTTCGATGTGAAGGGCCTTGACCCGGATGTGGTTCAGGCTGTGGGCCGGGCCATAAAAACGCTTGAATCAATGGGCGCCAAAACCGTGGAGGTGGAGCTTCCCAGCCTTCGCCACGCTGTGGCGGCCTACTACATAATAGCCCCGGCAGAGGCAAGCAGCAACCTTGCCCGGTATGACGGCGTGCGCTACGGGTTGAGGGCAAAGGAGGGGGCCTCCCTTCTGGAAATGTTCCGCAACTCCCGCTCCGCAGGTTTCGGCCCGGAGGTCCAGCGCAGAATACTCATCGGCACCTACGCCCTTTCCGCCGGTTACTACGAGGCCTATTTCGGCAAGGCCAGCCAGGTGCGAACCCTGCTTGTGGAGGACTTTGCAAAGGCCTTTTCAAAATGCACCGTGCTGGCTTCCCCGGTTGCCCCCACGCCTGCCTTTGCCCTGGATGAAAAGGCTGACGACCCTCTTACCATGTACCTGGCCGACATTTTCACCATTGCCGCAAACCTGGCGGGAATCTGCGGCATTTCCGTGCCCTGCGGTTTTGGCAAGGGCGGCATGCCCATAGGCCTTCAGATAATGGGCAGCCATTTTGCGGAGCCCGTGGTTCTACGGGTTGCCCATGCCTTTGAGCAGAGCACCGATTTTTGTGCCCAAAAGCCCGATCTGTGATATGGTCATCCAACAAAAAGGTTGGCCAAAGGCTCCGGCAGGGCTTGCCAGCTTACAGCAGCGGCCTTGTATTCGCACAAAGGCCGTTTGTTTGACAGGCCGTCAACAGGCCTTTACCAATGCAAAAACATAAAGCAAGAAAGGAGAACCCATGAGCAGCATAATGCCCAAGGGCGAAAACTTGAGAAAAGCCGTGAAATGGATAAGCGAGCGCCGCAAGGATGACGCCAATGTGAATATTGCCCAGCTTCTTGATGAGGCCTGCGTTCAGTTCAACCTGTCACCCAAGGATGCCGACTTTCTGGCCCGCAACATTAAAAACGAGTCTCTTGACGAATAAAGCTGCTGACAGGGCGTTGACTTTCCGGCCCTTTGGCAGCCGCGGGAGCGCGGGGTCAGGGGGCCGGGCTTGCTTTTGACGCCCTTGAAGGATTTTCCCCCTCTGCAAAATCAAAGGCAGGTTTGCCGTGGCCCGAATCCGAATTCTGCCGGATATTCTTGCCAACAAAATCGCTGCCGGAGAGGTGGTCGAGCGCCCGGCATCCGTGGTCAAGGAGCTTGTGGAAAACTCCCTGGATGCAGGGGCTGATTCCATTCTTGTGGAAATAGAGCAGGGGGGCCGCAGACTCATCCGCGTTTCGGACAACGGTTGCGGCATGGATGCAGACGACTCCCTCTTGTCCATCGAGCGATTCGCCACCAGCAAGATAAGCACGGACAAAGACCTCTTTGCAGTGCAGACCCTTGGCTTTCGGGGTGAGGCCCTTCCCAGCATAGCATCTGTTTCAAAGATGACAGTCATCTCCCGCAGTGTACAGGATGCGGCAGGCACTTTGATTGAGCTGGACGGAGGTCGCATTGTCCAGGTCCGGGAAACGGGCGCGCCTGTGGGCACCCAGATTTGCGTGGAGCAGCTTTTTTTCAACACCCCTGCCCGCCGCAAGTTCTTAAAGAGCCAGGCCACGGAATGGGGGCACATTGCAGACAGGGTATCATCCCTTGCAATGGGCTTCGGTTCGGTGGGATTCACCCTTGTTCACAACAGCAAGCCGGTTTTCGACTGGCCCAAAACCCCTGATCTCAAAGACAGGGTGATGGCCGTGCTTGCCCCGCCGGACCACGAGAGGCTCATTCCCATTTCCCGCACGGAACCCTTTGTGGAAATCTCCGGCTGGCTTGCCCCGCCCTCCCTTGCCCGGAGCAGCAGCCGGGGGATATATCTTTTTGTTAACAGCAGGCTTGTGGCCGACCGCACGGTGGCGCACGCCCTCACCCAGGGTTATTCGGGCAGGCTCATGAAGGGCCGGTTTCCCTGCGCCGCAATTTTTATAAAGGTGCCCAGGGACGAGGTGGATGTCAATGTGCATCCTGCCAAGGCCCAGGTTCGCTTTGCCCGGCAGCAGGCTGTTCACGACACAATAGCCCACGCGGTGGCCAAGGCCCTTGAAACCCTTGACTGCACGCCCTGGTCCACCGGCCCGCAGGTTAAGGGCCGGGAGCAGGCGGCATTGGACAGGCTGACGACAGGGGAAGACAGGGGCATTCCGGCAGGGCAGGAAGAATCCAGGCCCTTTACCCGGCCCATAATCCCCGCCAGCCCTCAGAGGGCGATTCTGCGCGAGGTCTCTCAATCTCCGGCCTTTTACAAGGCCTGGAGCGCTCCGCCTGCTGCCGGAAAGCAGCAAGGGGCGGCTGGCCTGCTCTGGGAAAAGGACGGCGAGGCCCCTTTGATTCTAGTGGGCCAGATATATGATTCCTACATACTCTGCCAGAAAAGGGAGGCCCTTCTTGTGATTGACCAGCACGCGGCCCACGAGCGCATACTGTTCGAGCGCTACAGCCGGGCCCGTGCGGAAAGCTCCGTGCAGGTCCAGACCCTGCTCTTTCCCCAGACCATTACCTTGAGCCATTCCGAGGCCCTGATTCTTGAAGGGATGCTCGATGAGCTCAACTTGGCGGGCATGGAGGTGGAAAGCTTTTCGGGCCGCACCTTTGCCATAAAGGCCGTGCCTGCCTTTCTGCCGGAAAAAAACATATCGGCGCTTTTAAGGCAGATGGTGGATGCCGCAGCCCAGGTGCGGACAGCCCAGGGACCACACGAAACCGCTGTTGATGAGGCGCTCATGCTTATGGCCTGCCACGGGGCTGTGCGGGCCAATCAGCCGCTTACCCAAAAGGAGATGGAGGTTCTGCTGGCAGATCTTAACCTTTGTCAAAACCCTTCCCATTGCCCGCACGGGCGACCGGTGTGGTTTGAAATTTCCCAGGATGAAATAAGAAGGCGCTTCAAAAGGCAATGACCTGGTTGCGGCCCGCTTCCTTGGCCCGGTAAAGGGCTTTGTCAGCACATTCCACAAGGGTTTTGTGATCAGGTATTTCCGGGTGGGGGAAGGTTGCCACCCCAACGCTGATGGTGACTTTCAAAACCAGGTCATCGTGCACAAATTCATGGCTTTCCACGGTCTGGCGCAGCCTGTCGGCCACCATGAAGGCGGCAGGGGCAGGGGTGTGGTACAGCACAAGGGCGAACTCCTCGCCTCCGTAACGCGCAGCCAGGTCCGTGTCCCGCAGGGAGTCCTCGATTATCCCCCCCAGGGTTTTAAGCACAACATCCCCGGTCTGATGTCCGTAGGTGTCGTTGAATTTCTTGAAGAAATCAATGTCCAGAAGAACGCATGACAGGCTCTCGTGGTAGCGCAGGGCCCGCTGGAAGTCCTTTGAAAGGGCCTCCTGAAAATAGCGGTGGTTGAAAAGCCCGGTAAGCCCGTCCCTGTTGGCAAGCTCCTGAAGTTGTCGGTTTTTTTCCTGGAGGGATTCGTAAAGCTCTTTCAAACGCAGGTGGGTGTTGACGCGGGCCACCAGCTCCCCCTCGTCAAAGGGCTTGGTCACATAGTCGGAAGCTCCAAGCTCCAGGCCCCGCACCTTGTCTGCGGATTCCGCCTTGCTTGTGAGCATGATGACGGGAATGTCCTTTGTTTCAAAGGTGTTTTTCACCTTCTCGCACACAGCGTAGCCGTCCATGCCCGGCATGATGAGATCCAGCAGGATCAGATCCGGCTTGCCTTCATCAAGGGCCGCAAGCCCGGTTGGACCGTCCTGGGCCAGCACCACCTCATGCCCCTGCTTGAGGAGAATGGTTTTGGCCACATGAGCCACCAGTCGGCTGTCGTCTATGACAAGGATTCTGGCCATCAGCCCTTCATCTGGTAAAAAATCACCGCGCCTTGAACGAGTTGAATATGGTGGATGCAATGCCCGGTATGGGCGCGACTTTTGCAGCACCATTGTTTTCTATGGCAGCCCTGGGCATGCCGAACACAACGCAGGAAGCCTCGTCCTGGGCCAGCGTAAGGGCCCCTGCCTGACGCATGGACAGAAGCCCTCTGGCCCCGTCATCGCCCATGCCGGTGAGCACCACACCCACAGCCTCCCGGCCGGCCACCTTGGCCATTGATTCAAAAAGCACATCCACGGAAGGTCTCTGGTGGTTCACGGGCGGCCCGTCAAAAAGGCGCACGGAGTAGCCCTTGTCATCCTTCACAAGGCGCATGTGTTTGCCGCCCGGAGCGATGAGCACAAGGTCCTTTTCCAGGCGCTGGCGGTCCGTTGCCTCCACAACCGTCTGTGGCACAAGGCTGTCCAGGCGCTGGGCAAAGTTTGCCGTGTACTTGGGGGGCATGTGCTGCACAACCACTATTCCGCTGGTATGGTAGTTCATTGAAGAAAGCAGCTTCTCCACAGCCAGGGTGCCGCCCGTGGAAGCGCCTATGCCTATTATCTTGAAAATGCGCATTGCCTGGGCCTGGGCAAAACTTTTGTCGGGCTTTTTGCGCAAAAGCACCGGGGGCTTCACCTTGGCCCAGCCCGCTGCCCGCACCTTGGCCACAATCTCCCGCTTGAGCTCGCTCAAGTTGGTTTCAAGGTTGGTGACGGGCTTTGGAACAAAATCAACGGCCCCTGCCTCAAGGGCCTCCAGGGTTCTCATGCTGTTTTCCTGGGTGTAGGAGCTTATCATGAGAACAGGAACAGGCTTGTAGGCCATTATGCGCTTTAAAAAGGTGATGCCGTCCATACGGGGCATCTCCACATCAAGGGTGACCACATCAGGGTCCTCCTCAATTATCCAGCGTTTGGCCTCAAATGGGTCGGATGCCTCGCCTATCACCTGGATGTCCTCCTGCTCGGAGAGGATGCGTGAAAGCACGGAGCGCACCAAGGGCGAATCATCCACAATGAGTACACGGATTTTTCTCATGGGTCTTTCCGGTCTGCGCCCGGGCCCCCGTTTTGGTCCGGCGCAGAAATCTGAATTTGGCGCGCAAGCCCCCAGGCAAGCCAGCGCCTTTTTGTATTAAAACAGAATCACGGCGGGTTTGTCCACACGAGGATGAAAAACTTTGCTTTTGTAGGCGCTTTCCTCCCGTAGGGCCTGGGGCACGGTTTCCACATCAAACCTTTTCAGCAGGACCTTGGCGGAATCGGAAAAAAACAAAATTTTTCTGCCCTTGTTCCCTCCCACATCCTGCGATTTTGGGGCAATGCCTTCAAGCTCCAGAAACTTTGTTGCAAAACGGACATTGGAGCCGGTTATGTCGCCGTCAGAAGAACGGAACTTCAACACATTGCCCCCGCCGAATACCTTTGCCTCAAGCCGCTCGCGCCTTGCCCCGTTCTTGATGAGCTCGCCGATGAGAAGCTCCATGGCGTACATTCCGTAACGGCCGACCTCGGATGTGAATATCTCGTCAGGGTGCACCATGCCCGGCAGCAGAAAATGGTTCATGCCGCCAATTTTGCGCTCCTGATCAAAGAGGCAGGTTGCCACACAGGAGCCCAAAAGCGTGTAGAGAACCTCCCCCTTGAGGGAGACATAGTACTCGCCGGCCCGCAGCATGACCACCTGCTTGTTGAGCTTGTGGCTGTAAAATCGCCTCAAAAATTTTTATCCTTCTTCTGGTATATGGCCTGCCCGACCAGTTGGAAGCGGTCGTCTATGCCCAAAAGCGATTCCGAAATCCCCAGGCAGAGGTAGCCAGCAGGGGCAAGAAGCCGGAAAAATTCCTCCAGAATGCGTTTTTTATCGGACAACTGGAAATAAATCATCACATTGCGGCAAAAAATAATGTCCATGGGCCCCTTCAGGGGATAGGGAAACTCCAGAAGGTTGAGCTTGCGGAAAAGTATGCTCTGCCTGACCTCGTTCTTAACCGTGTAAACATTCTCACCCCTGCGGGAGGCAGCCGGGTTGAAATACCTGTAAAAGTAAGGCCTGGGCACGCTTTTGAGCATCTCCGCCGGGTAGGTTCCGCGCCGGGCGGCCTTGAGCGAGTCCATATCCACATCCGTTGCCAGGATTTTCAAGTCCCAGGCGCGTGAAAGGCGGATATTTTCCAGCATCATCATGGACAGGGTGTAAGGCTCCTGACCGCGGGCACAACCCGCACACCATATCCGAAGCCGTCTGGGGGGGCTCCTTTTTTCCATCAGCGCAGGGAGAAGCTCCCCCACAAGCCAGAAAAGCTGCCTGTCCGCCCGGAAAAAATGGCTCTCATCAATGGTGACCTCATTGATGAGCCAGGCAAGCTCCTTTTCCCCTTTTTCAGACTTGATGAAACGGTAATAGGCAATGTAGCTGGAAAAACCAAGCTGGGAAGCCCTGTTGCCCAGCTTGCGCGACAGGCTTTCCCTTCCTTCATCCCGCAGACGGACACCAATTTTTTTGCCCAAAAGGTGCTTAAAGAGCAGAAATTCTTTTTCGTTTAACAGTTCAGGCACTTAAGTGGCATCCACCAGTTCAAGTTCCTCCACAGAGAGCAGCCGGTCCACATCCAGCAGGATGACCATGTTGTCATCCTGCCTGCCAACCCCCCGCAGAAACTCCCTGGAGATGCCCGGAGGCAGGTTGCCGGTTGTCTGAAAATCATCGGGCATTATTTCCATGACATCGCTTATTTCATCTGCAATGACGCCCATCACCCGCCCGGCTATCTCCACCACTATTATTACATGGAAGGGCGTGTAAGGAGCCGGCGGCAGATGGAACTTCTCCCTCAAATCGAACACCGGCAGTATAACGCCCCGTAAGTTGATGATTCCTTTTACAAAGCCCTTAACATGGGGCAGGGGCGTGATCCGCCTGTAGGAAAAGACCTCCTTTATCTTGAAGATCTCAATTCCGTAGCTCTGATTGTTCAAAGAGAAAACCACATACTGGGTTGCCATCAGAACTCCTCAAAGCCTTCTTCAAATTCCTTTTCCAAAAGATCGTCGTTCAAATCCTCCATTGCCGATTTGTGGACCAGGTCATCCCTTAAGGGCCGGTTTACGGGTGTGGCCCTCCGGCGCTCGGATTTGGATTTGGGTTTGGATTTGGCGCTCGCAGGTGCAGGATCGGAGTCGGCAGCTTCCATTTCGCTTTCAAAAACATCCTTGCTGCCCAAAACAAAAACGCCGGTTATCTCCTGAAGGTGCTGGGCCTTTTCCTTGAGCTTGTGGGTTTCCTGGGTGAGCTCGTCAACAAAGGATGCGTTCTTTTCGTTGACCTCACATACCTCTTGAGTGCCCTGGTTTATCTGCTCTATGCCCCTGGAGCTTTCCTCGCTGCCCATTGAAACCTCGCCCAGGGCGTCCGACACCTGGCCCGAAGTGCTCACTATGCGGCGGAAGCAGTCCTGCAATTCTCCCACCCACTGGCGGCCAGTTGTGACCTTGTCCACAATTTCCCGCACAAGGGCCTGAATGTCCTTGGCCGCGTTGGAGCTTCGCTTGGCAAGGTTTCTCACCTCGTTTGCCACCACTGCAAAGCCCCGGCCCTGCTCGCCTGCGCGGGCGGCCTCCACAGCAGCGTTGATGGAAAGCAGGTTGGTCTGGAAGGTGATTTCATTGATGAGATCCATCATCTCCACGACCTTGTGGCTGGCGTCCTCCATCTGGGCCATGGCGCTGGCGGTTTTTTCCACCTGCTCGCCGCCCTCCCTGGCAACCTTCACAGCCTCCTTGGAAAGGGCGTCCGCGTGGCGGGTGTTGGAAAGGTTTTCGCTTGTGGTGGAAACAAGCTCCTCAAGGGTTGCGGAGATTTCCTCCATTGCGGCTGCCTGCTGCTCGGTGCGCTGTGCAAGGGACTGGTTTTCCCTTGAAATGCGCAGCACACCGTTGATGACCGGCAGTATGGCGTGCTTGACCTGAAGCACAAGGGAGGCCATTGCCTCAAGTGTGGCGTTGATGCGCAGGGTGAGGATGTCCATTGCATCATTGTCGCCGCTGGGTGTTCCGCGCAGGGTGAAGTCGCCCTGGCTGACCTTTTCCAACACCTCGGAAAGCTCCAGCACCTTCTTTTCCAGAATCTTCTTGGCCTTTTCTTCCCTGGCGTAGGCTTCCCGCAGGCGTTTTTCAGATTCCACTTCAACGGAAAGATCCCGCATTATTTCAAAGGCCCCAAGAATTGTGCCGGCAGAATCCTTGAGCAGGGCTGCGCTGCATATGACAGGCACTTCCCGGCCCCGGCGGCCAAGAAGTGCTGTTCTGTGACCGCTGATGGCCTCGCCTGTTTCAATGGCCTTCTTCACAGGGCAGTCGTCCTCATACTGGGGGGCAAGGAAGACTTCGCTGCAAGCCTTGTCCAGAACCTGATCTTCGGGCTTGTTCACCAGCTTCAAGGCCGACTCGTTGACAAAGGTTATCTTGCCCATTGGGTCTGTCATGAAGAAGGGGTCTGAAATGCCAAGTTTCAGGCTGTTGGCAAACTCCATCCGGTCGCGGATGCTCTTTATCATCACATTGAAGTTCTTGGAGAGCCTGCCTATGGAATCAATCCCGTCTTCGGGGAAGGTGACATGAACATTGCCCGCAGCCACCAGGGCGGTCTGCTCGTTCAACCTGCCAAGGCGGCGGGTGACCATCTTGTTGAAGAGCAGGTTGACAAAAACCACCAGCAGCAGAAGAACCAGGATTGACACAATTGCAAGCACATTGCGGGTGTAGTTGAATTCGGAGAAAACCGACTGCATGGGCTGGCCCAGCACAATGGCCCCCAAAATTTTTCGGGATTTGCCGTGGCAGTGAAAACAGGAGCCGTCCTCCCTGTTTTCGATTGGCTGAATCCAAACCCAGTAAGGCGAACCGTCAACATCCTCCCGGAATGCCGAAACAGGGGCCTCTCCGGTTTTTAAAGACAGGGCAAGCGCCTCGCGGGTATCCGCCTGGGTGATGAACTGGCTTACGCTCTTTTTCTCTGCGCTTTCTATGGATGAGAATGTGACTGTCTGATTGCCATCCACAATGAAGATGCGCATGGCCCCCTGGCGGTGGGCCTGGGCGGTTTCGGGCTGGCCGGATTCGCGTGGTGCCTGGGAGCCAAGCTCGCCAAGCGCCACGCCCGCCTCGCGCAGCTCGCGCTTGACAGAATCCGTGTCTCCAAGGCTCATGGGGTAAATGAAGCCCGATTCGATTTTGCTCAAAAACCGCCCCGTATAGTCCCTGGCAAGGCCAAAGGCAAGGTTCTCCTGAAGCTTTAAAACCCAGACAAGGTTTATGGTCATGAACAAAAGCACGATGAGGCCCGTGGCCAGAAGCATCTTGCTGCGCAACCTGGTCCGTTTGGCATAGGCTTTTATGATTCCTGACATGCTTTACCTCCGGCCCCTTTTTTCTGGAGCGGGTTTTTTAAAGCTGTTTGAAATTTCTCCTTGACCTGTCTGCATGCGCTGCCTTTGGCGAAAAACTTAATGGGCGCCTGCGTAAATCACTCTCCGGTAACGGAAAGACCGGACCAGATCTTCGCCGTGGCATCGTTCGCATACATCAATGGTGACTGTCTTTACAATGTGGGCCATGTCCATTGTCTGGGTGTGCAGGGTCCCGGGGCCGTGGCAGGCCTCGCACCCCACATCGGCAAGGTGGGGCGTTTTGTCAATGTTCACAAAGCCAGTGGGCCTTTGATAGCCTGTTGTATGGCAGGCAAAGCAGCTTTCCCTCTCCTGGTCGGTAAGGCCTTTGGCCATTTTCTCCACCGCCTGGTAGGCCTTGCTCTTGAGGGAGTAAGTCATGAATCGCTCATACTGGCGCGGGTGGCATTCGCTGCAAGCCTTGGAGCCTATGTAGCCCCCGCCCACTATGGGCGGCCCTCCACGGCTGTCCAGGTCCAGAGCACCGGCCTGTCCGGCCATGACAAACAGCGCCGCAGCCACAAGGCAGATGCCGGCCAAAGCCGCAGGCCATAGAACGCCGGTCCGTGGTAGCTGTTTTCTGCTGCTTTTGTTGTCCATCATTGCACTTTGCTCCTTGAGGGCTGCTGATAAAACATCTCCTCCAGCGCAAAAAGGTCCAGCACCAGTGCAACCGAGCCATCGCCCATTATGGTTGCACCGGAAAGGCCCTTCACGCTTCTAAAATTGCTCTCCAGGCTTTTGACCACCACCTGGTGCGGGTCCAGCACCTGGTCCACAAGAATTCCGAACCGTTGGCGGGATGTGTTCACAAACACCAGTGTTTCTCCCTGGCGGTCCCGGCCCGGATTTTCAATGCCGAGCACGGAAACCAGATCCACAAGGGGCACATACTCCCCCCGGAAGCTGTATACGCGCTGGCCTGCCCCGAAAAACCTGGCCAGGCCGGGAAGGTACTTTTCCGTGCCTGCAACCCCCCACAGGGGCACAAGGAAGCTGCGTTCGCAGACCGTTATGTGCAGGGCCTCCAGCAGGGCGAAGGTCAGCGGCAAGGACAAAGTGAAGGTGGTGCCCTGTCCTTTGACGGTTTCGATTGTCATGGTGCCGCCAAGGCGCTCCACCTCGGTTCTCACCACATCCATGCCCACGCCCCGGCCGGAAATGGCGCTCACCTGGGTAGCTGTGGAAAAACCCGGCCTGCATATTATGTCAAGAAGGTTTGCATTATCCACAGCCTGACCGGGCTTTATTATACCAAGCTCAATGGCCTTGGTGCTTATCTTTTCAACATCCATTCCCCTGCCGTCATCGGAAATCTGGATGAGAATCATGCCCCCTTTCTGAAAGGCCCTAAATTCGATGAGCCCTTCGGGGGGCTTGCCTGCCTTGTCGCGCTCGGCAGGGGTTTCCAGGCCGTGGTCCACGCTGTTGCGCACAAGGTGCTTCAAGGGGTCGGTTATGTGCTCAATGACCTCCTTGTCCAGCTCCGTATCCAGGCCCACAAGGTTGACCCGTATGCGCTTGTTCTGCTCGAATGCCGTGTCTCTGGCTATGCGCTGGAAGCGGCGGAAGGTTCCCTCCAGGGGGAACATGCGAATCTGGCTGACCCTTTCCTGGAACTCCCGGTTCACCTTGATAAGGTTTTCCATCTCCTGTTCCATTTCCGAGCCTTGGGCCAGGGCGGATTTGGAAATCATGTCCCTTAACCGCGAAAGGGATATTCCTATTTCCTCTGCAAGGTTGACCAGATGGTTTATCTTCTCCACATCCACCCGCACGCTGGTCTTGCGGTAGGTGCGGCGGCTCTCCTCCTGCCTGCTCACCACCTGTTCAAGGGTGGATTCATCAATTTTGCCGCTTTCCACAAGAATCTGGCCCAGCTTTTTC
>Ga0351938_1159_pt1 | contig 16775 bp, 21 predicted proteins | sample TotcelT113001M10_FD_206850 | JGI IMG/M metagenome (GOLD analysis project Ga0351938, IMG submission 206850) | Enriched cells from coal bed in the Powder River Basin, Montana, United States - Total cells T11 rep2 HSBNCT.T11.300.1.M10 ... | reverse complement strand
AGTTTACCTCGGGCAGGAAGCTGAAGCCTGTTTTTAGTGTGTATGTAAAAAGCCGTCAAATGTGTCTAAAAGCTTTTCTTTTTATCTCTTCCTCTATCGGCGGGGTAATCAGTGAAACAATTACAAAAACAACAAAGGATACGGGCAGAGCAATAATCTGCGGATCTATCATCTTCCATGGATGGCCGAGCAGGGAATCACTGCCGGAGAGAAGCTTGCATAGCCCTATCGCCTTTGACTCATTTTCGTGGATAAATAACATCCACAAAAGCGAAATAAAAAAACCGCACAGAATGCTTGCCTTTGCACCGGTCTTTGTTCCGCCTCTCCAGTAAAGGGCAAAAAGGTACGACGGGATAAAAGTAGCACCGCAGAGGCTGAAGAAAAATGCAGTGGCTATGGCAATAATGCCCTCAGGCAGTATAAGTCCGAGTATGAGGGTTGCGAAAATGCCAAATACAATGCCTATCCTTGTCACAACGGTGGTTTCAATTACGGATTTGCCCTTGAGCATTGCCTGCTCGAATATGTCCCTGCTCAACGATGTGCCGAGTGTATGGAACTGGCTGCTGTTGGCGCTCATCGCTACCGCCATGAGTCCGACAAGGAATAAGGCAACAAACCACTGAGGATAGAGCCGGTCAATATAAAGAGGTATGATCTTGTCAATATTACCCTGGACAGCCTGTATCGAAAGTTCCAAATACTTTTTATAAAAAACAACATTTGTAAGCGCCCCGACCGCAAAGGCTATGCCGCTTGTCAGGAGGATAAAAAGGGCGGTGAAAGGAATAGACCTGTTCAGTTCCCTGTCTGATTTTAGCGTCATAAACCTTACATTAAGCTGGGGCTGCCCTATTACCCCGATACCCACTCCCATAACCATCGTCGTGATGACAAACCACCAGAGAGACGATCCGGTTTCAGGCATTGAGGTAAATCCTCTATGGCCCATCTCCTTCAGATAGGAAGGAACAAGAAGCGTAAGGTCTGTGAGCTCTTTGTGGGCATCGACAATCCCGCCGGAAAAGGCATATGTAGAAATGCCCATTGCAAGCATGACAGCTATGATAATAATGCCCTGAAATGCGGAGGTATATAAAACGCCTTTAAGACCGCCCCATATGACATAACAGGCATTGATCAGGAGAAATCCGAGAAGGGCTGTTGAAAAAGGAATATTTACATATACTTCTATAAACCTCGCAATCCCGATCAGGATAGCCGCTGAATATACGGGCATAAAGAGAAGTATAACGAGCCCCGAGAACCCCTGTATGAATCTCGAATTGTATCTTCTCCCCAAAAGCTCAGGAAAGGTGTGCGCATCAAGGGCTTTCCCCATTTTACGCGTTCTTTTTCCGAAAAGAACAAAGGCAGCCCATACACCAATCATAATATTGAGAAATGCCAGCCATGAGAGGCTGAAACCATAAAGAGCGCTTATGCCGCCGAATCCGATGATTGCCGAGGTGCTGATATAGGTGGAGCCATAGCTTAGAGCCATTGTAACAGGATGAACCTGCCTTCCGGCGAGCAGGTAGTCGGAAACGGTTGTGGTCCGCCTGTATCCGAGATAGCTCAGATAAACAGTTATTGCAAGATAAAGAACAATGAATGTAATAAGATAGAACATATTTTTATGGAAGCTTTTCTATCAATTCTATTTCCTCTTTTTCCCACTTGATCTCTTCCCTGTAATCTCCGTCTTTTTCCTCTACGCCCTTGTGCCAGTTGATGATGCCGTATACAATACAGAAGATTGCGGCGATTACAGTCAGTGAATATCCTGCGAATATCCAGAAATCGGGGAAACCGAGCATGACATTATCTGATAACACGGAGATTTTTCAGTTGTCAAGGGCTAAATGCCTGTTCAATTGATTCCTCAGCCTCAGAATATGCTTAGAAAGAGGAAATGTCTCTCACCGGAGCGAATATCGTAATATTTTGGTTTATTCACACAACTGAGAGATTGACTGTTCGGCCGATTCGATTATTCTCTCAATTTTTGATTTCGGCAGATTGCCGAAGGCTTTCTTCAGGTCATTCTGTGTAAATCTTTCCTGTAAAAAAACTTGAATATCCATTCTGTTTTCCCAGCATCCGATGGTGTTTCTGCACGGCAACCCGTCATTCACGGATATACAATAAGCTATATCAATAACCATGCCAAGTTGTGTACAGTAAATTTCCATAATCAACCTCCGGGCAAATCGTGTCAAAGCCAATAAATAATTGCTTGGGGCAGAGGGCTGCGAGTAGGTAATAATTGCTTCGCGCTCTCTGCCCTTTGTCTTTCCTTATATTGGTTTAGGATACTTTTCCAGTTCTTTGATCAGTTTTCTGATCTCATCGTCCGGCAGAGCATAGTCCTCAAGCTTTCCGGACAAATATGCATCATACGATGAAAGGTCGATAATACCATGACCGCTCCAGTTCATGAGTATTACCTTTTCTTTTCCTTCCTCCTTAGCTTTCTTTGCCTCTTCAATCACACATGCTATGGCATGATTTGTCTCCGGTGCAGGGATAAAGCCTTCCGTCCTCGCAAATGTGAGACCTGCGGCAAAGGTTTCCAATTGAGAATAGGCCCTTGCCTCTATAAGCCTGTCCATGACCAGCCGGCTGACAAGCGGAGCCATTCCGTGGTACCGCAGCCCTCCGGCATGAATAGGTGCAGGGACAAAATCGTGGCCGATTGAATACATAGGAAGAAGCGGTGTTGTCTGGGCAGTATCACCAAAATCATATACATAGGGTCCTTTTGTAAGAGTAGGGCACGAAACAGGCTCTGATGCAATAATCTTTACTTCCTTGCCATGAATTTTATCCCTTATGAACGGGAATGATACACCTGCAAAATTGCTCCCGCCCCCTGCGCAGCCGATCACCACATCGGGATACTCCCCAACCATTGCAAGCTGCTTCTGTGCTTCAAGGCCTATGATGGTCTGATGCATCATTACATGATTCAGCACACTGCCGAGTGAGTATTTTGAGTTCTCAGTTGTTACAGCATCTTCTATGGCTTCGCTTATAGCAATGCCAAGGCTGCCCGAATGATTTGGATTCTCTTCGAAATACTTCCGGCCGGCATTTGTATCCGGGCTCGGGCTCGGCACACACTTGGCACCCCATGTCTCCATCATAATTTTTCTGTAAGGCTTCTGGTTGAAGCTCACCCGTACCATGTAAACTTTAAGTTCAAGGCCGAACTGGTTGCAAGCAAAGGCAAGAGCGCTTCCCCATTGCCCTGCACCGGTCTCCGTCGTAAGCCTCTTGGTGCCGAATATCTTGTTGTAGTATGCCTGTGGAATAGCCGTATTAGGTTTGTGGCTGCCCGGAGGGCTTACACCCTCGTTTTTGTAATATATGTGAGCCGGTGTTCCAAGAAACTTCTCCAGGGCATATGCTCTGTGCAGAGGGGTCGGCCGCCACATGAGAAGTTTTTCTATTATTTCGTCCGGAATATCAATCCACCTCTCAGCACTCACTTCCTGCTCAATCAGGTTCATAGGAAAGATTGGTGTCAGCATATCGGGCGTAATGGGTTCCCCTGTCGCAGGATTTAAGGGCGGGGGGAGAGGGTTCGGCAAATCTGCCTGAATGTTGTACCATGCCCTTGGCATATCCTGTTCGTTTAAAATAATTTTCCTGTTCATAAGCTCCTCCTTTTTTTAGTAAATAAAAAAGGGCCATGGTCTTAATCAATCCCATGGCCCTTTGAAACAAAAAAGCCACGGACGGTGTGAATCCGCCCGTGGCCGGTTATTACGGTTTCACACCTACATTGCCTGCCACCACCATATCCATGTAATTTTTATGGTTTCTTTCTTCATAGTGTATATTTTTTAGCACGGAGATAATTTCATGTCAAGATTTTTCTTGTTTATTGCTCTACAATAACAGGGTTTTTTAGCACTTTGAATTGCATCATCAAAATATCTGTGGTATACCAGTTTGCATGTTTACACGAAGGAAACTCATAATATTGCTTTCTCTTATAGGTCCTGCAATTATTACCTCAAACATAGATAATGATGCAGGCGGTATTGCCATCTATTCTATCGCAGGGGCGCGCTATGGGTATAACCTCCTTTGGAGCCTGATCCCTACGGTTTTTCTCCTCATGGTATACCAGGAGATGTCTGCGCGCATGGGGGTAGTCACTGGCAAAGGTCTTGCTGACCTTATACGCGAGAATTATGGAATAAAAACCGCCTTCTGGGTTATGGTATGCCTGTTTTTTACAAACCTCGGGAACACTATGGCTGAATTTTCAGGGTGGGCGGCAAGCATGGAACTCTTTAATGTAACAAAATACATTTCCGTGCCGCTGGGGGCTATTTTTGTATGGTTTTTAGTCAGGAGGTGGAATTACAGTATATTTGAAAAAATATTTCTCTTTGTCTGTTTGATATATATCACCTATATTTTTTCTGCATTTTCTGCGAAACCTGACTGGAAAGAGGTAATGGTTAAAACAGTAACACCTTCTATCCAATGGAACATGGATTATCTGATTATCATAGTAAGCATCATCGGCACCTCTATTACCCCGTGGCAGCAATTTTATCTCCAATCAAACGTTGTAGAGAAAGGACTTAGCGAGAAGTACCTTTGGGCATCAAGATTTGACGTTATTTTTGGTTCTATTATGATGGGAGTCGTTGCGTATTTTATTATGGTAGCCTGTGGCGCTACACTCTTCCCTGCAGGCATCAAGATAGATTCTGCAGGAGATGCGGCGCTCTCGTTAAAACCTCTGGCAGGAGAATATGCCTATATCCTTTTTGCTGTCGGTCTTGCCAATGCTTCACTGTTTTCAGCGTGTATTCTACCGCTTGCCACAACCTATTATATTTGTGAGGCCTTCGGCTGGGAAGCAGGTATAGGAAAAAGCTTTAAGGAAGCCCCTCAGTTTATGTCCATGTTTACAATATTTCTGATATTGGGCGCTTCATTTGTTTTGATACCGAATCTCCCTCTTATTAAAGTGATGTGGTTTTCTCAAATCATAAACTGTTTCCTTCTCCCTGTGGTTCTGATATTTATGCTCCGGCTTATCAATAATAAAGAGCTTATGGGTGAATTCAAAAATTCATTATGGACAAATATTATCTCATATATAAGCACGGCCATACTGATCATTTTAAGCGTTGCACTTCTCTTCAACACTATAGCCGATTTTTTCCGTGTTCATTGACATTTGCCTCTTAATACTATAAGTTTAACTATATAAATTTACACAGTAAGAGTACTCGCAGACTGTCATTGCTGTTAAGATGCCGGCATGACTCAATATAGTATTTGTAAATATTGTCTAATAACGTGAAACAGGGGGAAGTATGTCAAGCATAAATAAAGTAATACTTATCGGAAGGCTCGGTGGAGACCCGGAGTTGCGTTATACTGCAGATGGATCGCCTGTTGCAACATTTAACGTCGCAACTTCTGAAACATGGAAGGACAAAAGCGGCAACAAACAGGAAAGGACGGAATGGCACAGGGTAGTGGCATGGAGAAAGCTTGGCGAGATTTCCGCAGAATATTTAAAAAAAGGTAAACTTGTTTATATCGAGGGAAGAATTCAGTCACGTGAATTTGAAGGGAAAGACGGATTAAAAAGAAAGATGTACGAGATAATTGCATCAAATATGAAGATGATCGGAGGAGGCCCTCAAACCGAAGGCGGGAGTGGGAGATGGAAGTCAGAAGAAGGTCCGCCTGCTGTGCGTGATGACGATTTTATACCCGAAATAGAGGAAGATGACATAAAAATGTAATAATGGCTTATTAAACCATGGTTTACAAAAGGCAGGGGATAGGAGTTAAACTAAGGACAACGCTCGTAATAATTTTTTGGAATGTCGTACCTGATGGAGGGTAGCCAGATCATTACCTTCAAATAGCACTTAGCGAGAAGAACGGGAGCGGACAAGGCCTTTGCCCGTTTTAACTAATAAGAAAACTTCAGCGGAATATATCCTTTAAATATGTAGAACACCAGCTTTTGAAATTCTGACAAGAAATCACGAGGGCCATTGTCTTGATTCCACCAGTCATTCAGCTCATATGCGTCAAAGCATGCAACGGGATATATCTTGATGTTTAATGGGGCGGAGAGATATTGATATACAAGGAAACTTCTTCGCATATGAAATCCTGGCGACACAAGTATAGCACTTTTAATGCCATCTTTGGAGAGAACCCCTAACGCACCTTTTGCAGATACCAGGGTAACAGGATCATGGATATGAGTTACAATTATTGCGAAAGCCGAATCCTTCAAACCAAGGTTTTGCAATTCCGTTCTGACTGAAGAAACGTAGTCTTCATTAAAGGCAAAGGGCCTATGATTTGGAGAAATCCGATGCAGAACAATCACCATACGTCTGGCCTTACCCGATGACAACAACTGTATCCCCTTGGATACCACGCCTCTTCTGATAAATTCTGTTCCCTCCAGGATGACAACATCTGCGGTGCCTTCTGTTTGGCTGACCTCGGGAGCCATGAACCTGCCGGCTTCCAATAATATTGCCTTGCGGAATAAGACAATAAAGGTCACTGCAACTATTACAGAAACACAGATCACTCCCCAAATCCATTTTGATTTATTTTTCATGCCATGATCTGCCTTGCCCTAAGATCCATTGTTCCATGCCTTCTTCGTAAAGTGGATTTATATTTTACCGATAGTTTTCGTGGATTTTCTCAATTTTTTTGAGAGTTTTCTAGGGTTGCCTCTTTTCTTTCCGGACTGCCGGTCAGTTTCATCCGATTCCGCATCTTTCCCGGATGTATCCATGGTCATTAGCGCTTCCATCCCCGGCGGCGTCAGAAAAGCAACACCGTGTCTTTTTGCTTCATCAATGATTGCACGGTCCGAACTGACTGCAATAATACCTGCCTTCTTCTCCCTTATCCACCCTATAATTACATCATCCGCAGTTTCTTTCTCTCCGGAATAAACCACATCGATGCCTTTATAATTCTCTCTCTGCCTGCCGGGGGAGAGGCTGTTATATGCATCAAAAACTACAGTTAATTTAATGCTTTTAAGCTTTTTATATTGTACTAATCTGTCAAGGAAAGATCTCCTTAACATATCAAGGCTCGATCCCGCGCCTGCCGGAGAAGTTCTTATTCTGTTTATATAATTATATCCGTCAATGATTAAATGGGGCATGGAATTTCATAGTAATAATTATTCATACGCTTGTGGTTTTGCTGTCAGCTGCGAGCTATAAACCGGCTTAAAGATACGTCAGCCAATCATTAGTATTGTGGGTATGTGTGCATACATGAACATCGGCCTCATTCCAGTTGACATACTTTCCATCAAGCCAGATTTTGTCGGCTGTCATTTTATCCTATGTTCCTTTTGTCCATAGTAATCTTTTAATATCCTGTCAAGCACTCCGTTGATAAAATCACCGGAATCTCCGTTTCCGTATTTTTTTCCCATTTCGATTGCCTCATCGATGGCAACCTTTGGCGGTACATCCTGAGAAAACAGCATCTCGTATACGCCAATCCTCATAACATTTTTATCAACAAGGGCAATCCTGTCCATCTTCCAGTTTTCGCATGCAGATGCGATGAACCGGTCTATCATCTCCCTTTCTTTTTTAACACCGGCCAGAAGTAACATCGCATAATCCGTAATGTCTTTTTGATAAGGGAAGGTTTCACAGTATCTGTCGAGGGCAAGCTCAGAACCTTCGTTGTTTGTTTCCAACTGGTAAAGCATTTTCAATGCTAACTCTCTTGCTTTTCTTCTACGCACAAAGCATTTTCCCTTATGAGGTTTACCATTTCTACTGCACTTAAAGCAGCATCATAGCCTTTATTCCCTGATTTTGTTCCTGCCCGCTCTATTGCCTGCTCAATATTTTCACTTGTAATTATACCGAAAACAACAGGCTTTTCATACTCAAGAGAAACCTGCGCAATGCCCTTTGTGACTTCTGATGCAATGTAATGGAAATGCGGGGTTGCGCCCTTTATTACGGTGCCAAGACATATCACACAGTCTATATTCTTCTTCTTGGCAAGGAGTTTTGCAATAAGAGGTATCTCGAAGGCACCGGGAACCTTATATACATCAATCTGTTTATCGTCTGCCCCATGTCTCTTCAAACCGTCAAGGGCGCCTTCAAGAAGCCTGTCCGTGATAAAGCTGTTAAACCTGCTTACTATTATTGCAAATTTAAAACCCTTTGCTGTAAGCTTTCCTTCACGTATCATAATATATACTCCTTATATATTATTGAGGATGTGGCCCATCTTTTCCTGTTTGGTCTTAAGGTAAGTGATGCTGTCTTTTGTCGGTGATATCTCGAGCGGCACCCGTTCGACGATGGTAAGACCATATCCTTCAAGTCCTATTATCTTTTTCGGATTATTCGTAAGCAGCCTCATCTTCCTGACTCCGAGGTCGTTTAAAATCTGAGCACCTATTCCATAATCCCTCAAGTCAGCCGAAAAACCAAGAGCTATATTCGCCTCAACCGTATCATGTCCATGATCCTGAAGGTTATAGGCCTTCAGTTTGTTCAGTAACCCGATCCCCCTGCCTTCCTGTCTCATGTACAATAAAACACCCTTCCCCTCTTTTTCGATCATGTTAAGGGCAGCACGCAACTGCTCTCCGCAATCGCACCGCATGGATCCGAGCACATCACCGGTAAAACATTCGGAGTGCACCCTCACAAGTACACTGTCATCAGGTTTAATTTCTCCTTTAACAAGTGCCAGGTGTGTTTTTTTATCTATATCATTTTCATAGCCTATTATTGTAAATTCGCCGCCGTAACGTGTCGGGATTCTTGTTTCCGTAACCCTTCTCACGAGTTTTTCAATTCTTGTCTTGTATTTGATCAGATCTGCTACAGTACAAATCTTTAGCCCGTGTTGCTCTGCGAATATCTCAAGGTCGGGCAAACGCGCCATGGTTCCATCTTCCTTCATGATCTCGCATATAACGCCTGAAGGTCTCAACCCTGCAAGCCTTGCCAGATCAGCCGATGCCTCTGTATGGCCTACCCGAACAAGGACGCCTCCCTGTTGCGCAATAAGCGGAAACACATGACCGGGTCTCACAAGATCATCAGATGTTGAACTGTCATCAATGGCTACCTGTATTGTCTTAGCCCTGTCCTGGGCGGAAATACCTGTTGTTACTCCTTCCCTTGCTTCTATTGAAACGGTAAAAGCCGTATTGTGCTGCGAGGTGTTCTCCTGGACCATTAAAGGCAGGTCTAATGTCTTTGCCTTTTCTTCTGTCAGGGAAAGGCATATGAGGCCGCAGGCATACCGCGCCATAAATGTTATCGCTTCAGGGGTCACCTTTTCAGCGGCGATCATCACGTCGCCTTCATTCTCCCTGTCTTCATCATCTATGATGATGACCATCTTGCCTTCGCGTATATCCGGGATTACATCTTCTATGCCTGAAATTACCATATCTTATTCCCCTTTTATAAATCCTTGTTCATAAAGAAGGTTCATGGTTATCTCTTTTTTGCTGACTTTGTCCACAAAACTCTCTATGTACTTTCCGATAATATCCGTCTCTATGTTAACCTTATTGCGCACATTTATTTCACCAATTGTGCTTTTAGACACTGTGAAAGGAATTATATTAACACTAAACATATTACCACGTTGCTCATTGACTGTCAAACTTATTCCATTTATTGCAATAGAGCCTTTCCTTACTATATAGCGGGATAAATCGGGCGGTATTTCGACCTCCAGTCTTATTGAATCACCTTCTTTGCTGATATTTGTTATTGTACCTATTCCATCCACATGTCCCATAACAAAATGACCCCCGAATCTGCCGTCCGAGGCCATTGCCCTCTCAATATTTACTCTGCTTCCTGTTTTTTTGTCTTTCAGGGTTGTCAGACTTAGTGTTTCAAGTGAGGCATCCGCATAAAACATATCTTTTGCAAGTTTTGTTACTGTCAGGCAAACTCCGTCAACGGCAATACTGTCGCCTTCATTTATGCCCCGGCCCCCGAAGACCGTCTTTATGCAAAACTCCCACTTACCCCCGGACTTCCTGATATCCGATATTAACCCTATGTCTTCAATAATCCCTGTGAACATAGCCCTCTACGTATATATCTTCTTTGAATCTTTTAATAAAAGAGATGTCGATTTTATAGGCATCCTTTAAAAAATCAATACCGCGTCCTCCGATAATATTTAGAGCACTTTTCCCACCGATAAGGATCGGGGCATAAAATAATACCACTTTATCCAGCAGGCCTTCTTTCAGAAGACTGCTGTGTGTTTCGCCCCCGCCTTCCACAAGCACGCTGACAATCTCCCTTTTGTATAACTCTTCGCATACGTGTTTGATTGAAACTCTTCCGTTTTCTTCCCTGGGAACTTTTATAATCTCTACGCCGAGCGATTTCAGCTTAGCTTCCTTATCCGAACGTGAATCTTCTAAAGCAAAGACAAATGTTTTGTACTTTTCCGATGTCTTTACCATATCGCTTGCAAGAGGTATTCTTAACTTGGAATCAAGTATAATGCGGACAGGGTGTTTCCTGGGGCGCAGCATTCGCGGGACAAGAATAGGGTTATCGGTAATTACCGTGTTTATGCCTACCATGATGCCGTCCATGGTTGATCTCAGTTTATTCGCATAATTTCTTGACTCTTCATTGGATATCCACTTGGAATCACAGGTCTTTGTTGCAATCTTGCCATCAAGGCTGGCTGCTGCTTTCATTATAAAAAAAGGCCTCTTTTTCTCCATATAGACAACGAAGGCCTCGTTGAGTTTCCTTGCCTCGTTTTCAAGAAGACCGACTTTCACGCTTATGCCTGCTTTTTTCAGTGCATCAATGCCTTTTCCATTCATATCGGGATTTGGATCGAGCATAGAAGCCACTACTTTTTTTATACCTGCCTTCTTTATCGCGTCTACACAGGGAGGTGTTCTCCCGAAGTGAATACATGGTTCAAGGTTCACATAAAGGGTTGAACCGAGAGCATTTTCCTTTGCATCATCTATAGCCATTATCTCTGCATGGGGAAGACCCGGCTTTTTATGATATCCCTTTCCCACAATGCGCGTGCCTTTAACCAGAACCGCGCCGACCATGGGGTTGGGAGATGTCGTGCCGAACCCTCTCCGCGCAAGCGAAATTGCCATCTTCATATAATCTTCTTCTTTCATTCACCCACCCCTATTATATTAAGCCTTCTTCTCATCTTCCCCGTTTATCCATTCCCCCTTTTTCAGCAGCAGCCCCCTGAGTTCATTCATAAACTCATTGATGTCCCTGAACTGCCGGTAAACGGATGCAAATCTAACATAAGCTACTTCGTCGAGCTTTTTCAGCTCTTCCATGACCATTTCCCCTATATCTGCTCCTTTAGTCTCTCTTTCGCCGCCCTCAAGCAAATTATATTCGATCCTCGAAACAATCTTTTCAATGTTTGTAATACTTATAGGTCTTTTTTCACATGCCTTTTTTAAGCCGTTTAATATCTTTGTCCTATCAAAAACTTCTCTTCTCCCGTCCTTTTTTATTACCAGCGGCAGGCCTTCTTCGAGCCTTTCGGCTGTCGTAAATCTCTTACCGCATTTAAGGCATTCCCTCCGCCTGCGGATAGCATCCATTTCCTTGCTCACCCTTGAATCAAGGACTTTACTCTCTACAGAATCACAAAAGGGGCATTTCATATTTTTTTCGCAGAATGAAGTTTTGTTTTTCGGATTTTGTTTCCAGGATTGCCTGATTTGGAATTCCGGTATGATGCTGCTGTTTGATGCTTCGACTCTGAATCTGTATTCATGTCTACTTTCACGAGGGCAATACCCGATTCGTCTATCATCTCCATGGACAGGCTGTCAGGATAGCCATTAGTATAGAATACCCTTACAATCCCTGCATTAATAATCATCTTGATGCATATTGAACACGGCAGATGGGTTGAATAGATATCGGCGCTGCTGATAGAAACACCGTGATATGCAGCCTGAATAATAGCATTCTGTTCAGCATGAAGGCCCTTGCATAGTTCATGTCTTTCGCCGGATGCAATATTAAGTTTTTCCCGCAGGCATCCCGCTTCGATGCAATGTTTCAGCCCTGTCGGCGCACCGTTGTAACCTGTGGACAGTATTCTCTTCTCTTTCACGATTAACGCCCCGACATTCCTTCTTTTGCATGTTGACCGCTTTGAAACAATTTGTGCAATCTCCATAAAATAGGAATCCCAATCAGGGCGGTTATTAATCATATATCATATATACGCGAATAAAAAGGGAATCTTTTACACAACGCCTTAATATCTTCCTTTATTCCAAGCTGCAGTGATTCGTTCTCAATATCTTTAAGAGCACTATCAATAAAATCACAGATCAGTTCCATTTCATGCTCTTTCATTCCCCTTGTAGTAACTGCCGGAGTCCCTATTCTGATGCCGCTTGTAACATTGGGGCTCTTTGAATCGAAAGGAATCAGGTTTTTATTGACCATGATTCCGCTTTTTTCAAGGGCTTCCTGGGCTTGTTTGCCTGTCACCCCTTTCATTGAAAGATCAACAAGGAAAAGATGGTTGTCTGTGCCTCCCGAGACTATACGATAACCGCATTTCTCCATACAACCGGCAAGATGCTTTGCGTTTTTAATAATCTGCCCCTGATATTCTCTGAATTCATCGCTCATGGCATTTTTTAACGCCACTGCCTTTGACGCAATCACATGCATAAGCGGCCCGCCCTGAATACCCGGGAAAACAGCAGAATCAACCATCTTTGCCAATTCTTTTTTGCAGAGTATCATGCCTCCTCTCGGTCCGCGGAGTGTCTTATGAGTCGTTGTGGTTACAAAATGTGCATGTTCCACCGGGCTCGGATGCAGACCGGCAGCGACAAGTCCTGCAATATGGGCTATATCCGCCATCAGGTAGGCACCTACTTCATCAGCTATTTCTCTGAATTTTTTGAAATCCAACACTCTCGAATATGCACTTGCGCCTGTGACAATAATCTTCGGTTTCTCATCAAGGGCAATCCTTCTTATCTCATCATAGTCAAGTTCTTCATTCACGCTTGAAACCTTATAGCCCACAGAACGGTAAAGCTTGCCGGAAAAGCTTACACGAGCGCCGTGTGTCAGGTGTCCTCCATGATCTATATCCATGCCGAGGATTGTATCACCCACTTTAAGGGCGGCAAAATAAACAGCCATATTTGCAGCAGAACCTGAATGGGGCTGGACATTTGCATGTTCGGCATGAAAAAGCGCTTTTGCCCTTTCTATAGCCAGATATTCTATATCATCCAGATATCTGCATCCGCTGTAATATCTTTTTGAAGGGTAACCCTCTGCATATTTATTCGTAAGGGGAGAGCCCTGTGCTTCAAGAATCTCCTCATCAACATAGTTTTCAGATGCAATAAGGATAAGGCTGTGTTCTTCTCTTTCGATTTCCTGTTTTATAAGCCCGTAAATCTCTTTATCTCTTTCCTGCAATTTCATAATTATTTCACCAATCAGCATTAATGTAGAACATGCGGGGGAGGTGGAAGGCTGAATGAATATTTACATTTTGCTCTTGCTTTTCACCTTTCACTTTTCACTTATTTCAGGTGTTTCTCCTCCCACTGTTTTATCTTTTCTACCCTTCGTTCGTGCCTCCCGCCTTCAAAAGATGTTCCGAGCCATACCTTCACAATCTCTTCAGCTATCCCTTTACCGATTACCCTTGCCCCAAGCACAAGCACGTTGGCATCAAGGTGCTTTCTGCTCTGAATGGCTGTATACATGTCTTGTACGAGCGATGCACGTATGCCCTTCACCTTATTCGCAACGATATTCATTCCCATACCGGTGCCGCAAATAAGTATTCCTTTATCTGTTTCTCCGGTTGATACAAGTTCTGCAGCCTTAAAACCAAAATCAGAGTAATCTACAGAATCTTCTGTGTACGTTCCTAAATCAATAAAGGAATAACCTTCCTTTTCAATAATACCTTTTACGTACTCCTTCAACTCAAAACCTGCATGATCTGAAGCGAGTGCAATTTTCATGAATTAAATCTCCGGAATACGAGGGTCGAGTTCGTACCGCCAAAACCGAATGAATTCGATATGGCAATATCTATCCTGTGGCTCCTTGATGCATTAGGCACATAATCAAGGTCGCACTGCGGATCAGGAGTTTCATAATTGATTGTGGGAGGACAGACATTATCCCTTATACTCAACAGAGAAAATACTGCCTCTATCGCCCCTGCTGCGCCCAGCAAATGACCTGTCATCGATTTGGTAGAACTCACCGGGATCTTATATGCTTTTTCTTTGAATACCTCTTTTATTGCAAGCGTCTCCGTATAGTCGTTCAATTCCGTTGACGTGCCGTGGGCATTAATGTAATCGACATCGTCCGGTGATATTCCGGCGTCTTTCAACGCCATTTTTATACAGCGGATAAATCCCTCTCCATCCGGGCATGGGGCAGTGATATGATATGCATCACCGTTATACCCGTAACCGGCTATCTCCCCGTATATCTTTGCACCTCTTTTCAAGGCATGTTCGAGTTCTTCGAGAACAACGATCCCCGAACCTTCTGCAACAACAAAACCATTCCTGTCCTTGTCAAAAGGGCGCGAAGCCTTCTGGGGCGCATCATTACGTGTGGAAAGCGCCTTCATTGCATTGAAACCGCCGACAGTAAGAGGAGTAAGGTTAGCTTCAGTTCCTCCAGCTACCATGATATCGGCATCTCCGTACTGGATTATTCGGGATGCCTCTCCAATGGAGTGCGAACCTGTTGCACATGCTGTAACAATTGACAGATTCGGACCTTTCAAACCGTACTGGATTGCAATATGGCCCGGCGCCTCATTCGCTATCAGCATAGGGATAAAAAAAGGCGTAATTCTACCTGGACCACGCTCCAGAAGTACGCTGTGATATTTTTCAATGGTCGGCAAACCTCCAAGCCCTGTGCCTACTACTACACCTGCTCTTTCGGCATCCTCTTTGCCCATGTCGAGGCCGGCATCCTCCATTGCTACCTTGGAAGCTGCAAGGGCATACTGGATAAACAGATCCATTCTTTTAATCTCTTTCGGAGAGATATAATCTTCAGGTTTGAATTCCTTGATCTCACCGGCAAATTTCGTTTCATGAAGGGCAGTGTCGAAACGGGTGATCGGGGCTATCCCCGATTCACCGTTCAAAATTCGCTGCCATACATTTTCTATTCCGATACCGAGAGGCGTTGCAAGACCTACACCAGTGGCAACCACCCTTCTTTTCAATGTATTCACCTCATTGGTTATTTTTCTGCCATACGCTGTTCTATATATTTGATTGCATCCCCCACGGTCTCCATTTTCTCGGCATCTTCATCCGGGATCTCAATCCCGTAAGCATCTTCCAGCGCCATGATAAGCTCAACAATGTCAAGAGAGTCAGCTCCAAGGTCATCAATAAATTTTGCTTCAGGGACTACTTCCGACTCGTTTACGCCGAGCTGTTCAACAATCATCTCTTTTACCTTTTCTGTTACTGTCATCTAAGAATCACCTCCTCGATTTATTAACACTGATACCATACTGCCGGTTATCAGCGGTCACCAACAAAACAAACGCTACATATACATGCCACCGTTGACGTTTATTACCTCGCCTGTAATATACCCTCCATATTCGGAAAGCAGGAAATATACTACCTGAGCTATCTCCGTCGGTTCACCGTACCTTTTTAAGGGGATTGCTTTAAGCATTTCCTCCTTATATTTATCGTCAAGTATTGCCGTCATCTTTGTATTAATAAAACCCGGGGCAACGACATTTGCCCGAACCCCTCTCTCTCCATATTCCTTTGCTATACTTTTTGTAAAGCCTATAAGACCTGCTTTGCTTGCTGCATAATTTGACTGGCCTGCATTACCCATTACCCCGGCAATCGACGAGATGCTCACAATAGAGCCGCCGGTTTTCAACATATGCCTAACAACTGCCCTTGTACAGTTAAAAACACTTTTCAGGTTCACCCGGATTACCCTGTCCCAGTCCTCTTCCTTCATCCTCAGCAAAAGTTTATCAGCCGTAATACCGGCGTTGTTAACAAGGTTGTTGATCTGCCCCATTTTTTTTACTACATTATTGACATTCTCTTCAACAGCTTTGAAATCTGATACATCAACATGATAAAATTCGGCCTTACGCCCTTTTTCTGTTATTGCATTCAGCACTTCATCCCCGTCAATAATATCGAATATGGCAATGTCTCCACCTTTATCCGCTAAAAATTCCGCTATTGCCCGGCCGATGCCCTGTGCACCGCCGGTAACTATTGTTACCGTGTCCTTCATGCAAACACTCCCTTCGCCGCTTCGATGTCTTCAAATTCTTCCACATTATAGCAGGGGACACCCGGCTCAATTCTCTTTATCAGGTTTGAAAGTACCTTCTGGGGGCCTACCTCCAGGAACACTTCCACGCCTTCTTCTGCCATCCGTTTCACACAGCTTTCCCATAATACAGGTGAAAACATCTGCCTGTAAAGCTTGTCCGGTGTCTGTATAATATGTCATGGGAAATCCAATGGGAAAGCGATAAAAAACGCAATTGCATTAGCAAAAGGATTTGTTGAAAAAAATCTGAACGAAGTTATAAAAGAGACAATGCGGAGCCACCAATCACTTCAGAAGACAAAGGAGAAAAAGAAATGGATTATTTTTTAACAGAAGAACAGAGGCAGATCCAGGCATTGGCTC
>Ga0351938_1145_pt1 | contig 18550 bp, 14 predicted proteins | sample TotcelT113001M10_FD_206850 | JGI IMG/M metagenome (GOLD analysis project Ga0351938, IMG submission 206850) | Enriched cells from coal bed in the Powder River Basin, Montana, United States - Total cells T11 rep2 HSBNCT.T11.300.1.M10 ... | reverse complement strand
AGCCTTTGGGCGCTGATGTCCAGGAACCCGCCGTAATAGCCCTGGTCCCCATAATCACCTTTTTCCCGTTTTCCCTGGTGGGGGCAATCGGCTCGCTGGCAGCTTTGGACTATCTGGGTTTTGGTCTTCCGCCGCCGACCGCAAGCTGGGGAGAGCTGCTCCAGCAGGCCCAGCAGTACCGCTGGGCATGGTGGCTTATTTTGTATCCTGCGCTTTCACTTTTTACAGTGATGCTTCTTGGCGTTTTTACCGGAGAAGGCGTGCGCAATGCCTTTGATCCCAAGCCTTATGCAAGAATGCGATAGTCGGCTTTAAAAAATGACGGGCCAAGGAAAGGTTTTTAGCCAAAAATTCATGGACAACCTCCTTGAAATAACCAATCTGGAAGTCGTTTTTGACACGGACGGTCAAAGCCTTGCGGCTGTTGACGGCGTGAGCTTTTCCATTGGCACCAATGAGGTGGTGGGCCTTGTTGGGGAATCAGGCTGCGGAAAATCCGTTACAGCCATGAGCATTTTGCGGCTTGTGCCCGAACCGCCCGGGCGCATCTTGAAAGGAAAGGCCCTTTTTAAAGGCCGGGACCTGTTGAGACTGGATCATGAGGCACTTCGCGCCATAAGGGGCGCACAGATAAGCATGATATTCCAGGACCCCATGACCGCCCTTTCCCCCATAATCAAAATAGGCCGCCAGCTTTCCGAAACACTTCTCATTCACGGGATTTCCGATAAAAAACAGGCATGGGCTCAATCTGTTTCATGGCTTAAAAAAGTGGGAATCCCGGAACCTGAAAGAATTGCCAGCGCCTATCCCTTCGAGCTTTCGGGGGGTATGCAGCAAAGGGTCATGATTGCAATGGCCCTTATGCTCGATCCCCAACTAGTAATTGCAGATGAGCCCACCACAGCTCTTGATGTCACGGTGGCAGCCCAGATTTTCGATCTGCTGCGTGCCATGAGGGGCCGCTCCACAAGTGTTCTCCTCATCACACATGATCTTGGCGTCATATGGGAAATGTGCGACCGGGTCATGGTAATGTATGCCGGAAAAATTGTGGAGCAGGCGCCAAAAGACGAACTTTTCAAGGCGCCTGCCCATCCTTACACAATCGGGCTGCTTCAATCCATGCCACGCCTTGCGGACCGGGAAGGAAAATTGCATTCCATAAAGGGCCAGGTGCCATCCCCCTTGAACTATCCGCCCGGCTGCCGGTTTCACGATCGCTGCCCCCACGCCTTTGAAAGATGCACAATTGAGCAGCCGCCCTTAAAGAGCGTGGGGCAGAACCGCAAGGCTGCCTGCTTGATAGCGGAAAGGTTTTTGGGCAATGGCTGACGCGCCGCTTGTCAAAATGCAGGGCGTAAAGGTCTGGTTTCCCATCCGCAGGGGTGTGCTGAACCGGATTGCAGGCCATGTGCGAGCTGTGGACGGTGTTTCCCTGGACATCGGGCGGGGCGAAGCTCTGGGGCTGGTGGGAGAATCCGGTTGCGGCAAGACCACCTTGGGCCGAGCGCTTTTGGGACTTGAAACCTTGAGGGATGGCCAGATTTTTTTTGACGGAACTCCCATATCCCGGTTCCGGCCTGCAAAGGCCCTGCGCAGAAGAATGCAGATGGTTTTCCAGGACCCCTTTTCCAGCCTCAACCCGCGCATGGCGGTGATGGACATTCTCACAGAGGGAATGGCCGAGCACAGGATGCTGAAAAACAGCCGGGAGGAGGCTGCCAGAAAACTGCTTCTGGAAGTTGGGCTGGATTCGGATTCCGTTTTCCGCTATCCACACGAGTTTTCAGGGGGGCAGAGGCAACGGATAAACATTGCCCGCGCCCTTTCGGTAAGGCCGGAACTCATTGTTTGCGACGAGGCTGTATCCGCCCTGGATGTTTCAATCCAGGCGCAGATAATAGGGCTTCTTCTGGATTTGAAGGCCCGGCACAGGCTTTCCTACCTTTTCATCAGCCACGACCTGGCTGTGGTGGCCCGCATTGCAGCCAGGATTGCAGTAATGTATCTGGGAAAAATTGTGGAAACCGGGCCCACTTATTCGGTACTGGACAATCCGCTTCATCCTTACACCCAGGCCCTTCTCTCTGCGGTGCCAGAGCCTGGCATGCCGCCCAAGAAGCGCATTGTGCTTTCCGGGGATCCACCCTCCCCTGCCTCCCCGCCTCCTGGGTGCGCCTTTCACACCCGCTGCCCAAAGGTTATGGAAATCTGCAAAAGCCAGACCCCACCGGATTATGCAAGGGGCGCTCTGATGGTTGCCTGCCACCTTTACTCATGATCATAAGCCGCCAAAGGCATTCGCAAACCTTTGGAAATCAAACTTTGAATAAAAAACAGCCGGGAAAGAAGCACCTCCTTCCCGGCTGCCATAAGCAAAAAAAATAAAGCGTTTCAGTTTTTTAGGGCATCAAGCGCTGCTGAAACACGCCTGCGCTCCTCGACTAAAAGCGCCTTTTGTTCCGGGGTCTGGGCAAGTTGAGCTGCCTGATCAAGAAGTGATTTGGCCTTGTTCATGCTCTGACTGGCATTTTCAACAAGCGCTGCGTCAGCCTCAAGAACAAGCCTTTCAAAATCCAGCCTGTTTATGCGGGACTGGATGACGGCTCGTTCCTTGAATGTCGTGGAATAGGCCAGAGCTTGACGGAGATTTTCCCTTGCGCTGGCATAATCAGGCACCTGTGAGGATTTGAGATGGTGGTCTGCCTGGGCAAGGAAATAGGTCTTTGCAATATCGTGGGCAGCCCTCATGGAGTAGAATGTTTTGGGCTCATCGGCAAAATCAAGACCAGGGAAAGCCGCTACCTTCTGCTTGCCCACCGGCGCAAATCGTCCCTTTAGCATTTCATATCCATCCTGGACAGGGACAAAATAATAGCGCCCGGTGTTCATGTATGAAGTCACAAGAAGAAGCAGCAGCAATGCGCCAAGGGCCGCCCCCCCCAGAATAACCGCCGCGCCTCTTTCACCGGAATCCTGCTGGCGGACAGATCTCTTCACGCCGTAGAGGATCTCATTGAAAAAACCAAGAAAAGAAAAGAGGACCTTTTGGGCTCCTGCAAAAAAGCTGTCAATGTATGAGTTGGTCTGCTCCCATACGGTGGGTTCGTAAAAATCGAGCTCCTTTTCCAGATCCTGGGCCGGATTTGCCTCCGGCAAGGTTTCTTCTTGGACTTGCTTTGCCACAGGGGCTTCCTTTGGTAGGGCCTGCTGCTCTTTTGCAGCTTTTTTCTTCACAGGGGCAGGCTCTTTGGCAGCCCTGTTTATTTCACCCATATCAAACTTGCGAAAAAGCAAGGCCCGGTTTTCCACAGGCGCATCAGCAGAGGCACTGGGCTTGGGCCTTTTAGGTGCAGGCATTGTAACGGGCTTGGGCAATGGGCCTATGGGAGAAAACTTGCGCTTGAGCAGACTTGAAATGGAAACCTTCTGACCCTTTGGCTCGCTTTCATTGGCAGAGGGAGAACCCTTTTGGGGTAAAGCTTCTTTTTTTGCCGGAGCATCCTTGGGTTGGGCCTGAACTTCTATCTTTTCGGCCTTCTCCTCGGCAGAGACAGCAAGGCTTTTCTTGGCCGCGCCCTTCTTGGCAGTCTTTTTTTCTGCGCCTGAAGATGCCTTGGCAGCTTTATTCTTGTCCTTCTTTTTATCTGTTGATTGAAGCAGAGACTTTTTACCCATTTACAACCTCCGGTATGAATTTCCACAAGACGGCAAAGCCTTTGGGAGTTTGTATTTATATGACAACAAGAAGCGGTTGTAAACCTTTTTGCCCAATAAAAAGGGTTCTAAAAGCCAAAGGCAGAGCTCGCCATATGCCAGCACAAGAAGAACTACAGACCCTGGGCCAGAAGTGCAACCGCCGATGTGGCAAGCATCCGCCTTTCGTAATGAAGGCGTGTTTCATTGAAACGGGCTTCTGCAAAGTAAAGGTTAAAGTCTCCAAGCTGGGTTACGGATATGATCCCTTCCCGATACTGCTCCCTGGCATCCTCATAGTTCTGACGGGCGAGCTCGACATTTTCCCTGGCAATGGCAATGCGCTCCTCAAGGGAGGCAAACTGAACCTTTATGTTTTCAATTGTGCCGGAAAGCTCCCTGGCGGCAAGCTCAAGCCCTTCCCTGGCCTGGTAATGCCCGGCAAGAGCCTTGGCCCTGGCAGCTTTTCTGGCGCCGCCGTCATATATATCCCAGGAAAGCTGTACCCCAAAACTCCAGGATTCATCCCTGCTGCCGGGCTTTTCGCCCGCTGTCTCCCCCTGGGCGACAAGATAAAGGTTCGGATAATAATCACCCTTAGAAATATCATAGGCAAGGCCGGATGTCCTTATATCCGAGCGTGCATTTTCAAGGTCAATAAGTGTCCGGCTTTCCAGCAGCCCATCCAATTGTTCAATAAGTCTGTGCATATCAGGAACATCTTCAATGCTGCCCTCCGGAATTAGAGGTTGTTCTGCGGCAAAACGGCCAAGAGCTATATTAAAGGAGTTAATGGCCGCAGACAGTTGCGCCTTGCCGTTTTTCAGGGCATCTGTTGCCAGGTTCAGGGCCTGCCTGCTCTGCCGTTCGTCCAGGCGGGTCACCATGCCGGCTTCCTGAAGGTTTTTGGCGTCCCTGTGCTGGGATTCGTTTTGCAAAACCCTGTCTTCCAGAATTGCAAGATTGGCCCTGGCCAGGAGGACCTGATCAAATGCCTCGCGCACAACTCTTACAACATCGCGCACATTGGCGGTAAACCTTATTTGAGCCCCTTCATTGAGGGCCTTTTCCAACTGATAGGCATTGTATGCCTTGAAGCCTGAAAAAAGGATCTGGCTGGCTGAAATGCTTGCACCCACATCCGATTCCGGCGTGGCGAAAAAATCCAGCGGCGAAGGCAGGCGCGGTGAATTGTCGCCCAGGTCAAGATATCTTGCCCCCAATTTCACCTGGGGCAGCGCAAAAGCCCTGCCCTGGCGGGCCGTTGCCTCAACCTGCAAAACTTCCTGTTGGGCCATGCGAACCCTCGGTGAATTCTGCCTTGCATATTCCACAGCATCTTCAAGGCTTATGCAAAGGCCCGTAGCCGGAAGCACGAAAAATAAAATTAAAACAACCGCAAAGCAGCTCTTCATGGAGCGTCTCCCTTTGAAACAGACCTGTTTGATCTATAGGTTGCAACAATCATCCCTTCGCCAAAGAAGCAGAATCAACCTTGTCGGTCCTTACAATGGCTTTGGCGCACAGCCAGACAAGGTTTGCCGATACGCCCCAGGCAAGGGGCAGGGAAACAGGCATTCCCATGCTTCCAAAGCCCGGCCTGGTGTAAACCCACACTCCATATTTCACACAAATGTATTCGCCTGCAAACCCCCCAAGGGCCGCCACAACAAAAAGCCACAGGTTGTAAGACTTATGAGCACCCAGTGCTGTAAGCACAAAAAAACCCGCCAGAATCCAGGCAATCAAATTGTTGAGGGTTACAAGCACAAAAGCCAGGTATCCGCCGATTAGAATGGCCAGCACAATAAGGAGAACACTGCGGATTGTATAGCTTGAACCTGCGGAAAAAGAGTTCAGGAAATAGGCCATTTCAAGAAAATTGACCATCAGCACAGGCCAGACAAGCCCCAGCCATATTGGCAGTCCGCCCATTGTGGGGTTGGCATATATCCACATTCCAAGCCTGGTGCACAGGTATTCTCCGCCCAGGCCAAGCAAAAGTGCAAAAAACCCTACCAGAATTTTGAAGGCCCGGAATCTGAAATACAGACTGGCGGCGCAAACCAACACCATGCCGGCCAGCAGGAGGTTGTTGTGCAAAAAAAGGGTGCAGATGAAAATCAGCGCAAGCCATGTGAATCCGAAGGGCAGAAAAAAAACAACCGGGGCATTATTGTTTGTCTGTTTCATGACAACTCTCCTGCCTTAAAAAGCTGTTCCGGCTTTAGTGGCATTTCTCCGGTCCAAAATCAATGCCTCTCTGAAGCTTTGGCAATAAAAACAAAAAGGGCAAGATAAAAACTATCCGGCTTTTTTTCCTGCAAGGGCCTTTCCCTCTATAAAAAAGGGATTTCGGGCTTTTTTTTGCGTTTCAGATTTTAGAAAACAGCTTTTGCATAACCCTTCTTGTCCTCTGTCCCTTACCGTGTTATTGAATGAGCGTTCGGTTTATTTTGTGACCCTTGCGCCGATGATGCCGCACAGGAATCAAGGGGCTGGACAAGTCGTTATTTGTGGATAATAAATGTTACCGGCTATATTGGTACGGCTAAAAAAGGAACTTACGCCATGAAAGAAAATTGTCTGCAAACCATAATGGCCCCAAAGTCTGTGGCCATTGTAGGAGCATCCAACAATCCTATGAAGATGGGCACCCTTCAGTGCCTTAATCTTATGACCAGCGATTTTCCGGGAAAAATTTTCCCGATTCATCCAACCGAAAAAAAGGTCTTCGGGCTGACCGCCTACCCTTCCATAGCCGACCTGCCCCAAGCGCCGGAGCTTGCCTTGCTTGTTGTGCCCACCCGCCTTGTGGTGGACATGATGGAAGAGTTCGGCAAAATCGGAACCCGCTCTGCCATAATCATCACCGCAGGTTTTGCAGAAACAGGGGCAGACGGGAAAGTTCTCCAGAAAAAGCTGCTGGAAGTCTGCGCCAGACACAACATTCGCTTTCTGGGGCCAAACTGCATGGGGGTGATGAACACCGCTCTGCCGTTCAACATCACGGTAACGCCTTTTCAGGACAAGCCAGGCGGGCTTTCCCTTGCATCCCAGAGCGGCACTTACCTTGCACAGACACTTTCCTACCTGAAGCAGCGCGGCGTGCGTCTGCAAAAGGCCATGAGTGTTGGCAACGAGGCCAATATTGATCTGGTGGACTGTCTGGAATACCTGGGGGCTGACAAGGATACCAAAGCCATTGGTATGTACATCGAAACCCTGCGCAGGGCAGACAAATTCCTTGAGGTTGCCAGAAAAATCAGCCGCGAAAAACCCATCATCGCCCAATATGTAGGCGGCACAAAGGCCGGAGCGCGCTCCGGGGCCAGCCACACAGGGGCGCTAGCAGGGCCGGATTCCATCTATGACGGGCTTTTTGCCCAGGCCGGCATTATCCGCGTCTCATCCATAGAGGAGGTTTACCGCATAGGCCATACTCTTGCCGCAAGCCCAGCCTTAAAGGGCAATCGAATGGCCATACTCACCCATTCCGGCGGCCCCGGAACAGCCATGTCCGACACCTGCGACAGAAACGGCCTTCTGGTATCAGACCTGCCAGGAGAGGTGAAGGAAAAAATCCGCGCTGTAATTCCGCCCCATGCCAGCGCAAACAACCCTGTTGATCTCACCTTTATAATGGAAAGCGAGCTGATGAACCAGGTCATCCCCAAGATTCTTCTGGAATCTGATGCGGTGGATGGCCTTCTCATACACGGGTTCATGGATACCGGCTGGGCAAAGCAGGTTTATCCGTCCATTTCAAAAATAATGGACATAAAATACGAGCAGCTTGAAAAACTGTTTTCCATGGATCTTGGGCCTTTTCTGGCTTTGCGGGAAAAGCACCAGAAGCCCATTGTATGCTCGTCTTTTTTGGGGACGGAAGACCACGCGGTTTCAACCCTTCTGGAAAACAGCGTGCCGCTTTTTGACAGCCCGGAAAAGGCGGCTTTAGCCATGAGCTGCCTTTATAAGCATTATCAGATAAAAAACCGCCAGGTTGATGAGCCTTCTCCCTCTGCCATTCCCGGCAATGTTGTGGCGCAAATCCAAAACAGCGCGTCAGGCCCTTTGGATGAGCACAATGCAAAGCAAATCCTTGCACAATGCGGCATTCCCGTTTGCCTGGAAAAACTGGCCCAAAGCGCGGAGCAGGCAGTTGATGCAGCCAAAGAAATTGGCTTTCCTGTGGCAGTAAAAGCCTGCTCGGCCCAGATTGCCCACAAGACGGAAAAAGGCTTGGTGCACCTGAATATTATTGATGAAAAAGGCGTGTTGAAGGCCTGGGAGGCAATACAAAAAAGTGTCCCGAAAAGCCCTGTGCTGGTGTGCGAAATGCTTGGCGCGGACCGTGAATTTATGGCAGGGGTCACCCGTTTTCCGGGCTTTGGCCCCCTTGTGCTTTTCGGGCTGGGAGGCATTCAGGCAGAGGCTTTAGGCGACAGGGCCTTTCGCATGGCTCCCTTCGGGCAGGCAGAGGCCCTGCGCCTTGCCAACTCCATAAAGGCAAATAAGCTTCTTGGCAGTTTCCGCAATCTGCCTGCTGTTGATGAAAAGGCTTTGGCAGACATTCTTATTGCTCTGGGCAACCTTACCCTTGCCTGCCCGCGCATCAAGGAACTGGACATAAACCCAATTCTTATTGTTAAAGGCAGGCCAGTGGTGGTGGATGCGCTTATCGTGCTTGAATAAGAAGACAAGGCAAAAAAACTTTTCGCACAAAGCCTCATTTGAAACAAAAAGCCGGGAGGAAGGCTCCTCCCGGCTTTTTTTATCTCAAACCGACAATTCTGCGTCATGCAAAGGTTATGTCCGGGCTTTTTCTTACAGGCATGCGCTGGTAGCCAAACTTTGGAATGCCAACCATAACTCCCTGCTGTGCCACATGATTTTTGGGAAGATTCAAAGCTTCCATAAGGGGTGGAAATGTTTGGGAAGCATAGGTGAAATACCCTGCCCAGCAGGTGCCAAGCCCAAGTGTGGGAGCAGCCAGCTCCAGGTAGGTCATGGCAATGATCGAGGCTGTGGGAGCCGTGGCAGAAGCCTTGTGGCTGTAAGCCAGAACAACATGGGGCGCATTTCGGAAAACCACATCAAAACCCATGAGCCAGGCAGCCACAATCATGTCCATGTGAAGGGCCTTGGCAAATTCCTTCTGGGTTTTTAAAAGGTGCTTCATCCAGGCTATAACCTGCTCTGCAAGCTGGTGCACCTTTTCCTTTTCGTATATCACAAGCCATTTCACGGGCTGCTCGTTATGCCCGGTCTGGGCATGGCTTGCTATTGTTATAAGCCTTTCAAGCTTTTCCCTTTCCACTGGGGCATCCTTGTAATTGCGTATGGAGCGGCGGCTCCGTAAAAAATGCTCTGCGTGCTCGGCAGACAAAAGCAGCTTTTTTTGTATGGGCAGGCAATCACTGGCCTTCATGGCCTCGTGGTCAATGGCTCCCTTGGGGCAGACCGCAACGCAATGGCCACAGCGTATGCATAGCTCGCGTGCGTTGGGAACAGGCACAGGCGGCTTTGTCGTATCTGCAAATGAAAGCAGCGCCATCGGGCAGGCCATTGCACAAAGGCCGTCCTTGCTGCATTTTTCCGGGTCAATGGTTAAAAGCGGTGTGGTCAATTTTCACTCCTTTTTATTCTGGGAAAAAAGTTGGGTAATGACTTCCTTTAAGATGCCAAGAATGTTTCTGCCCCGCGCCTTTGCAATGGCATGGGCTTCATCCACAACCCTTGCAGCCTGAGCCTCCAACTGGCTGTCAACAGGCACGGGAAGCCCTTCCTTTACATACTGGCCCCTTAAAAGACGCACAGCCAGGCGGATTTCCTGATCGCGAATAAAGCTCATCACTTGCTGCGCCCTTTTAGTATTGACTCAAAGTTGCCTGAAGAAATGTTCTTTTCCTCTTCGCTGTTCAGGTTGAGGTTTTTAAGCAACTGCACATAAAAGTTGTAATCAAAGCGGTCGTCCTTATGGTGAAAATAAGGCCCGTCACTTCCCCAAAGGCATTTTTTGGCGCCTGCCAGTTTGACCGCCATTTTTGCAATGGGAACATTGATATAGCTTGAGCAGGAAATATCCACAAAAACATTGGGCGCGCTTGCAGCAAGGGCGCAGACGGCTCGCTGATAGGGAATGCCTGCATGGGCGAAAATAAAGTTTACTTTCGGAAAGTTTTTGGCAAGCCAGGCAAAATCGCCATTTTCACCAACCCCAAGATGAATGAGCATTGGCAGGCGCTTTTCCTGGCAGCAGGCGGCTGTATCTGTAAGCTTTGAAACCGGATAGGAATGCCAGAAGGGGTGGGCCTTGACCCCTATCATGCCGGGAATTTTTGAGTATCGGTCTATTTGGGATACAGGGTCTTCCAGCCCTTTGGGATTGACAAAAATCCAGCCGTAAAAGCGCTCCGGATACTCCTGCACCACCTGGGCGATCCGCTCATTATCCGGCTGGGCCGTCAGCGGGTAAAGCCTGCCGCCCACAGCCACCTGGCAGTTTTCCTTTACCCAACTGTTGTAGATTGCCCTCACAGCAGCATTGGCAGCCTTTATTTTGGAGCGCAGCAGCCTTAAAAAAACGGGCGATGCCACGGCCATGAACAGGTTATGCTTTATGTCCGGGCACATGGGTGCAATAAGTGCGGTGCGCGAAACGCCGCAAGTGTCCATGCTTTTCAAAAGGCCGTCAACACTTACGCTGGATTCATCCAGATGATAATGGCAGTCAATCATGGCCCCTCCTTTATTGCCGCGAAAAAAAACAAACCCCCTGCCCTGCCTGTTTTTGGCACTAAACTTTCTGGAACTCTCCAGGTAGAAAAGGCGGAATCGGCGAATCAAGAACTTCTGCCACAACCCGGAAAAGCTCGGCCTCGCCTATGCTTACCTTTTTATCAGCCCCTATGCAGGCAGCGCAAGCAGCAAGAATTGTCTTGTGAACAGCAGGTGAAGCAGCCTCAAAACGGTCAAGGGCCTTGTTGAGCCTTGCAAAATTCGCCTTTTCAGGAGGCAGGATGGATAGAGCATAGTCCATGCCAGTCATCTGCAAACCTGTTGCAAAAGCCTGCTGCGCCAGAGTTTCATCCTGGCCTGACTGATGGGCAAGCGCTGAAAGCAGCAGATGAACCTCCACCTGAAGCTGATCCACAGCAAAGTAGCGGATGCGGGGCTTTGATTTGAGTCCGAAAAAGGAATCAAGCCTCTGCACCACAAGGCGCTGGAGCGCAAACTCGAAAAGGCCGATCTTTTTATCGGCCAGACAAAGGGAGGAAACAATTTCCTTGAAAACGCCGTATTGCTCCGGCGAAAGCCCCCTCAATGCATTCAGGGCAATGTCTGCCAGGGGCAGGCAATATTCCTTTCCCAAATCCTGCACAAGGGGGGCAAGGGTGCCAACCTCCGGCCTCACAGCAGGGTCGGCATGGGTGTTGATGTGGTTCAACTGGATAGTTCTGGCCTCGCTTTCCTCATTAAGCAAAAGGCAGTAAATAACGGCCATTGCACCAAATGGCTCGTGGGCCGCATCTTTAAGGCGCTTGGGAATGGCATCAATCAATTGCCTTGCGCGGGCAACATGGTCAAAAGAAGGCGCTCCAACCCGCTCAATAACATTTTCCGGGGCCAAAGCCTCCCCTGCAAGGGCGGCAAGCCCTGCCCCGCCGCCCATTGCCGCTGCTCCGGCCAGGGGTTTTGAACCTTCAACAGAAAGTTTTTTGCCCTGGCTTTTTTGGCTTTGCGCCTTTTGGCTGGCAACCTTTTCAAACGAGCCGTCAAAGGAGGCATCTATCCTTTTAATTCTTTCCGCTATCGGCGGATGTGTTGAAAGCGCACTTAACCAGGCATTTGATAGTGCGTTGCCAAAAAACAGGTGGCCCGCCTCTTCTGCATGAACATTATGAACCCGAGAGCCATTTGCCTCCATGCCGATTTTTTTTAATGCGCCTGCTATTCCGGCAGGGTTTCGGGTGAACTGCACTGCAGAAGCATCCGCCAGAAATTCCCGCTGCCTGGATACCGCGCTCTTGATGAGCTTGCCGAAAAAAACGCCGATGTATCCTATGATAGTAAGAGATATGCCCATTGCAAAAAACGCAATGGCTGCGCCGCCCCCGCCCTTGCTGTTTCTTGAAACCCTGCGGCCGGAACGGGCTGCAAGGCGAAGTGTCTGCCAGCCTATGAAGGCTATCACCAGAATACCGTAAACAAGGCCCATGAGACGGATGTTAAGGCGCATATCCCCATTCAAGATATGGCTGAACTCGTGGGCAACCACTCCCTGCAACTCATCCCTGTTGAGCTTTGCAAGGGTTCCGCTGGTCACGGCCACAACAGCATCATGGGTGCCCAGGCCCGCAGCAAAGGCGTTTATGGCCTTTTCGCTGTCAAGAATGTACACAGCAGGAATTGGAATGCCCGATGCAATGGCCATTTCCTCCACCACATTTACAAGGCGTTTTTCCAGGTTGTCTGTAGTGCCGGGGTGAACCTTGCGGCCGCCGAGCATCTGCGCAACCGCCTCCCCGCCCTTGGAAAGCGTGTGCATCTTTATAAGGCTGCCCCCAAAAATCACAAGAAGGGTCATGCCAATAACCCAGGCCAATAGCTCCGGGTGCCAGAACCCGCCAAAATCATCAAAATAGCCAAGCAGAATTACCGCAACACAGTAAATGGCTGCGATGATGCACAGAATTGCAAGGGAAAAATACACCGTGAGTATGGCGGATTTTTTTCTTGCTGCTTCCTGATGCTCAAAAAAATCCATGACAGACCTCTGAAGCAAAAAAATCAGGCAAAGGAAACCTTGGGGGCCTCTCTTTTGGCCTTGTCCTCGATTTCAAAGTACACGGCCTCTTTAAAGCCAAAGGGACCGGCCAGAAGGTTGTCGGGAAAAGTCTGCCTGCCCGTGTTGTAGGTCATTACCGAATCGTTATATGCCTGCCGGGCAAAAGCCACCTTGTTTTCCGTGGATGTCAATTCCTCCATAAGCTGGGCCATGGTCTGATTGGCCTTGAGATCCGGGTAGTTTTCCGCCACAGCCAAAAGACGGCTCATAACTCCGGTAAGCTGGCCCTCAGCCTGGTTAAGCCCCTTCATGGCTTCCGGGGAGCCTGGGTCGGCAGCAGCCTTTTTGCTGGCTGCCAAAGCCGTGTTGCGGGCGGCAATAACAGCCTCAAGGGTTTCCCGCTCGTGCTTGAGATAAGCCCTTGCCGTTTCCACAAGGTTGGGGATGAGATCATACCGGCGGTTAAGCTGAACATCAATCTGGGCAAAGGCGTTTTCATAGCGGTTTTTAAGCCGCACAAGGCGGTTGTAAATGGCCACGCCATAAACCGCCACAACGATAATCAAAAACAGCAGTACACCCAACACAACAAGAGCCGCTCCCATTTTCTTTTCTCCTTTCCGGATTTATTAATGGCCTGGCAAAAAGAATGTGAAGGAACGATCGCAGTATTTTATTTCATATCCTACAAAGCCTAGTATGGCAATAACATGGGCATACGCTTTGCATATAGTCCGCTTGTCGCGCCGGTGATAACAGCTTTCCTTTTTCCGTTCCGCAGGGACATTACAAAGTTTCCTTGTCTTTGTCTTTCAACGACCTTGATTTTAAGCTACCCGAAAAACATGGCCCGGCACCGTGACAGGGCGATATGCATCCCTTCCAGGATGTGCCACAAACACGCCGGGAACGCTTGTTTATCAGAAACCGGCCCTCCCCTGCCTCTGGATGCCCTTTAAAGGTTTGGAGTTGAAAAACCGTATGCTCCAACCAACGGGAAGGGACAGTATCCTCAAACCCGCCCACGGAAAGAGTTGAATTATAGAAAAGAAGGGGTATCCCGGGTGTCCTGGCAGCAGATTAAAAACCCATTACCCCGGAGAGTATATAGCTCATTTATGGAGAGATACTGCTGCCATTGGGTGGCTTTGACCGCCTACCGTATCCCCAGGGCCTCCAGTAATTTGTTGTCCACTGCGCCGGTCTCCACCATGCCATTATCTTTCTGGAACCGGGTGATGGCTTTTCGGGTCAAGGGACCGTAAATGCCGTCCCCTGCTGATTTGTAATATCCCAGGTCCTTGAGGGCCTGTTGAACATTCCGGATGGACAAGGCGCGTTGTTTCCAGGCAGCGTCACGGTCGGTCTGATCCGGGCTGCGGGATGTTGCTGGTTCAATGGTTTTCTTTATCTCCGCAGGCGTTTTCTCGCTCGCCCAGGCCTCTTCATAGGCCTTCTCCACCTGGGCCAGAAAGTCCAAATCCGGCTCATTTTCCTTTTGCTCCGGGGCAGACTTGTCTTGGGCGGTTTCCGTCAAAGGCGTCCGGGCAGGCTTCTTTGTGGCTGCTTGAGAGATGTTGCCAGAGGATTTTGCACCTTTTGCGGACGCAGGAATTTGTCTGCGGCCGGAGCGATATGCCAGAAGATGCTGCTGTATCTCCTCCAGAAGCTCGGAGGGATAATACTTGCCCGAGGCTTCCCTATATACCCTGCTCGTTTGCCGGATCAAAACCTCCTGCTGCCCGGCAGTTAGATCCACGGACTTCAAGCCGTACTTGAGCATACTTTCCAGGGCGCGCCTGTCCTCATCGCGGGTACCCTGGACAAAGGATGCGGTGATCTCGTTCCGTTGCCGGTCCAGGTTATCTCGGTATTTCTCCGGTAGGCTTTTCCATACCTTATCGGCCAGGACAATTCCTCCGGGGCAATACCGCAGCTTGAGGTCGTTGACATAATTGACCGAAGTGTACATCTGGGTGCCAACAATGAAAATGGCTGGAGCCAAAACAGTATTGAGCATCCCCATGCGAAAGCTTGCTGGCACTTCGCTGGGCTCGATGAGCAAGGGCGTGGCTCCCAGGGCTTCGACCGTCATGATTTCAATAGGTCCGTGCATGGGAATCCGGGCTCTCTTGAAGTCCTCAAGGCTCTGAACAGGATATTTTGCAGAGTATAACTGGTCGAAGCCCTGATCGAGCCAAAGCAGCAGCTTGAAGCCGCTTGCGGAGAAGTAATGATCGAATGTGTCGAACATCGCCTCGCGCACGAAATCCACTTCGTCATAATTCCGGAACAGGAAGGGAAGCCCAAGAACGAGCATCTCCGGACAGGCGTCGTTCATCCCGAACTGCGCCAGGCCCGCGCCCTGAATCTGGCCAACCCTCATTTTTTGCAGATACTCGCTGTCATTGCCCATGACCCCGCCCCAGTACACTTTGACAAGGATTTTCCCGTCTGTGGCTTCCGCAAACCAGGGCATGAAAAGGCTTTCGACCTGTACGGCGTAGCCAAGCCCCTTGGGCGCAAGGGTCGCAAACTTCAGGCGCGTAACATCCTCATTGCTTTCATCCGCCAAGGCCGACTGCGGCAGAATCCCCCAGCAGGCCAGGGCCAGACACATCGAAAGGCCAATGATCGCAAGTTTTTTCATGGTCGGGTCTCCCTTTTGATTTAAGGATAGTTGTTTTCCACTATCCAGCCGCCCACGGGCAAGCTGACGGAGCTGAGTTGAAAATAAGGCCCGCCCTCCGGCCATATTCCATGACCGGTTTGCAGGCCGCGGCCCTTTGGGGCGCTAAAAAACAAACAGGTCCGCGCCGCCGGCCACCGGCAGGGCCGCGCCCGTTATATAGGAAGCTTCCGGCCCGGCCAGGAATACCACGGCCGCTGCCACCTCCCCCACCTGGCCCAATCGCTTCATGGCAATGCGGTCCGTGATGCGCTCCATGGTCTTACTGTCCTGAAGCCGGACCGCCTCGGTGTCAATGAATCCGGGCAGAACCGCGTTTACCGTGATATTGTGCCGCGCCCCCTCCAGGGCCAGGGAGCTGGAAAGACCCAGCAGCCCGGCCTTGGAGGCTCCGTAACCCGGCTGGGACAAAGCGCCGGTCTGGGCCACAAAGGAAGATATGTTCACGATGCGGCCCCACCTCTTTTTTTTCATGCCCGGCCAAACAGCCCGGATGCAGTTAAAAGCGCCCGAAAGATTGACCTTGAGGTCGCGCTCCCACATATCCGGGTTTTGCTTTTCCAGCAGGGCGAAGTTGTCCATGACACCCGCGTTGTTGACCAGGATGTCAATTCCGCCCCATTGGGCTTCAATATCCGCCACCACCCGGCAAATCTCATCAGGACAGGTCACATCCATTTTGCAGGCGCGGCTCTGCACACCCATCTCCTCAATCTTCTTGCACACTTCCAGGGTATGGACGCCTCCCGATTGGGCAAAATGGGCTGCCAGGATGCTGTAGGAGGCCAGGGACAGCGGGTCTTCCTGTGAGCCTTCCACAAGGAGATCCGTGACCGCCACATCGGCCCCGGCATCTCCCAGGGCTAAAGCAATGCCCGCCCCCAGGCCCCGTGATGCGCCGGTGACCAGGGCCACCTTGCCTGTCAGCGGCTTTTGGCTTGCCATGATTTCAGATCCTTCGCTTGGTATCCATGCCCATGAGCCGGGCCAGGTTTCCGCCGAACATCTTGCGCCTGTCGTCCTCGGTGATGGCCGGGTATCCGTAGCCCTGCTGCATGTCTTGAGGAATCTGGAACTCCTTCATGCCTTTGACCGCAGCAGCCATCTGGAAACCGAAGCCAGCGTAATCGGTGCCCCAGATGATTTTGTCAGGCCCGACAAAGCGCAGGGCCTCGCCGATAATTTTTGCGAACTTGCGCGGTGCGCACAAAGCCCAGGGCACCAGGAGGGAAAGGCACACATACACATTGGGATGCCCCATTGCCACCATGTTCAAATCATCGCAATACGGGTAGCCCATGTGGAAGGCCACGATCTTCAAGCCAGGAAAGTCCCTGGCAACATCATCCAGTTGAATTGGAAGTGCGTATTTTGACTTGCCCGGCGGCACCCAGCAGAATCCCGTGTGGATGTCCAGAACGATGTCAAGCTCTTGGGCTTTTTCATAAAAGGGCAAGAGTTCCGGATCGTTTATGTAGGTGTCTTCGGGCGGATAGAACTTGAATATCTTTGCGCCCCTTTCCTTGACCCAGTAGTTAAGCTCCCAAACCGCGTTGGCAACGCCCCGTTGCTTGATGGGGCTGATGTTTGGCTGGTACATGAATCGGTCCGGGTTCGACTCCACCACCTTGGCCATCTCGCCGTTGGTGCACCAGCGGCTGGTGTAGCCGGTGGTGTCCATCATGGATTCGGGCAGCAGGCAGGCTATGTCCACCCCGTGCTTGTCCATGCAGCGCAGCAGGATTTGCGGGTCAGCGCTCTTGAGCATTTCCCATTCCTCAAGACCCAACAAAAATGAGTCCGGCATACCGGTGACCATGGGCCGGGAAATGTTCTCGATGGCCCGCCACCACATCTGCACGCCAGGGAAATGGTTGACCGCTTCCATGTTGCCGATAAGATGGGCCTCCGGGTCGATCTTGAAGAAGTCGTCCTTTGCATTGGTTTCCGTTGTCATAGCGGCGGTCTCCTCAACTGGTGCGTTCGTGTTATATCTGGGGCAGGCCCTGGGCCTTTTTCATAAACTTGTCCACCTTGCTTTTAAGCTCAGGTGTGTCCAGCCAATACTCCGGGTAGAGCTTTTCCTTGCCCGCCAGGGGGTTGACAGTGCAGCCCAGCCAGTGGCTGGTCATAAGGTCAGCGTAGCAACGCCCGCAACGGGCACATTTGACAATATCCTTTTCCCTGCCTTCCTTTGCCTTGACAGGCCAGAAGGGGTCGGCAATGGACTGGCGTCCCAGGGAGATGATGTCGGTCTTGCCGCTTGTTATCGCCGCAGCGGCAGTGGCTGGCCGGATAAAGTTGGGTGTGATGACCGGCAGGCCGCCCGAAGCTTCCTTGAAGCCAGGTGCCCAGCGGGTGTAGTCGTCCTCGCCGTCTGGTGCAAAGGCCGCACCCGGGTTCTCATAGGAGCCTTGAGAAATGTCGAAGAAGTTGGCCCCTGCATCCCTGCACCAGGCCACCACCTGTTTCACCTCCTCATGGGTGATTCCGCCGGGCATCAGCTCATCGCCCGAAAGACGGACTCCCAAAGGTTTTTCAGGGCCGATGACCTCACGGGTTTTGCCCACGATGTTGATTAAAAAGCGGGCCCGGTTTTCCAGGCTGCCGCCGTACTGGTCGTGGCGATGGTTGCTCCGGGGGGAAAGAAACTGATGGATGAGGTATCCGTGGGGTGCGTGCACCTCCAGGGCATCATAGCCCAGTGCGAAGGCGACCTTGGACTGGCTGGCAAAACGATCCTCCAGGTCGCTTATCTCAGCAACGGTCAGCTCCCGCGGGGTGTCGCCGAAAATGATGTGGCTCATCTGGGGCAGGTTCTTGAGCAGAAGTTCGTAGGCCACGAGCCGGAAGCCTTCATACTCCTTGTCATTCATGTTCTTAAGCGTTTCAAAGTCCGGTATCAGGGCGTGCAGGTCTGGAGGGGCCAGCCTTTTGATCTGCTTGTGCCAGCCCTTGTTCAGCTTGCGCAGATCGGTTTCCATGGGAATGGCCGAGGGTGCACCGGCCGGGCAGTCCCGGCTTTCCGCGTGGGGGTGGCCCTGGCGGCCCCACCCGGGGGAAAGCTGGATGCAGACCTTGACGCCTTTGTAGTGGTGCACAATATCCAGCATTTCGGAGTGGAAGCGGTAGTAACGCTCGTCAATGAGGAGCGATGGGTTCAGAGATTCCTGGCCGCCCCAGCGGTGGGGGTTCATTACCACGCACTCGGTTATGATCAAGCCGAATCCGCCTCTGGCCCGCATGGCGTACCAGGCCGTGCTCTGGTCGCTGTGGTAGCCCAGCGGGCCGGTGTAACCGGGGTTCATGGGGGCCATGGCGATGCGGTTTTTGAGTTCCATGTCTCCGATGGCCATAGGTTGAAACAA
>Ga0351938_1064_pt2 | contig 23276 bp, 17 predicted proteins | sample TotcelT113001M10_FD_206850 | JGI IMG/M metagenome (GOLD analysis project Ga0351938, IMG submission 206850) | Enriched cells from coal bed in the Powder River Basin, Montana, United States - Total cells T11 rep2 HSBNCT.T11.300.1.M10 ... | reverse complement strand
CCAGTTCGGGTGCATTATGGGTGTCCAAGAGTGGTGGAACCCGCTTTCTGAACGAGTACTGGGGCCAATGGGAAGACAACCTGACTTGGCTGGACGTGCTAATCGACGATTTTGCGCCGTAATTCAACGGAAGGCAAGCAGCTTCTGGTCATTCCATCTGGCGCGAACCCTTGTACATGCCGTCGAAGTCGCTTCGCCAAGAGTGCTACTTCGGCGACCAGATCCTGGCTGCGGGCGATTGGTTGGATTAGCAAGGCAAGAATGACGAAATCGCGCCTCGGGAGCTTCCCGAGACGGCAGCGAACATGTCCGGCACGCGTTCGGCGGGATGCGACGCTACCCGTGGGGCGGAAAGTGCCTTCAGGACACAACCGTTTTTTTCAGAAGCGAGGTGCTTTGTGTTGTGCTTGACGCAGAAGCCCAGAGAGGCGATTCAGCTGGAAAGAAGCAGGTGACAAGCCATGGTCAACGGCAGGCGGCCAGTCGCAGATTTCGTCACAAGTGAAGCTGGCCTATTTGATCGCGGCCCAACAACCGGCCGCAGGACCAATGACGCACGCCGTCTTTCACGCCGCTTCGCGCGTCGTCCGTCGCGTCGCCAACGAAACGGCCATGGACGAACGTCCGGTGAGCGTCCTCGGCGTCGCCGTCGCCGAGTTCGCCCGGCAGATCTTCGAGCGATTCGAAGATAAGCACGTTCTGGTAATCGGAGCCGGCGAGATCGCGGACGAGACGATGCGCCACCTGAAAGAGGAGGGCGTGCGCGAGGTGATGGTCATCGACCGAAACGTGGAGGAAGCCGCCAAACTGGCGCATCTGCGCGGAGGAAGGGTTAAATCGTGGAGCAACCTGTTCCCAGAGTTGGCGTCAACCGATTTGGTCGTCACCGCGACCGAAGCCCCCGAGGCGATTCTGACGCTCGCGGACTTCGATCGCGTGGCACGAACCCGCCGGGGCAGGACGTTGATAGTCCTGGACTTAGCCGTCCCCCGGGTTGTTGAGCCTGAAATCGGTAACCGGCCTGGAGTCTATTTGTACTGTGTCGATGACCTGCAGGCGATTTGCGAACGGAATCGCCGAGAACGGCAGAACGGACTGCCCAAGGCGTTGCAGATCGTCGACGAAGAAACCGACCGCTTCATGGCGGACTTGCGGTTTCGCGAGGCCGACTCGGTGATCGGACGGCTGCGAAGGACGCGGGAACAGCCCCAAGACGAGGATTTGCGTAGGTTGTGGAACAAGTTGCCGTACCTGGACGCCCGCGCCCGCCAGGAGATCGAACGGTTGTTCGACCGCCTAACCAACAAGCTGTTTCACGTGCCGCTGGAGTCGCTTCGCCAAGAATACCACCACGGCGTACCCACCGCGCTGCTTCAGTCGCTCGGCCGTCAGCCCTTTTCCTTAGGTCGCGCCGCGGCGTTTCCCGGGTTGACCGATCTTTAAGCGGCTCTATAATTTCTCAAATGCGCGGGTCTCCTGCTGTGAGCCCAAACGTTGTCATTTCGGCACGTATTTGCCAGAAGGGTGTATTCAATTCCATACTGGTCTTGACAAGAAAATCAGGCGAAGAGATTCGCATTGGCGAGGAGATCATCGTCACCGTGCTGCTGACCGGGGGGAACCGGGGCAAGTTGGGCATTCGCGGCCCACGCGGAATACCTGTGCTACAGGCTGTACTTTCCCTCAAGGCGCCGCCGCTCGCAGGACGGCGCGGCCGAAGTGTCCGCAGCCTGGAGTCCGGCAGCGTCTCTTGATCGCCGTGAGGAAACCAACCGGGCCGCCTGCTCGCGCTGCGCAAGCAGCCGGCCAGGCCGCAAGTCGTCCCGGAGTTCAGTCTGTCTCAGTCCCGAGAGGTATTCTGTGATCCTGCGAAAGAATGGAGATGCCGGTTATCTAAAGCTTCTGCAGTCGTGGAGGCCCCTGACGCCACTGCTGGCCTTGGCGGTGGTCGATCGGGACCAACGGTTCCTCCTGGTCAACGATCGATTTGCGTCTTTGGGGCGGATGGCCGCGGAATACTACCGTGGCCGATCCGTGGACGAAGTGTTATCCGGCGTGTTCCCACCGGTGACCTCGATCTTGCGACAGGTGTTCCAGGACGGACAGCCCCGAGAGCGATTGGAGCTGTGCGGCGGGACGTCGCCTGCGTCCGATGTCGAGAAGTGGTGGCAGCTGGGCTTCGCACCTCTGGCGAGCGGCGCGGGAATCATCGACGCCGTGGTCCTGTCGGTCGAAGACATTAGCGACCGCAAGCAGCGGGAAGCGGATTCTCACAAGACGATTGCGGAATGGCAGGCAGCTTTCGATGCCGTCCAGGACGCCGTGCTGATCCTGGACCGCGACATGCGGATCGTGCGGGCAAATGCCGCGACCGCCAGATTCCTTGGGATCCCGCCAGAGCAGCTTGCAGGCCGTCTCTGCCAGCACTTGATGCATGGCACGTCCCAGCTCGTGGAAGGATGTCCCTTTGCCAAAGCCGTGGAATTGCGGACACGCGTGGAGAGCGAAATCCATGATCCTCAGCGAGACGCCTGGTTCCTGGTCTCGGTGGATCCAGTCTTCGACGAGCAAGGCGAGCTTTGTCAATTCGTGCATGCGGCAAAGGACATCACCGAAAAGAAGCGAAACCAACATACCCTGGAGGAAGCCTACCGCCAGATCCGACAACTGACGGAACGTCTCGAGCAGGAAAACCAGTATCTGCGGCGCCAGGTGCAGCCGATCCGATCCCCGAGCGGGATCGTGGGCCAAAGTCCGGCCTTGCTCAAGGTCCTGGGGCAAGTGGAGCAGGTGGCCAAGACGCGCTCGACGGTGTTGATCTGTGGCGAGACCGGTACGGGCAAGGAATTGATTGCCTCGGCGATTCACGAACTCAGTCCTCGATCCAAGCGGCTGATGTACCGGATGAACTGTGCCGCCCTGGCGCCCACCCTGATCGAAAGCGAACTGTTCGGCCGCGAAAAAGGAGCCTATACCGGTGCGCTGACGAAGCAAATCGGCCGCTTCGAGCTGGCTCAGGGCTCGACCTTGTTCCTGGACGAAGTGGGCGAATTGCCCCTGGAGTTGCAGGCCAAGCTGCTGCGAGTGCTGCAGGAGGGGACGTTGGAGCGAGTCGGCAATCCCGAGACAATCCATGTCGACGTGCGGATCATCGCGGCCAGCAACCGGGACTTGGCCCAGGCCACGCGCGACGGCAAGTTCCGTGAGGATCTGTTCTACCGGCTCAACGTCTTCCCCATCCGCATGCCGCCGTTGCGCGAGCGGCTCGACGACCTTCCGGCGCTGGTGTGCGCGCTGATCGACGAATTCAGCACGGTCATGGGGAAGACCATCGAGTCGGTACCTCGCCCGGTGATGGAGGCTTTGCAGCGTTATTCCTGGCCGGGAAACATCCGCGAGCTGCGCAACGTGGTCGAGCGTTCCATGATCATGTGCGACGGGCCCATGCTGCACATCGAACTGCCCGCGTCTGCGACGAGTCCGGCCACGCGCGAGATGACCCTGGCAGAGTTGGAACGTAATTACATCCTGCAGGTCTTGACACAGGTGAGAGGACGGATTCGCGGTGCGCACGGCGCGGCGAAACGTCTGGGGCTGAAGCCGACTACGCTGGAATCGCGGATGATCAAGTTCGGCATCCACCGCCACAGCGAGCCTGATCCGGAACGGGTGTCCTGACTCCGAAATATCGGTAACCCGTCCGAAATATCGGAGTGGCCCGACTCGATCCACGCCTGCGATCGTTTTCGTCTTTTCTTCCTAAGTTGTTCTCCAGTCGACACCTAAGGTCAAACGGACGGCATCTCTGCTTGTTTGGCACGCGACTAGCTATTCACGGACAAACGGCCGCGAATCACGTTAGGCGGCCGAAGGAAAGTAACCCGACGCGTCAGCGAGGTGATGCGGCAACGGACTCGTCCCTCGCTGACGCTTCGGGTTGCGATGAGTAAAGCAGTTTCTTCCAGGCGCCTCGGGCCCGCCCGTCGGGCCAAGTGTGGCCGCGCGGTGAGAGCCCTTGGTCTTAACACTAGATAGGACCTACTCATGATCCAGTTCACCGTCCGTCTTTTTGCGCCGCCCGAGAAGAGCGACGAGATTTCGCGGGCGGTGCGGTGTCGCTTGGGTCGGATTCGAGCCGAATACGGCTGCTTGAGTTGTCACCTGTACGAGGATCTGGAAGACCGGCGAGTACTTGGCTTCATCGCGTTGTGGAATGATCCCGAGGATTTGCAGCGTCACATTTCGACAAACGTCTTTCGCGAACTGTTGGTGTGGCTGGAACTGTCGACCCAGCCTCCGGAGATTTCGATTCATTGCCTGCAGCCGCAATGTGGCGCGGAGCACTTGGCCTTTCTGTGTGGATTCAAGCGGACAGGAATCGGCCCAGATTTCTTGACCGAGTGGGGGCCACTGAATTTCGAGTGTTGCGGCGGTCACGGCAGGGCCGACGGCTCCTGCGCCTTGGAACCCGGGCAAAAACGTTTCGCAATGGATTTCGCCGAGGCGCCGGGCGAGTAGCGGTCGATGAACGTAGATGTAAGGCTCAGAGAAACGAGGGGTCGCCATGTTTGAAAGTCTGATCCTGTCGCGTCCCGAAAAGAATCGTCAACTGGGTATCCGCCGCCTTGGGGGTAAAAGGAAATCGCGACGGTTCTCGCGTTCCCTGTATCTGGAGCCGCTTGAGCCGCGCATGATGCTGGCGATGATAAGCCCGTTCATCGCCACTCCCTTCATCGATCAACTGGTCATCCCCGAGACGCTGGCGCCAGGCTGGCGCACTCCGGACGGGACTCTGGCCCCCGACGACCCTCTCGCTTGGTCGGTCCGGGAGACGAATTACGCCGGCGCCCTACCCACCGGTGATCCCGATTACCCGTTCATCAGTCCCCCCGGCCCGGGCGTCAATCAACAGGACGCCATCGGCTTCGTCCCGGCAATTCCCAACCTCTACGACCAGCACGACGGCCAGCACCAGGTCTGGCCCAACGAGGACGGGCAGAACTCTGACCGATTGGTGGGATTGGAAGGTGGGCCGTATCCCGATCCGATCCTGTATCACATCCGGGACCAGGTGGCCGAGCACAGTTTCACCTCCTCGCGCGTCATCCCGATCACGCGGTTCGGCACGCCTGTGGCGCCCGAGGATCTGCCGGCCGGCGTGATCCTGGATGAAAACGGCACGGCCGAGTTGCCCTACAGCACCATCTACGCCTTCAACGGGACCTTCCCCGGCCCGCTGATCAACAGCGAGTATGGCGAGCCCATCCTGGTCCGGTTCGAGAATGATCTGGACCTGAACCCGCTGGGTCTGGACCGCCAGGACTTCGGCGATCCGAAGTTCAAGGCCCTGACCCACCTGCACAACGCCCACACGGCGCCCGAGAGCGATGGGAACCCGGCCTACATGCAACAGAACGGCGGCGGATACCTGCCCGGCCAGTGGGTTGACAACCTGTATCTGAACTACCCGCCCGGCGGCAACCCCAACGAGAAGCAGTCCTTCTTCTGGTTCCACGACCACGTACACCACTTCACCGGCGATAACGTGTACAAGGGCAAGGTTGGCCTGAATATCATTTACGACCCCGATCTGGACCCCGGCGACGAGCGGGACGAGGGGATCCACGGCAATGCGCTACACCTGCCGGGCATCAAGACGGTCAATCCAGACGGGTCGTTCGATGTCAAATACGACATCCCTATGGCCTTCTTCGACGTCCAACTGGACGACGGAGTGACCATTCACGACCATGAGGACCACCACATTCCCTTACCTGCTCCCAAGGCACACCCGGAGTGGTGGGGCATGTCGGCCTACGTCCACGATGCCAACCACGGTTTCGTGGGCGACGTCTTCACCGTCAACGGCACGGCCTTTCCCGTCCTGGAGGTTGCCCAGCGGCAGTACCGCTTCCGCTTCCTGGACGCCTCGGTCGCCCGCATCTACGAGATGTCGATGATGACCTCGGAGAACGGCCCCGTGGCCATGCCCGGCACGCAGGGACAGTGGCAGATCCCCGACGGCCAACTGTGGAGGCCCCTGACCCAGATCGCCACCATGGGCGGCCTGCTGGAGGCGCCGATCGAGCGCGACAGCATCCAGATTTGGCCGGCCGGCCGCAGTGAGCATATCGTCGATTTCAGCGACGTCCCAACCGGCACGGTAATCTATCTGACCAACATCCTGGAGATGTCCGACGGACGCAAGCCGGACTTCAACGATCCCGAGCAGCACGTCAACTATGCGGCATACAAGGTCCCGATGGTAAAGATCGTCGTCGGCGGGCCGCCGCCGGTGGGCGAGGAAGGGCCGACCAGCATCCCCACCACGCTCCGCCCGCTGCCCTTCGTCCCTCCGCAAGAGGTGCTGGATACCCTGCCCCATCCCGAATTCACGGCCCATCGCAGCGGAACGTTCGGCGGAGCGAACCAGTGGCTCATCAACGACAAGTTCTTCGATCCCCTGACGTCGCTGCACACAGTCACGCGCGGCGAGCCGGAGGTCTGGACTTTCACCAACGGCGGAGGTGGATGGGTCCACCCGATGCACGTTCACATGGAACAGCATGTCGTGCTCTACCGGGAATTGAGCACGAATCCGCACCCCGATGACACCGGCAAGTCGGACACGGTCAATCTCGATCAGAACGAGTCGGTGACCTTCTACCGGAACTTCCGGACCTTCACCGGCCGGTACGTGGCCCACTGCCACAACCTGGCGCACGAAGACCACTCCATGATGTTCGCGTGGACCGTCGTGGAGCCGGAGATACCGACATCACCGGTGTCGGTGACCATTGAGGAGGCCGCCGGGCAGGCCGACCCGACCAACGCCTCGCCGATCCACTTTACGGTGGTCTTCAGCGAGCCGGTGGCGGGCTTCGAGACGGGCGACGTGAAACTCAGCGGCTCGGCCGCGGCCACCACCGCGATCGTGACCGCTGCGGATGGCACCCTGTTCAATACCACATTCGACGTCGCGGTCAGCGGCATGACCGCCGACGGCACGGTCAATGTCCACATTCCCGCCGGGGTGGCCCAGAACGCCTTGGCCCAGTTCAACACCGCCGCGATTCTCAGCACCGTCATCTTCGACACCACCAGGCCGATCGTGATCATCGATCGGCACCCCGTTCAGGTCGATCCGACCGGCACCTCGATAATTCGCTTCCGGGTCGTGTTCAGCGAGCCGGTATCGGGGTTCGAGCCGGACGACGTGATCGTGACTGGCGCGGCCGGGCCGTTCACGACCGATGTCACCGGCAACGGCACCACCTACACCGTGATCGTCAGCGGGACGCTGGGCGCCGGGCCGGTAACGGCCAGCATTCCTGCCGGGGTCGCCCAGGACGCGGCCGGCAACTTCAATACGGCCTCGCCCCACGCCGAGTCGATCCCGATGGTGGTCGGATTCGCCAAGCTGGTCGCCGAAAACGCGATGTTGAGCTTCGCCCCGGAGGACTTCATCTCGCATTACAGCGATTCGACCGGCGACAACCTGGTCACGGTGCGAATCGCCTCCCTGCCGATGTACGGTATGCTGTGGTACGAAGGGCGGCCACTCTCGGCCCCGGGCCTGGAGATCCCCGTCGGCGACGTGACCCGGGTGTTCTACATGCCCTCGATGGATTTCAGCGGCTACGACAGCTTCTCCTGGGACGGTTCGGACGGATTGGCCTACTCGGGCGTGCCCGCGAAGGTCGGCATCATCGTCGACGACGCCGACAGCGACATCGTGACCGAATGGAACCAGATCCTCGCCGCGGGGCTGAACGCCCCCTATGGACCGCAGCGAGGCGGCCGGACGCTGGCCATGATGCATAGCGCCATGCACGACGCCATCATGGCGCTGGACGGCGGTTACGATCCTCACTACGTCCCCGCGTCGGCGCCGGCGGGGGCCTCGATGGAAGCGGCCGCCACGGCGGCGGCCTACACGGTGTTGTACTCCGTCTTCACCACGCCGGTCGAGCGCGACGTCATTCAGATTCGGTACGACAGCCATCTGGCCGCAATTGCTGACGGGCAGGCCGAACTCGACGGCATCGCCTACGGCCAGAGCGTCGGCCAGGCGATCCTCGCCCTGCGATCCAACGACGGCGCGGCGGCCGCAATGACCACGCCCCATCCCGACGGCACGATGCCGGGGGAGTGGCGTCGCACGGCCAGCGGGAATCCGATGGCCCCGGGCTGGGGCAACGTCACCCCGTGGGTAATAACCAGCAGCGACCAGTTCGACCAAGGCGGCCCGCCCGCTCTGGAGAGCTCGGAGTACGCTACGGACTACGAGGAGGTCATGACGATCGGCAGTGTCGATTCCACGACACGAACCGCCGATCAAACGGCGGCCGTCATGTTCTGGGTGGATCATGTTCCGGCGAAATGGTATGCCGTGGCCCGCGATATCTCCGGTCGCGAGGGGCTTTCGCTGGTCGAGAACGCCCGACTGTTCGAGTTGCTTAGCCTGACCATCGCCGACGCGACCATCGCCGTGTGGGACATGAAGTACAACTACAGCTTCTGGCGTCCGGAAACCGCGATTCACGAAGGGGACAACGATCTGAATGACGACACCGTCGGCGATCCGACGTGGCAATCGTTGATTCCCGCCCCGGCCTTCCCCAGCTATGTCAGCGGTCACAGCACCACGTCGGCGGCCGCTGCCAAGGCCCTGGAACTCTATTTCGGAACCGGCGACTATATGTTCCATTTGGGTGGGGGGCATTCGCATGGCGGGACCGCGCCCCAACCGCGGATGTTCACCAGCTTCCAGCAGGCGGCCGAGGAGGCCGGCATGAGCCGCATCTGGGGCGGAATCCATTTCCAGTTCGAAAATCAAGACGGTTTGCAGGCGGGCCGCGAATTGGCTCAGTACGTGTTTGAAGTCCTGGGAGTGAACACGCTCCCCAGCGTCAGCGATTTCGATGTCGTTGCCGAAGAAGACGTGCCGTACGTGTTCACCGCTGCCGAGTTTGACGCGGCGTTCAGCGACCCCGACGCACTCCACAGCTTGGAGAGCGTGCAGATTATCAGCCTGCCGGCCAACGGTACGCTGGCGTTGCTCGGTACTCCGGTGACGGTTGGCCAGGAGATTTTCACGGCCGATCTGGCCAACCTCACTTATCAAGGCAACCTGGACTTCAATGGCGACGACGCCTTCAGCTGGGACGGATCGGATGGCAGGGACTACTCGGGTGCGCCGGCCCTGGTGAACTTGACGGTCACCCCGGTCAACGATCCGCCCATCTTATCAGCGGTCGGGAATCAGTCTGTCAACGAGGGGCAAGAACTGTCGTTTACGGCCACGGCGAGCGACCAGGATCTGCCCGCGCAGACGTTGACCTTCAGCCTGGACGCGGCTTCCCTGGCGGCCGGGATGACGATCGACGCCGCCAGCGGCGAGTTCAGCTGGACGCCGACGGAAGCCCAAGGCGGCGCGAACTACACCGTCACGGTCACGGTTACCGACGACGGGACGAATCCGGCGAACTTGACGGCCTCGGAGACGTTCACGATCACGGTGGCCGTCGCGGACCGCGACTTTGGCGATGCTCCGGATCCGGCCTATCCCACGCTGCTGGCCAGCGATGGAGCTCGGCACACGATCGTTCCCGGAATTCATCTGGGCGCTTCCGTCGATGCGGACGCCGACGGCCAGCCGGACGCTCAAGCCCTGGGCGACGACAACGATGGGAACGACGATGAGGACGGTGTGCGGCTGCTGACGCGGATCGTCCCGGGAACTACGGCCCGACTGGAAGTGACCGCTTCGGCTCCAGGATTCCTCAACGCCTGGCTGGATCTGAACGCCGACGGAGACTGGGATGATGCGGGCGAGCACTTTGCGGTGGATTTACCCTTGGTGGCGGGCGCGAACCAGGTGCCGCTGGTAGTCCCGGCCAACGCCGTGGTCACTGCGTCCACGTTCGCTCGGTTTCGCTTCAGCACCCAAGCGGGCCTGGACTATCGCGGCTGGGCTCCTGACGGCGAAGTAGAAGATTACGAGGTCGAGATTCAGCCTGCCATCATGGACGACATCGCGGGGCGTACGAGCAGCGGCCACTGGTACGTGGCCGCCAGCACGGGGACGTCGTTCAGCACCACGTACTGGGGCTTGTGGGGCGCGGGAGCATGGACCGATGTGCAGACTGGCGATTTCAACGGCGATGGCCAGGCGGACATGGTGGGGCGTCTGGACAACCGCTGGTATGTCGGCTTGAGTACAGGCACCTCGTTTGTCACCACGTATTGGGGGCTGTGGGGCGCGGGGTCCTGGACCGACGTGCTGGTCGGCGATTTCAACGGCGACGGCAAGTCCGACATTGCCGGCCGGCTGAACGGCACGCGGTGGTATGTCGCGTCGAGCACAGGAACGTCGTTTAGCACGACGTACTGGGGCCTGTGGGGCGCGGGGACCTGGACCGACGTGCTGGTTGGCGATTTCAACGCGGATGGCCGCTCGGACATCACCGCACGCCTGAACGGTAACCGCTGGTACTCCAGCTTGAGCACGGGGACGTCGTTCAGCACGACGTACTGGGGCCTGTGGGGCGTGGGGACATGGACCGACGTGGGGGTAGGCGATTTCGACGGGGATGGCCGCTCCGACATTGCGGGGCGTTTGAACGACGGCCGCTGGTACGTGGGGCTGAGTACGGGAGCATCGTTCAGCACGACGTACTGGGGGCGGTGGGGTGCGGCGACCTGGAACGACGTGGGCATGGGCGATTTCGACGGGGATGGCCGCTCTGACATTGCGGGGCGTTTAGACGATGGCCGCTGGTACGTGGCCCGGTCCGACGGGAGCAAGTTCTCCAACGAGTACTGGGGCCTCTGGGACAGCAGCCTGACTTGGCTGGACGTCTTGCTGGACGATTTTGCACCGTAAGCGCGTCGTCGGAGATGACATGTGACCGCCAGAGCGGCTGCCACGCGACCGAGCAGGTCCTGCCAACTGTCTGCAGCGCGTTTGCGCTGCAGACGCAACGAACCGTACCAGGGAGACTGTTCGCCGTCACCAAACCAACGCCAGTAGGAAGCTGACGGGAACGAATTCTTGCCATCGGTCAGCTTCCAAATCGCCGACTTGCCCGGCACGCTGCTGAATCAATCGCTGGGAAACCCGATTCTACTCGACCGTCATGCCGCGGGATTCGGCTGGTTCGTGCATCTGATACCGTGGGACGCCGACAAAGTTGCCTCAGCTGTCGGCAGAGATTGGGACGCTACGCTTGTCAGCGCGGCGGACGGTCGGATGGACTTGTTGGGCGTCGTGACGCACGAACTGGGATAAGTGTTGGGCTACGACCACAGCGATGCCGGGCTGATGCAAAGCGCGCTATCGCCACGGCGGTAGCGATTGTTCGACACGCACGCTGTTGCGCAAGACGAGCGAATAGAACTCGCTTGGCACGCCCCGCTGGACGACGAGTTGTTGGACGCAATCGCTGGGTGATGCAGAACCGCGTCCCATTTCCGGATTGTGGCTGAACGTTCCCACCCTGCTGAAAAGCGATACTGCGGGCGTGGCCATACTCTGCGCTGATCTAAGGATACCATTAAACCATTGATAGCTAACCGCAGATGTTTCGGACGCCCCGGCGTCCCCAGCCCGAACGATCTCACTGAAACAGGATTGTTCTAGCCAGCAGGTCCCCCACAAAAAAATGAAGAAATGGCTCTGAACTCTCGGTTGTCTACTTGACAAGTCGAGGTGGAGGCGAAAAGTTACGAAACAGACAAAACCTGGTTTCTATGGGGGCTGTTGTTGCCTATCGTTTGCTGATGGTCTAACATGGGGTACGAAAGCCTGCCTTTTGTCGCGAGTACGAAATCAAGAAAGCCCGCATCAAATTGAAGCGGCTCTGCCCGAGAACTTAGATTGGACAGACGCACCAAAAGTATCGAAGGAAAGCCTGATGAAGGTCCCTAATCGTGTCGGATGTCGTTGTGATGATCGGATGTCCCGTGAACGAGTACTGGGGCCTCTGGGATAGCAGCTTGACCTGGCTGGACGTCTTGGTGGAAGACATTGCACTGTAGAAGCCCTAACCGGCCTTGTCATCCTGGCGGCATCCAACACCGAGAATCGAAAAGCCTTCAGGCCAACGCCCCGGGTCGCGCCCGGGGAACGCCCGAGATCGGACTTGGTTTTCGGTTTTCGCTGGCAGCTTGTCCCGTCCGTCCCAGAGGATGATAACGGCATGAAATATGGCGAGATACCGCGAGATACCGACATTCAGGTCGCGTGCCGCCAAACGGCTGTAAAGCCTGGCAGGAAGACGTAAGGAAACTGCGAAAGATGAGTGCGTAGAATGCCAGGGAGGATTGCGTTCTCGGCGGTCGAGGTCTAAGACGCCCTTTCATCAGTCAGTAGGGTCTCTCTCACAGGGGGAGTTGGGTCCTGAGATCAATCGCAGCCTAATAGAGGAAATGTCAATGGCTTCTGTTATACGCCCCAGTTCGACAGCATCCCGTCACTGTTCAGCGCCCCCCCGTGAACGCGAGGCGTCAGAGAAGAGAGCATATCTGCTCGCGCCGCTCACTGCAGTTCGAGAGACTTGAACATCGCTGGTTGCTCGCGGGAATCGAAGGATTTAAGTGGAACGACGTGAATGGGAACGGTATTCGCGACATCGACTTGATCCAAGGCGAAAATCCGCGCGTGGTGTTTGTCGTGGACGTTTCCGGAAGTACGTCCTCGGCTTTGCCGGTTGTGGAGTGGGGGACGTCAACGGCGACGGGGACTCGAACACGATTCTGGATGCCCAACTCGCGGGTTTTCTGGCGCTCAACCAGACTCTGATCGAGCGCGGTTTTGGCCACACGGCGGCAGTCAGCGTGACAGTTTTCGCCGGTTCGGCCGCGTCGTTGGACATGGATCCGCTGGCAGCCGGAGTACAACTGGCAACGACGCCGTTGGCCGATATCAACGGCGACGGCGTACGCGACGTGGAGGAAATCCTGCGACAGATCTGCTACGGTCACCAGGACGTGGGTACCATGACCAATTTCAAAGCGGGGTTGCAGGCGACGATTTCCACGTTGAACGCCGCCAGTCCGGCTGCTGGGCGGCCCAACGTCGTGTTCCTGTCGGACGGCTACCAGAACCATGGAGGAAGTTTCAGCGACGAGGTTAACCTGCTGCGCAACTCGATGAAAGCGAACTTGCGCGCCTTTGGCGTGGGAACGGGAGCGGAGTTGTCACAACTCCGCTCGATCGATCCCAACGCGGCTGTTTTTACGACGAGCGACGAACTCCTCAACGTCTTCAGCGGCCTTTCCCGCGAAGAGGTGCGATACACGGAAGTCGGCATGGAGGGTTGGACCATCCATCTGGATCTGAACAATGATGGCCGACTGGATCCTGGCGAACCGACCGCGACTACCAATGCGTCGGGAAGATACTCGTTCATCGGTCTGCCTGCCGGACAATACACCGTAGCCGAGGCACAGCGAACCGGATGGGTGCAGACCGCTCCCGCTTTCAACCACTCCGATCGTGCGCTCTACATCCATGACGCGGCGGGCCAACTCGCAACGCTCGACATCGTTACGGGAGCCGTGTCGGTCGTCGGGAATATGGGTGTGACGATGACGGATATCGCCTTCGACGCTGCGGGAAACCTGTATGGCTTGTCGTTTACTCATCTCTACCGCCTTGACTCCCGCACAGCGCAGCCGGTGATGATCGGGCCGCACGGTATACGCGAAGGAAATGCGTTGGTCTTCGGCGCGGACGGAACGCTGTACGCGGCAGGCAATCTGACGAGCAACCTGTACACGCTCCAGCCGAATACGGGTGCAGCCACGCTCGTCGGCAACATGGGGTATCGCTCAGCCGGCGACCTGGCCTTTGTCGGCTCGGAGCTGTTCCTAGCTTCCACTTCCGATCAGTTGATTCATGTAGATCTCAACAGCGGCGCAAATGGGACCGCCATCGGCAGTGTCGGCTACTCCAACGTTTTCGGCCTGGCGCTCGCAGACAACGGCATCCTCTACGGGCTTAGCGGAACTCGACTGCTGGCCATCGATCCGGCCACGGGTACGGGAGCAGCCGTCCATAACTTCGGCGGCCAAGGTGTGAGCCAATCCTTCGGTGCCAGTTTCATTACCGAAGCCGGAGCGGAACCGGCCGGCGTACACATCGTTACACTCGCTGACAACGAGACCCTTACGGGCATCAACTTCGGGAACAGAATCCGGGAGGATGCGATCGAAGATATCGTCGGCCGTCTTGCCGATGGCCGTTGGTATGTGGCGGCAAACACGGGCCAATCGTTGGATACACGGTATTGGGGCCGGTGGGGTACCGGGGCGTGGACCAACGTGATGGTCGGCGATTTTACAGGCGACGGCCGCTCCGTTATCGTCGGGTGACTGAACAACCGCTGGTACGTCGCGTCGAGTACAGGCAGTTCGTTCCAAACGACCTCCTGGGGTCTGTGGGGATCGGCCATTTGGAACGACGTGCGGGTCGGCGATTTCGACGGCGATGGCCGGGACGACATTGCCGGACGCCTGAACGATGGCCGCTGGTTCGTGGCCCGGTCGGACGGGAGCAAATTCCAGACCGACTGCTGGGGCCTGTGGGACCGCAACCTGACCTGGCTGGACGTCCTGGTGGACGACTTTGCGCCGTACTAGGACGCGCAAGAACGAACTCTCCCCGGGGCGGTTGCCGTCACAACCCGGAGGGTTTGCAGCAGTGGGCTACGTACCTTGGCGGCAGGAGTTGGGACTGCGGGCGTGGCATCCTACGCCGTTAACCCTAGCGCGAGTTCGCGTTTGATTTTCTTGGCGAGGGCTTTCTGCTCACGGGTGGCCAGGACGATTTCGGGGGCCCCCGGCGGCGGTTCGTATTTTTTGCGAGGGTAGTCGCGACTCGCCTTCGAAGCCCGCACGTACTCATCGATCAAGGCGTCGCTCAACAGGGACCACAGGTCCTCGCCCGCATCTGGCCGGCTCTTGTATTCGCGCATCGCTTTCCGGTACGCGCGCAGCACTCCGGCGATGCTGATCCGCCGTTCAGGAATCCCGGCCTGCGCCAACTTCCACTGAGCATGTAAGGCCATCGCCCACATGCCCAGCAACGACCAGTCTGCTTCGACTTGCACATTGTCCGCCGACTGACTCCGCAATTTCCGCCGCTCGAACGTCTGCTTGAAATTCCGGTTGGTAGACTTCAATGCCCCAACGCATCCGGTAGATCTCTACCACCTGCTTGTCCGACAACGCCTTCTCGTCTAGCACGGAAGTCACCAAGTACACCGGATGCTTCCCGTTATGCACGACCACCAGCCGTACGACCAAGGGCGGTTGGCCTTTAGACGCCGCTTCGTCGGGCCACAAATACACTAACCCGTTCTTCTCTTTCGCGTAGCCCAGGCCCTTCAGCAATCGCACGTTCGAGCCCACGCGAATCAGGAACTGCCGACCGCTGTCCAAGATCGCCTTCCAGAAGTCATATCCCACGAAACCCGCATCGGCCGTGATCAACGCCCCGGCCGGCAGTCCACTCAGCATCTGCAGCAAATGATCCCGCTCGCTGCTGTCAGAGGGTCCCGTACGCCAGTCCCACGGCAACTGCGTTCCCACGTGCCAAAACACAGTCAGCCAAAGTTGCGGACCTGCGGCTTTCTTCCGCCGCGCCCGCGACGCTTTCCGTCGTCTGCAAGCCCGGCGGCGTTGGGCCTTCGTTCCCTTCCCCTTGGCCTTCTTCTTCGGCTTGGGTTTCTTCTTCGGCGGGACGGCGGGGGCGTCTGACTTTCCGGCCGCCGGGCAAGAGCCCGCGGAAAATCGCTGCTCGTTGGAGACCGTCCGTGGCAACTCCAGCCGGCTGCCATCCCCAGCGAACACCACCCAGCCCCCAAAACGAAACCGTTTCGACAAGTCCCGGCGCATCCGCTGCTGGAAGGCCGATGCCAGCAACACCAACAGCGGCCCTGTCCAGCGACGAAGCATCTTCGTAAAAGCCTGATAGGACGACGCCGGCTCTTCGGACAAATGCAATGCCCGCTGGACAATCTTCCGCGCCGTCGCAAACCGGTCCTTCAACGTCTTTTCGTCCGACCACACCCAGAGCAACGCCGTAACAATCAAACTTCGAGGAGACCAACGGCAATCCTCCCGAAACTCCACCGACGAGAGGGTTGCCCCCGACAGTACCCAGTCCGCCGACTCCCGCAGGCCTTGATGATTGTACGCCGGTAAGCTATCACGTCCTCTGTCTTGATGCGGCACGTCCGACTCCTTTCGGATGCTGGCAGTGATTTCATTCGCCTTCCATCAATGCGAATGGTGACAGCTACCCGCCGCCGCATCAAGACATCTTTCTCTCCCCCGAAAGTTGGATAACGGCGTAGCGTGGCATCGCAGCAGACGCCGCGGGCAATGCCCTGGTCATCGGGAGTACCCGATCAGACAACTTCGCCGGGGCGAATAACCCGTTCAGTTCGGGTTGACGCCTTTGTGGCGAAGGTTTCTTCGGGCGGCGCACTGAGCTGGGCACTCTATCTCGGCGGCAGCGGCTGGGACAGCGGCTGTGGTATCGCACTGGACCCTTGGGGCAATGCCGTGGTGACGGGGCAGACCGATTCGACGGACCTCGCCGGCGCGAACAGCTCATACAAGGGGGGATCTCGCGACGCGTTCCTTGCAAAGATCGCGGCCAGCCCGGACGACATTGCGGGCCGTCTTGCCGATGGCTGTTGGTATGTGGCGGCCAGCACGGGCCAATCGTTTGACACGCAGTATTGGGGTCTGTGGGGCGCTCAAGGCCTACTGATCACGCACCCGACTGGGCGCTCCCGAGTACGACGACTTCGTCCGCCAGCTTGGAAAAACGCAGGGCGAGACAGCATGAAGCGGACGTTGCGGTCTATGAGATGCGGCCACAGGAAACGATGTGCGGCTTGGCGATTTCGCCGGCAATGGTTAGGCGAACCGTGCCGGCGGCGCCGATGACGGGTGCAGGTTTGTGGCCCGTTCCGATGGGAGCAGGTGTAAACCCAAGCCACGCTGTTCCCTTCCCCGTTGCCCGTCTCCGCACCATCTCAAGCAGCTGCGACGGGTCGGGGAACCTGGCGGCGGTGATGTACGGTGCAAACAGTTTGGACGACGCGGGTCCGGTCTTTTTCGCTCAGGTTCGACCCGCTGGGCAAGCACAGTCCTGTGTGGAACAGGGACTCGGAGACGGCGCCGCCACGGATCCGGCAGTCGCGGAAGACCGCTTGCAGATGCATCGGCTTCCAAACCGGCCGGGACTCGATGTTCTGGTCTTCCAGAGCCAGTCGTACGTCTTCCCGTGTGGCGCCGAATTGGTGCGGATCGATGGTCAAGCATGTCAGCCAACGCGTCGAGTGCGAGCGGGCGTGTTCGGGCATGAAATGAATGCCAGGCAGATCGCCTAGTCCGCCGCAATAGGCGTCGAAGTTTGCGCGGCGTGCTGCGACGCGTTCGTCCAACACTGCCAGTTGGCCGCGCCCCACGGCTGCCAGCAGATTGCTCATGCGGTAGTTGTAACCGATGCATGAATGTTCGTAGTGTGGAGCTGGATCGCGTGCCTGGGATGCCAGGAAACGGGCTCGCTCGCAGAACTCGGGGCGGCCCGAAACGAGCATTCCGCCGCCGCTGGTCGTAATGATCTTGTTGCCGTTGAAAGAAAAACAACCGATCTCGCCGAAAGTTCCCGCCGGCTGGCTGTTGTAGGTGGCCCCCAGCGCCTCGGCGGCATCCTCGACGACCGCGACACCATATTGGCCACAGACGGCAAGGATGGGCTCGTAGTCCGCGCATTGGCCGTATAGATCCACGGTCACGACAGCTTTGGGAAGCTTTCCGCGGCGAGCGGCGCAAGTCAACTCGTCGGCCACCAGCGCGGGATCGAGGTTCCATGTCTGTCGGTCGCTGTCGATGAACACCGGCTCGGCACCGGTGTACTTGACCGCGTTGACGGTGGCGGCGAACGTCAAGGTGGGCACCAGCACCGTATCACCGGGGCCGACGCCGAGCAGTTGCAGGGCCAGATGCAGGGCGGCAGTGCCGGACGAGAGCGCGGCGGCATCGCGCAGGCCAAGCCGTGCCGCAAACTCTTTTTCAAAAGCTGTCACATGCGGCCCCAAGGGCGCGATCCAATTGGAATCGAACGCCTCCAGCAGCAATTCCCGAGAAGACTGGTCCACATGGGGCGGTGAGAGATACAAGCGAGGATGTGGCATAGTTGGATGCTCGCAAAAGTAAGGGCGGAAATGCTTGCTCGGCTGGTTCGATCTGTTCACCCGCGGTTCGGCAAGAGAACCTGCGGGCTCACGCCGCGACGCGAGGAACACGCGGCAGCGTCTCGTCGCTGGCAACGCGCCGCGCGAGGACTTCGATGCCCCCGAGGTGGATTCCACTGAGGAGTTGGATGCTCCAGACGAGATGGTAAGCCGTTCTTTTCAATACTCGTCGGATTCCACCGCAGTTCAGGAAGGGCCGGCCAATATCCATCCGCAGGCACTGGAATCCCGTATTGTCCAACATCTGGCGAACCGATTGAGGAGTGTACTGGAACAGGTGTTCCTGCGGATGCAGATTGCTCCACCGACCAGTGCGCAGCCAGGCGATCAAGCCGGCGTCCTTCAACCGCAGGTAGTGAAAGTTCGGGACATAGACCGCCAGCACGCCGCCCGGCCGCAGCAAGCGGTGAACATGCTGAAGGCCCCCACGAGGGTCATGCAAATGTTCCAAGACGCCGAACATGGTGACCACGTCAAAGCTGCCAGATTCCCAGGATGTGTCGTCCAAGGCGGCATTGTGGACGCTGCACTCCGCGGCCCGTCGGGCGTGCGCTGCGGCTGGCTCGTGCGGTTCCAGGCCGGTAACTGTCCAACGGCCTGCCCGTTTGGCTTCGACCAAGAATTGGCCCGCGCCGCAGCCAATGTCCAGGAGGTTTCCCTCGGGCTGGATCGTTTTCAGCCGGCGGATGATTCCAGCAAACCGAAAACCGTCGCTGGCTCCGTTCCAACAGTAGTTGTGGCTGATTGTCGCCTCGGCATCAGCGCCGTACACGTAACTCATAGCCTGGGCGCTAAGCCGCGGCGAGATGTACACCAGGCCGCAGCGAGGGCACTTTCCAATCCCTAACTCGACTTCCTTCTCCGCCACGCGATACCACTCGGTGTACAAGCGTCGCGGGGCGGCGTGTCCGCAGTTGTTACACGGGCAGGTCTCGGTGAAGAAGCTTGCCTGTTGAGGCGGATGGCTCTTCATGCGTCGTTCCTCTCGAAGGAAGGTTTTGTGGGGCTTGAGGCTGGTGTGGTACAGCGGTTCTTGGCGAGCTGTACCAGTTGGAACTCGATCTGCGACAGGTCGGCGACTTCGGCGTCGGCCACTCCGTCCGGACCGGGAAGGTCGAGGTGATAGTAAAGCCCGTCTTGTCGACGCAGGCGGATTGTCTGCATCCCGATCCGGCGAGCGCCACAGAAGTCCTTGTGCGGATTGTCCCCGATGTACACGGACCGCTCGGCGGGCACCGCGAGCTGCTCCAAGGCCATCCGGAAGGGCAACGGACTGGGCTTCCAGTTTTCGCGGCCCAGGTCGTCGGAGAACACGGCCGCCTGAAAATACTTGTCAAGATTGAGTGCGGCCCATTTCTGACGCTGCGTTTCCCGGTACCCGTCGCTTACCAACCCCAGCCGGCAGCATGCCGCAAGCCGTTGCAGCACGGCAGTGACCTCGGGATAAGGCCGAATTTGCGGAGGATGGCAACGATACACCTGCACCATGCGCAAGACCCAGACGCGGGGATCGAGTCCGTGGATCTCGGTCCAACGATTGAAGGTTTGCCCGCGTTCTGACGTTTCCGAAAGTACGCACAGTTCTTGCAAGGAACGAGCCCTCGGAAATCGCAGCGTCTCCTCGATCCACGCCGCTACAGCACACATCCCGCTGGCCACGTACTGCCATTCCGGATACAGCGAGTCGTCCAGGTCAAAGACCACGGCTTGCCACCACATTGCCACTGCTCTCCGTGAGAATGATCGAGTCATCAAACCGTGAGAAAACCACATCCGTGCGGTACGATCCCAGAGGGGGAATCGGTTCCGCGATCCCGGCAGCGCGGGCCAGAAGCCAGCGGGGGAAGTCGGCGCCGGCGGCGACGGCCGCCGGCGCACCTCCGCCAAGTCGAGCGTTGATCTCTGTGAATACCGGTTCGCCCCGCTGCATCATGCATTGCACCGTGATCGGGCCGATAGCAGGCAGCGCTTGGGCGATCCGTACGCAAGCGTCCGTGATGCGCGGGTCGTACATCGTCTTGCCGATCAAGACTTCGCCCGAGCGAACACGAATCCGTTGCCGCGAGACGACCGTAATCAACTGGCCGTCCCAGTCGCAGATAACGTCGTTGGTGATCTCCGACCCTGAAAGGTACTCCTGAACGATCGGCTGGGAGATGTAGCGGGCGAAAAATGCCAGCTCATCCGCATTGCGAATTGCAAAGACGTGCTGGGCGGCACTGCCAAACCGAGGCTTGATGAACAGTGGATACTCGTCCGGCGCTGGCTCCCGTTGGCCGGGCAGCCAGGATCGCGGCACGGACAGCCCCAAGCGGGCAAAGAACGCCTGCGTCATCCACTTGTCCGCTGCAATCCGAGCGGAATCCGGCGAGACCACTGCCAGCCGCGTGCCATGCTGTTCGAGGGTTTCGCGATGCGCGGCAAGGATTGGGATCTCCGGATCAATCAGCGGGAACAGGACGGCGACGTCCTCCTCCTGCAAGAGCCGCGCCAACTCGGGAATGTACTCGGGACTATCAAGCCGAGGCACAAGACGCGCAACATCAGCGACATGCAGTCCGGGTGCCAGACGATCCACGTCACTGGCGACGATCTTGCCCGACAGGCCCAGTTCTGCGTAGGCCCGCCGGAAGCTGCGCAGCAACTCCACACGCCGGCCGACACTGGTGAACAGAAGATTTACCCTGGCAGGCATGGCAGTCCTCCTTGGTGCCCGTGTGGTGAACCGAGGGCGCACCTCTCGCATTGCGGGTCCGAGCCGAGGAATTCGGGCATCGTCTCATGATTGGCCGCGCTGATCCCGTCGCGGCGAATGACACGCCACCCCGTGCGGAAGAGGATCTTCACATCAAGCCACAGGCTCCAATGATCGACATACCATACGTCCATGTCGAACTTGGCCTCCCAACTGACTGCGTTACGTCCGTGGATTTGCGCCCAGCCAGTGATTCCCGGCGGAATTCCCAATCGCCGCAGCTGCGTAGCCGTATATCGGTCGGTGTACTCAGGCAGTAGCGGACGCGGGCCCACCAAGCTCATCTCCCCGCGAAGCACGTTCCATAACTGGGGCAGTTCATCCAAGCTGGTAGCTCGGAGAAATCGACCGAAACACGTGAGACGAGCGTGATCAGCCAACCGCCTGCCGCTCGCATCCTGGCACTCGGTCATGGTGCGGAACTTGAGCAAGGTAAAAGGACGTCCCCTCCACCCTGTCCGCGTTTGTCGAAACAGGATGGGGCTTCCGTGGTTGATGCGCACCAAAACGGCTATCAGGAGCATCAGCGATGACAATCCAAACAGTATCAATGCGGCCAGAGACACGTCCAGGCAACGCTTGACTGCGAATCGCTTCGCCTGGGTGCAAGCCGCCGCGGAGTGCTCCGATCTGCCATCGACTGTGCTGCTTTCCTTCCTCATCCGTTGCTTCTCCTGAAAACTACCCGCAATGAACATCGCCGATATTGTGCGAGCTTCTGCCGTTGCGTCTCGCCGCCACGCGGCTCGCCACACCATCTAAGCCGCTTGGCGGCAACTGCGTCCCCCTTCGTCGCTCACCCTTTCGCGAAGAAAAGACTCCCATTGTTCAGCGATCGAGGCCAAGTTGTGGTGGTTCAGTACATAGGCTCGACCGTTGGCCCCCAGCCGCTGGCGTTCCCTCAGGGGCAGCATGCTGATCCTGGCAATTGCCTCTGCGAGCGATCCTGCATCGCCAGCGGGCACCGAGATCCCTGCCTCGGCGTCGCGGACGGGATCGTTGAGACTGTTGCAGGAGAAAACGATGGGCCGAGCCGCTGCGAGATAATCGAAAATTTTGTTCGCGCTGACGCCATACTTCGCCACGACCGGCATCGGACGATGGCAATAGACGAAGGCCTGCGACGACTGACACAACGCGACGACCTCGGACTTCGCCACGGGCGCGAGGAATTCGACATTCCGTAGCCCCCATTCCGCCACCTGCCGCTGGAGGCGCGGACGGTCTGTTCCATCGCCGACCAAGCGAATTCTCAGCGGAACGTTAAGCTGTTTGTCTTGCAGGCGACGCGCGGCCTCGACCAGCGTCATCAAGCCGTTGACCGGCCCCTGCGAGCCCAGATAGGACACAACGAAGGGTTGCGCAGCCTGCGCCGGGTTCGCCGCGGAAAACACTTCCGGATCGATCCCATTGGGAGCGTACAAAAAACGGCTCGCCTCCACGCCATGCTGTGCCGCGTAGTCTTTCATTCCCGGGCAAACGCCGATTACCCCCTGCGCCTGACGAAAGGCGCGAAGTTCCAATTGCCGCAACTGCCAATAGATCGGGTTCCAGCGCGACAGCGCGCCGACGTCCAACAACGACGCCGGCCAGATGTCCCGGATCTCGTACACAAACGGCACCTGATAACGTTGCGCCAAGCAGCGTGCAGCGTCGACGGCGTAGGGATGGACACACGATCCCACGATCACGTCGGGCGTGGCGAGTCCGTCCGCCGCCACAATGGCCTGGGTGCGATAACTGCGCATGCTCAGGAATCTCGTGAGGGGGGAATGATAGCCGCGAATGGGGACGAATCGCCAGTAAACGCCGTCCAGCAATTCCGTGACGGCTCCAACCCGCCGCGACACCACAGCTCCGGCGAACGCTTTCCCACCAGTGTGCCTCATATTCGCAGCAAAGATGGTTACGCTATGCCCTCGCCGCTGCAGGTACTTGGCCAGGACCGCATGCCGTGTGCCGCCAGCGGCATTTCCCGGAAGCGCGTACTGATTCAGGATCCAGATGTTCATTCCAGCGTCTCCTGGCTTTCAACGAAACAGTTTGGCAATTCGTTTGACCCACAGCGATTTTCGCACGGCACCTGCCGCACCCTGGTAGGTTTGAAAGCGATCGGCCGCTTGCCCAAATATTCGTTGGCCGGAGATCGCCTCCAAGACGCGAAACTGCGCGATGTGAACATCATGGTAGTGGACGCGTTACAGTCTTCAATCTCTTCCGTTGGGATTGCCTGACATCGCTAG
>Ga0351938_1116_pt1 | contig 23685 bp, 19 predicted proteins | sample TotcelT113001M10_FD_206850 | JGI IMG/M metagenome (GOLD analysis project Ga0351938, IMG submission 206850) | Enriched cells from coal bed in the Powder River Basin, Montana, United States - Total cells T11 rep2 HSBNCT.T11.300.1.M10 ... | reverse complement strand
ATTGTTATTGGGGGGGGCATAAACGGCCTGGCCTGCGCCTGCTACCTGGGCCGGGCGGGCCTCAAGGTGCTTGTTCTGGAGGGCCGGGGGGAGTGCGGAGCGCACTGCGACACGGTGGAGGCAGGCAGGCCGGGCTTTTTGCACAACCTTCATTCCACCTGGATGATAACCGCCCTGGGGCCGCCCATGATAGACCTGGAGCTTCCCCGCTGGGGTGTGGAGGTTATGGGAACGCAGTTTGTTTACGGCAAAAACTTTGCTGACGGCAAATGCACCCTTATAGGCGTGAACCCCTTTGACACCATTGAAAACTGGAAGAAGATTTCTGAATCAGATGCCTTGCGCATGGAAAAGGCCGTCAATTTCATGCTGCCCAACATTGGCGAAATTATGGATATGCTCCATAATTTCCTTTTCACGGCCCCTTCAAAAAAGGTGCTTGCCCAGCTTTCAGAAACCCAGGGCCGCCTGAATGCACAGATGGACATTCCCCTTTCCTTTGAAGACATCTTCCGCATGAACGGCTTTGAGGTTCTGGAGCATATTTATGATTCGGATTATCTTCGCACCATGATCCAGTCCCTTGCCTGGATAGGCGGCCTGCCGCCCATTCACAAGACTGTGGGGTCACTAGGCTGCGCCATGCTTGGCCCTCTTTTCGGGCCTCTTTTTCCGGTGCATTTCACCCGTGGGGGGTCCCATGCCCTTACCCACGGCCTTGTAAAGGCGGCTGTGCACTGGGGGGTCAAGATCCTGCCCTCCTGCCCGGTGGAAAAAATTCTGGTGGAAAAGGGCCAGGCTGTTGGGGTCAGGCTTTCAGACAGGGCCGTGTTTCCGGGCGAGAGCTTTTTTGCAAAAAAAATCGTGTCAGATGTGAGCGTGGTTCCCACCTTTAACCAGATGATAGGCGTTGAGCACATAGGCCAGGAGATGAGCACCTACATCAACACCTTTTCCTATTCCGAGCAGAACCTGTTTGGGGTTTACTATGCCCTGGACGGCCCGCCCCAGTGGACAGCCCAGGACTTTGACCCCAACATAAGAAAATGCGCAATGGGCTATTTCGGCGGGGAGGACAGCGAGGAGATGGCCCTTTACAATGCGCGGCTTGTCTCCGGGATAATCAATCCAAAGGTAATCGGCAACTGGTTTGTGCCAACCCTGGCAGACCCAAGCCAGGCCCCGGAAGGCTGCCACACGGCCTTTTTGTGGATGGATGTGCCGCCTGCCCCCATCCGCTGGCAGCACGGCAAGCTTGACGGGCTTTCCTCCTGGGACAGGATAAAACACCAGCTTGCCGATGAGGTCACAGACGCCTACGATTCCTATGCCCCCGGCTTTAAAAAGCTTGTTAAGGATCGAATCATCTACACGCCGCTGGATATGCAGAGGAACAACCCTTCCGCCATTTTGGGCAACTGGATAGGCGGGGCAATGCTGCCGGATCAGTTCTACATGAACCGCCCCCTGCCGGGCATATTAAAGGACGGCGGCAGCCGCACCTTCTTCCCCAACCTTTATCTTTCCAACTCCATTCATCCATTCGGGGCCTCGTGGCTGGCTTCGGGCTACATTGCAGCAAACGAGGTGGCTTTAGACATGGGCTGCCGCGACCAGCCCTGGTGGAAGGGCCGCGCCTGCACCTGGTATCTGGAAAACATGGCCAACATTCCGCTTAACAGGGGGGTGAAATAATGGAAAAAAATTACGATATCATAATCATAGGCGCAGGCCCGAACGGGCTTATCTGCGCCGGATACCTGGCAAGGGCCGGGTTGAAGGTGGTGCTTCTGGAGGCCCGCCACGAAACCGGAGGCGGCCTGGACACCTTTGAATTTGCGGGCTTTCGCCACAACCCCCATGCCATTTACCAGATGATGGCAGAACTCATGCCCCCCTGGAAGGATTTTGACCTTGCTGCCCGCGGCGTGCGCTTTATCCGGCCCAGGGTGCAGGCAGCCTTTGTGGATAAGGGCAGAACGCCCATCATTCTTTACAGCGACCCGGCCTTGACCTGCAAACACCTTGCAGACAATTTTTCATCAGCAGATGCCCTGGCTTACGAGAGGCTGCACAAAGACTTTTCCGAGTACTGCGAAAAAATTCTCATTCCCCTGACCTTTGTTCCGCCCGTGCCGCCTGTGGAGCAGGTGCAGACCTTAAACAATGCAGCAGATGATGTGGGCAGGCGCTTCAACGAGGTGGCCGAGCTGACCCCCACGGAAATGCTCGACCTTTACGGACTTTCCGCGCCCCTGAAGGCCGCGCTTCTGGAGCTTTACTGCATGTGGGGCATGAGCCCCTTTGAGGCCCTGGGCTACATCTTCCCGCTTTATGTGGTGAGAATGACAAATGCCGCCATTGTTTCTGGCGGCTCGCACCGTTTGTCATCGGCCCTGCACAAGGCTGTGGTGGGTGCAGGGGGCGAAATCCGCGACAGTGCGCCGGTTGCAAAGGTGCTTGTGGAAAACAACAGGGCAGTCGGCGTGCGCCTTAAAAGCGGCGAAGAAATCCGCGCAAAGGCTGTTGCCTCAACTGTTGATCCCCATCAGAACTTTCTGGAGTTTTTCGATTCCCATGAGCTTGACAGCGATCTGGTGGAAGCCGCAAAACGCTGGCAGTGGGAAAAGACAACCCTTTTCACCGTGCATCTTGGGCTTGAGGAGGCCCCAAAATATGTGGGGTCAGACTCCTTCCCGGACATAAACCAGGCCCTTATGACATTTATGGGCATACCGGAACCAGATGCCCTGGTGGCCCACCTGGAATCTGTTGAGGACGGCATTGTGGCAGACCCGCCTTTGGGGCACGCCACCTGCTGCTCGGTTTTCGACCCCATAATGGCCCCCCCCGGCATTCACACAGGCCGCTTTGAGTGCCTGGCACCCTTTGATGCGGACTGGGACAACATAAAAGACGATTATGCAAAAAAGTGCCTGGATTTCTGGAAAAGCTTTGCCCCAAACCTTGCACCCCTTTCAGTATGGACATATCCGCCCAACTACATTGAGCTTAAAATGAAAAACATGCGCCGGGGCTCCATAAAGCAGGGGGCCTACCTGCCGCTCCAGATGGGCTATTTCCGGCCAAACGACTCCTGCTCCCAGACCTACACGCCTGTTGCGGGCTTCTACACCTGCGGGGCTTCGGTGTATCCGGGCGGCATGATAATAGGCGGCCCCGGCTACATAGGCGCCAACACCATAGCCCAGGATCTTGGAGTGCAAAAAAACTGGGACGAGCCGGAAATGGTGAAAGGGGCAAGAAAGGCGGGCCTCATTGCCGGGGATTGACGGGCAAACCCCGCCCGATTTGCCGCAGGAAAATTTTTTAGCGGGATACTTTCAAAGCCCGGAAAAATAATTTGCGCAGGATGGGGCTTTTTTTCAATAAAGCCCCATCCTGAAAGCACCTTCTCTCCGCACATCTTCTTCAGCAGATCTATCTTCCGCATAAACAAGTTTGGGGTCAGTTCCTTAAACCTGCTTTTTTTTTGGCGGCAATTGTTTTAGAATCCAAAAACAGGCGATTGGGGCAGGCATTTACCGGCAGGGGCGGTCATTTGGAATAAGCTCAAGGGCCGGGCTGTTTTTATCGGGAATCAGACAGGAATTAAGAGCCATGCCGTTAAAAGGAAAGAAAGAGACAGTTACATCGGGCTTTTCCCAGCTTGATGAGCTTCTTGGCGGGGTGTTCATCGGCGACAACATCATCTGGTATGATGAGTCGGGAAGCCTTGCCCAGGTTTTCTGGCGCCGTTTTGCCAAGGCAACCCTGGATCTGGGCAAGCCCCTTATCTATGTCTGTTTCGACCGCTCGCCCAAAAATCTGCTGGAGCGCCTCGGCTCAATGTCGGAAAGCGAAAACCTTGTGGTGCTGGACTGTTTCACCAACAGCAAGGGCAAGGGACTGGACACCTTTCTGGACTTCACCCGGCAGATGCCCCCAAAGGTGCGGGAGCGCATAATAAGCGTGGAGAACCCGGCCGACCCGGAAAAGTTCTCCGAGGAGCTTTACAAGGTTCAGGGCCGCTTTGATGACGAGGTTCGCCTCATTTTCGAGAGCCTGACGGGAATGCAGGAGGTATGGGGCGGCGAGGAGCAGATTCTTCACTTTTATTCCCATTCCTGCCCGCGGCTTTACGACCTTTCCACAGTTGCCTACTGGATAATGGAAAAGGGCGCTCACTCGCGCAAGCTCCGCGCCCAGATAAACCAGATAGCCCAGGTGGCCATAGAGCTTTCCATCCGCAGGGGCACATCCACCCTCACCGTTCTCAAGGCGGACGGCAGGGAGCCTGCCGGAATTTATCAGCCTGTGCGCTATGCCACGCGGGGCGGCGAGGTGGTTTTTGCCGGGGAAAAGCACGCCCTGGAAGGTGAAAACCTTGGACAGCGCATCCGCCAGATACGCCTTTCGCGGGACATGACCCAGGGCGAGCTTGCCAAAAGCCTTGGCGTGACCGCCAGCACCATAAGCCAGGTGGAAAACAACATGAATTTTCCGTCCGTGCCCATCCTGGTGAAAATGGGTGAAATTCTGGGCGTTGATCCCGGCTACTTTCTGTCCCGCGCCGGCGCATCTGCAAACAAGGTTGTTTTTTCGGGCAAGGATGCGGTGCCGCTGCGCCTTTCCGGCCTTGCCCCGGAAAACGGCAGGGCCTTTTTGGTCACCCCTATGGAGTTTGCAGGCCGGGCCGAGGTCATGTTTGTGGAAATCAAGCCCGGAAAGAGCGTGGATGGACATTTTCTCGCCCACAAGGGCCATGAAATGGGCCTGGTTCTTGAAGGCCAGGTGATTGTTGAGTTTGCCGGCTCGGTTGAGGATGCCTTTGAAGGGGATATAATATATCTTTCTGACGAGCTGCCGGTCAGATGGCGCAACCCCGGCGAAAGCACGGCCAGGCTTGTGTGGGCCAAGCTCAAGTAGGACCGGCGCAGAGACATTGTTGTTTCATGCCCGGAGCTGAAGGGCTTGTATTTCAAATGATCAATCCGAACAGACAGGCGATTTGCCTTATACCTTTTATGCCCCGAACAAGGAGCCAACATGGAAAAACTTGAGCTGGATCCGAGGCTGCCCCTCATTCAGGATGCGGACCTCAACGGCAAGGTGGTTCTTGTGCGCGTTGATCACAATGTGGTCAAGGGCGGCGAAATCCGCGACCCCTACCGCATTGATGCAACGCTTGGAACCCTTTACAACATAGTGGAGCGCGGGGGACGGCCCATTCTCATGAGCCATGTGGGAAGGCCCCTTGACAAAAAAACCAGCTCCATTGTGGTGGATGATTCCACATCCGTGGCCCCTGTTGCAGATTACCTTCAGCGCAAGCTCCACACCAGCTTTGTTCTTCCAAGTTTTCCGGTTCACGAGAAAAACGGTATAGAGCAGATAGACACCTCAATCAACTGGCACATCCGCGATCTTCGCGCCCATAGGGCGGGCGGCATTTATCTGCCCAACACCCGCTGGTTTTTCGGCGAGCAGAGCAAGAATGCCCAGCGCGAATCCTTTGCCCGTCAGCTTGCCGGTCTTGCCGATGTTTTTGTCAACGATGCCTTCGGCTCATGGCAGCCCCATGTCTCCACGGTTGATATCACCCGCTATCTGCCAAGCTTTGCCGGGTTCCTCATGCAAAAGGAGCTGCACAACCTAAAGCATGTTCTTGAGCCGCAGCGCCCCTTCATAGCTGTTGTGGCTGGCGCAAAGTACGACACCAAAATCGGCCCTTTAAACGAGATTTACAAAAAGGTGGACAGCATGATTCTGGGGGGGGTCATTTACAACACCTTCCTTTGCGCCAAGTACGGCGTGCAGATAAAAGGCGTGGCAGATTCGGACATAAACGCGGCCAGGCAGCTTGTGGAAATGGACAAGACCCAGGGCAAGATAATCGAGCTTCCCGTGCTTGTGGAGTCAGATATTCTTGGAGAAAAGCAGGAAGGAAAATACAGAAAGGTTTCCATAGCGGATTTTGCACCGGGAAAAAGCTACGGATACCTCCTGGATGTTGCCCCGGAATCCTTTGATGCGCCTGCTGTGGCCCAAACAATCGGCGGGGCCAGAACAATTTTTGTGAATGCGGTCATGGGCTTCACCCCCCATTTCACCGAGGGCTCCGAAAAGCTGGACCGCACCATTGATAAAAATCAGACCGCCCAGAAATTTTACGGCGGCGGCGACACCCTTCAGGAGTTCAAAAACCTCTCGCCCGGCCTTTATCTTGCTGCAATGGACAACGCCTCCTACTACTTTTTCACAGGCGGCGGAACAGTGCTGAAGGCCATTGAGGAAGGCACGCCCTACGGCCTGGCCCCGGTTCAGGCCCTCATGGAAAATGGGGGCAAGCCCCCAAAAGTGGTGAAGTGAAATAACCCGGCGACTGCAAGCCGGGCATCCCCGGCGCCCTGTTTTTCCCCTGCCCGCCGCCCTGATGATGGCGGGCAGGGGGATCCTTCCTAAAAAAGAACAGCATTATCATCCTTCCGCGGCCCTTTCTTTTCCATCTGCCCGGCAAATTTCTTGCCAGGAGTTTTTGTTTGTGGAAAAAAGGTCTTAAAAACCCTTTATCTGCAAGTGGAGCAAGCTATGGACGAAAAAGTCAGAGAGGACATTTTTGCGGCAGCAGCAAAGGAGCCATTTGCCAAAATTCTTGGCATGGAGCTTGTTGAGCTTTCCGAGGGTTTTTCGCTTGTGCGGATGACCTACAAAAAGAACCTGATGGACAACATCTATGCCAGGGCGCACGGGGGGGCTGTTTTCGGCCTCATTGACGAGGCCTTTGAAACAGCCAGCCAGACGGGCGGCACCATTGCCGTTGCCCTTAATGTTTCTGTGACCTATATCTCATCGCCCGAATTTGAATGTGTGCTGGAGGCCAAAGCGCAAAAGGTGAGCGAGACAAAAAAAACAGCCCTTTACCAGATAGCCGTGACCGATGAAAAAGGCCAGACAGTGGCTGCCTGCCAGGCCCTTGCCTACAAGACGGGCAGGCCCATTCCCTTTGTGGAGCAGCAGGGATAGGCAAAAAGCCTTTGTTTGCAAGTCCCTTGGGGCCTGCGCGGAAGGGAAGCGCCCATGAATGCAAGGCAGCGGCTGCGTTTTTTGTTTCTGGAGCCTTTTTTTGGCGGCTCGCACGCGGACTTTGCCCTGGGCCTTGCCCAACACAGCAGGCACAAAATTGAAATTTCAAGCCTGCCTGCCCGGTTCTGGAAGTGGCGGATGCGCGGGGCGGCCCTGCATTTTTTCCGCAAGGCAGGCAAAGACCTGTCCGGTTTTGACGGGCTCATTGTCGGCAACCTCATGAGCCTGGCCGATTTCAAGGCCCTTGCCGGATCTGCCTGCCCGCCTGTTCTGGTGTATTTTCACGAAAACCAGCTCACCTATCCGCTGGCTCCCGGTGAGGCGATGGATTACCAGTTCGGCTTCACGGACATAACAACAGCTCTTTGCGCCCAGAGGATTCTTTTCAACTCCTGCACCCACCAAAAAAGCTTTTTTGAGGCCATTGGGAGCTTTATCGGCAGAATGCCCGAGTACAGGCCCAAATGGGCGGTGGAGGAAATCAGAAAAAAGTCCGGCGTGCTTTATCCGGGCTGCCGTTTCCCGGCTGTTGGGCTGCCGCCCGAAAAAAGGCAGGGCCCTCCGCTGGTCATCTGGAATCACCGCTGGGAGTTCGACAAAAATCCGGACGAGTTTTTTGCCGCCCTTTATGCTGCGGCCCAAAGGGGCATTGACTTTAGGGTGGCACTTTTGGGCGAGAATTTCCAGTTTGTGCCAAAACCCTTTCTTGCGGCAAAGGAAAAACTTGGGGAAAAAATCGTCCAATACGGGTTTGTGGAGGACAGGCAAAAGTATTTTGAATGGCTCTCAAAGGGGCATGTGGCGGTTTCCACAGCCCTGCAGGAGAATTTCGGCATTTCCGTGGTGGAGGCGCTGCGTTTTGGCTGCCTGCCGCTTCTGCCGGAAAGGCTTTCCTATCCGGAAATTCTTCCCAGGCAGTTTGCATCCGAATTTCTTTACAATGATTTTGACGACCTTGTGGAAAAGCTCTGCAAGCTGCTTGCAAACCCTGTAGGGCATGGGCAAACGCGAAAGGCCCTTTCTCTTGCAATGGCCGCCCACTCATGGGAAAACCGCATTGCAGAGTACGATGCTGTTTTGGAGGAACTTGTCAGTCAAAAACCATGAATGTTCTGTGAAGTTGCCTGTAAAAGTGGACAAAATTGATATTTTGCGCTATGATTGAAGAAAACGGAAACCGTTGTGCAAAGGGCAGGCTTGTGACTGACCGGCTTTTTTTAGACCTCCGCACAACCAATGCAAGGCGCAGGTGAGGAAAAACCCTGCAAGGGTGAGATTTTTCCATGAACATGGCCTCCTTGCTGCTTGTTGCCCTTGCCGCCATCACCGCGTCAATGGGCATCTATCACCTGTTTGTTTACGAGCGCGTCCGCAACCGGCGCGAGCACCTCATCTTCGGCCTGATGTGCCTGGCAATGGCCCTTTATGATGTTGCAGGTGCAGGGCTTTATTCCGCTTCAAGCGTGGAAGCCGGGGCTTTGTGGCAAACGGGGCGCTTTGGGGCTGTAAGCCTTTTTGCCATAGCCTTTGTCTGGTTTGTTGCAGACTACACCCTTGCCAGCTCCGGCCTTTGGGTGCGCTCGCTTTCCGTGGCAATGGCCCTGTGCGGGCTTGCGGGCAGCGCCTTTCCCAATCCCCTTGTGGTTCTTCCGCAAATTCCGGCCATAAAGAACATCACTCTTCCTTTCGGCATTTCCATAACATACCATGAGGCGGCGTTAGGCCCCTTCTGCTATCTTCAGGGTGCGCTTTTTGCGGCTGCCTGCATCTGGGCCATAATCCGCATCATCAATTACGCAAAAACCTCACCGGGTGCCAGGGCCAACCGGCTTGCTATTGCAATGGGGCTTCTCATTGTAGCCATGGGCAATGACGCCCTTGTGGCAATGGGGTTTCTTCTCAATATCTACCTGTTTGAATACGCCTACCTGGGAATGCTGCTTCTCATGGGCTATTCCCTTGTGGATGACATTGTCCGCGCCACGCAGATGGAGGCCAGCCTTGAGGAGAGCATGCGCCGCTACCGCCTGCTGGCCCAGCACTCCCGCGATGTTATCTGGACAGCGGATTTGAACCTGAAGATAAACTACTGTAGCCCCAGCGTGGTTCATCTGCGCGGCTACACAGCAGAGGAAACCCTTGTCCAGCCCTTGAAGGAGGTTCTCACAAAGGATTCCTACGAAAGAATCATGGGGATTTTTCATAATATTTTGGGAGAGATCGGGACCAATCCCGAAGACCTGCCCGGAACCATGACCCTGGAGGTGGAGTACACCACAAAGGGCGGCGGGGCTGTATGGTCCGAGGTGACGGCAGCCTTCACAAGGGATGACAAGGACAACATCACCGGCATTGTGGGCATAACAAGAGACATTTCCAGGCGCAAGGAAATGGAGATAGAGCTTCAGGCGCGGGAAGCCCATTTGAGAGCCATATTCGAGGCTGCGGACAGCGTTGCCTTCATCACCACGGACATGGACAGACAGGAGCCCAGGATCACCGGTTTCTCGCCGGGGGCATCCCGGCTTCTGGGCTATACGGCTGATGAGGTTATGGGCCGGCCGATTGCCATGCTTCATGTTTCCGATGACTGGGAGGCCGTTTTCGGGGTCTCAAACTATTTTGAGAAGGATGAGGCCATTTCAAGGGAGGCCGCTCTTCTGTCCAAATCCGGGGAGCAGATTCCGGCCCTGGTTACATTGAAAACCATGATTGATTCTGCGGGCCGCCGCACGGGCGCCTTGGAGGTGGCTGTTGATCTTGCCCAGCTCAAGGCCGCCCAGAGCGCGCTTCTGGCTTCCCAGGAAAAATACCGCCTCATACTGGAAGGCATTGACGAGGGCTATTACGAGACGGATCTTGCCGGGGACATCACCTTCTTCAATCCTGCCTTGAGCAAAATCATAGGCTACCCGCCTGAAGAGCTGATGGGCCTCAACAACAGGCTGTACACCACAAAAGAAACCGCCAGGCGGATGTACGATATTTTCAACCAGGTTTTTCGCACGGGCCGGGGGGCCACGGTTTCCGACTACGAAGTTTTCTGCAAGGACGGCTCAAAAAAGATACTTGAGCTTTCCACGGCCCTTATGAAGGACGGGCAGGGCAGGGCAGTGGGTTTTCGGGGAATCGTGAGGGATGCCACAGCCAGGCTGCTTGCCCAGCAGGAGCGCGAAAGGCTTGCCGCCCGCCACGAGCAGGCCCAGAAAATGGAGGCCCTGGGCACACTTGCAGGCGGCATTGCACACGATTTCAACAACCTTCTCATGGGGCTCCAGGGCAATGTCAGCCTCATGCTTCTGGGCACGGAAAAAGCCCATTCCCATTTCGAGCGGCTTCGCAACATGGAGGAGCACATACGGGCGGCGGAAAGGCTCACCCGCCAGCTTCTGGGCTTTGCCAGGGGAAGCAGCTTCGAGATAAAGCCGACCGACATCAACGCCCTTGTGGAGCGGGCTGTAAGGCTTTTCGGGCGCACAAAAAAGGAAATCCCCATTCATACCGACTTTGCGCCCGATGCCTGGACCGTTGAGGTGGACAGCGGCCAGATAGAGCAGGTTCTGCTGAACCTTTTTGTGAATGCCTGGCAGGCAATGCCCCTTGGCGGCGCCATCTTCATTTCAACCCGTAACAATGTTTTTGATGAGCAGACAGCCCGCAGCCTGGACCTTGCACCAGGGCCCTTTGTTCGCCTGCTGGTGCGGGACACGGGCGTTGGCATGGATGCAGAATCCGCCCGCAGGGTTTTCGACCCCTTTTTCACCACCAAGGACAGGGGCCGCGGCACGGGCCTGGGGCTTGCAACGGCCTATGGCATAATCCACTCCCACAGGGGCAGCATAAGCGTTGAAAGCAGCCCTGGGGAAGGAACCCTTTTTGTCATCCACCTGCCAGCCTCGCAGAAAGCCCCGTTTGTTGAGGAAAGACCCCATCGGGAGGCGATAAAGGGCTCTGAAACAATCCTTCTGGTGGATGACGAGGAAAGAATTCTGGCAATAAACAGCGAAATGCTTTCCGTTCTGGGTTACAAGGTTCTTGCAGCAGGCGGCGGGCATGAGGCCATAAAGGTTTACGAGGACCACAAGGATGAAATATCCCTTGTGCTTCTGGATATGATAATGCCCGACATGATGGGCGGCGAAACTTACAAGAGGTTGAAGCAGCGCCATCCGGGCGTTAGGGTTCTTCTGTGCAGCGGTTACACGGCGGATTATCAGGCCGCCGAAATTCTTCAGGACGGCTGCCACGGCTTTATCCAGAAACCCTTTGACATTGTGGAGCTGTCCCACAAGATAAGGGAGATTATTGACAAGGGCCATTCCTGCGGCCCTGATTTGCAATGAAAGGGAAATTCTCTTGAGACAGTGGGGACTTTTTGCTCCGGGGCCCGATCTTCTTGATAACGCGCCTTCTCTGGCAAAGCTCAAAACCGCCTTTCCCGGATATGTGGAAAGGGCGCAAAACGCCCAGGTTTACGCAAGGCAGATAGCTAAAGACATAATCCTGCCCAAAAGCCTGTTGCTTGATGAAATCTGCGCCGCAAACCCGGCCCATGTGGATTGGGAGCTGTGGAAGGAGCTCAACCGCAAAAAAACAAGCATCTGCATGATACCAGAGGCCCTTGGGGGCCTTGGCTGGGGTTTTCTGGACATGTTTGTGGCCATAGAGGAGTTTGTGGCCGCGGATGTCTCCACCACGGCCTTTTTCATGTTCAACCTTTTCGGGCCTGTCTGCGCCTTTGTGGAGTTTAAGCCCGACATCTGCCTTTCCATGATGCGCGACCTTGTGAGCGCACAGCGCCGGGACGAGCCGCTCTTTTTCTCCTGGGCGCTCACCGAGCCCGCCTGCGGCACGGACAATTTGAATGAGGATGCCTGCCGCACCCAGCGGCCCACCTTCCAGGCTACAAGGGTTGAAGGCGGCTACAGGCTCAATGGAATAAAGCATTTCATAAGCAACGGCAGCCTTGCCCACTCAATGCTTGTGATTGCTCCTGTTGATGCGGAAAACCCCCTTGAAAGCCTTGCCTGCTTTTTTGTGCCTGCAAATTCCGATGGCTTTTCCGTCGGCCGGGTGGAAAAAAAGATGGGCCACCGCGCCAAGCATACAGCAGAGCTTGTTTTTGCAAATGTTTTTGTGCCGGATGAAAATGTGTGGGAAAAGCCGGGCCGCGGCTGGCGCCACACAATGGAGGTGCTGGCTGTTTCCACCGGGGCGGTTGGAATGCTCGGCCTGGGCCTTGCCCGCGGTGCGCTGGAGCGCTGCATCCGCCATTGCCAGGCCACCATTGTCAACGGGCGGCCCCTTATTGATGAAAACTGGATTCAGATAGCCATTGCCGACATGCTTGCCAAAATAATGACAGTCCGCGCCAAGCTTTTTGACTTTGCCATAGGCGCAGACGCCCTGCTGGTTACACGCATTCTGGACAAGCCCCTGGTCAAGGCCGCCCTCAACCTTTTGCCGGAAAAGCTTCTGCTCGGCGAATCCTTGGAAGCCCTGGCCAAATCGCCGGGGGTTTCCGGGCTGGTGAGCAATTTCAAGCATGCCCAGGTGCCAGATGAGGTTGTGGCCTGGTTCAAGGCCCAGGGGGCCTGCGTGAAGGTGGCAGGCTCGGATCTGGCAATGGAGGTAAGCGGCCGTGTGCTGGACATTGTTGGCCTGGAAGGCGCGGGCCACGCAGCAGGCATGGAAAAAATCTTCCGGGACGCCAAGGCCACGCAGATTTACGAAGGGGCAAACCAGGTGAGCCGCCTCACCCTTTTTGCCCACGAGTTCGGGAAGGTGGCTCCATGAAATATTCAAAGGAGCATCAAACTTTTTTGAGGGAATGCGCCCGCTTTGCGGAAAAGAACGCTGCTCCAGGCTTGCTTGAGGCAGACAAGTTCAGGGACAGCAGGTGGCTTTGTGATATTTTCAAAAAAAGCGCGGCTCTGGACATTGCCGGGCTTGTTGCCCCGCAGGACTGCGGCGGCGCGGGTGAGAGCCTTCCCCTTGCGGGCCTTGTGACGGAAAGCTTTGCAGAGGTCTGCGCATCTGCCGGAACAATGCTGGCCTGCCATTATTCGGCCTGCCTTGCCCTTGCCGCAAGCCCCTCTCCGGGCATGAAGGAATACCTTGCAGACCTTGCTTCAGGCAGGCTGCCGGGCCCGGCGGTTTTTCTTTTTCCTGCCGGGTCGGCAAGCTCATGGCCCTGCCTGGAAAAAAACGGAGATGCGCAGCTTGTCTGCGGTTGTGCGCCTGTTGTGCCCGGGGCCTTGCAGGCAGGCCTTTTTGTTGTTGCCCTGCCTGGGGAAAACGGCCTTGCCCTTGCTGCTGTGCAACCGGATGAGGCTGGCATAACCCCTGGCAAAGACTGCAAGCTGCCGGGCCTTAACGCCTTGCCCCATGCATCAGTTGCTTTCAACGGGGTGCTTGTGCCGGAAAAAAATCTGCTGACAGACCCCAAAAAAGCCGCAAAGGCCATTGTTGATGGCAAGCGGGCCTTTTATTGCCTTGCTGCGGCAACAGCCTGCGGCATTGCGTCAAGCGCCGCTGCCCAGGCCATTGAACATGCAAGGGGCCGCTACCAGTTCGGCAAATTGTTGATTGAGCACTCGGAAATTGCCCGCATGGCAGGCATGATGCGCCTGCGCCTGTCCGTGGGCCGGGCCGCATGGATTGCCGCTGCACAAAATGAGGCAGCGGATGTTGCAGATGCCCTTTATGCAAAGGCCTTCTGCGCGGACAGCGCCTTGGAAACCGCAAGTGATGCCTTGCAGATAATGGGCGGCTACGGCTACATGCACGAATACGGCATGGAAAAGCGGATGCGCGATGCCAAGACTCTGCAACTGGAAGGCGGCTCCACCCCGCATCTTGTAAAGGAAATGGCTTCTCCGTGAGAATGGAAACAAGGTTTTAATCTGCCCCGCTGTTTAGGGGCCGGGCACTATTTTGGGGTCAATATGTTCAATTCATTGGAAAAACGCATAACCATGCTTGAGGATATTGAGGCCATAAAAAGGCTGAAAGCCCTTTACTGCCATCTGGTGGATGACGCTGTTGCGGGCGATGCCTCAAAAGCCCTTGAACTTGTAAGTCTGTTTACAGATGAGGGATGGGCGGATTTCGGCGATTTCGGTCGCTTTGAAAAAAAGGATGGGCTCACACTCTTTTTCAGGGATGTTGTTCCTGGGCTGCTTTCCTACACTGCCCACATGGTTCACAACCCGGTGATAGACATTGACGGAGACAGGGCAAGGGGCCGCTGGTATTTTGAGGTGCCTTCAACCTTGAAGGCCGCCGGCATGGCAGGCTGGCTCCAGGGCCGCTACGATGAGCAGTTCGTGAAGGTGGATGGCCGTTGGCTCTGGCTCTCCATAACAGCCCGCTTTGAATACGCCACACCCTTTGACCAGGGCTGGGCAAAGGTAAAGATGTTCTCCCTGTGAACCTGCCGCCTATTTAACCAGCAGCACGGGGCACTGGCTTAAAATGCCCACCTTGTGGCTTATGGTTCCCCAGCCTTCCACGGGCGAGTCAAGGCTTATTCTGCGCGAACTCAACACGATGAGATCAACCTTGCGCTCCAGGGCGAACCCAAGTATCTGGCCGGCCCGGTTTCCGTAAACAATCTTCTGGCGGATTGTTATGCCGCTGGCAGCAAAAGGCCCGGCAAGGGCATCCATCTCTTGAGAGGCCCTCTTTTCCAGCTTCATGTAGAAGTCTTTTATCTCAACAAAGTCCGCGTCAGAGATTGCTTCAATGACATGAAGAAGTGTGATTGCGGCATTGCTTTCCCTTGCCAGGGAAACCGCAATGTCCAGGGCCTTTTTGTTGGCATCGGAAAAATCCACAGGAATAAGGATGTTTTTGAACATGGCGCAAAATCCCTTTTTCACAGGGTTAAAACGCTTTGACCAGCTTTGCCTTATGCCAGTATAAGCATTTTACGGCATTGGGCAATGCCCCGCAAAGGGCCGGTTCCAGAGCCGGGCGGCAAGAGATGGCTTTTTCTGCCCTGGCATGGGCCTTACGCATTTATGCCGGTTGCCTGACCTGCAAGTTCTTTCACAAGGGCTCCTATGACCTGCGGCTTTTCCATGGGTATGAGGTGTCCTGCCCCTTCAATGAGCTGATAACGGCCCCTGGGCAGCGTGTTTGCTGCCTTTTTGAGATCAATGTAGGCGCGGTTTTCGCTTTTTTCGCCCTCTGCCACAAGGGTGGGGCAGCTTATTTTTTTCAGCAGGGGCCAGGGGTCTGTGGCCGTGCTGCCCATGAAAAGCGAGGCTTCCCTGCGGGGGGTGCAGGCAAGGGTGAGGCCTTTGCCCTCCGAGCCCTTCATGCCGTAGGAGATATACAGGTCAAGCATTTCCTCATCCCAGTCTGCAAACAGGGCCTTTTTCCGCAGATAGTCCTTTGCCTGCTCAACGGAATCCCAGTGGTTGCGGCGGCGGATGGATTTGCTTGCAAGGGGATGATCGTCAACGCCTATTTTGACCCTGTACAAATCTTCGGGCAGAAAAATCGGCTCGATGAGAAGCATTCCGCTTGCCCGCGGGCCGTGATTTGCCTCTGCCAGGGCCGCGATGACAGCGCCCATGGAATGGCCCACCACAAAGGGATTTTTAAGCGAAAGCGCATCAAAAAGCCCGGCAACATCCCTGGCCAGAATATGCCAGGCAAGTCCCCCGTTATCCGGTTCTGCGGAGCGGTGATCGCAGAAATAGGGCGCAACCACGGTGTATTCTCCGGCAAGCTCCCTTGCAATGGGATCCCATATCCAGGGCATGAAGCCTGTTGCGTGCAGAAACACAATGGCAGGCCCCTTGCCCGGGTAGAAAAGATATTCAAGCTCCACATCGCCGACAGAGGCCCGAAGGGCTTTGGGTGCTATCCTGGTCATGGTTTTCTCCATAGAGGTTATTTCACGGATTTTCTTTAACCCATGTGCCGATTCTTATCAACAAGGCAGCCGGATATCAGCAGCACAAACCGGATTGGAAATCCTCATTTTTGGCAATTGCAAGGGCTGTCCTTTTGCCCTGCTCTTCTGATATGATGAAACAAATTCGGATTTTCCTTTGCAATCCGTACCTGCAATGCTTTGCCTTTAAAAACGGGGTCAAAAAATGAGCAAATTCGGTCTTTCCAAAAAGTCTGTAATCATAATGCTTGGGGCAGCAGTGCTTGCAGGGGTCATCGCCTTTCTTTTGCTTGGCGGGGCCCAGGATGAAAAGCAGCAGGCTGCCTACATCTTTGACAGCACGCACGCTGTTTCCTTTCAGGATATTGCAGATGCAAGAGGGGCAATTGAAAAGGATCTGGAAAAAACCGCCTCCAGCCAGGCCCGGCCCGGAGTGCTTGAGAAAAGCGACCTGGAAAAGTATTTTGCCGGGGAGTTTGTGGTGACCCCTTACACGCTCCAGTATTTCATTCACCTCACAAGCCTTTTTGGAGATGCAAAAAGCCTTGAGGAAGCCCTTGAGCTTGCAAGGGAGTTCATTTTCAGCCAGATGCCGCCGGAGCAGGCCCAGAAGGTTTTTGAGCTTTACAAAAATTACCTGGAAACCGAGCTGGCTCTTGCAGAAATCCAGCGGGACTGGGGAGTGCCCCAAACGGTTGAGGATGTCATTGACCTGCTGCGCCAGATTCAGGAATTCCGAAGGGAGCGTTTGGGCAGGGCTGTTGCAGACGCCCTTTTCGGTCCGGACATAAAGGTGCGCGAATACGCCCTGCGGCGGGGGGCCATTGTGCGGGATGAAGGGCTTTACGGAGCCCAGAAACAGGCGCTTATAGCCGGGCTGTCCAGGGACATGTGGGGGCAGGAGGCAGGCCTTGTGGAGTCCTACCACACTCCCTACAACCGCTACAGGGAAAGGCTTGAAATGTACAAGCGCGATCTGGATGAAATGACATCCCCGGAAGAAAGGCAGTCCCTTGTCCTGGAATTCCGGGAGGAGTTTTTCACTCCGGAGCAGGTGCTTGCCCTGGAGGAGGTTGACCGCCAGATGGCCCAGGAGGAACAGGTTCTGGCAGACTTTGAAAAGAGCCGCCAGCAGATACTGGAAGACAAGGGCTTGAGCGAGGAGGAGAAGCAGGGCAAGGTTTCCGAGCTTGTTGACAAGACATTTGGCGAGGAGGCCCAAGCCTTTTTGCGGCGCGAGGCAATGGAGGAGGGCAGACGCCAGATGATCGAGCAGCACGGCAGACAGACTCAAGCCCAATGAGGCTGTTGCAAAATTTTAAAAAATTTGCGGGGGAAGGGTCTTTTTGAAATGAGCCTTCCCCCGCTGGCTTTGTGTGGCATTGCAGAGTTCTTACGCGTCATTGTGCAAAGGGCTTTTATCCCCGTGCACCCGCATCCACAGGGCAACAAGCAGCACAAGCAGGGCAAAGAGGCATATCCAGTCACCCAAACGCTGATACACCGTTTTGTTGTGCAGCATCACAACTTCCTGTTTCAGGCTTGTCTTTTCAAAAAGCGAGGTCTTTGCCGCAATTTCCCCCAAAGGTGTTATTACGGCGGATATGCCGCTGTTGGATGCCCTCAACACCATGCGCCTGTTTTCAACGGCCCGCAGTTGCGAGGCCAGCAGGTGAACAAAAGGCATGGCCGAATCGCCGAACCATGTGTCGTTGCTGATGTTGACAAGCAGCCCGGCCCCGCAGTCAAGGGATTTTGCCACAAAGCGCGGATAGATTGACTCAAAGCAGATGGAAACCCCTATGGCCCCGAAGGGGGTTTCAACGCAGGCGCTTGTTTTGCCCGGCAGAAAGCTTGCAGGCGCATTGTAGTAAGTGCCCAGCACATCAAAGGGCGCGTTTTCAGCCCAGGGCAGCAGGATGTTCTTGTCATAGGCCCTGGCCTGGCCAATGCCGGGCAGAAAATAGGCGCTGTTGAAAACCTGCCCGCCTTGCGGGTCCAGGCGAAGCCCGCCGGTGATGAGCAGCCTGTCGGGCCCTATCAGCCTTATTATTTCACGGAAAAAATCACCGGTGAGTTCAGGGGTGGAGTTGAGCACCGTTTCTGGCCACACAACAATGCATTGCCTGCATCCATCATCGCATTGGCTCATGTCCAGGTGGGTCTTCACGCGGGAGTAAAAGCCCATGCCGCTCCAGCGCTCTTTCTGGCTGAAGCTTGCCTGCACAATCACGGCGCAGAAAGACCGGCCGGCATCCTGCGCATCCTGCACCTGCCGGTTTATCTGGAATGGCCGGTAAATGCCGTAAAGGCCCGGCAGAAGCAGGGCTGCTGCAAGGGCGGCAATCACGGCCCTGTTCTCCTTGATAAAACCCCTTGGCCATGCTGCCCGCTTTTCGCCCCGGCTTTTTTGGGCGGCCTTTGCTTCAAAAAAACGCACGGCAAGAAGCGTTGCGGCCCCGTTCACGGCCGCCGCGAGAAAGCTCAATCCGTAAAGCCCCCATATGTCCGCGCTCTGGGAGAAAATTTTTGACTGGGCCAGGGCATAGCCCATGCTGCCCCAGGGAAGAAAGAAGGGCAGCACCTCCCTGGAATACTCAAAAACAACCCACAGGCAGGGCGCAGCAAGAAGGTAAAAGAATATCCCGGCCCTTTTCGGGGCAAGCAGGTAAAGGCAGAGGGCAAAAGCGCCGAAAAGCAGCGCATGGGGAAGAATGCCGCACCCAAGCAGAAAGGCCGCGGCAACAGCCGCGGGCTTTTCGTACTCGTTTACAAGGGTGGTATAAAGCCAGTGCCCCAGACCCGCAAAAAAAAGCCCGCCGAACAAAAACCCGCGCAGAAATGCCTGCAAAGGGGTTTTGCAGCGGGTCAGACAGAGAAAGAAAGGAACAAGGGCCAGGAAAGCAAGCCACCACAACCCGGCCAGGGGCAGGGAAAGGCAGTAGGCTATTGCTGAAATCACCGGGCCGGTCACTTTGCCCTCACGGTTGTTTATTTGGCCGCAAATATCACAAGCGCATTTTCGTTAAAGGGGAAAGTCCGGCTTGTTTCCCTTTGCATGATGAACTATACTTTTTTTCATTATGATTGTTTGCGCCGGGCAATGCAACAAGGCTGCGGCCCGAACAGCAAAAAGCTACCATTTGTTAAGGAGGAACAGGGATGGGTTTTTCAAGAAAGAGCGCCCAGCCCGGCCCCAGGGCGGACAAGGTTGCTGTTGAGGCGGTCAAAAGGGTGGCGAAAAAGGAAATAGGCTGCGCCAGGGCCTTTGCGCTGGCCGATGAGCTTGGCATGGAGCCTATTGAAATAGGCCGGGCTGCCGATGAAGCGGGAATCCGCCTTGTTCGCTGCCAGTTGGGGATTTTCGGCTACAGGCCCCAAAAAAAAATTGTCGAGCCTGCCGACCCGCCGCCGCCGGCCATTGCCAAGGCTCTTGCCAAACAGGCCAAGGACGGGCGAATATCATGCAGCGAGATATGGGCCCTTGCAAAGCAGCTTGGCGTCATCCGCATGGATGTAGCAGCCTCCTGCGAGGCCTTGAACATCCGCATAAAGCCCTGCCAGTTGGGGGCCTTTTAAAAGGCAAAACCCGCCCTCTTATACGGTTTTCCTGCGGCTGCCCCTTTAACCTGGCCCCCGGCCTGCTTTGGCCCGGCCCGTTAAAGGGGCGTTTCCGCCGCTAAACTCTTCAGTAGTTTTCCTTGTCGTCATCCTTTACATAATCAATTCCGTCCAGAAGGTCCTCGGCAATGCGGCCCACCTCGGAATTGACCTTGCGGATAAGGTCATAGACGCTGCCGACCGTGCGGTCGTGCAGCTTCCGGACGGATTTTGCCGTGGGTGCAGCCACATCTATGCGCTCTATGGCATCAAAGGGCATGTCTGCAATCTGGCGGTGAACCTCCTCCACCGAAGTGGCTCCCCGGTCAATCAGGTCCTGGACAAGGTCTTTAATTCTCAACAGGCGGCTCATGTCGTTCTCCTTTTTTCATGAAGGGTTTGCAGCAGGCTCAACAAAAGGTGAAGCCGGGTTATTGCAAGTATATGCCTCAAGGGGGGTTTCCACGGAGACTTCCCTGGGCACAAGGCTCTTGAAAATGATCTGGTAAACAACCGGACTGCGGGCAAGGGCCATGTGGCCCGTACCTGCAACAAGGTGCCAGCGCACAGGGTCGGCCGGAAGATTTTCGGGCGATTTTTTGCCCCTTGCGCTTGGCACACGGACAAGGCTGTCTCCCAAAAGCAAGCTTATCACATGGCCGGGGTCTTTGGTAAGGGTTCCGGCTATAACATGGTGGGCCGCCCCGGCAAGCCAGGGGACCTGCCTTTGGGCCTTGGCGAAAACCGCGCCCGGATGATGGCTCTGCCATTGCTCGTCCAGCAGGTAGCCGTGCCGCAGATCCTTTATGGCAGCGCTGCGGTGATCCAAAAATCCGGCGATGAAGTTCAGCGGCGCCAGCTTTGAGGCCTTTAGAAGGGCGGAAAGGGCATTGACATTTTTTTCCAGCCACGAGCCCTCCTGGGGCGGGCCTAAAAGAAAGGTGCTGGAAACCTTTTTCACCCAGGCTGCCTTTTCCTCAAGGCCCTGGTGACAGGCGCTGCGGATGATGAGCCCTCCCTGGCTGTGGCCCACAAGAACAAACTCCTTGATGGGAATTGGATAGGCTTCCATGAGCTCTTCCAAAAGGGCGGAGAGCTTTTTCCCGTTTTGGGAGATATGCAGCCCGGAATTGTAGCGCACAAAAAGCGGCGTGATGCCAAGGTCCCTGTGGAGCATGGCCCCGTAGTGGGTTTCGGGGTCGTCCTGGAAAGAAAAAACCTTTTCCGTGCAGCAAAGGCCGTGCAGAAAAACACAGACAACCGGAGTGATTTTCTCCAGGCGGCTTTTCAGCTCATCGGGTTTCAGGGCAAGGGTTTCGCCGTCCCTGTAAAAGGTCATGGGCGTTGCAAGATGGCTTTTCCGGTCTGCGATGTAGTCCCCTGCAATGCCGTTCAAAAAAGCTGTTAACCCTTCCGCAATATCGCTTATGCAGCGCACGGCCTTGGCTGCTGCGCTTAAGGATGGCTCCTGTTCTTCAGAACCTTCTCCAGAACCGGGAAATGACGCTTCGGGGTTTTTCATAACCGCTCCTGACCATTTTTGTTTTGAAAGCGATGCGCTGTCTTTTACTTGAATATTATTTCCGGCAAAAAACTTTGTCAACAAAAATATACAAAAAAAAGTGACAAAAAATTTTGTCTAAAATAAAGCAAAATAAAATGCTTTCAAGTTGACAAATAAACTCCGCAGGGTTATAAAACCTGTCAGGAGGACAATTTATGGCCATAAAAAGAATGGATGACAGGGCTGATGACGACACCGCCCTCTTGAGGGTGACAATTCCCAAATGGCTTCTGGACGAGGTTCGGGAGGTCAAGAGGCTGTGCAGGAGGCAGGGCTATGCCTTTGACATAAAGCCCGATGTTTGCCGGGCCCTGGAAGATGCTGTGGCTGAAGCCAGGAAGGTTATCGGCGGCTCCCGAAAGTGAGCAGTTTTTTGGTTCGGCCCCCAGGCGGCTTGAGGTATGGGATGATTGCCTTAAAAACGATTATCGGGCATTACCGCCTGGGGGCCGGGCTGTTTGAAAAAGGCCGTAAATCCATTCTTCCGGCGCTTTTCCCTTAAAGTCCCCAAATTATTGTCCGGTTTTTTCCGCTGCTTTTCCGCTTTTCGGCGCACCTGCAATTTTGCGGCGCTGTCCCAGGTTCCGGGCCTGCCAGGACCTGCAATGGATCCGAAGCCGTCGCCATGCAAGCCCCTGGCAGGCCGGGCACACGCCGCTGGTGGATGCTCCGGGCGGGTCCATGCGCACAAACACGCCCCTGCATTGCGTGCATTTGAATTCGTCAATGGGCATGAAAGCCTCCCTCAAGAAAAAAGGTTTCGGCGCGGTCCTGTCTAATGTGAATCCCAGGCGGTGCTGTTAATAAGCTCACGGGTTTCTTTTGCAGCGCGGAAATTTTCCAGGTGGAGCACAATTTCATCAAGAAGCTCCCTGGGGTAGAGTCTGCCCGCCCCGCGCTCCCAGACCTCCATTGCGCTTTCCCTAAGCCTCTCCTCCTGCCCGCTTGTCATGTCCACCTTTTTCAGGCCGTACTTTATCATGGCCTCCAGGCAGCGGCGGTTTTCATCCCGCGTGCCCATAACAAAGCGCCGCTCCGATTCAATGCGGGCGTTCCATATATTGTCCCTGTACTGCCGGGCCTTTGCAGGGCCAAGCATCTGGTCAAGACCTTCCCAGACATGCTTTGTGAAGAATATGGTTGCAGGCGAGTAGCGGATTTTGACCGGGTTGACGAATTTGACCGTGTTGTAAAGCTGGCTGCCCACAGCCCAGATGGCCGGGCTGATAAAGGAGTCAACCACTCCGGCCCGCACGGATGAGGGGATTTCAGGAACATTTATGGGCACAGGGCGGCTTCCCAGGGCGGTGAGCATCATCCTTTCCACCTCGCCGTACCAGGTGACAAAGCGTGCCCTGCGGAAATGCTCCGGCTCGGACATGGGCCAGGTCGTGGAGTAGATCTGGTCAAAGTCCTGGTCTATCCAGAAAACCAGGATAAATCCGTTTCTCTCCATGTAGGCTTCAAAATTATCCCTGGTGTTGGCCCTTATGTGGTCAACCTCATCCCAGTCGTTGAAAAGGAATGGAAGGACGACCGCGTTGAACTCCGGGCAGGCCATGAGGGTTCCCTGGGCGGACATCCCCGCTCCCTGAAGCTGGCCGATGAGCATTTTGCGGAGCACATCATCGTCATCACCCATAACGCCGCCCCAGTAAACCTTTAGGGCTATCTGCCCGTCCGTGGACTGCTCCACCAGGGGAAAAAGTATCTGGCGCACCAGGGTTGCCCAGCCGATTCCGCTTGGGGCAAGGGTGCCCACCTTGAGCTCCACTTTGGGCTTTACCGCAAAGGCCGGAGCGGCGCAGAAAAGCACGCCTGCAAAAACAATTGCCAGGATGATTGGTGCTGTGCGCGACAAAAAAGCTCTCATTTTTCCCCCTTTGAAAAAAATCGCCGCTGTTTTCCCTCCCTGCCAAGAGGTCGTTTATCCGCAAAGGCCGGGCTGCCAGTCCCTGCCCCTTGTGGTTTGCCGCTGTTTAAAAAAAACTCTTGGGCAATTTGCCTGACCATGCTCCATAAAAATTGAGCGCAGCCCCTGGAAGCAAAAACAGCCCTGTTCCGGGCCTGCGCCAAAAATTTTACGGCAAGAAAGGCTCTTGCAAGCCTCAAGATTGTTTAAAAATGTGTTGTCCAAAGCCGGAATCCTTACACCTCTGCGCGGATTGGGAGATTGAAGGGATGCTTTTTCCCCTGTTTTTTTACAGCCGTAACATATTTAGGGATGCATTGCGTCAATAAGCAATAAGGCAATGGTTTGATTCAGGAGGGCACTTTCAGGGCTTTTAAGGCTGCCGGAAAGGCAGCTTTCAACAAAAAGTATTAACAGCCAGCAAAATGAGCAATTGCCGCCCTTGAACTTAAAGGGATGCTGCCGCCTTTTGACTAGAGAGTAAAAGCTGCCGGTATGATGAAAAAAATTAAGTAGATATGCAAAAAAAAGCGACAGATGGTATTACAGGGAGCAAGATTCTTTTCCATTTATTACGGTTAAAACTTTCCGAATGTTGGTGTTCGCGCCATTCCT
>Ga0351938_1113_pt1 | contig 24186 bp, 17 predicted proteins | sample TotcelT113001M10_FD_206850 | JGI IMG/M metagenome (GOLD analysis project Ga0351938, IMG submission 206850) | Enriched cells from coal bed in the Powder River Basin, Montana, United States - Total cells T11 rep2 HSBNCT.T11.300.1.M10 ... | reverse complement strand
ACCAAAGATGAGATTGACCAGATGGTCAAGGATGCGGAGGCCCATGCAGACGAGGACAAGAAAAAGCGCGCCCTGGTGGAGGCCAGAAACCATGCGGACGCCCTTATCTATCAGACGGAAAAGTCCATGACCGAGCTTGGCGACAAGGTGGATGCGGCCACAAAGTCCAGCGTCACCGCGGCAGTCGAGGATTTGAAAAAGGCCCTGGAGGGCGAGGACGCAGACGACATAAAGAAAAAGACCGATGCCCTTATCCAGGCCTCCCACAAGCTGGCTGAAGCCATGTATCAGAAGGCCAGCGCAGGCCAGGGGGGCTCCGGCGCAGGTGATGATGCCGGGCAGGACGCAGCTCCTGGAGGCCAGGCTGATGATGATGTTGTGGATGCTGACTTTGAGGAAGTGAAGGACTGATAACGGCAGCCTGACGCAAGACGGTTGCCTGGGTTAACCATGCACGAAAGCCGGGCGGTCTGCATTTTGGCAGGCTGCCCGGCTTTTTTGCTCTGCAAGACCAGTTTTTCGTATAATCGCCTGAAAAAACTCGCCATACGGGAACCTGGCTTTCAGGGCGCATCCCGGCTAAAGGGGATTCACCATAAGCTTATAGTTGTCCGGGGCATCCGGGGTGCGGGAAACAGCCAGGTAGTATGTCCCCGGCGCAGCGTCAAAGGTTATGCGGTCCACGCCTTTTGCAACCGGAGAGTCCAGATCCTGGTCAAAGAGCCTCAAAATGTATTCGCCCTGACCTTCCGGCACATCAAAAACAACCTGGGCCCCCGGTGCAAGGCAATTGTAGCCAAACCAATGCACCTGATGAAAATCCAGGTCACGGGTTATCATGTCCCCGTCTGTTACAATGGGAACCTGATCTATGGAACGGGCCTCGTAGCCCACAAAAACCATTTTCTCGCCTCTTGCATCATTTTCCATCCGGACCGCGCTTCCATTGCGGTTGGCAAGCCCCGCCACAAATGCCAGTTGTTCATTCTGGGGAAAAATCACCTGTAAGTTTTCGCTCTGGGCCACCATAAGCATTCCGCCATTGTCCACAAGCTCAAGGAAGGGTCTGTCCCAGCCCAGATCGTTGAAGGAATAGTTTTCGATGAGCCAGGGCCTGCCTGCACGGGCAAGCCAGGCTGCGTCAATCGGAGGCATGGCCAGCTTTTCCGCCAGCAGCAGCACCACATAACCCCCGAAAATGCTCTCAAACACTTCCGAACCGTCACTTCCCACCTGAATCATTACAAAATGGCCTTCGCCCATATAAGAAAGGAGCTTGAACACAATGCGATGGTCAGCGTCTTCCACGCTCCAGAAATCCTGGCCGTATTCCAGCTTTTTTGCCACGGGGTTTTGTGTATGTGCGTTCTGTATCCACAAAAGGGTTCCGTCCGGGTTTTCCTGCACAATATCAAATCCATTTTTCTTCACATAGGTTCCGGCAATAAGAGCAGGATTTGACACGGAAAAAATGTCTGGATAGTCAGGAAGCGATGGGGTGAGGCCCGTTTTTTCCTCAACTGCATTCTTGAGGCATTCACGGGCTATGGAATATACGGCAAACTGGGCTGTGTCGGAATTGGCCAGAACGATTACGGCAAGTCCCTTGTCCGGAAGAATCTCCATAAAGGAATTGAAATGCCCTGTGCTGCCGTTCTTGGCCCAGGCCCGGCCAGCGTAGCTCATAACCGGGTCATCAATGGTGTCAAGGCCAAGCCCTGGTGTGGAATAGCTGCTCAAGTCCAGGGGTGTCCTCTCTCCCCGGCCCATGAGGGCCACGGTTTGGGGGGCGAGGATTCTGTTGCCGAAGGCCGTCTTCCCCTGGGTCAGAAGCATGGCCAGAAATCTCCCCATATCCAGAACATTGGTGACAGCCCCGCCTGTTGCGCCAAAAACGCAGTTGGTTTCCATGGCAGCAGGAAGCGGCTCTCCCCCGATGTAGCCCACAGCCATGCCCGGCACGGCCCTGAAGGATGTGCTTTCCATGCCCAGGGGCAAAAAAAGCTGCCGGGTCATGAACTCGTTGAAGCTCTCGTTACCCTGCCCGCCCAGGCGGAGGGCTATTTCACCGGCCAGAACAAAACCCGTGTTGGAATAAACAGATATCTTACCTGGGGGATAGCTTGGATACTCGTCTGCAAGATAGCCCAAAAGCCAGTCAATATAAAGGTTGCAGCCCCAATAGTTCCACGCCTCCTCCACAAATCCGCTGTTGTAAATGTCTCCGGGAATTCCGGAATGGTGGTTCAAAAGCCTTTCTACGGTAATGCCCTGCATCTGGTTCGGGAAGCGGGCTGCAAGCCGGAATTCCGGCAGATAGTCCGAAGCCGGGTTTTCAAGTCTCACAAGGCCCTGGTCGAGAAGTTGAAGCAGGGCAACGGTGGAAAGGGTTTTGGACCCGGAGCCCAGCATATAGGCAGTATCCGCCTCTGCGGGTATTGAGTTTTCCTTGTCCGCCCACCCAAAACCCTGGGCCCAGACAATGTTTTCACCGTCAACAAGGGCTATGCTCAAGCCTACCATGTTTTTCTCTGCCATTGTTTTGTTGATGAAGCTGGAGGTTTTTCGGATGGTTTCGGGGAAAGTTCTTGCTTCAAGGAAAATTCTGCTTTCACAGGCTGCCGGCAGCACAAGCAGCAGGGTCAGAACAAAGGCTTTCAGGATTGTCAGCCTTGGCCCGGACACGCATGACAAGGTATTAAAAAAATGAGTTCTCAAACCAATTCCCCTCGTATTGGCTGTTTTTTTTGCCTGGTGCAGAAGATTCCAGCCTGGATCTTTGTAAAACCATCCGGCCCGGCCAAGAACCTGTATGCACTTTTTTTATTTGTTTTTCAGTTTAGCCGCCCGGCCCTGACCATGCAAACCATTTCTGCAATCCCTTTTGTCTTTGCTGTTTTCCAATCTATGTCAGAAAGCACGGAGCCGGTTGCGCAACAAGGGCGATGGCCTATTGGCAGCAAGGTCTTGACGCCTTGTCTCTGACCGGCATAAACCATTTAAGGAAGGCCCAAGAGTATTGACCGGGCCGTTTAGTTCTGCTATCAAGACAACTCCTTGACTTTTAATGAAGTTGTATTCTATCGTTATTTAATTCGTGCCGGTATTCAAGCTTTGGTGCCTGTTGAACAAATTTATTGACCACTCTGGTTTGCGCCGGGTGGGGAGGCTTTTATGAACAAACTGGAATTGGTTTCCGCCCTGAAGAACGCAACGGGCATTTCCAAAAATGATGCCGCCAAGGTGGTGCAGATTTTCTTTGACTCCATGACCGATGCCCTGGCCCAGGAAGAGCGTGTGGAGATTCGCGGGCTTTGCAGCTTCTATGTGAAGGAATACAAGAGCTACACGGGCCGCAATCCCAAGACCGGCGACCCGGTCCTCATCAAGCCCAAAAAACTGCCATTCTTCAAGTGCGGCAAGGAATTGAAGGAGCGCGTTGACACAAAATAACGCCAATTTGCAAAATTTGGGGGCCTGGCGCCTTCCTGTGCAAATTTTCCCTTGTTCTGCGGGGGCCGCGAAAAGTGCTTCCTTTATGGCCCCCGCAGGCTCTGGAAGGCCTTTATGCTTGGGCGCCCGGCCTGCATGCAAAACCGGTCCCTTGAAAAGACCTTGTCACCTTGTGTTGCGCCCTTGACGATCCAACCAGGCCCATGCACCATTTAGCCTTGCAAAAACGGGCGCTTGCCATCCTTGCCGGCATCCTGAATACGGGCAACATCCCCAACGCGCTTTTGTTTTCCGGCCCTGCAGGGCTTGGCCGGGCGGATGCAGCCCTTTTTTTTGCAATGGCCTTGAACTGCTCCGGCAGCCGGGAGCCGGATTCCGATTATCAGCAGATGCTCGGCCCCAAAGGGCCCTGTGGAGAATGCAACAGTTGCAGGAAAATCCTTTCGGGCAATCACCCGGCAATATTGCACATCCGCAAGGAAGGGGTTTACATAAGAGTTGATCAGGTTCGCGACCTTATTGACTCGCTTGCCTTCAAGCCCTTTGAGGGAAAAAACCGGGTGGTTATTTTTCATGAAGCACAAAGCATGAAAATAGAGGCTGCCAACGCCCTGCTCAAAAGCCTGGAAGAGCCGCCTGACGGAACAAGCTTTGTGCTGATTGCACCTGACCGGGTCATGCTGCTGCCCACAATTGTTTCAAGGTGTCAGGAAATACGGTTTACGCCTGTTGATGAACAGGCCATAGCCTCCTTTCTTGAGGCGGATATGGGCGTGGCGCCCAAAAAAGCCCGCCTGTACGCAAGGCTGTCCCAGGGCGGGCTCTTGCAGGCCCGGCAATTGGCAATGAAGAATGCTGCGGCCCGCTGGCAATGGCTTTTGGAGACTCTGGCCAAAATTTCCGGCCAAAACCCGGCACAAGCCCTTTTGCTGGCCCAGGTCCTTTCTGCAAGCAAAAAAAGGCTGCTGACGGATATCTCCTGGATTCGCATCTGGCTTGCAGATTTGCTCAAACACCGGCTTGCGGGCAGGCCCCTGCCGGAAAACAGCCCGGACCCGGGCTGGAGCGAGGAAGAGCTTCTTGAGTTACTGGAAGTGACAGATCGCATGGAGCAGCAGATTTCCGGCAACGCAAATGCGCGGCTGGCCCTTGAGGTCATGCTGCTTTCATTACAGAGGAAACATGGGAAAAGTGGTGGGCGTCCGTTTCAAGCCCTCGGGTAAATCATACGATTTTGATGCAGGGGCCTTTGTCCTCAACACCGGGGACAAGGTCATCGTGGAAACCGAGCAGGGGCTGGGCTTTGCCGCTGTCAGCATCCCCCCGCGTGAACTCACCGATGAATCCCCCCAAAAGCCGCTGAAAAGGGTCTTTCGCGTTGCAACCCAAGAGGATTTTGCCCAGGTGGAAAAAATCCGGGAGCAGGAAAAGGAGGCCCAGGCCTTTTGCGAGGCACAGATAGCGGAGCTGAAGCTGCCCATGAGCCTTTTTTCCGTGGAGTCCACCTTTGATTCCAACAAGCTGACCTTTTTCTTCACAGCAGAAGGCAGGGTTGACTTTCGGGAGCTTGTAAAGGTTCTGGTGCGCCATTACCGGGTGCGCATTGAATTGAGGCAGATAGGCGTCCGTCATCAGGCCAGGATGTGTGGTGGGCTTGGCCGCTGCGGCAGGGAAACCTGCTGCTCAACCTTTTTGTCCAATTTTGTGCCTGTTTCCGTGAAAATGGCCAAGGTGCAGAACCTCTCGCTGAACCCCACAAAAATCTCCGGCCAGTGCGGGCGGCTCATGTGCTGCCTCACCTTTGAAAACGAAACCTACGAGAAGCTGCGGGCAAACTTTCCCAAGCAGGGCAAGACGGTTCTCACGCCATCGGGCAAGGGCAAGGTGGTGCGTCACAATGTATTGAGGGGCAGGGTCTTTGTGCGCCTTATCTCCGGCGGCGAAGCGGAGTTTTCCGTTGACGAGGTGAAACTCGCCCCGCCGGGTTCCGACCAGGCCCCGGACGAATCCGCCCAGGAGCATGCCCCTCTGGATGCCCAGGCTGAACACCCTGATCCTGCAATTGATTTTGATGATGCAGAACTATCTGGCTTTGAAGAGCTGGCTGCCCTTGAAAATGGGGATTCGGAAAGTGTCGCCATCCTGTCCGGCAATGGCGAAAACGGCCGCGAGCAGCCCCAGGCAGCCAAAAGGCAGGGCAGGCCCAACCGCAGGCCCCAGCAACGGCGGGCCGGGCAGGCAGGCCCCGGCGGTCCCAATTCAAACAATAACAACAGACCCAAAAAGCCCCAGGCAGCTTCCCAGGACAGCAACAGCAAGGGCAACAACAGGCATGGGGGCTCCAATAACCGGGCCGGCAAAAAGCCCAACGCTTAAAATGCCCCTGGGCCCCGGACTCCGGCGCAGGGAAGCGTTCTTTGGCGCTGCCTCTTTTTTCCGGCTTGCATTGTAAGCGGCCCTGTTTTAACAAGGGCCTCAAGGCGCCATGATGCGCATATTGTGTTGTTGTTGAATATTTTCTGTTTCATACAGGCAGGAGCATTTTGCCATGTCCCAAGCCTTTTATTGCACAACCCCCATTTACTATGTGAATGCAAAGCCCCACCTTGGCCATGCCTACACCACAATCCTTGTGGATGTGGCGGCCAGGGCCGCAAAGGCCGACGGCAGGGAAACCTTCTTTTTGACCGGCACCGATGAACACGGCGACAAGGTGGTTGAGGCAGCCCGCAAAAACAACGAGGAGCCAAAGGCCTATGTGGACACCATATCAGGCCTTTTCCGGAACCTGTGGCCAAAGCTTTCCATTGAGCCGGACCGCTTCATCCGCACCACGGAAGATGGCCACATCCGGGTGGTGAAGCAGATTCTTGCCAGGATATACGAGGCCGGAGACATTTACTTTGCCCAGTACACGGGCCATTACTGCCTTGGCTGTGAGCGCTTTGTCCTTGAAAGGGAGCTTGTTGACGGCCTGTGCCCGGATCACGGCACAAAGCCGGAGGTGATTGCCGAGTCCAATTACTTTTTCCGCATGAGCAAGTATCAGGGCTGGCTCATTGACCACATAAAGGCCAACCCGGACTTCATACGCCCCAAACGCTACGCCAACGAGGTTCTTTCCTTTCTGCGCGAGCCTCTGGAGGATCTGTGCATCTCAAGGCCCAAGTCCCGGCTGAAATGGGGCATAACCCTGCCCTTTGATGAAAACTTCGTCACCTATGTGTGGTTTGACGCCCTGCTTAACTATGTCTCCGCCCTGGGCTATCCGGACGGGCCGGATTACAAAAAGTTCTGGCCTGTTGTGCAGCATGTTGTTGCAAAGGACATCCTGAAGCCCCACGGCATTTACTGGCCCATAATGCAGAAGGCCGCGGGAATTGCGCCCTATCAGCATCTTAATGTTCACGGCTACTGGAATGTGGACAAGACCAAAATGTCCAAGAGCCTTGGCAATGTGGTGGACCCCCTTGCCCTTGCAGAGCGCTACGGGGTGGACGCATTCCGGTATTTCCTTCTGCGGGAAATGGCTTTCGGCCTGGATTCAAGCTTTTCCGAGCAGGCAATGGTGGCCCGCATCAACGCGGATCTGGCCAATGACCTTGGCAACCTGTTTTCCCGCGTGCTCGCAATGGCCGGCAAGTTCCTGTCCTGGGCCGCGCCCGCCCAAAACCCTGCTCTGGAGCAGGAAACCGGCCTGGGCCTGAAAAATGCCGCCAATACAATGGTGGAGCAATACCGTGACGCCTGCCAGTCCTTTGCCTTTCACAATGCCCTCAAAGCTGTTTGGGACTTCATCGGCCTGATGAACCGCTTTGTGGATACCAATGCCCCCTGGGCCCTGGCCAAGGACGAACAGGACAGGCCCCGCCTGGAAACGGTTCTTTACAACCTGCTGGAAGGCCTGCGCCTTGTGGCGGCCCTCATCTGGCCGGTGATGCCCGGCACAGCCGAAAAAATGACCACTCATCTTGGCATGGACCCCCGTATGCTTTCCCAGGGCAGGGGGGCGGCCCTTGCCTGGGGCGGCCTGCCTGCGGGGGCAACCCTTTCCGAGCCCCAGGCCCTTTTCCCCCGTGTGGACTGGGAGAGCATAGAACCTTCGGAGCAGACAACAAAAATGGATACCCCAGAAACCAAGGCCCCTGCCAAGGAGCAGATAAGCTTTGATGAATTCAAAAAACTCGATTTGAGGGTGGGGCTGATAACAACAGCGGAGGCGATTCCCAAGGCCAAGAAGCTGTTGAAGCTCACCGTTGACATAGGCAGCGAGACCCGCACCGTGGTGGCGGGAATATCATTAAGCTACAAGCCCGAAGAGCTTGTGGGAAAGCAGGTGGTGCTTCTGGCCAACCTTGCCCCTGCAAAGATAATGGGCATCACCAGCCAGGGTATGGTGCTGGCTGCTGTGGACGAAGATGGTGCAAGGGTGTTGAGCCCGGAAAAGAATGCTCCGCCCGGCACGCCAGTACAATAGAAAAAACCTTCCCGGCAAAAGCTGTTCGCAGCAGCAGTCGGGGTCAAGTGCGGATTTATGAACACCATGCAAAGCAAACGGATTTCCGGCAGGCGCTGGCGCAGCTACCAGAACAGCCTCAAGCGCCAGGAGACCATCTCGCGCAGACGGCGCATTCTGCTCGTACTTCTGGCTGTGACGATTCTTTTTGCGCTCCTTTCCTTTCTGCCGCCCCCTGTCCGTCTGCCCTTCAGGGTCCCGGCCAATGATCCATCCCATGCCTCGGAAACCCTCCCCAGTATGCAGCCCGTCATGCTGGACCGGGCGTTTGTGCGGAACCTCCTTGGGGAAGACGCCTGCATGGACTGGAAAAATACCTCCTTGACAGCCGTTGCAGACGGAAGAACCTACACCCTCAACACCACCATTGATTCCGCGCTGCAGGCCCACCTTGAATCCATTCTGGACACAAGGCACTCCAAGGCCATCGGCATTGTTGTTTCAGATGCGGACACGGGCAGGATTCTGGCTCTGGCAGGCTGGGAGGACGGCCATCTGCAGGCCCAGGCCTGCTGGGAGACGCTGTTTCCCGCTGCCAGCATCTTCAAGGTGATTACAGCAGCCGAAGCCCTGGATCAGTTCGGCTTTACGGCCCAGAGCCCCATGTTTTTTACCGGCGGCAAGCACACCCTCTATCATTCCCAGTTAAAATCAGCCGCAACCCGAAAAGCAGAGGAAATATCCTTCAAGGACGCCTTTGCCGAAAGCATTAATCCGGTTTTCGGCAAGCTTGGCATACACACTGTAGGGCTGGAAAGGTTGCTTGCCCGGGCAAACACATTCGGATTCGACCGGATGTGGGACCTGGACCACCCCGCAACCCCGTCAATAGCCCCCGGCCGGGAGACGGATTTCGGGCTTGCTGAAATGGCCTCCGGTTACAACCGCAGCACCCTTATGACCCCCATTCACGGAGCGGCCCTTGCCGGAGCGCTGGTAAACGGCGGCGACTTCATAGCCCCCTGGATAATTGAAAGCGTGACAGACGAAAAAAACAGGGTTCTGTACAGGGGCCAGCCCCAAGTCCTTGAAAAGGTGGGCAGCCGGGACACAGTTCATGAGCTTGAAACCATGATGATTCAGACCGTGCTCACCGGAACTGCCAGAAAGTCCTTTGCAAATGTAAACCAGGATCGTGTGCTCAAAAACCTGATCATGGGCGGCAAAACCGGCTCCATAAACGATGGAGAGGATCGCAGCATCCGGTACGACTGGTTTGTGGGCTTTGCAAAGCACAACCTTGATCAGCGCAAGCTGGCTGTTTCGGTCATTGTCGCCCATCACGAGTTTATCGGCACCAGATCGGCCCAGTATGCCAGAAGTATTTTTCGCCACCACTTCCAGTAAGTAGGGAGGCTGCCCCAGGAAGGCGATAGCTGTGTTGCGCTTCGCCGGGCAGGGGACTCGATGTGCAAACAGCACACCTTCGCCCCTGCCCGGCTCGCACGCCTTGCTCTCGCCTCCCTGGGGCAGTCCTGTACCCTTGTGGTTAAAGGGGAAAAGGCCGAAAGCCTTGCCCTCCTTTCCCTGGAGCAGCCCCATACGCTTGTGGTTGAAGGGGAAACCCTCCCTGGGGCAGCCAGGGGCTTTTGTTGAAGCGGCAGGTTGGGCGGTTCTTGCGCAACGCGCAAGGTTTGCCCAACAAGTTGGCCCTGCCTTTGTCGTGCTGCTGGTTCCCCGAGGCCGCCTTTATGGAAGCCGTCATTCCGGCCCTATGACCATGTCGAAGGATAAGCCGCTGTTCTGCCGGAATCCATGAGGGGTATTTTCGAGGGCAACGCTCCATTTTGATAGAAATCGTATGTTGGGACAGCTTTTGCATGGCAAAAGCTGTCCCAACATAAACAACTGAAATTTTAACACACGGTGATGATTGTCTGAAATCAGAGCAACCATGAATCTATCTGTCATTCTTGCACATCCTGACCCTGGCAGCTTTAACCACGCAATTGCCCGCACCGTGGTGGAGCAGCTTAACAAAAACGGGCATCATGTCTTTTTTCATGACCTGTATTTGGAAGGCTTTGACCCTTTGCTTGCGGCAGAAGAAATCCCTAAAAACGCCCTGCTGCCTGCCTCAATACAAATCCATTGCAAGGAGATCGTGCAGGCGGATGGCATTGTTGTCATTCATCCAAACTGGTGGGGGCAGCCTCCTGCAATCTTGAAAGGCTGGATAGACCGGGTGATTCGCCCTGGCATTGCCTACGAGTTTTTGGAAGGTGACTCCGGGGAAGGCGTGCCTGTGGGACTGCTCAAAGCCAGGGCTGCGGTTGTGTTCAACACATCCAACACCCTGCCGGAAAGGGAGAAACTCACTTTCGGAGATCCGCTTGAAACCATCTGGAAAAACTGCATCTTCGGCCTGTGCGGTGTAACCGGCTTTTGGCGCAGGACATTTGCCGTTGTTGTAACCAGCACACAATTCCAGCGGCAGCAATGGCTGGATGAGGCCAGAGACATAATTGACAAAACCTTTGTCTGAAGCCTGCGGTGTGGGGCTTAAAAACCGGTTGGAACAAAAAATCCATGGCCACCTTGAATTATATCTACTGCCCCCTTTGCTCCCTGCCGCTGGCTGATGAGTTTGTCCATGACAAAAAGCGCTCTGTCTGCCGCAGTTGCGGCTTTGTCCATTACAGGAATCCCACCGTGGGCGTGGCGGTCATTGTTCTGGATGGCAGAAAAATCCTGCTGGGAAAGCGCAGGGGTTCATACGCAGGTAAATGGTGCATACCCTGCGGCCATGTGGAGTGGGACGAGGACATCCGCCATGCCGGAGTGCGCGAGTTTTTCGAGGAAACAGGCCTGAAAGTGGCCCTGGAATCGGTTTTTGATGTTCATTCCAATTTTCATGACCCCCTGCGTCAGACCGTTGGCGTCTGGTTTTTGGGCCGGATAAGTGGCGGAGAGTTGAAGCCCGGCTCCGACCTCTCCTGTGCAGAGTGGTTTGACCTGGCCGGGCTTCCGGAAAACATGGCTTTTCCCACAGATATTCTGATTTGCCGGAGACTGCTGGAGGAATTCGGGCAAGGCAACTCCGGCAAATTGTAGGCCCGGCCCGAAAGAGGCGCACGCCCGGCCTGCAAAACGCTTGTCATGAAGTCCTGCCTGTGCCAGATTGCATTGCATGGATCTGCGCTTCCGGCAAACAGCTTATGCACCTTTTGACAAGGCAGGAAATTAAAGCCCGGTTTCCACGGGCCTTCAAGGCTTGAAACCATGATAAAGCAATCTCTGGCCAAGCTGCTTGGCCCTGTTAAATACCAAAACTCCGTAAGCTTTGTGAGTGATGTTTACCAGAGCACCTTTCTGCCCATCAAAGAGCCGGGCATGGACATTGTGCGCCTGCTTCTGCAAAAGGGCGACACGGTTTGCGATGTGGGAGCCAACATAGGCCGCTTCACGGGCCTGGCTGCCCGCAAGGTGGGGCCGGAGGGCCGGGTATTTGCCTTTGAGCCCCTGGAATATCCCATGCGGGTTCTAAAAACCGCTGCACGGTTAAGGGGCTGGTCCCAGGTTGTGCCCGTTAATTTGGGCCTTTCCTCCGAGCCGGGCATGGCCCAGATACATATTCCCCTTCAGGATGGCTGGAAGCCCAAAACCGCCCTGGCCTACCTTGCAGACAAGGCCCAGGGGCCCACTGTTTCCCAGACAATCCGCCTCACCACCCTGGATGCCTTTGCCCAGGAAAGCAGGTTAAGCCAAATCCATTTTGTAAAATGCGATGTGGAAGGCTCGGAGCTTTCCTTTTTAAAGGGTGCAAGCGTTTGCCTTGCCCAGTGGCGGCCCTTTTTGTTCATGGAAATAGACCCTGCCTTCTGCGCCCGCAGGGGTTATGGGCCTGACGAGCTGATTAACCTTCTGGCCGGCCTCGGCTACAGGGCCTTTGCCCGCACAGGGCCTTTGGCTCTTGAGGAAATTTTTTCCGTACTCCAAACCGCTCCAAAGGACGAATATTTTTTTATTGCCCAAAACAAAATCGCCTCTTTGCCCAAAACCATACAAATCAAAACAGGGGAAAACCATGAAACCCGTTGAGCGCCTTATTTTCGCCCTGGATGTGCCGGATATAAAAAGCGCGGAAAGGTTTGTGAACCTGCTTGCCGGCTCTGTGGGATTGTTCAAGGTGGGGCTTGAGCTTTTTGCAGCCGCGGGCCCAAGCGTTCTGGAGCTTATAAAAAAGGCCGGGGCAGATTTCTTTCTGGATTTGAAGCTCCACGACATTCCCAAAACCGTTGAAAGGGCCATGTCGGTCATCGCCGACTCCGGGGCAAGCCTTGCAACGGTTCATGCAACAGGCGGGCAAGCCATGCTTGAGGCAGCGGCAAAGGGCGCGCAGAACAAAACCCGCGTACTGGCCGTCACAGTGCTTACAAGCCAGGGCGAAGAGGATGCAATGGCCGCAGGGGCTGCCTCTGTTTCCGAGCTTGTTGTTGCCCGCGCCATAATGGCGCAAAAGGCCGGATGCCACGGTGTGATCTGCTCCGGCCTTGAGGCTGCAAAGGTCAAAGCCGCAACAGGGCCCGGCTTTTTGTGCGTGTGCCCAGGCATAAGGCTGGATGTCGCTGCTGACAAGGATGATCAGGTGCGGGTGGTGACGCCCGAAAACGCCATCAGCCAGGGGGCGGACTACATTGTTATCGGCAGGCCCATAAGGGATGCAAAGGACCCTGTTGCCGCAGCAAGGGAAATTGCAAGGCGCATGGGCGGATGAAGCAGTTTTTTCACGCAGGGGCAAACAATCAGGCTTGCTTTGGCAGACGGGCCTAATAAAGCCCTTGAGTTTTAAGAATCACATCCAGCAGCAGGGCAGCCAGAAAAATTATGCCAAAAAGCCTGTTGTAAACAAAGGCCACGGCTGAAAGGAAAAGGGGCCACACATTGGGGGGAAGTTCGGCCGGCGGCTCCGTGGGCCTGGGGTGCCGATAAATTTTTACGGCCCACACGCATTTGGGAACAGCCAGCAGTACCAGGGCAAAGGCCCAGCCCAGAATTTGGCCTGCCACAAGCCCGGCCAGAAGAAGATACTGGAAAATCCACAGGCCGATTGTTGTGTAACGGGATATTTTTTCGCCGAGAATTACCGGCAGGGTCTTCACGCCCTTCTGCCTGTCAGCATCAAGCTTGTCCGTATGCTTGCCGAAAAGAACCGTGGTGGGCCCCATTGCATAAACAAGGCTCACCAGCACGGCCCCGTTGCTCCACTGGCCGCCCGTTGCCACAAAGTAGGTTCCCCCCACCATGAGCGGCCCCCACACCAGCACAACGGAAGGCTCGCCCAGGCCCATGTATTTTAAGGGCCAGGTATAGAAAAGGGCAAAAAAGGCCCCTGCCAGCATTAGGTACAAAACGCCTGTACCCACGGCAAAAATCAGATAAACCCCCGCAGCAATTGCCACGGCGCTGGAAAAGGCAATGTAGGCAAACATCTGCCTTTCGCTCATCAGGCCGTGCTCAAGGGGCTGGGGGCCGTACTGGCTGCGGAAGTAGTTGTCCTTGTCAATGCCGCGTTTGTGGTCAACAAAATCGTTTAGCAGGTTGTTGGCTGCATGGGCAAACACAAGGCCTATCAGGCAGATAAGAAAGGCGCTCCACGAGAAAAGCCCGCTTCGTGCGGCCAGAAGCCCGCCCACCGCGCAGGAGGTAGCGGTCATCACAAACACGGCGCTGCGGGTGACAATGAGCCAGCGGGAGACAATGTCCAGGGTGTCCCACTGCTCCCTGCTTATGCGCGGGATTATTTTAAGGGCCTGCACCCACATCTTGAAATCAGGCATGGCACTCCTTTGGCAAGCCAGCCCTGCTGCCGTTATGCCCTGCTATACGAAAATATATGTGCGGGCCAGCCACAGGCCGAGTATGACCCCTCCTATGGCAAGGGCCGCCAGAATCGAATCCGGCGAAAAATGCGGAAGGCGGCCCATGTTGCAGGTTAGTCCCTGTCCAGCCCGAAGGCCGTGTGCAGGCAGCGGGTGGCAAGCTCGGCGTATTTTTCCTCCACAACGCAGGAAATGCGGATCTCGCTTGTGGAGATCATCATTATGTTTATGCCCTCCTGGGCCAGGATGGTAAACATCTTGGCAGCCACGCCGTGGTTGGTTTTCATGCCCACACCGGTGATGGAGACCTTGGCGATGTCCTTGTCGCCAAGCACGGACTGGGCGCCGATCTTGCCGGCCACCTGCTGCACCACCTCCATTGTGCGATCGTAATCCACCTTGGGCACCGTGAAGGTTATGTCCGTCATGTGCTCGGCGCGGGTGTTCTGTATTATCATATCCACGGACACGCCTATTTCCGCCACTGCGCTGAAGATTCTGGCGGCGATTCCCGGCTGATCCGGAACCTTTGTGATGGTCACGCGGGCATCGTCCTTTTTGAAGGTCACACCAGCGACCACCATTTTTTCCATATCCCTGTCCTCGCCCACGATCATGGTTCCCTCCTCCTCGTTGAATGACGAGCGCACATGCACCGGCACATCAAATTTCTTGGCAAATTCCACCGAGCGTATCTGGAGCACCTTGGCCCCAAGCCCGGACATTTCCAGCATCACATCATGGGTCACGCATTTTAGCTTTCTGGCCTTTGGCACAATGCCAGGATCCGCTGTGTAAACCCCGTCAACATCTGTAAAAATCTCGCACACATCCGCCTTTATGGCAGCGGCAATGGCCACCGCCGAGGTGTCCGAGCCGCCCCGGCCCAGGGTGGTGATGTTACCCATCGCATCCACGCCCTGAAAGCCTGCAATGATGACAATGGTGCCCTGGGCGAGCAGATCCATTATGGGCTTTCCATCAATGTGCTGAATCTTGGCGCTCATGCGGTGCTCGTCAGTACGGATGTTGGCCTGGAAGCCCAGCAGGGAGCAGGCCTTGTAGCCCATTGATTCCAGGGCTATGGCCATCAAAGCCACGGTCTGCTGTTCGCCTGTGGCCATCAGAACATCCATCTCCCGGCGGTTGGGCCGGTCGGTTATCACTTCAGCCATCTGGATGAGGTGATCCGTGACCCCCGCCATTGCTGAAAGCACCACCACAACCTTGTGCCCTGCCTCGTAGGTTTTGATGACGCGGCGGGCGACATTTTGAATGCGGACCATGTCGCCAACAGATGTTCCGCCGTACTTCTGGACAATGAGACTCATGGCTGCTCCTTAAAAACCGTTTGCCCTTTCGATGGTTATATCCCGGCCAGGTTCGACGAGGCCATTTAGCAAATCAGCCGCATCTTGTCCAGCAGGTAAAAAGCAAATGCTTCGGGCTGTTTGACCCCTTATGGCAAACTCCACCCAAAACAGCGGGAAAAAATCCGGCCCGGCAGCCTGCTGCGCCCACTCGATGGCCGTCACACCTCCTGCTTCCAGGATGTCGTAAAACCCGATTCCCAAAAGGTCATCCGGGCCTTTTATGCGGTAGAGGTCCATGTGAAAAAAGGGAATCCGGCCCGGATACTCGGCAATGAGCGTATAGGTGGGGCTTGTCACCGGAATCTGCGGGTCAACCCCAAGCCCCCTTGCAAGGCCCTGGCAAAAGCAGGTTTTGCCTGCCCCCATGGGGCCGGTGAGCGCCAGCACGCTGCCGGGCGGCAACACCCTGCCAAGGGCCTCCCCCAGGGCGCGGGTGGCCTGCGGGTTTTGGGAAAGAAAAAGGCGCTTCACAGCTTTTTGCCTTTTGCCAGGCACAAAACCGCCCCTGGCAGGGCATTGGCCACATCGCCCGCTGTGTAGCCAAAAGGCCCCGTGCTTTCATAAAGCCTGTCCGCAGCAAGCCCGTGAAGATAAACGCCAAGCCTGGCCGCGTGTTCCGGCGGGCAGCCCTGGGCAAGAAGGGCTGCAATGACGCCGGTCAACACATCGCCCATGCCTGCGCTTGCCATGCCTGAATTGCCCGTGGGGTTTATGTAAACCGTGGAATCCGGGTGCGCGATGACCGTGCGTGCGCCCTTTAAAACCAGATGCACCTTGTTGGCAACAGCAAAATCCCTGGCGCATTGAATGCGGTCAGCCTGGATTTGGGCTGTTGAAAGGCCGGCAAGCCGTGCCATTTCGCCGGGATGTGGCGTTAAAATGACCGGGGCCTTCACCTTTTTCAATATGCCGGGATTTTTTGCAAGGCAGTTGAGAGCGTCTGCATCCACCACCATTGGAATTTTCACCTTTTCCAGCAGAAGGCTCACCAGCCTTGCCGTCTGCTCCCCTGTACCGAGGCCGGGGCCAACGGCAAAGGCAGCCTTGCCTGCAAGGGCTGCCAGCAGGGGCTTTGCCGCATCCTCCCCCAGGGTTTTGTCATCAGTTTCGGGCAGGTAAAGGGTCATGGGCTCAACAGCCAGGGATTCCAGCACAGGCCCCAGGCTTTTGGGAGTTGCAACGGTCACAAGGCCTGCCCCGGCCCGCATGGCGGCATTTGCGGCAAGGGCGCCAGCCCCGGTCTTTCCGGGCGAGCCTGCCGCCACAAGCACATGGCCGGTATTGCCCTTGTGGGCTGCGGCATCACGCAGGGGCAGGGCCTCTGCTGCCATCCGGCGGGTCAAAAGAAAGGTGTCGGGCCTTACGGATTCCACCACATGGGAGGGAATGCCGATATCAACAACCGTTATTTTGCCGCTCAAGGAGGCCCCAGGCTCCTGGGCCATTCCTGTTTTCATGGCCCCCATTGTGGCTGTTGCATCTGCCTGAAAAACAACACCGCCCCGGCCTGTGTCTGCAAAAAGGCCGCTTGGAATGTCCACCGCAAACTTCACGCCCGGCTGCCTGTTTATAAACTCCACAACCGCCTTGAAATATCCTTCCAGAGGGCTTGCAAGGCCGGTGCCTAAAATGGCATCTATCCACACCTCATGGCGGGCAAGGGCCTTGTGCTTTTTTGCAAAGGCCGTTTTATCCGGAAGTTCAACAACCGGTGCGCCCATTTTGTACAAAAGCTCAAGGTTGGTGCGGGCGTCACCCTTTATATTTTCCCGGTTTGCCAGAAGATAGACCGTGACGGCCGCGCCCTGCCCGAAAAGACAGCGGGCCATTACAAAGCCGTCCCCGCCGTTGTTGCCCTTGCCTGCAAACACGGCGATGCTCCTGGCGGCAAGGTCCGGCACAAGGGAATAAAGGGCATCCAGGGCTCCGCGAGCAGCAGTTTCCATGAGGACCATGCCCGGCAGGCCGAAGTCCTCAATGGTTTTCCTGTCCATTTCCCGCATCTGGGAGGCGCTCACAAGAATCATGGGGCCCTGTCCTTGCATGAGGAGGTTGACAGATGTTTGAAGCGGGGTTTGCAGGGAAATTGTTTTACGAGCCAATGGCAAAACCCCTTTTTGAGGGGGAAAACTCTTTTTGGAAAAAAAGCTTTCCCCCTCAAAAATTCTTCAAAGGCTTTCACAAGGGTCAGTTGTCCTTAAAATCAATCCCTGCCGTTTACCATGTCGCCCTGGCCTGTGGCTTCAAGCACGCTCTGCCAGAGTTCGCTTGCCGGCTCGCAGCTTTTGCGCCTGCCTGCCGAGGCATCCATAGGCACATGCACAAACTGGTTGCGCCAGTAGCCAACAAGGGTGCGGGTTTTGCCTGCCATGCCTGCATGAACAGCGTTACGGGCAAGGGCGCTGCAGAAAACATTGTCGTTGGCATTGGCGGGCAGGCTGCGGATCATGTAGCTTGGATCAATGTATTTCAAGGAAATCTCCATGCCCCGCCCGGCAAAATAAGCGGAAAGCTCCTTTTTGAGATGGGCTCCGATATCGTGCAGGCGCACATTGCCCGAAGGATCCTTTTCATCCTTTTCCTGGCCGAAGAACTTCTGGCCCGCGCCTTCTGCCACCACCACCACCGCATGGCCGCGCTGGGCAAGGCGCTCCTTCATGCGGCTCAAAAAGCCTTTTTCGCCATTCAAATCAAAATCAATTTCAGGGATGAGGGCGAAGTTGACATCCTGCTGGGCCAGGGTGGCGTTTGCGGCAATGAAGCCCGAATGACGGCCCATGAGCTTGACCAGGCCTATGCCGTTTGGATAGCCGATTGCCTCGATGTGGGCGCTGCGGATGGCGTGGGTGGCCATTTCAACGGCCGTGTCAAACCCAAAGGAGCGCTCCACAAGGTAGATGTCGTTGTCAATGGTTTTGGGAACTCCGATGACCGCGATTTTGAGGCGGCGCTTTTTTATGACATCGCATATTTTAGTGGCAGCCATAAGGGTGCCGTCTCCGCCCACGGTGAAAAGGATGCCGATGTTCAGGCGCTCAAGGCAGTCAACAATTTCATTTATATCCTGGGGCCCGCGGGATGAGCCGAGAATGGTGCCGCCCATCTGGTGTATTTCCGCCACATAGTGGGGGTCCAGATCCAGAAGATCATAGCCGTACTTGGGTATGAACCCAGCCAGCCCGTAGCGGACCCCGTAGATGCTGCGCACACCGTAGCCCCACCATAGCTCCATGACCACGGCCCGGATGATGTCGTTGAGGCCCGGACACAGGCCCCCGCAGGTGACAATGGCGCAGCGCAGCTTGCTTGGGTCGAAAAACACATTTGCACGCGGCCCGGCCTTTTCAAAGGAGACAATCTCCAGCCCCTCCCGGATTTGGGCGGTGATTTTGCCTGCATCGCTTTCCAGAAGAACCCGCTCGGCATCACTCACAAAGCGGGTTCCGCCCGCCCTTTTCACGGGCGAGGGTATTTTGGGCTCCCCCAGGGTCTGGACCAGTGTGCCCTTGGCGCTTATCTGCATACAGCTTTCATTGACAGCAGGTGGGGTTTTTTTGGCGGCTGCGGGCTTTTTATTGCTTTTTTTAGGATCCATTGAAGCGCAGGGCTCCTTTTCCCAGGATGTCGTGCAGATGGACAATACCTGCGATGGTGTTGTTTGGCCCTATTACAGGCAGAACCGTGATGAGGTGTTTTTCCATTATGTTCAAGGCCTCGCCTGCAAGCGAATCCGGGGTGACGGCTTTGGGATTTGGCGTCATGGCCTGGGCTGAAGTCATGGTGGGGGAAAATGTGCCGGAAAGGAGCATGCGCCGCAGATCGCCGTCTGTTATTATGCCCTTGAGTATGCCTTTTTCTGCCACAAGGGTGGCCCCAAGGTCTGTTTCATTCATGCGGATCAATGCCCGGTCAAGGGGGGTATCCGGTGAGACGGCTGGAATGCGCTCTCCGGTTAGCATCATGTCCGCCACTTTTGCGGAAAGCCGTCTGCCCAAGGCCCCGCCGGGGTGGAACAGCTTGAAGTCCTTTGATTCAAAATGGTGCCTGTGCATAAGAACAACGGCAAGGGCATCCCCCACGGCCATGAGGGTTGTGGTGCTGGTGGTGGGGGCAAGGCCCATGGGGCAGGCCTCCTTTTCCACCCGCACATCCACCACAAGGTCGCTGTTCTTTGCAAGGGCACTGTCCAGCCCGCCGGTGAGTGCAATAACCGGGCAGCCAATGCGCCTTATGCTGGGAATCAGCGCATTTAGCTCATCGGTTTCGCCGGAATTGGAAAGGGCGAGAAAAACATCTGTCGGCCCCACCATGCCCAAATCCCCGTGCATGGCCTCCACAGGGTGCAGAAAAAGCGAAGGCGTGCCCGTGCTGTTTAAAGTGGCCACCATCTTGCGGCCCACAAGGCCGGATTTTCCTATGCCAGCCACAATGACCCGGCCCTTGGCAGCATCAATCCAGTCCACCATTGTCACAAAGGAGGCTCCCAGGCGCTCCATTACAAAAAGGATGCCCTGGGCCTCGGTTTTAAGAACATCTTTTGCCTGTTCAAGAATCATGATTGCTCTGCCTTGGGCAGTTTTGCCGTGAAAGCGGCTTTACAAATTCAAATCATCGGCCTTTTTAATGCCTTTGACAGAATACCTGAATTAAACCAGCCTATAACTACCCAATTGTGGGCCGTTAAATCAAGGGCTGATTTTTCTGCCGCCCATTGTGAAGGCATATTGATAAATGACATGCCGGTCAATGCGGGTTGCGCCAAAAAAGAGATTTTTGGCAATTGCCGTTGCAGCGGTGATTGTGGTATCAAAATGACGGGGGGTGAATTGAGGTTGAAAGGGCTCTGACAGACCTTTCAACCAGAAGGAGCGAATCTGCCCGGAAGAATTGCGGGCAGAGGCAGGGGAATCCCGGCCTGCCTGCAAAAGGCGGAGCTTTCAGGATTCAGGGGGGGCCAACCCCAATATAAAGAGGTGTCAGCATGCGCTGCCGGAAAATGAGATTTTTGCGGGACAAAGGCGGGAATATTTTTCTGCCCAAGGTTTTTCTTGCGGGGCTTTTTGTGCTCTGGGCACTGCTTAATTGCGGTGCGTTGGCCCTTGCCACAACAGCGCCCCACACCGGACAGGACAAATGCTTTGACAACAACGGGGAGATTGACTGCCCGCAGCCGGGCGAGCCTTTCTACGGCCAGGATGGCCATCATAAGGGCCCGCGATCCTTCACAAAGCTTGGGCAGGCGGGCCTGCCCCTGGCGGATGCCGCCCCTGACTGGCTCATGGTGAGGGACAACACAACCGGGCTGGTATGGGAGAAAAAGCAAAACGCTGACGGAGTTGCAGCCTACAACAACCCCAATGACACAGACAACACCTATGCCTGGTATAATTCCGCCCTGCCCGAAGAAGGCGGCGAAAGAGGCATCTGGAGCAACGGCGTCAACACGCAGGTATTCATAAATGCGCTTAATAACGCCAGTTACGGCGGTTTTTCCGACTGGCGGCTTCCCACCCTTGCAGAGCTTGCCACCCTTGTTATTTCTGATGGCAGCCATCCGGCTGTAAATGGGGATTATTTTCCCGGCACCGCAAGCGGCCGCTACTGGTCATCAACAACCTATGCTGAAGATAACCAGGATGACAAAAGCAAAGCCTGGCGGGTGCGGTTCGGAAACCCCGCGGATCCGACAAGCGCCGGAAATATTCTGGAAGAGGCCAAGGCCAGCCTCCTGTTTGTCCGGGCTGTGCGGGGAAACATGGACCCCCACAACGGAACATTTATGGAAAATAACGATGTGCCGATAGCAGACAGAACAGTTACAAACACGGCCAGCGGTCTGATGTGGTGGGACCCCTTTGAGGCGGATGAGGAAATTAACCCCGGCGTGCCCACAAACGAAGAGGCCAAGGCGCAGCTCAACACCAAGAGAACATGGCAGGAAGCCCTGGCATTTTGCCGGGAGGTCGCAGCCGCAGGATACGCCGGATACACGGACTGGCGTATGCCAAACCGCAATGAGATGCAGAGCCTCCTGAATTACGGGGCTGTCCCTTTGAGCGATGTGAATGTCTTCACCATGCCGACAGAGCAAAACTCGCGCTTCTGGTCCTCCACAACAAACTCCGCTGTACCCGGCCAGGCCTGGCGGGTGAATGTTGATTACGGGCAGGTCCAGTCCACCCTCAAGACAGAGGCTTATTTTGTCCGGCCCGTGCGCGGCGGCTATTCCGGGCCCCTGGCTCCTGAAGCGGTTATTTCCCCGACCCAGGCTGATTCGTGGCAAAAGGGCCAGGTCATGCCCATAGTCTGGCAGGTGGGGCCGGAGGCGTTTGATGCACCCCAAAACCCTTCAGATGATGACCCTAAAATACTCATCTTCCTTTCGCGGGATGGCGGCAGGACCTTCTCCCGCCTGAACACCCGGCCATCCCCCAACACAGGGGCATGGGCATGGACCGTTGCCGGGGATGTAACCTATAGCGCCATGCTGCGCATCGCCCAGCAGCGCAATGCCCAAGATACCACCGGCGACCCGGATAAATGGGTTCAGGTGGGTCTGTTTGCCATTATCAATGCCCCTGACAACACACCTGCCCCCAAGCGCCAGGTGACGGGCGGCGCAACCGACAGCGGCGGAGGCGGCTGCTTTCTCCAGGGTCTGCAACCGTAAAGGCGCTGCGGAAAACTTCCAAAACCATAAAATACGGATAGGCCTTCCCGCTTTTCTTGAGCAGGTTTCTGGGAAAAGCGGGAAGGCCCGTTGAACAAGGCTTTGGCCCCTGCAAGCAAAAATATACCATATATCTGCAAATTTTCCTTGACTTCTACAATATGTAGTGGCATCATGATTTCCAACACAGCAAAATAAACAGCAAGTCTGCCTTGGGGGCCAGCGCATTTACGGCAAGTTGCCGACAAATTACCGTTTTTTTCTTTTTTATGCCTCCCCGACAGGCCAGATTCTTTCTGCCGGTTATTTCAAAAACGGGCAGATGTCTTTTTGCCTTTGTGCTTTCATTTTGATCTTCAGGAATTTTTCTGCGCTTTTGCGTAAAGGATTTGTTTTCCCTTGAAAAGTTCATTTTTTATATAAGTCTCAATCTATTACCCCAACACATGTGCGGCAGCGAGGTTTTTATGTTCGAGCAGATTAAGAAGCGGGATGACCGGGTTGTTCCCTTTGACGCATCCAAAATCACCTTTGCCATTGCAGCGGCAGGTCGGGCCACGGGCGAGTTTTCCGATCGCGAGGCCAAGAAGCTCACCTTGAAGGTTCTCACCCTGGCCCACGACCTTCAGCTTGGGCCAATTCCCCAGGTGGAGGAGGTTCAGGACATTGTTGAAAGGGTGCTTCTTGACTCCCCTTTCTACAAGAGCGCCAAGTCCTACATCCTCTACCGTGAGCAGCACGCGCAAATCCGCAACATAGCCACCGGATTTCGGGTTGACCTTGTTGACCACTACATTGACAGGCTGGACTGGAAGGTCAAGGAAAACAGCAACATGAGCTATTCCCTCCAGGGCCTGAACAACTATATCTCATCAGACATAACAAGCGAATACTGGCTCAACAAGATATATCCGCCGGAAGTGCGGGATGCCCACAAGAGCGGCGACATGCACATCCATGATCTGGCCCTTCTCTCTGTGTACTGCGTGGGCTGGGATTTGGAGGACCTTCTCCTTGAAGGCTTCAAGGGAGTTGCGGGCAAGGTGGAAAGCTCCCCGCCCAAGCATTTCCGTAGTGCGCTGGGCCAGATAGTCAACTTTTTCTACACACTCCAGGGCGAGGCTGCCGGAGCCCAGGCACTTTCCCACTTCGACACCCTGCTTGCGCCCTTCGTGCGCCTGGACAACATGTCCGACGCCCAGGTGAAGCAGGCCCTCCAGGAGTTTGTGTTCAACATCAACATCCCCACCCGCGTGGGCTTTCAGACCCCCTTCACCAACATAACAATGGATCTGGTGGTGCCGGGCAACATGCGCGACCAGCCGGTTATCATAGGCGGCCGCCACCACGAAACAGACACCTACAAAATGTTTCAGGAGGAGATGGACCGCATCAACCGGGCATTTGCCCAGGTGATGATGGAAGGGGATGCCAAGGGCCGGGTTTTCACCTTCCCCATCCCCACATACAACATCACCCCGGATTTTGACTGGGACAACAAGACCCTTGAGCCCGTGTGGCAGATGACGGGCAAGTACGGCATCCCCTACTTCTCCAATTTCGTCAATTCCGACATGAGCCCTGAAGACGCCCGCTCCATGTGCTGCCGCCTGCGCCTGGACAACCGGGAGCTGCACAAGCGCGGCGGAGGCCTTTTCGGGGCCTATCCCCTCACCGGCTCCATAGGCGTTGTTACCCTCAACCTGCCCAGGGTGGGCTTTATTGCCCAGGATGAAAAGGAATTTCTGGCCCGCATTGACTCCCTTGTGGAAATTGCGGCCAAAAGCCTTTCCATAAAGCGCAAGGTGCTGGAAATCTTCACGGACAAGGATCTTTACCCCTACTCCAAGTTCTATCTGCGCAAAATTAAGGAGCGCTTCGACAAATACTGGTTCAACCACTTTGGCACCATTGGCATAATCGGCATGAACGAGGCCTGCATCAACCTTTTCGGCGAGGGCATAGGTACGCCAAGGGGCCAGGCCTTTGCCTTGAGGGTCATGGAGCATTTGCGTAACCGCCTTGCATCCCTGCAGGAAGAAACCGGAGAAATGTTCAACCTGGAAGCCACCCCCGGCGAGGGCACAAGCTACCGGCTGGCAAAGTCCGACAAGGACCGTTATCCGGGCATTGTTTGTGCCAATGAACAAAATCTGGCAGACGGCGCAGCCCCCTTTTATACCAATTCCACCCAGCTTCCTGTGGATTACACGGACGATCTGTTTGAAACCCTTGAGCTGCAAGACGAACTCCAGACCCGCTACACGGGCGGAACCGTGCTGCACATCTTTCTGGGAGAGCAGGTGGCAGACCCCGGAGCCGTCAAAAGTCTGGTGCGCAAGGTGACCTCCG
>Ga0351938_1103_pt2 | contig 24703 bp, 27 predicted proteins | sample TotcelT113001M10_FD_206850 | JGI IMG/M metagenome (GOLD analysis project Ga0351938, IMG submission 206850) | Enriched cells from coal bed in the Powder River Basin, Montana, United States - Total cells T11 rep2 HSBNCT.T11.300.1.M10 ... | reverse complement strand
GAAAAGGGAAACCAGATTATCAATGAAAAAAAAGAGCTTCCCCGAAAACCAAAAAAGCCTGTAATGATGCCTGTTCCAGATACAAAGCAAAAAAAACTGCCGCAGATAGTCAATTTTGACAAACTTAACCGTGAATTCAGCTCATCCGGTCTGAACGTGTGGGCATCGGAAATTAAAAACAATGAAATACTTTTGAACGGTTATATAAAAAGCGAAAAAGAGAGAAAAGCTGCTCTGTTTATCGCTCGTCGATATAACGTAAATATCACAGATATGATCAATATTGTTGAGGTTTACAGCATCGAAGAACCGGATAGCAACCGCGTTAATCAACCGCTTCCTTTCAGCAGATGATTGCCTTGAAATAAATCAAAGGGCGTATTTTCAATGTTCATTGCCGCTTGAAAGTCCTGTGTCAGTCCAGAATCTCTCTGATCTTGGCAGACAGTATTTCAATGCGAAAGGGCTTCTGGAGGAACCCGTTGCATCCGCGGTCCAGAATTTGCTGGGCCTGATCGTTGACGCTATATCCGCTGGAAAGAACAACCTTGATATCACGTTCGATCTCCTTGAGACGATCGAAGGTATCTCCACCGGATGTCCCGGGCATGATCATGTCCAGAAGGACCATGTCGATTTCTTTTCTCTTTTCAGTATAAACAGCAATTGCCTCCTGCCCGCTCCCGGCTGTATATACACTGTACCCAATTGATTCAAGAAGCGCTTTGGTTGCCTCCAGAACCATCTTTTCATCGTCCACCAGCAGGATCGTCTCTGTGCCCCTTGTGATCGTCTCGGTTGCTGTCTTTTCCTTTATTACTTCCTTTTCCGAAGCAGGCAAATATATATTGAATGTTGTACCTTGACCGGCTTTGCTATGTACATTGATTATGCCCCCATGACCTTTGATAATCCCATAAACCATTGCCAGCCCCAGGCCAGTCCCTCTACCCATTTCCTTCGTTGTAAAAAAGGGATCAAAAATCCGCTCTTTGGTCTTCTCATCCATCCCTGTACCGGTATCGGTCATGGATATCCTGATATATAACCCGGGCTTGACAGAATAGGAAAACGCCCGTTTGTAATCCAGAAGAACATTCTCAGTTTCCAGATATATTACCCCGCCTCCCGGCATTGCCTGCCAGGCATTCACATACAGATTCATGAACACCTGTTCAATTTGTCCCCGGTCAACCTCTACAGCATGGAGATTTTTCCCGTATTTTCGATGTATGGATATTTCTTTTTTGGTCCTTCCAAACATGTAAGAAGTATCTTCGAGTATGTGGTTAATGTCGGAAGGTTTTGCCTCATATTTTCCCCCACGGGCAAACCCCAGCAGCTGTTTCGTCAAATCTGCCCCGCTTTGCACCTGTTCCTCAATCCGTTTGAGCCTCTCATAATGAGGGTGGGATGGATCGAGATCCAGCAATGTGAGGGAAGCATAGCCCTGAATGCCCATGAGCAGATTGTTGAAGTCGTGAGCTATTCCACCTGCAAGGGTGCCGATTGCCTCCATCTTCTGGGCATGTACAAGCTGCATTTCCAGCCTTTTCCGCTCGGTAATATCCTCGCAGGTCATGATATTAGCGTTGTTCCCAAGGAGCACAGGGATGAAATTGATTACCTTCGTTGACCCGTTTTTACATGTTGTATTGAAGACCCTTGGCTGCTGTTCTCCATAACCGGTATTGTTCACATCGTCTAACCATGCCGATATGACGTTGTGCCGGTAAGTTTCGTCAGGATATACCTTTTTGAACCATGTTTTGCCGTCAGGTATGTCACTGAGGTCGTAGCCGAATATGTCCCTGAATTTCGGGTTGATATAGAGGAATTGTCCATTGTTGTCGATTAAAGCCATTCCTAAAGGAGCATGTTCAGAAAGGATAGCGAACTTCTGTCTCTCATGGTTTAGTTTTTCTTCTGTTTGTTTTTCTTCGGTTATGTCTTGAATAATACCGAACACTACATCCCTGTGGCAATCATACTCTGCTATGGAATGAATATCTATGGTTTCCCCGGTATCGGGGCGCCGTATTTTGAATTCGACATCGTAGGGGCGGTTTTCTTTAACGAGATTCTGGAGAGCCCTGTCGAGCATTTCCCTGTACTGCGGAAGAGGTAATTTTTGCACCTCCGCAATTGTCCATTCAGTATTGAGAAGCCCGTATATCTTTCGCGCCCCATCTGACGCAAACACACGTTTCGATTTCAAATCGAACTCCCAGTTGCCGGAACGGGAAATGATCTCAGCCCTCGACAGGCGGTTTCTGCTGATGTCCAGTTCTTTCTCTGCCAGTTTGCGATCAGTGATGTTGCGCTGCACCCCCCATACGCGCTTGAGCATCCTGTCTTCTATGATGCCTTTATAGCTCTCCACAATATAGACAGGATTACCCTCGACTGATACTTCCATTTCCTCCCGTTCTGCAATCCGATACTCATCCGTTTTTGTCAAATCGGCCATTTGTATACCGCAATTCGGTGCAAATTCCACAACAGGCCGCCCGATCATCTGCTCGCGACGCAATCCGTACATACCTGCTAACGCAGCGTTCACCTCTACGACAACTGCACATCGTTCGATCTGCTTTGATAGAAGATCATATGGCATGTCTATGCTTACCGGCGGGACCAGATCGATGCGAAAGATCCCTTCACTGGCATTGGCGATGAAGTTTCTGTAGCGTTCCTCGCTATCCCGCAGTGTTTCCTCAGCTTGTTTATATACTGCTTCCGAATGTTCCAGTTCCTGAATTCTCTTTTTCAGGGCAGTTATTTCTTCAAACAGTCCTTGATTTGTTCCTGACGGACCTTTCATCTGATGCCCCTATGATGATGAACAATAACAGTAGATATACCAAGGTAAGTATGCAGAAGAATATCCGTGTTAAACATGATTCTCACCGCCAATTATATACAGGGTCGTAGTAACCTGTGCACCTGTTGTTATTATCGCATAATATCCATGTAAGGTTTAGAAAAATTCTAATTGATTACCATTCGTAATGTTACATATTCGGCAAGCCTGATATACAACATTTCACATTTCAGGCATTAAATCCAGGGTGTTTAATCTCTTGAGTTTTAGGAAGGTGCCCTGATATAATACACCACGTATGTTCAATCCAGTTAATGTACCGTCCGGCGTAACTATCCCCGAGGACATGCATATCGAATACCCTCCCGCAGACATTCCGGAAAAGATCAAATATTTTTTCGGAAAAACAGGTAAATGGTGGGGCACATGGACAAGTCCGCAGGTAAAAGGCAGTTACAACGCCATTCTCGTGGTAAAACGGATTAAAGACCCGGAAGAAGCCGATATAGCCTACCTTACATCTGATTTTCCTAAATGGTATATAGAAAAGAGCCTCTGGGAGACCACAGCAAAATTCCTGAAAAAAGAGAATGGCAGAATGTCTCTTCTGATACCCTACAATCCATGGCACACTCATATCGAATGCTGGTTCGAGGGTAAAGAGTTTGTGGGGGTAATATATAACCGGTTTATGCTTTCGCGCATAACCTGGAAGCCGCTGCCCTAAGACAATATTTTATTCTGCTTCTCTTCCTGAATCGAAAATGACATCGTCCGGCAATTCATCGGTATCTCCTGCAACATAGGGAAAATGTTTTGCAAGCAATTCTCCTGCTTCCATAATGGCCTCGCAAAGGGCATCGCAGGCGCGCCCATCTTTTATGCCTTTAGAAACAATATTGGCAAATCTGTTCAGAGTATTCTGATGGATCTTCCCATGAATACCTTTATCTGCAAGCACCCATACCTTTCTTTCAAGTAAGGAAAGAAAGAAGAGTACCCCTGTATTCTGCTTGGTTTTATACAGTCCTTTCTCATAAAAAGCTCGAAGGGCTCTCTCTTTTACTGCCCCTTCCTTCCTCTTTTTACCTACAAAGGCAAATTTAAGAGAAGGTTTTAATTTGAATAAAAACCTGAAAGGGAAGAAAAGCAAAACAGCAAGAGGGATAAAAAGCCACATCGTTGAATGGAAGAAAAATTCAGCCGCTGTTTCCGACATGTGGAAGAGTATCTCTGTTACAATAAGAGATACGAGGCTGCCCGAGAATACACTTCCGATGATTTCCGCCTCTCTATAAAAACCGCTATAGTCGACAACCATGACGGCTATCTCCCCGATTGTGCGGGACTCGACATCGGCAGTTGTTTGTTTGATTCTTTCTTTTTCTTCTTTCGTAAACAATCTGTCTGTCCTTTTATGATATCCCATTACCAGTCTCCTGAACCGCCGCCGCCGCCGAAGTCTCCGCCGCCGCCGCCGAAACTGTCGCCAAAGTCGCTATCGCCGCCGCTTCCTCCGGAACTCCAACCTCCTCCGCCAAACCAGAAGCCGCCGCCTGGACCTCCGCCGGCAGAGAATAAAAACGGCAGGAAAATGCCCATTGCCAATCCTAACAGGCCAAAGATTATAAGCAGTATCAGGGGAGCTCCAAAAAAAAGATATAGAACGGCAGGCAACCCGATAGCCCCGGCTGCGCCGCCCAGTAACTTTGACATCCTGCCGATAAAAAGCAGAACAACACCTGCAAAAAAGATGATTGTGAAATAAGGGGAAACACCATTTTTTCTCGCCGGAAGTCTTTTGGCTTCGGCTTTAAATTCTCCACGTGTTGCATCGATTAGGGCATGTATCCCGGCAGTAAATCCTCCGTCAAAATCCCCTCTTTTGAACCTTGGTTTTATGACCAGATCAATAATTCTTCCTGCTGTCAGGTCGGTAAGCCTGCCTTCCAGTCCCCGACCAACTTCAATTCTGATCTTCCTGTCCTGATTTGAAACAAGGAAAATAATGCCGTTGTCCTTGCCTTTCTGTCCGATTTTCCAGGTTTCCCCGACTTTAATGGAAAATTCTTCAAGCACCTCCCCCTGAAGGGACGGGATTGTAAGAATGACAACCTGTGTTGAATCTGACTGCTCAAAGGCCTTCAGCTCCGCCTCAATCTGAGTACGTGCGGAAGGAGAGATTATATTCGCATAATCGTTTACGTAGCCTTTAAGTGGAGGAACATCGAGAGCGGCAGCAGACGCTGCCGCGACAGTGATGATGCAAAAGCAGAAAAAGACTAGAAGAAAACCTGAAAAAACGTCAAAACGCGAATAGGACATTTTTTTAAAGCTTTGCATAACCTTGAACCTTTTCATCTTTTAGGATGCTCTTTTCTTGATTTTTCAAAAACCGGCAGGTCAAAGACCTGCCCTGCCCTCAAAACTTTACCGCCGGTGCCTTTTCTGCTCCTGCCTCAGCTTTGAAAGCCTCCTTAGGCGTCAGATGCAGCAGCATACTGTTTGTCATACTGTTCGGAAATATCCGTATGGATGTATTGAATGTCTGCACGCTCTTATTGAATCTTACCCTGGCTACATTTATTCTGTTTTCCGTGCCTTCAAGCTGGTGCTGAAGGTCCATGAAATTCTGATTTGCTTTCAGGTCGGGGTATCTCTCAACTACTACCATGAGTCTTGACAGTGCGCTGCTCATGGCCCCCTGGGCAGCCTGGAATTGGGCCATTGCCTTCGGATCACCGATCATGTCTTTTGAAACCTGCATACTGCCGACCTTTGCCCTTGCCTCTGTAACAGCCTGGAGCGTTTCTTTCTCGTGTTTTGCATAAGCCTTAACAACTTCAACGAGATTCGGAATAAGGTCGCTCCTTCTCTGATATGATGCCTCAACGTCTCCCCATGCGGCTTTCACAGCCTCCTCATTTGCCTGCATAGTATTATAGCCGCAGCTGTATAAACTGAAAACAACAAAAATAACAGCAATATACATGAATGTCTTTTTCATTATGACCTCCTCTTATTTTTGGTTTTATTCTGAATCCCATCATCCTGTCCACGCATGACTTTCTGCATGCAGGGCATGTTTTTATGAACCAGGGATTTTTTTATATCGCAGTATAATGCAACAAAGGTCCTGCAGCTCCCCGCGCCGTCTACTGCCGTATCCTTGGGCATCTGAGCATATACACACATCATATCACAGAAATTCAGCAAAGATGCCGTCTTTTTATCCAATATAACCCCTTTGTTCTGTCCCTTACTCATTGCTCATCTCTTTTCACGTTTCACTTTATAAATGTTTTCCTATCAGTACTTCGGCGATCTGTACGGCGTTGAGGGCAGCTCCCTTCCTGATATTGTCGGCGACGATCCACATATTCAGTCCGTAGGGGATAGACTCATCGCTGCGTATCCTTCCGACAAAGGTCTCATCCTTACCTGCAGCGTGTATCGCAAGAGGGTATTTATTCTTTGAAGGGTCATCCACTACCTTTACACCAGGCGCTTTTTTCAATATTTTCCGCGCCGCGTCAGGAGTTATGGGTTTTTCAAATTCAATATTCACGGACTCCGAATGGCCGTAGAATACGGGCACTCTTACCGTAGTTGCAGTAACCTGAATGCTGTTATCTTCCAAAATCTTCTTTGTTTCATTTACCATCTTCATCTCTTCTTTGGTGTAGCCGTTTTCGAGAAAAACATCGATATGGGGCAGACAGTTAAAGGCTATCTGATAGGGATAGACCTTGTTTTTCACGTCTTTGCCGTTATAAATGGCGAGTATCTGCTGTTCAAGCTCATCAATTGCCTTTTTTCCTGTGCCTGAAACGGCCTGATACGTTGAGACTACAACCCTCTTTATCCTTGCTGCATCGTGGAGCGGTTTCAATACAACAACCATCTGAATCGTAGAACAATTCGGGTTTGCAATAATCCCCCTTTTTTTATAATCCTTTATTGCATGTGCATTTACTTCCGGTACAATCAGGGGTACATCAGGATCCATCCTGAAAGCGGCCGTATTGTCTATAACAACGCATCCGGCTGCCGCTGCAATAGGCGCAAATTTTGTGCTTACCGACCCTCCCGGCGAAAATAGCCCGATATCAATGCCTTTAAAGGAATTTTCCGTTAATTCATCAACCGGTATTTCCTCTCCTTTGTATGTTAATGTTTTTCCTATGCTCCTCGCTGAGGCAAGAAGCGTCAGTTTTTTTACAGGAAATTTCCTCTGCTCAAGCGTTGCTATCATTTCATTCCCTACAGCGCCGGTTGCTCCGACAACTGCTACATTATATGATTTCATGTTTGCCCTCCAAGTTTATTTTTCAGATAATTTATTAATCCGCCTGCGTTGATAAGTTCTTCCATAAAAGGCGGAATCGGTTTTGCCTTGGCCTGTCCGTCCTTCCATACAATGACCCCTGAAGATAGATCGACTTCTATTGTCTGGCCGTCTTCAACATCCCCGGCTATGTCTGCCTCCAGAAGCGCCAGCCCTTTGTTGAATCCGTTTCTGTAGAAAATACGTGCAAAACTTTTTGCAATAATAAGGGGGATGCCGAGCGCGGAAATAGCGATAGGCGCATGTTCCCTTGATGAGCCGCATCCGAAATTGAATCCGCCGACAATGATATCCCCGGGTTGCACTTCCTTGTGAAACAGCGGCGCCAGCGGTTCCATGCAGTGCTCTCCCAGCGCCTTCGGATCGGTCAGCGCAAGGTATCGTGCAGGTATGATAATGTCCGTATCAATATTGTCTCCGAATTTCCAGATTCTTCCTTTCAGTATCATAAGACCTCCCGTGGATGCGCAATCTCGCCTTTAATGGCGCTCGCTGCTGCGACTGCAGGGCCTGAAAGATAGACTTCGCTTTCAGGGTGCCCCATCCTTCCGATAAAATTTCTGTTTGTAGTCGCCACTGCCCTTTCTCCTTTTGCGAGTATGCCCATGTGTCCGCCAAGGCAGGGGCCGCATGTCGGGGGCGATATGATGCATTCAGCATCAAGAAATATTTCGAAAAGGCCTCGTCTCAGGGCTTCCCCATATATCTTCGGTGTGGCAGGTATGACTATGCATCTTGTATGTTTTGCCGTTTTCTTTCCTTTTAAAATACTGGCTGCCATCTCCAGGTCTTCAATACGCCCGTTTGTGCATGAACCGATGATTACCTGATCAACATGTATACCTTTCAACTCATCCACATTTTTAACATTGGAAGGCAGCGACGGGCAGGCAACGTTCAGGCCTATGCTGTCAGCATCAATCTCATAGATTTCCCTATATTTTGCATCTTTATCACTCTCAAAAACCTTATAGAGCCTTGTGCTTCTTCCCTTTACATATTCGAGTGTCTTCTCGTCCACCTTGAATATGCCGTTCTTTCCGCCGGCCTCGATTGCCATGTTGGCGATTGTAAAGCGTGAATCCATGGAAAGGGATGCAATCGCTTCGCCTTCAAACTCCATTGACGTATAAAGGGCGCCGTCAACCCCGATCTTCCCTATTATATGGAGAATAAGGTCTTTTCCTGTGACCCACTCCTTCCATTTCCCGTGGCATACAAATTTGATGCTTTCAGGAACCTTCAGCCAGATATGGCCGGTAACCATACCGTAGGTAATATCGGTGCTGCCCATCCCTGTTGCAAAAGCGCCAAGTGCGCCGTATGTGCAGGTGTGACTGTCCGCTCCTATTGCCAGATCACCGGGAATTACAAGGCCGGCTTCAGGGAGGAGGGCATGTTCCACGCCGCATTGTCCACCCTCGTAGAAATTAGTGATGTTGTGCTTTATGGAAAATTCTCTGATCTTTTTACAGTTTTCTGCGGACAGTATATCCTTGTTCGGCGTGAAGTGGTCCAGTACAAATACCACCTTATCTTTGTCAAAAACCTTCGGGGCGCCCACCTTTTCAAATTCTTCAAGCGATAAGGGTGCTGTTATATCATTTGCAAGGGCAAGGTCGATCTCTGCATCGATAATTTCTCCCGGTTCCACATAAGCCTTCCCTGCATGTGATGCGAGTATCTTTTCCGTAATCGTCATACCCATACTACTTCACCTCATCTTTTTTTGTTTTGATGTACTCAAGCCTGTTCAATGCGTTAATATACGCCTTTGCGCTTGCTACAATAATGTCCGTATCTGCACCTTTACCAATGGCAATAAGCTTTTCTTCTTCAAGCTTCACAAACACCTCTCCCTGGGCATCCATGTCTTGCGTTATTGAATTAACAGAAAATTTTGCAAGCTTGCTGTTTGTTTTTACCATCTTTTTGATAATCTTGTATGTGGCATCCACCGGCCCGTCTCCTACCCCTACATCCTGAAAAACATTCCCGTCTATTTCGATCTTCACGGTAGCAGTGGGGATAGTTGTGTTGCCGCAACTCACATTCAGGTATACAAGCTTGTATTTCTCGGGGATTTTATATATTTCATCCATGATGATCATTTCAATGTCTTCATCGTAGACATATTTTTTCATGTCGGAGAGTGTCTTAAATCTTTTAAAGGTAAGATTGAGTTCTTTGTCATCCAGTGTGTAGCCAAGTCCTTCAATCCTCTCCCGGAATGCATGCCGCCCTGAATGTTTGCCCAGGATAAGGGAGCTTTTCGATATGCCTACAGACTCCGGGGTCATAATCTCATAAGTAAGTTTAGCCTTCAGAAGGCCATCCTGGTGAATACCTGATTCATGGGCAAAGGCATTGGCGCCGACTATTGCCTTATTAGGCTGAACGGAAACGCCTGTAATGGCAGTTATCAGCTTGCTTGCAGGGTATATTTTTTCGGTTATGATCCTTGTTTCCAGGGAAAACATGTCTTTCCGTGTACGGAGGATCATGGCAATCTCTTCCATTGACGCATTCCCTGCCCGTTCACCGATACCGTTGATCGTGCATTCTATCTGGCGGGCGCCGTTTTCTATTGCCGCAATGGAGTTTGCAACGGCAAGTCCGAGATCATTATGACAGTGTACACTTATTACGGCACGGTCTATGTTGGGCACATGTTCCTTAATATAACGGATAAGTTTGCCGAACTCATGGGGCACAGCGTAGCCTACCGTATCTGGGATATTGACGGTAACAGCCCCGGCTTCAATAACCTCGGCTACTATAAGGCACAGGTAATCCCAGTCGCTTCGTGTTGCATCCATGGCAGAGAATTCAACATTTTCAGTATGTTTCTTTGCCCTTTTTACGGCATCTACCGCTATCTTTAAAATTTCATCCCTGGTCTTCTTGAATTGATGCTTTAGATGAATATCGGAGGTTGAGATAAAGGTGTGTATCCGGGGCATCCTGGCATCTTTTATTGCTTCCCAGGCACGGTCAATGTCTTCATTATTTGCCCGTGCAAGACCTGCTACCTCGCTGTTTTTGATAATGCCGGCAATCTGTCTGACTGCATCAAAATCGCCGTCCGAGGCTATGGGAAAGCCGGCTTCAATAACATCTACACCCAGAGCTTCAAGCTGTCTTGCTACCCTGAGTTTTTCCTGTGTGTTCATCGTGTTCCCCGGGGACTGTTCCCCGTCTCTCAATGTGGTATCAAAAATCGTTACCCTTTCTGACATGACTTCTCCTTTTTGACCCTTTGCCGTCAATTGTAGACTGTTTTCTTATCTTCTATTTTTTTAATGATGCAATCCATAAATTCCTGCTCACGCTCGATTGCCATCTCTATTGCCAGATAGAAAAGGTTTTCAGGTATATCCATATGGGTTATCTTTACCGCATCCTTTTCCGTAGTAACAAAAATCTCCACATCTTTGAAAGACGTGAGCCTTTCCATATCCCTCCTTTTATATACATAATGGTCGGGATACGATATTTCATGCAAAACATTAACCCCCATTGCCTTGAGCAGGTCAAAAAAAGACCGGTTATCTCCCAGGCCTGAGAAGGCAAGCACATTTCTGTTTTTCAAAAAATTATAATGTGTAATAAGGTTCATCTTGATGTTGTAAAGGTGCGCCGGTTTATAATGGGCCCGGAAAACCGGAATCCCTTCGCCGTATTGTCCTGCTTTGCAGTTCATTTCGCCTTTATTTATAATAATCACATCTGCATCCTTTATTCTTTCAGCCGGCTCCCTGTAAGGGCCAAGAGGGAACAGTCCGTTATTCCCACCTTCCCTGCCGTTGAGAATCAGTATATCTATATCCTTTTTGATGTTTTTCAGCTGAAAACCATCATCAAGGAGTGCAACATCTATACGTAAATTCCTTATACCCTGCCCTATAGCCTCTGCCCTGTCAGCGCCCACAAGGACCGGGATTTGTGTCTTTTTTGCGAGCATGAAGGCCTCATCCCCTACCTCTTTTGCAGTGTCGTTTTTAACGTCCACACAAAACATGCCGCCCCTTTCCCTTTTGTATCCCCTTGTTGCAATGCCGGGATTCAGTCCGAATTCCTTCAGCTTTATCGAAAGCTTCTCAACAACCGGCGTCTTGCCGGTGCCCCCGAGAGTAATATTGCCGATGCTTACTACAGGTATTGATACCTCTTTTGTCTTTATCATGCCCATATCGTAAAATGCTTCCCTCAGTTTAAGACAGAGTTTATACAGACAAGACAAGAAGAAAAGCAGGGGGTACATAAACCATTTAAGATGTTTCGCTTCTCCTCTCCATACCTTTAAGATGAGATTCCTCATTATATATTGGTAATTTATATCAAAAATAGGGGTAAAAATCAAATAAAGGCAGTGCAAGGCATGACAAAGGATTTACCGTCACGGGCCTCAACTGTAACCCTGGCCCGTTAATTCTCTGTTAACGGTGAATGCAGTCCTGCAAAAAACTTGCCCAAAGGTATCAATTAGTGTTTCAATAGATAATCTTGTCCCTGAATAACAGAAAGAGAGGGCTGAAAATGAAAATCAATTTTACAAAAGAACAGTATGAAACCCTGATGAAGATTGTCTATATGGGCAACGGTATAGTTAATACGGTAGACGAATCTGAAGACAACAAATTCAATGCCATGGAAGAATACATTTTCTCATTTGCAAAAAATGTTGGTCTTGAACATCTGGTGGAATATGATGAAAAGGAAAAGATATATTACCCTTCCGAAAAGCTTGAAGAAGACGAGGAAATTATCGAATATATCCAGAGTTATGATGACAATATTTTCTGGGAGAAACTTATCTTTAATCTTGCCCGGCGTGATATGGAGAATAAATATGGAAGAAGGGCAGTTGAAAAAATGTCGGAGGATGAGAGCTTAATCGAGGGGCAGCCCTTTGAGCAGAAGTATGAGAAAGAGTTTTCAAAGAACGGACTGAAGAACTTAAAGATATAATGCGGTAATTTTAAGCTTGAATGACACCGCGATAGTTATATCATAAAGGATATGCCATAAATGCCAAGAGTTATTTTTCTGGGTACTAACGGCTGGTATGATACCGATACAGGAAACACGATCTGCATTCTTATTGACACATCTTCGTGCACCATCATACTTGATGCCGGTAATGGCATCGCAAGGCTGGACGGTTTTGTCGATTTCAATAAACCGGCCTATCTCTTTTTGAGCCATTTTCATCTTGATCATGTTATCGGTCTTCACACAATCTGCAAATACAATTTTTTTAATGGATTATGGATATGCGGGCAGGAAGGCATTGCCTCCATACTGGGAAAAATACTTGATGCCCCCTTTACGGCACCAATAGAGGATTTTCAATTTGCTGTACGATTCATCGAGCTTCCCGTACAGCAGGATGAACTCCCCTTTTCAGTTGCAAGTCTCCCTCTTCTGCACAAATCGCTGACACTTGGATACCGTTTTGAGATTGACAGTAAGATCATTACTTATTGCGGCGATACCGGATATTGCGACAATGCGGTGAAACTTTCAGAAAACGCCGATCTCCTTATCACGGAATGCGCTTTTCAATCCGGACAGGAGAATGCCGACTGGCCGCATCTGAACCCTGAAACAGCGGCAAGAATAGCAAAAGAATCAGGGGCAAAGAGATTGGCCCTTGTTCACTTCGATGCAGAAATATACAGGACCATTGGAGATAGGAAAAAAGCACAGGAGGATGCACGGAAGATTTTTTCTGACACTTTAGCATCTGTAGACGATATGGTTATTGAGGTATAACCTATGAAAAATATCGGTATCTATTCATACTTCGGTTATGCGCTGTCCTTCGATGAAAGGCTCAATACAATAAAAAATGCGGGTTTTGGAGTAACATCTGTCGGGCTTGGAGAAGAAGAAGAGCTTGTAAAAAGCAAAGAAGAAGATTTAATGCCGGAGATGGTAAGATCAAAGGGGCTATTCATAGAATACGCTCATGCACCGGACGGCAGGTGCAATGATTTATGGTCGGAATCGGAGCAGAGAAGGAGGGAAATAAAAAAAGAATATTCATCATACATTGGCTACTGCAAAAGACATCGTCTGCCCATGCTTGTCATGCATGTAAGCAGAAGCAAGGGTGACCAGCCTCTGCCTCCCGGCCGCCACGGGCTTGAAGTGCTGGAATGTTTGCTGAAATACGCCGAAGATTCAAACGTAAGAATAGCGATAGAAAATACACAGAAACCGGAATATCTCGATTATATTTTTTCCAGCATCAATTCTGTCTATTTGGGTATGTGTTATGACAGTTCCCATGATTTTCTGTATAGCCCTCAACCAGGATTGCTTCTTAAGCAGTGGGGGCATCTGCTTTTTGCAACACATATTTCAGACAACGACGGATTGCTTGACAGGCACTGGCTTCCAAGAGAGGGGATTATCCGATGGGATATTGTTAAAAATAACTTTCCTCTGGAAACATACGGCGGATTCCTGACCCTGGAAATATTTCCAAAAGACCCCGGCGATGAGTCGGCGCCTGATTTTCTGAAAAGGGCTCATGACAGGATAAAGTGGTTTGAAGAAATGCTCATAAAAAAGGCCGAATCCTGAGTTTAATGCCCTAGGCGCGGTCAGGTTAAACCTTGAGTTCTACATCAAAGGTATTTAAGGAGAAATGAATCCATGTGCTTTTTAAAACCACACAGAAAGGAGAAGAGAAATGAAGATGGAACAATACATTCGTGCCATAGCAGGAACGTTCATTTTGGTCTCAGTGGGATTAGGCTGGTTTCATAGCAGGTATTGGCTGCTTTTTACCGCTTTTGTCGGGTTAAATCTTTTGCAGTCTGCATTTACAAAGTGTTGTCTGATGGAGGATATTCTCGCCAAACTTGGTATTGCAGAAAAAAGCTGAATGCCAGAGGAGAGGGATTAAGACAGGACTTTTTCTCCTGATGAAAGTTCTTCAAGTCCTTTTTTGTTAATAAGTTTGATCGTGCGTCCCTGGACACGTATCAGGTCCTGATTTACCATTTTGCTTAAAATGCGGGAAAGTGTTTCAGGAATGGTGCCGAGTATACTTGCCAGTTGACCCCTTGCAATATTCAACTCAAGACTGTCATGATCCTCATTATCTTCACCCGAGTACAATAGATAGGCTGCGAGCCGCTGCGGCACTTCTTTCAGGGAGAGATCTTCCACAAGCTGTGTGAACCGTTTTAATCTTTGTGATAAAATGGCCAGCATGTTCATGGCAATCAGCGGATCTTTATTTATCAGTTCAATGAATGCCGCCCTCGGAAAAAAAATTGTCCTGCTGTCTTCTATGGCTTCAGCGTATGCAGGAAACTTTTCACCGGCAAAGACCGGCGCTTCTCCGAAGGGTTCACCGGCAACGATAATATGCAAAATCTGCTCCCTTCCATCGTAGGAGAGTTTAAAAATTTTAACGCGCCCGGATTGCAGCACATAAAAACCATCTGCATCACCACCATCAGAAAAGACTGTCTGGCCTTTTTTGAATGTGCAGTCCAGCCCTGTATCGGATAATGCTTTGAGCTGTTTTTCTGTCAATCCTTTAAAAAGCGGAATCTCTCTGACAAAGTTTTTTATACCCATCCTGATAGTTATTGTAAAATTTAACCGGAGAATCTGCAATATTAATGAAAGCTATGGCAAAAAAAAACGGTTTAATGTATGATTTTAGTTTCATACGTTATTAAACGTCGGCTGCAAGCGTTCAATATAATGTCAATAAACCGAACGCTGTATGCCTAATGCTGCTTTAAGGGGTCCATATGGAAAAACCGAAAATACTGATTCTTATCGGGAGCGAAAACGATCTTTCTGTAATAGAAGACGGGGTAGACTTTTTAAGAGAAACAGGAATATTGTTTAAATTAGATATATCATCCGCTCACCGCAATCCTGAAAAAACTGTTGAATACGCAAAAAAAGCAAGGGAGGACGGGGTAGAAGTAATTATTGCCGCAGCCGGTATGGCTGCTCACCTCCCCGGCGTACTGGCATCTCATACAACCCTGCCTGTTATAGGTGTACCTGTCGGCGGCGGGGCCCTGAACGGAGTTGATGCACTTATGTCGATTGTTCAGATGCCGAAGGGGATACCGGTAGCCACAGTGGGCATTAATGCATCGAGAAATGCTGCAATTCTTGCATGCAAGATACTTTCTATTAAACATGATGATATAAGAGAAAAGCTTGAAAAGATGAAAGAAGATATGAAAAAAGAAAACAAGGCAAAAAAAGAAAAGTTGAATGCATTTTTACATAAATAACAAATATTCCTTTGGGAGAGGTTCTACATGCTGAATGCAATTACCGATGTGAACGGCATACTGGTTGGTCACGCATCTGATTATACCGGATACACAGGATGTACAGTGATTTTGTGTGAAGAAGGTGCGGTCTGCGGGCTTGATGTCAGAGGAAGCGCTTCAGGTACAAGACAGGTTGACTCGCTCAACTTGAGCCATATTGTAGAACAGGTGCATGCAATACTTTTATGCGGAGGAAGTTCTTTCGGTCTTGACGCAGCGACAGGGGTCATGAAGTTCCTCGAAGAAAAGGGTGTCGGTTTTGATGTAGGCATTGCCAGGATACCTATCATCCCGGCTGCTGTTATATTCGATCTTTTTTTCGGAGATGCAAGGGCACGACCGACGTCGTCAATGGGCTATGAGGCGTGTGTGAATGCGAAGGCGACGGTTGATGAAGGGAGTGTAGGCGCAGGTACAGGTGCTACAGTAGGGAAGCTTTTTGAAGTCACAAGGGCAATGAAGGGGGGCATAGGGACGAGCAGCATCATGATGCCCGACGGTCTGATTGTCGGAGCACTTGTAGTTGTTAATGCTTTCGGAGATATTATAGACAATATTACCGGAAAGATTATAGCAGGCGCCCGTACCTCTGAGGAGAGCATTGAATTTGCTCATACATCTGATTCCCTCAAGAAAGGTTTTACAAAGAAACAGTTCGGCCTGATCAATACAACACTTGGCGTGATTGCTACAAACGCCCGTTTTAATAAGAGGGATATTACAAAGGTTGCCCAGATGTCCCAATGCGGACTGATAAAAACCATAAGCCCTGTTCATACCACCTTTGACGGAGATCTTATCTTTGCCCTTTCAATGGGCACGATAGAAGCCGATATCAACAGAGTCGGCGTGTTGAGTGAATTTGTCATTGCAGAGGCTGTAAAAAGGGCGGTAAAAAAAGCAGACGGTTTTAATATTTTACCTGCATTCAGGGATATGAACAAAGGCTGGAAGACCTCTTAAATAGTATAAGTCATCCGGACGGGCTAAGGAGAAAAGTGTGGATGAATATCGCAAAATAGCTGATATTATTAAGGAGAGAGGATATACGGTTGCATTTACCGGCGCCGGCATTTCTGTGGACAGCGGTATCCCTGCATTCCGCGGCGGTCAGGGGTTATGGGAAAAGTATGACCCTATGGAGTATGCCCATATCAGGGCCTTTAACAGCAACCCGGAAAAGGTATGGGTAATGCTTCATGAAATGTCCGGGGTGATTCTGGATGCAAAACCGAGCCCTGCCCATACGGCGCTGGGAGAATTGGAAAAAAAAGGCTTTTTAAAAGCGGTTATTACGCAGAATGTGGACGGTCTCCATCAAGCCGCAGGGAACAGTAATGTTATAGAGTATCATGGAAGCCACAGATGGTTTATATGTTTAAGCTGTTCAAAAAGAGTTCCCCTTACTCATGATGTTGTTGACTTGCATCCTTACCCGATATGTGAGAAATGTAACAGGGCCTTAAAACCCGATGTGGTTTTTTTCGGAGAGAGCATACCTATGGAAGCCATTATAAAGGCCAATGAAGAGGCACAGAGGTGTAAAGTAATGCTCATAATCGGGACATCTGGAGTGGTATATCCTGCGGCAGAAATACCCCACATATCAAAGTCCGCAGGGGCAATAATAGTTGAAATCAATCCTGAGCAGACCCCTTTTACCTCATCGATTACCGATTATTTTTTGAAAGGTACGGCATCTGCCGTATTACCGAATATTTTAGCATATTTGAAGTAAGCAGGAGAGGGCAAATGGCAAAGGACAAGTCTTTCAAATCCGCAAATCCCGGCTTCTCCGGGGATGAAGCCTTCAACGTGCCGCAATCCAAAGTAATTGACCACACATATTGTATCATTATGGCAGGAGGGAAGGGCGAGCGGTTCTGGCCTATAAGTACAGATCTGGTGCCCAAGCCATTCCTGAGTATTATCGGCGAGAAGAGCCTTATACAGCTTACATTTGAAAGGGCCTGCAAAATAATACCGCTGGACAGGATATTCATTGTCCTTGGTAAAGAGCACCTCGATACGGCAAAGGAACAGCTCGGTATGCTGCCTGAGGGAAATTTTATCGTTGAGCCCTACGGGAGGGATACCGCCCCCTGCATAGGATACTCAGCGCTATTTCTGCTTGATCAGGATAAAGATGCTGTGATGGTTGTCCTGCCTGCCGATCAATATATTCCCGACGTGGATGGTTTTGCAGATGTTATTTTAGAGGGTGTGAGATGTGCGGCAATAGGGGATTATTTCATTACTATCGGGATAAAACCGTCAAGGCCCGAAACAGGATACGGTTATATACATGCCTATGAGAGGCTTGATATTATAGAGGATTCAATGTGCTATAAGGTAAACAGCTATGTGGAGAAGCCGGATTTGAAGAAGGCAACGGAATATCTGGCAGAGGGAAATTACTACTGGAACGGGGGTATTTTTGTATGGCGCGCCGATGCTGTTATGAGGGGTATCCAGAGGCAAATGCCGGACCTTTATAGCGGACTTGTACAGATTAAGGACTTTTATGGAGAGAACCGGGAAGAAGAAGTAAACCTCATTTTTAAAACCCTGCCGAAGATGTCTATAGACTACGGGCTTATGGAAAAGGCAGACAATGTCTTAATGATACCTTCCAGATTTGCCTGGGATGATGTAGGCACATGGTCTTCCCTTACGAGGGTGTTTGAGCATGATGAAAATGGGAATTATATAAAGGGGGATGCAGCCCAGATAGACACAAAAGATTGTGTAATATTCAGTGATGGTATAAAAGTGGGGACTATCGGGATTTCCAATCTGATTGTTGTTGTATCTGGAAATGGTGTACTTGTTTGTGATATTGACAGAGCCCAGGAAGTAAGGGAAATAGTGAAGCGGCTGAAATCTTAGTTATGAATAGTTCCTGAGGCAGGCCGGGGTACACGCTTCGCCGATGGAGGGGTTGACCCACCTCCGCTAACGCTGCGGGGAAAAGGCGTGAGCCCCGTGTATGATTGTAAGGGGGGTTACATGATTTCCAGGGTTTCTACAGCAACAGTTTACGGTATTGACGGGATCAGGATAGACGTTGAGGTTGATATATCATTCGGCTTGCCTGCCTTTAATATTGTTGGTCTGCCGGAAACATCCGTTAAAGAAAGCAAAGAAAGGGTCAGGGCAGCAATAAGGAACGCCGGGTTTGAGTTTCCTAATGACAGGATTACGATCAATCTTGCTCCTGCAGACGTAAGGAAAGAAGGTTCATCCTTTGATCTTCCAATAGCCATGGGTATACTTATTTCAATGGGTGTTATAAAGGAAGAGGCAGTGAGAGGATGTCTTATTGCCGGTGAACTATCTCTTGACGGCAGAATTAAGGGAATAAGAGGGGTATTGCCCATAGCCATACTTGCTGCCAAAGAAGATGTTAAGAACTTGATTGTACCGCTTGTAAACGGTAATGAAGCTTCCATTGTAAAGGGATTGAACATATATGGAGCAAATCATCTTATTGAAATAGTTCATTATTTTCTGGGAGATGCGGAGTTAAAGGAGTTTCACGGGAAAAATCTTGTTATGGCCGAGCATACCGGTGATTTGGGATTAAATTTTTCGGACATAAAAGGTCAGGCACAGGCAAAAAGAGCCCTTGAAATATCTGCAAGCGGAGGTCATAATGTCCTCATGATAGGCCCTCCAGGTTCAGGCAAGACCATGCTTGCCAGGAGGATGCCGACGATACTGCCGCCGCTTCATTACGAAGAAGCAATCGAAACAACAAAGATACACAGTATTGCCGGTCTTCTTAATGCAGATAAATACCTTTTTCTTGAACGTCCTTTCAGGGCGCCTCACCATTCTATTTCAGATGCGGGCCTGATAGGCGGAGGCCATGTTCCTAAGCCCGGAGAGGTCAGTCTTGCCCATAACGGTGTGTTGTTTCTCGATGAATTTCCTGAGTTTAAGAGAAATGTCCTCGATTCTTTGCGGCAGCCCCTTGAGGATGGCAATGTAACAATTTCAAGGGTTACACACTCGATAACCTTCCCGGCGAAATTTATGCTCATTGCTGCAATGAACCCGTGTCCCTGTGGTTACTGGGGAGATTCCAGGAGGGCATGCACATGCAGCGGCTCGCAAATCAGAAAACACAGGTCAAGGATTTCAGGACCGCTCCTCGACAGGATGGATATTCATATCGAGGTACCTCCGGTTACGGTGAGGGAGCTGTCAATTGAGAAAGAGGAAGAATCTTCGGAAAAGATAAGGGAAAGGGTGCTTGGTGCACGCATGATCCAGGAAGATCGTTTTAAGGGCAGGAAGATATATTCAAACTGCCATATGGTGCCGCGCATGATAAAGAAATACTGTGTTCTTGATGACGGCGGGAAAACACTTCTTGAAAATGCTGTTGACAAATTCGGTCTTTCACCACGCGCCTATCATAGAATTCTGAAGGTCGCACGTACTATCGCCGATCTGGACAATACTGATCAAATCCGCGAGTTTCATCTTGCCGAAGCAATCCAGTACAGGTCTCTGGATAAAAGAATGGTTGTTTAATCGGTAATATTAAAAACAGAGAGGCTCTTATGGCGCCCGTTTTCTTATGTGGGTAAGTGAGCGCACGACTCATCCCCCGGATGGGTGCCCCGGCAGAGAGCAAAACAGTGTTCCGGCCACACCGCTAATTTTTTCACAGGTTCGTACCAGCTTGCGGGTGCTCCTTGTTGCCCGGGTGCCCTCCTGGTGTTATCTTTGAATCCGTATTGGTATAATACCTATTGCTGGTCTGTCTCGCCCAGTTTTTTCCGGCACCAGGACTCGTATTTGGCTGCCGCGGCGAGGTACTCTTCTACCGTAAAAGGCGGTGTATTAAGCTCTTTTAATACGCCGGGATTTATTGACCCTTTCGCTGCGATTTCTTTACCTGCCTCTTTAATAAGCTCAACATGCCGATTTAATTTGTCCGGTTCCATCTGGACACCAATGGACCCGGGGACACATATCTCTGCAACGGCTTCGGAACCGAAATTCAATGCCTGAGCACGATATGTCGCAATAAGCGGCTCAAATGTTTCCATTTCAGGGAAGCCTGACGTGGATATGAGCATGAATTTTGCAGGCATGCGCCAGGAATAAAGGTGCCTTACCCTGCCGAAACGGTCTTTGGTCAGAAAACCCTGCATACCGCATATAGAACGATCTATGACCTTTTTTAACTGGGCGGACATATTGTCTGTGTAAACAGGGGTTGCCAGTACCATGATATCCGATCTCTTCATTTCTTTGTAGATATCTTCCATATCGTCCTTAACGGCGCATTCCCCCGGGACTTTATGCATACATGAGAGACAGGCCGTACACGGCGATATATCAAGACTGTGAACGTTGAATTCTTTTACGCCCGCATTGCCGTCAGCTAAGCCTTCAATAAAGCTCTTAAGCAATCTGCCCGTTACCCCTTTCTGCCCTCTTGCACTGCCGTTAAGAATCAATACTTCCATATTACCGACCTCCTATGAGCTGTGATTCTGTAAAACATTCTATGAGTTTCTCAAAATACATAATACTATTGATATTATTTTACTACAAGAACAAACCCATATTAGTTGGAAAGCAAGTTATTTAAATAGGCTTAATATTGTTGAATATTTTTCTACCCATCCGTTCCTTATTATGCTATTTTTATTCATTACTCGTAGCAATTGGGCAGCATCATGACTAACATCGAAAGACAAGAAATATTTTTCATTACGATAACCTCTCAGCCTTATCCACAACTGCTTCCGGGTTGGCAGTACTGTCAATAAAAACTATAATGTAAGCAAGAGGTCTGCATCTATGAATTTGGGAATAATTGAAAATCTGAAAGAGGAAGAACTTAAAAGCTACCTGAGATTTCTGCTCTGGCACTACCGGGTTGTTGACGGTTTCTGGTTCCTCTGCGTGGAAGAGAAATATGACAGGGCTGCGGCAGAATATCTTGACGAGGCGGTCTGGGGGAAGATCGCCGGTATGTCGGCAAAGGACATCATCCGCCGGTTCAATATCAAAGAAAAGGGCTTGAAAGGATTTGCCAGGGCAATGCAGTTTTGTCCCTGGACAATGATTGTGGGCTATCAGATTGAAGAAAAGGAAGACGAGGTGATTATTACCGTACCCCAGTGCGTTACACAGGTTGCAAGGGTAAAAAGCGGTTTGCCTGAATTCTACTGCCGCGATATGCATCAGAGAGAATTTGAATCCTTTGCCCATGCAGTTGATAAAGGTATCAAGGTAGAGTGTATTTTCGCTCCCCCGAATCATCCTGCCGATTGTTTCTGCAAATGGAGATTCAAGCTGTAGGGCAAGCGCATGATGCGCAGTTGGTGTTTGTGTGGAAAAATTATAAAGGCAAGAACCGCTGAAACCTGTTACTCAGCGATTCTTGCTTCAAGCACTTGCTCTATCGTGAAATTCTCCAGCCCCATGTAATAAGAAGCAGCGTCAGTCAATGCTTCCATCGGGGCAAGCCCTACAATCTCACTTCCCACGACATTGACGCCATATCGCTTTGCCTCGATCCTGATAAGTTCAAAAGCCCGGTAAAGCGGTGTTTTTGTAAAATCCGTCATATTCATGGAAACCTGGGTAATGCCCCTTTCCTTCAGTGCAATACCGATGGCCTTGCAATATCTAAGTCCGCCGCTTATATGTCTCACCGACCTTGCTATAGCATTTGCTGTCTCAATATTATCCGTATCAAGGTTTACATTGAAGGCAATAAGCGGTTGGCGGGCGCCGATGGCAACCGCCCCTGCCGTAGGGTGTATCCCGGCGTCTCCGAAATCAGGCTTCCATTCGGGCATCCTTATTTTATCAGCCATGCCCTCAAACTGTCCTTTGCGTATGTTGGCAAGGTTTTTTCTCTCCTGGTTTGCTGCAGAAGCTTCGTACAAAAAGACAGGGAGCCGGTATCCTTCCCAGACTGCCTTTGCCGTCTCCTTTGAAAGCTGGACAGCCTCTTCCATGGTGACATTTTTTATAGGGATGAAGGGAATCACATCGACAGCGCCCATTCTCGGATGCTGTCCCCGGTGTTTCCGCATATCTATAATTTCAACAGCAATGCCGACAGCGGCAATAACCGCAAGCATAAGCGGTTCTGGTTCGCCGACTGCGGTGACCACAAGCCTGTTATGATCTGCGTCTTTATGGTAATCGAGAAACTTTACACCGTCAATCCCTTGGAAGGCACCTGTGATCTTTTTTATTTTATCCGTATCCCTGCCTTCACTGAAATTCGGCACGCATTCAATAATCTTTTTCATCCCTACTCCTCCTGCAATTGCTGCAAGGTTATATATAACCCATCTGGCGCTGGTAAGCCATGCAATATTCAAGGCATTCCTTCACAACACTTTTCGGTCTGTAGACGCCTGAGTGCCCGTCGCAAATGATGTCCGCGTCAAGGGCAAATAGTTTATTGATCGATTCTTTCCAGGCAGCAGGATCACAGTCAAATTCCTTAAGAAGCGGCGCTGCAATATCCTGCGGGAAGAGAACCCTCCTGCCGTCAATATCCGTATAAACCGATATGGAGCCCGGCGTATGACCGGGTGTGTGCAGCCAGAAAACTTCTCGCCCCCCTAAGATCAATCGACCTTTTTCGCCATAGAGTTTTGTGTCGACCATAAGAGGCTGAAAATCGATATTAAAGCAAAATGCCGCTGTCAGTCTCGTGTCAGCCCTTTCAACAATCTCTGCGTCAAGGCTGTGCATGATCAGGTGTGTGCCGAATTGTTCACGGAAGGAGGCGGCTCCTCCGATATGATCAACATGACTGTGAGTCAGTATCATGGTGGAAATATCAGCCGGATTGAACCCGAGAACTTCAATGTTCCGGATCAGGTTTTGAAGCCCCGGGCCTGACCCGATATCGATAAGAACAAGTTCATCGAGGCCCAACAAATATACAGCGCAATCCCGAGCGTCTGTGATATCTGCCCCGCCTATGCGGTGCACCTCTTTTGTTATCTTTATCGCTTCCAACCAGTAAAGTCCTTTTTTGTACTTATCATAAAACCTGCTCATGAACAACTCATATTTTTACATCGGGCGTTCAGCAGGAAATTCTGTTTATGTTCTCCGACTTATCTGCTATTATAGGCTTGTTGAGAAACTATGGATGCGTCAATCCTTGCCCCGATTAAAGAACTCTATGACCTGTGGAATTCGGTCTATCCTCATTTAACAAAACATATAGGAGAAGTCTATGGCCGCAGGGACGGGCATGTCCTTGAAATAGGTCCTTTCTGCGGAACAGTTTTTCCCATGCAGGCTCAGGGGATCGGCGGCTGCTTTTCAATTGCAGCATTTCCGTCTGGCATGGGTGATTTCTTCCGTAAAGAGGCGGAGCAGCTTAACATTGCTAATACGATACAGATTGTTGAGAGCAATGCCTCTCTTGCGGGTATTGCGGAGTATTCGATTGATCTAGTAATATTCCGGGGCGCATTGTTCTTTCCGTCTCTCTTTAGAGTAGATTTTTCAGCAATTTACAGGGTTTTAAGAGAAAAAGGGATTGCAATGATAGGCGGTGGATTTGGAAAATATACCCCCCAGGAGGTGATTGATGCGATCGGTGAAAGGTCGCGCGATCTAAATTTAAGAATCGGTAAAACTGAAATGACGGCAGACGTATTACGTGAAGACGTCAAAAGCGGTAAGATACCGGGGTATGCCGAAATTGTTACCGATGGGGGGTTATGGGTGATTATGAAAAAATAGACCCTATTGCCTACCTGAAGTCCAGCAGCACTTTAAGTGCTTCTCTTGATCCTGCCTTTTTGAAGGCTGCCGAAACCCTGTCCGGCTTGTAAACTGCGCTTATAAGAGGCTTTACGTTTATAAGCTTTCTTGTCATTGCCCGCAGCACCGGTTCAAAGGGCCCGCACCGTGAGCCGACAACCTGTATTTCGTCAATCACAACAGAGGCAAGATTCATCTCCTTCCCATATGCAACAGTGGTTTTCAGAACTATCGTGCCTCTTGGCTTCACCAGTTGAAGGGCAAATTCGAGGCCGTCTGCAGAACCGGTTGCCTCTATGACAAAATCGTATTGTTTTGTCATTTCCAGATCACTGAATTTGATCGTCTTTACATGCTGTTCCCGTGCAACCTGCAATTTATTTTCATGCCTTCCGGCAAGTGACACGTCAGCCTGGACAAGATTGAGGGCAAGGG
>Ga0351938_1101_pt1 | contig 25620 bp, 24 predicted proteins | sample TotcelT113001M10_FD_206850 | JGI IMG/M metagenome (GOLD analysis project Ga0351938, IMG submission 206850) | Enriched cells from coal bed in the Powder River Basin, Montana, United States - Total cells T11 rep2 HSBNCT.T11.300.1.M10 ... | reverse complement strand
TGTTGCATAACCGTCCATGGCGGAGCACATAAAGGGAGGATTGGGAATTTTGGTAAATACCGGCCTTGACGTAATGCGTGACTTGCACTGGTAAACGGGAAGAAACTCCTCGTCTTCGATTGATTTTGCGTGTTCAAGTATCTTTGCGATTGCTTCTTCGCTCCGTATCGTCTTTAAGTAACGTTTCATTAGAAGAAATAAACCTCCACTTCCTCATCTTTCTCATATCCTTCTGTGCTCTCCGGGATTATTATGTATCCTGGGGCAAGGGCAAGGGAAGAGATTACGGAAGATTTTGCAAAGATGGGGGTTGCCTGATATGTTCCGTCAACGACTTCAATTGAGACCCTCGCATATTCTTCAATACCGTAAGATGAGGGAACATTGGTTGTGAGGGCAGCCTTGATCCGCCTGCTGTCCTGCAGCAACTCTCCTTTGAGTCTTTGAAGAAGGGGAAGTACAAATCTGATTACAGCCATAATGCAAGAATTGGGGTGACCCGGCAATCCGAATATCGGTTTATCCCATAACTTCCCGAATATGGTAGGTTTACCAGGTTTTATATTGACTCCATGGAATAGTATCTTGCCGCCGAGTTTTTCAATTGCATCTGTAATATAATCACGCTCGCCCTTGGAACTTCCTCCTGAAATGAGAATTACATCGTATTTTTGCGCGGATAAGAGTTTTTCCGTTATTTCGTCAATACTGTCTCTTGCAATGCCGACAAATGTTATGTTAACGCTTTCTTTTCTTAAAAGGTTTGATACGGTATATCTGTTTATATCACGAATTTTGCCTGGAGGTGGGATTTCGTCTATTGCCGTAATTTCGTCTCCTGATGATATGACTGCTATTTCAGGTTTTTTAAAAACCGGGGGGTTTTTTATCCCGAGTGCAGAAAGAATGCCGATATCAAAGGGAGAAAGTTTTTTTCCCTTTTTGAGCACCATATTGCCCTTCGTAATATCCTCTCCACGGAAGCAGATATTTTCTCCTTTGTGGACTGTTTTTGTCACTTCAACTGCATCCGGCAGGCGCCTTATATATTCTTCCATGACAATACCGTCAGTTCCTTCCGGTATCATTGCCCCTGTGCTTATGCCAGCGCAATGTCCGTCATCAAGAATGATGTCGGTCTCCTGCCCTATCTCCACTCTGCCGCTAACGGTTAGGAACAGGGGGGACGTCTCTTTTGCGCCATATGTATCTTTGGCCTTAACGGCAAATCCGTCTACAAGTGATCTGGAAAAAGGCGGGATATCCTCTTCGGAAATGATATCCTCAGCCAGCACCCGGTCAAGGGCATTTTCTATATCAACCGTTTCCATCTTGGGGTTCAACGGAAATGCATCTATGATTTCAAGGGCTGCTTTCCTAGTTATTGATTTTAAGAATTCCATAAGGGCCTATAATATAGCTGATTTGAGCAAATATGTCAAAAAGCCCGAATCCATGCATGGATGAACAAATCAAGGCATACCCGGTATGCCTTGATAACTGTAAATTTATAAGGCATTACCCATTCATGGCGATATAAAGTTTACCTCCATTTCTGTGGATAAGAACAAGAAGAGAACCTTTGCCCTTAGATTTTTTTAACATGTCTTTCAGTTCTTTTATGTCTTTCACAGGCTCACGGTTTATCTCAACGATTACATCTCCCTTCTGAATGGATGCCGCCTCGGCAGGACTTCCCGGCTGCACATCTGCTACAAGTACGCCATGATTGCCTTTGAATCCAAGCTTACGGGCCGTTAAGGGGTTGAGAGCCTGGAGTTTCAATCCCCATGGGCTATAGGCGGCCTTTTCTGACAATACCTCTTCAGGCTCGTCTGACTGGAGTTTTTCTATCTTTACATGAGATGATAATTTCTTTCCGTCCCTGATTACATTAAGGGAAACTTCTGTGCCTACAGGTGTTGAGGCAACTATCGAAGACAGTTCGTGGCTGTTTCCTATGTCTTTGCCGTTAAAGGACACGATAACATCCCCACGTTTTACACCTCCTTTTTCAGCAGGGCTTCCATGAACAACATCACTTATCAGTGCGCCTTTTTGTTCTTTCATGTTAAGGGTGGCAGCAAGGTCTGAAGAAATATCCTGTATCTGTACACCAAGATAACCACGTGTAACCTTTCCCTTTTGAATAAGCTGCGGGATGAGCGATTTTGCTGTGCTGATGGGAATTGCAAAACCAATACCCTGACCATTGGGTATAATGGCCGTGTTTATCCCGACAACCTCACCTTCTATATTAAAAAGAGGTCCCCCTGAGTTGCCCGGATTGATGGGGGCATCTGTCTGGATAAAATCATCATAAGGGCCTGCCCCGATTACTCTCCCCTTTGCGCTGACTATACCCGAGGTGACCGTATTGGTAAGACCGAAGGGATTGCCGATGGCAAGAACCCATTCCCCTACCCGTAACGCATCTGAATCGCCGAGGGTCGCAGCCTTAAGCGGTAAACCAACGTCTACTTTGATTATTGCAAGGTCGGTCTTCTGATCGCGACCGACAACACTGGCTTTGAATTCCCTCTTGTCATTTGTGGTAACAACAATTTCCTTTGACCCTTCCACTACATGGTAATTTGTGAGTATCTGGCCATCCTTGCTGATAATAACGCCGGAGCCGGCGCCTTGAGTTTTGAAGCCTTCAGACGATCCCGGCATGTTGTTGAAAAAACGTTTAAAAAGGTCCCCGAAGGGCCCATCGGGCAACTGCGTGCCCTGAAATTCTGTTGTCTGAACTTTCGTCACTTTGATATTCACCACCATTGGTCCAAGGTTCTGTGCAAGATCAGCAAAAGACATGGGGAAACCGGATCCGGTCTGTAATGCTGGTGTCAGCGCCTGTGAATGTCCCGTCAATTTAAGTGATGAAGCCATTAACAGGCCTGTGACAAGAAAGACCAATGCAACAGCAACGAGGGCCGGTATTCTGAATCTGGCCTTTTTACAATAATCCTTCAGTCTGTCTGTCATGTTTTGTTCCTCCTCTTCTTTGTGTATTCGTGAAGACACGCCCCGAACAAGGTTCTGTGCTGCACAGGAATAATATAACGGAGAAACATTAAGAAGGGATTAGTAAGAAATTATAATTTTCTAATGTTAACAAAAACAGGTTTTATGATTTTAAAGGAAGATACACCCTGAAAATGCTTCCCCTGCCGGGTATACTTTCAAGCTCTATTCTCCCGCAGTGGGCTTCGGCGATTGACTTAACGATGGAGAGGCCAAGACCTGATCCTCCCTGACTCTTTGAACGCGCCTCCGGAGATCTATAAAATCGCTGGAATATCTGCGGCTGTTCATCAGGAGGAATACCGGGGCCGGTGTCCTCAACGCTGATGACGGCTGATCCTTCTTTGTTTTCCAAAGAAACTTTTACGATGCCGGCGGAAGGTGTATATTTGATTCCGTTGTCCACCAGATTCAGAGCAAGACGTTTCAGGTGTGCAAAATCGCCTGTTGTTTCGAGTGGTTCTATGTGACCCATGATAAGGTTTATCGGCTTGATTCGTGCAAGCCGGGATGCTCTGTCCATAACTTCATCAACAACACGGGCAAGATCAACTGTCTGCTGATCCATTTTTAAGACACCGGCATCAGCCCTGGCCAGAAGGAGAAGCCCTTCCACAAGGCTGGAAATCCGCTCAATCTCTTCGAGAGCACTCTTCAAAATAGTTGTATATTCTTCAATACTCCGGGGTGAGCGAAGGGCCACCTCGATCTCACCTCTGAGGATTGTGAGAGGTGTCTGTAGCTCATGAGAGGCATCAGCGGTAAACTGGCGCATTTCACTGAAAGCGCTGTCGAGACGGCCCAGCATTTCATTAAGTGTCGAAGCGAGCCTGTCCAGTTCATCGCCGGTACCGGTCAGGTCCAGACGATCACGAAGGTGCTGCGCGCCAATTTTTCTTGCTGCGTCTGTCATTCTGTCTACAGGTTTCAGGGCGCGCTGTGCAAACATCCATCCGCCACCGCCTGCCAGTGCGAGCGCAACAGGAAGCAATGAAAGCATAATTAGGAGAAAGCGGCGCATTGTCATATAGAAGTTTTTCCGCGACATACCTATGCGGATTACATTGGTGACTCTTCCTTCCTCTACTAACGGCCACGTGAGGACCCTCACGGGATAGGATTCAATGCCTGATATTGTTTCGAAGGTTGTCATCCCTTTCAGGATATTCTCCCTTGCTGCTGGCGAAAGGGGGAACTTTTGCAAATCTCCCTGATCACCTTCGATGTTGCCACTGGGGTCGAGCCATTCATAGTAGCGGTCAACAGAGGGGAAAGCGAACAAATTACGAAATATGTCCTCTGCTCCAGGGAGGTATGGGGTTCCCATTGGACGTTTTGATTGTCTGGCAAGTGTTTCGGCAATACTTTTCAGTGCAGAATCTGTCTCCTCGTAGAGTGTATATGCCACCAGCACATAGGAAATACATCCGAGTATAAGAAATGTGATGGTCAGCAGACTGGTATACCATAGGGTAAGCCTAGCCCTGACAGAGCGGACCGCCATAATTATCTGTCCTTCAGTGCGTATCCGACACCTCTGATGGTGTGGATAAGTTTTGTTTCATGACCGGTGTCTACCTTTTTCCGCAGGTAGTTTACATAAACATCGACAACATTGGTCTCGCTGTCAAAATCGTAATTCCAGACGTGTTCAACAATCATGGTTCTGGTAAGGACGCGACCATTATTCCTCATCAAGTATTCGAGAAGGGAAAATTCTTTTGCCGTAAGGTCAATATTTTGCTCTCCCCTTGTGACAATACGTCTTACCGGGTCGAGGATAAGATCGGCAATCCGGATGACTGCTGCACCGGTGTCGGTTCTCCGGCGCAGAAGAGCCCCCACTCTGGCGATGAGTTCCTCAAAGGCAAATGGTTTTGTGAGGTAATCATCAGCACCTGAATTGAGACCGAGGACCTTGTCTTCAATAGTTGCCCTTACCGTAAGGAGAAGAATCGGGGTTTTTACCTTTTGCTCTCTGAGTTTTTCAAGGATCGAAAGACCATCCATCCCGGGAAGATAAATATCGAGAATGATAAGGTCGTGAAGTGCATGCATGGCAATATTAAAACCTTCAGCCCCATTATAGGCTGTATCCACGGCGTACCCTTGCTCCTGGAGTCCCTTCTTTACAAAATCGGCAACCTTTTTTTCATCTTCAACAACGAGAATCCTCATATCACCGTTTCCCATGGATTAAATGTTATAATCATCGGATCATTCAAACAATACATTATTTCCTTGCCGTTATTTAAATCTTCTGATAACACAACTTTTAAAAAACTTCAACGAGCTTTGCTCTGCTGCATGTAATACGAAGACCGTTATCAGATTAAAACTCCGTCCTTACCCCTGCATTGACATTTTGAGCAATATATTTGCTTTCACCAATTTGTGCGCCATAGTTGATATAAAGAGAGAGGGCATTTTTTGTTATTGTGGTGATGCCTACCCCGAGATAAAGGAAACTTCTGTCCGGAGATGCTGTTTCAGTGCTGAAGGGAGAGCTTCCCTGTGCCAGTTGTCCCGTCACGTTCCGGCTGTTCCGTGCAAACTCATACCCGTAGGAAGCACGGATACCGGGTATAATAAGCGCCTTTTCGGTCTGCCAGGCATAGGATATCTTAGCCCCCATATTCCCCTGGAGGGATTCGATGTCCTGTTTATCAACATCAAGGTTTATGGCTCCTGCTCTCCTTTCAGTATAGCTGTTAATACCGAGTTTGGTATACTGAAGGGACACAGCAGGGGCAATCATCCATTGTTTGATTTTGAACTCATGTCCCATACCTCCATAGGCATTGAACTGATTACCCCGTGGACTCGAAAAGGCAGTGCGGTCCAGACCGGGAAAGACGATTCTGCGGGTATTATCGTAATTTGAAAGACCGTAACTTATCTGGCCGTCTATGAAGAATTCCTTCCGGTAATAGGTACCGTAGGCGCCGAAGGTGTAACTGTCTATTTTTACCTTACTGCCGTTATTGTCGATATTCCCTTGTGAGTTGCTCATGCCCATCATAACTCCGGCAATGAAGTTCTTTGTAAAACGGTAGTCGCTTCCCATGGCAACGCCTGCAGTGGTAAAATTATATCCAAGGTAATCGGAAGTATCCTTTTTGTCTCCCATGACCGCGTCACCCTTTATAAAGAAGCCCCAGCGTTCATTCATGTCTGAAGGAATCATGCCGGCGGGAAGGGAGCCTGCACTGGCAAGGAGGATAGGCTTTGTGCCCTGCTTCAGGGACAACCCGCTGAAGCTTATACCCCGTATGCCGTATCTCAGATCACCCAAGCGGTCTGCAATATTACTGCTCTGAAGGCCGGCAGCAGCGATACCCATACTGTATTGTGCTTCAGAGCCTTTCGGGGCAAGCTGATCTAAGGCGTATGCTGCCTGGCTGTAAGCAGGGAGGGCATCAAGGGCGGTTAAGACCGTGTCGAGATCACCTGTTGCCGAATTCCCAACTGAATTGAGCATAGAGCCTATTGCCCTTTGGTTCATGGTCAGATAGGGGAGCAGGTTCTGATTGATGTAATCTCTTTCTACCATTAGATATACCTGGTTGGGGATATCATATCTGGGTTTGAACATTACTGTTGGGGTAATGTTGGTAAGAAGGGAAGTGAACTGTCCTGTGACCCCTGCCGTAGCGGTAAGGATAGTGCCGAACTTTGTCCGTATTGCAGGTACGTATCCCCCTGTCCATGAGGTCTCGAGAATACCATGCAAGTCTGCGCCTCCGGTTATGGCAAGGAGGTCGTTACTGGAAGTGGAAGCGATCTCAATTAAGAGTTTTGCCTGAGTGTCCTGGTAGTAGTCACCTGTTATGGTAATAGTGCCGATGGAATTGCCCGGTTTGATGGTGCCTGAGGAATGATAGAAGCCGTAGGGGGCATCGATGGTGCCGGTACCGGAGAGAATACCGCCGTCGAGGAACAAGAGTCCGTCTTCGGGATCTTCGTCGTCTGAAGCCCTTGCAGACATTGTAACTTTACCGTTGACATTCAATTCTCCGCTTGTAATCCGCAGCTGCTCGCTTACCTCAAGGGTTGTTCCTGTCTGATTCTGGAAGGTATCGCCGGAGTTCTGCAATGTCATGGATTTGGCCTTGATATTTTCTGTCTGCGTTGTGGTACCCCCGGTGCTTAAGACTATCTTGCCCATGAGCAAAGTAACGCCGTAACTGTTCCATGTGCCCACGTTATTATTTACAGTATCGCCCATGGTGATGGTCCATACGCCGCTTGTTTTATCTGTCCCGCCAAGCGGGTCTTCTCCCCAGAAAGCATTGGCAAGGAATGTCCAGCTAAAATTTGTAACACTTGTGGTATCCTGCTTATCGGAGGAAAGGCTGGATGTGGAATAAAACAGACAGCTTTTTGTTGTATTTGGGGATGTGATACTGGCCGTCAGGTCGCCACGCTTTGAATGGGTAAATTTGAGATCAACTTCTACACCCTCAAGGGGCTGCCTCAAGGAGGCGGTCAACTCTGCTGTAGTCAGGGTAAAGGGCTTACTTGTGCCGCCCACACCGGAGGTGCTGATTTTTGCAATAGATTCGTTTACTGTCTTGGTCCCCGTGGCATAGGATGTCTGAGGGGTCACATAGGTGGTCTTTTTCAGGGTTTCTACAAACTTACCGGCATTAATATTGCCGAAACCGTAATTGGGATTAAACCAGTTGCCTGCTCCGTTTTGAACCCATCCCGTATCAGTAGGGTCGACTTTGGTACTTGTCAAGACAAGGATATGTTTGGCCATACGCACATCCATGGCTGGGTTAGCCTCTTTCCCTAATGCCAGTATGCCGGAAACTAGAGGCGCCGATGAAGATGTGCCGCCGAATGTGGCTGTGTAGTTCGTGTTAGGGAAAGTGTCATCCCCATCACCCTGTTTGTTCGAATCGGAATACTTGTTATACCCGTAATTGTCACCTGTGCGGTCTGTGGTGGTAATGCCGAATCCTTTGTAGTCGCTGCGGTTTGAAGGGGCTGTTACAAATACACTGGCGCCGTAACTGCTGTAATCGGTATACTTGCCGTCACTGCCCAGAGCTGCCACATTAATGACGTCCCTGTAACTGTTTGCTATAGTTTTGTTTGTATCTTCATTTGCTGTGCCCCTATCATTGCCTGCGGAAAATACATGGATTACCCCGTTGGCCGCTGTCTTGGCCAGAGACTGTAAAACTATGCTTTCCTCGCCGACAAAAGGTGTTTTTGCTCCGTAACTGTGGTTTTTAACGGCGATCTCAGGTTTTGTCTTCATTGTAAATTTTCCTGTATTCGTATCAAACGTTACCCCGCTCCCCCACATATAGGCATTAAATTCATCCTCATCTGTCTGGTCACCGCTCAAAAGACGCATCCCCGCGATAGTGGCGTATGGAGCAGCCCCGGTACCGCCGATCTTGTTACCACCCCTGGCAGCAGCCACTCCCGCGACAGAGGTGCCGTGGTTATCTTTCAGGAGCACCGGTCCCTGTGTCTCCGATATATTACCGTTCAGAAAGGAGCGGCTCAACTTGGCGCTGTAATTATCCTTAAGATCTTCTTGTGTTCCTTCCACGCCATCGTCAATTATCCCTATCACAACGCCTTTTCCCGTATAACCCAGATTCCATGCACCCTGTAGATTTGCATCCACAAGGGAATTTTTCATGGTTTCATTTCTTTCCAGCGAGTTAATATACACGGTTATCTCAGAAGGGGCGTTGTTCTCTAGATACCACTGGCCCGGAAAATATTTCAAATCCTCGTTGTTATTATTATAGGAAAAATAAGGATCATTCGGGCTAAAGGGAGTCAGTGTCTCGCTGAAAGCCGCAAAGGGTAAAGACACGATAAGGCATAATATGAGCAGTACCTTTATGTTCACGCTGTCTTTTATTTATTTGGTTTTATACATGTCTCATTAACCATTCGTGTCGTACCTTAATTCTCCTTTAGGCGGTGCGCCTGGAAGTAGAATCTACCTTTTCATATCCCATTCATGCCAAGTTTTTTTCCGATGTCTTCTTTCAGAGCCTTTTTGTCAACCTTTCCGATATTTGTAAGGGGGATCTTTTCAATGAATTCGACCCGTTCCGGTAATTGCATAACTGAGGCCCCTGAGCCTCTCAGATAGGCAATAAGTTCCTCAAAGGCAAGTACTGCCCCTTCTTTAAGCTGTATGTAGGCGCATATTCGTTCACCCAATGTCTTGTCCGGCATGCCTATGACAGCAACATCAGCAACGCCGGGATGGGAGCTGATCAATCGCTCGATACCTACGGCGCTTATTGTCTCTCCCCCGCGGAGGATGGTCTCTTTGATTCTGCCGGTAATCATGATAGTACCGAACCGGTCAATCTTTGCCAGGTCTCCGGTTTTGAAAAACCCGTCCTCTGTAAAGGTTATTTTGTTATCTTCATGGGATTTGAAGTAACCGGTAAAAATATTCGGGCCCTTTGTGGTAAGTTCTCCCTCATGATCAGGCGGTACTTCCTGTCCGTTCTGATCAACGATCCTGAATTGTGCATAAGGACAGTCTATTTTGCCTACAGTGGTACAAATTGTCTCTATATCTGCGTCGAGACGTGTCATGGATCCGGAGCCTTCTGCTGAACCGAAGGCATTTACAAATTTACAGTTGAGTTTGTCATAGATGCTCTTAACCAATTCAGGTGTACTGGGAGCACCGCCTGCGTAGATCTTTTTAAGTGAGCTGAGGTCGTATTCATTAAGTTTATCAAGGGTCAAAATTCTTTGGACAAGAGCCGGGACCGTAGGAAATGCCGTTACTTTTTCACGCTCTATGACCTTACATATATCCTGAGCCTCTGTTGAATCAGTGAGTACATATTTTGCAAAGTTAAAAAAGGCTCCTCCCACACCGTTATGCATTGCCTGCGCATGACTGACAGGAGCAGCGGTCAATACAACATCCTCACTTGTTATCTCCCAGGCCCTTGAATGATACTCAACGCTTGCAATGTAGTCATTGTGTGTCCTTGGAACGGCCTTAGGCAAGCCCGTTGTACCGCCTGTAAGGAGTATCATTGAAACTTCCATAGGATCAGGGTGTCTGGCTGCGAGGCCCGTAAGGGATGAGGACGTCAACTTTCCTTCATCAATCAGTTTCTCCAGCGGTACAAAGGCCTTGTTTCCCTGTGCCCTGACCGATATTATATGTTTAAGCCCTCTGTTTTCCTCTGTTACCTGCTGTAAAATAGGCATATAATCTGTATTTTTGTAACGATCAGGGCCGATCCATGCTACCGGATGGGTCAGACTGCAGACATGTTTGATTTCTGCGAGGCCGTGGCGTGCAATAAGAAGTACTGTTATTGCCCCGACTTTCTGCAGTGCATAAAAAGTGACAACATATTCATACCAGTTAGGAATCTGTAACAGCACGAAATCCCTTTCAGCTATCCCCAAATCTATAAAGCTCACCGCAAGACGATCTACCTTTTCACGTAATTCCTCATAGGTAAAATGTGAAGTGTCGTCGGCAAGACATTCCTTTTGGGGATAGATATCGGTAGCTTTGTCGAACATATCTCCCCACGTAAGGCCCAGCCACCATCTGTGCTTGTTGTACTTTTCTATATCTTCCGGTTTATACGGCTCGAATCCTTCTATAGGCATATAAAACCTCCTGATTGAAATATTACTTCAATAGTTCTGTCTAATCAGCGCTTGACAAAGGAAGTTATATTTAACCGATTGATCCCCGTTCTGACCATGTTTTATTTATTCTCATTTTCCTTTTGTTTAAGCATGTTGTCAAGGAAATTATCGGGTGAATTTTTGATTTACCGTCTAATGATTGACCCTGTTATTACTGAGAAACAGAAATAATTAATACATATCAAAAACGATGAGCTTGACAGGAACGGCGCCGTTTAAAAATGATACTTTCCTGTGAGGTTTCAGTCCTATTTCGTTTAAAGGCGATGATGCGGGTGCAAGAATCCCGCAGCGCCAACCTTTAAAGTGATTTTTTAGGTGGTCACCAATGGCACGCAAAAAATCCGCACTGACATCTTTTTCCGTCATTCTAACGCCGTAAGGGATATTGGCAATCATGAGTCCATGCTCAGCCGGTTTTTCTGTGTTAAAGAAATCTTTTGCCTCAAGCTTAACAATTTTTTCCAGATGAGCATTAGCGACTGTTCTTCTGGTGATATCAACAAATTGCGGGTCGATATCGGAAGCAAATATTCCCGCTTTTGCGGGCCTCTCAGCCGCCCGAGCCCGGTCCTGAATGGTCCGCCAAACCCCTGAATCAAAATCAAGCAGATATTCAAAGCCGAACCCGCCTTTTCCCCTGTATATAAGCGGAGCCCGGTTAATCGCAATCTGTGCAGCTTCGATAACAATTGTGCCACTGCCGCACATAGGGTCAAAGAAATTCGTGGTCCCGTCATATTCACAGGCTGCAAGAAGTGCCGCGGCAAGCGTTTCCTTCAGAGGGGCAGGGTGGCCTTCAACACGGAATCCACGCTTGTGAAGACTCTCAAGGGATGTATCTACACTGACCATAAGGCGTTTGTTGCGTAAGTATCCGGTGATCCCGATTGTTGCGTCCCGGGAGCTTTGGTTTGGTGTAATTTTCAAATAATGTTGAAAGCAATCATTGATTGCCTCGCGCAGTTTGCTGCCAATCAGGTGATTAGGAATCTTGCTTTCGTTGTTGGAACTGAATACATTGATGCTGATTGCCTGCTTGTGTGAAAAGAGCTCATGAAATCGTATTCTCTTAGCCTTGTCGAAGATTATGGTTGGAGATTGAGCCGGGACTTCTTTTAAGACCCGGCAAATTCGGCTTGCCAGGCGTGAATGCAGGTGAACCTTATAAGCAACCTCCTTCGAGGCACAAAAGTACACAACCCGATAGGCAATCTGAATACCGGTTCCGCCGATTGAAGCGATTTCTTTTGCCAAAAGATCCGTAAATTCGTCAGGGCAAGTTGCATAAAGTTGATATTCCAATTGAATCTCCATGAATTATTCTAATAAATCTAACCCCGCCGCTCACGTGTTAAGGCATGGCCATCATCGCATTAGGTTAATTCTACTTGATCAGGGACAGGATGTCAACGGAACCTGCCGGACCCTGTCCGTTTTCCTGCCCTTGACTCGACAAAAAATGTGCTTATAATGATTCATGAGTTTTTATTTTCACGTCAATACATGCAGGGTTTTAGTCATACGGGCTATGGTGATTGTTTGCGGCTTTTTCATCCTTGCTGCCTGCAGTCCATCAAGAACGGAAAAAAGTTGTTTGAACACAGCAAAGGAGAAAAAGGATATGATATCAGAAATGAATAGTCCTGCTAGTAATGCTCCGCTTCTTAATATGGAAATACCGGTGACTGTCGGGCAGGAGACGGCAACTTTCGGCATGGGATGATTCTGGGGTCCCGATGCCCGGTTCGGGCACAATAAAGGTGTTCTCCAAACGCAAGTAGGATATGCGGGAGGTACGAAGATAAATCCCTCATACCATAGCCTTGGAGACCATTCCGAAACCATCCGTATCTATTATGATCCTAAAAAGGTCTCTTATGAACAGCTTTTAGACATTTTCTGGACCAATCATGATCCTACTGTGCAATCATGGTCAAAGCAGTACAAATCTGTTATATTCTACCGTAATGAGGAGCAGAAGAAACTTGCCCTTGAAACCAAGGCCAGGCTTGAGGGAAAATTGAAACAGAAAATATATACGGAAGTTGTCCCGGAGAACAAATTTTACCCTGCCGAGGATTACCACCAGAAATATTATCTCAGGAATAGCGCTGAGTTGATGCCTTTCTTTAAGGATATCTATCCGACTGATGCGGATTTTGTGGCATCTACTACTACTGCCCGTATAAACGGATATCTTGGTGGTTACGGAAAAAACTCAGAACTCAAAAATGATTTAACAGAAACAGGGTTACCCCCTGAAGTTGTTAAAAAACTTCTTACTGCTTTGAATGGGCAGCGGCGTTACTGATTTAGCTGTTTCTTCAGCAAAACGCAGAGTAATTACGAGGAGGTGAGTAGAATGACCCAGTGGCAATGTGAAAAATGCGGATATACCTTCGGAGCGGATGTACCTCTTGATCGATGTCCTTCATGCAAAGAGACTTGCACCTTTCGCGATGTAACCTGTTACACGCCTGATTGCGGAGGACCGGGAAATGTTGATCCACAACTAATATCACAAAAAAAGGGCAGTGTCGGAAACAAGTAATAAAAGTTGAACACACCGGACCGGGTGTCATAAAGCTTCGTATATGTGAAGAGAGATTACTTTATAAAGGAGAATGACAAAGAAATGGAAGAATCTGTGGGCTTTGAAAACAAAGACATAAGAGCAGTTATATTCGATATCGACGGCACTCTTGTAGATACTTTCGAAGTTTACCAAAAGGTGTTCAATCAGGGTATTGTACAATACGGTGCGATCCCTGTTGCGCAGGAGGTTTTGCGTGAGTATCTGGCACAAGGGTTAAGCCTGCAACAGATCCTTCAAAACATATTGCCCGGACCTATAGATGAAGATACATATGCAACGTGCAGGGTAGATATTCTAAACCGTTTTAAAGAGGCTGAGATCGGCGAGGTGAAACCTTTTCCTGGAACTGAGGAATTGTTTGACCATTTAAAGCAGAGGGGTATAAAAATCGGGATTGCTACAGGGAGAATGTCGTCAAATGAGGATGAATGGACAAGGTTCAATAGAATGGGACTTGGCGGGTACATAAGTGCTATTGTGACCTCAAAGGAGGTGCAAAATAGAAAACCGGCGCCTGATGTTATCATCGAATGCGCAAGAAGGCTGGACGTTCCTGCGGAAACTTGCATTACCATAGGAGATACAATAGCGGATATACTTGCAGCAAGAAGGGCAGGGTCCCTGGCAGCAGCTGTTACTACCGGCCATGAGGATGAAGATATCCTTTTGAGAGAGCGGCCTGATATTATCTTTCATAGTCTGAGCGACCTTGCTGCTTACCTGGAGTAGAATATATTTCTGATATACCTGCAGGGCAGACTAATGAAAAAATCAGAAAATTCCGATAGAATATCTTCTTGACAAATAAAATAACAATTGTATATAATTATGAACAATGAAGGAACAGAGGAAAATGCAGGAAAATACTAATAGATTTTTTGGCTGGTGGTATTTTTATATGTCGCTGCATCCTCGTCCTCGTTAGAGCCAGATAAGGTTTCTAAAGGCCATGGGTGCAGTATAGCCCATGGCCTTTTTTTATTTTAAATCACCGGAAGGAGGAAGTGCAATGAATGGCATAAAACTGACTGCCTTAAAAGAAAAGGAAAGAACGGTTATCTATGTAGGTGATGCAGTTATTGGGGAAGGGTTTTGTGTTATTGCCGGTCCATGTTCTGTGGAGAACGAAAAGCAGACCATTGAAACTGCGCGTGCAGTGAAGGAAGCGGGCGCTGATATGATGAGGGGCGGAGCTTTTAAGCCGAGAACCTCGCCTTATGCCTTTCAGGGGCTTGGATTAAAAGGGCTCAAGATATTGAAAAAAGCAAAGGAAGAGACAGGATTACCTATTGTAACGGAAGTAATAGATACAAGAGATGTTCCTTGGGTCTGTGAATATGCTGATGTGCTCCAGATAGGGGCGAGAAATATGCAGAATTTTTCTCTACTGAAAGAAGTGGGCAAAATGCAAAAACCCGTCTTATTAAAAAGAGGTATGAATTCAACCATTGAAGAATGGTTAAACTGCGCGGAATATATCCTCGATGGCGGAAACTCCGATGTAATACTGTGCGAGAGAGGCATCCGTACTTTTGAAAATTATACGAGGAATACACTTGACATAAGCGCTGTGCCTTCACTTAAAGAACTTACACATCTTCCGGTGATCATTGATCCTTCCCATGCATCGGGAAGAGTGAGCCTTATATCTCCGTTGAGTCTTGCGGCAGTAGCTGCAGGTGCAGACGGTATTATCGTTGAAGTCCATATCAATCCGTCAGAGGCCGTCTGTGATAAGGAACAGACATTAAGCCCGAAACAGTTTGCAGAGATGGTAAAAAAGACCCGGAATCTCCATAAGTTCATGGCGGATTCTGAATGAAAGAGATCGCATTAACAGGAAATTCAGGTAAAAGCAGAATAATATTGGGGGTGTCATTAAATGATCTGTCTGATCTTTGCAGTGTCGGGAAAGTCATTATTATTACTGACAGCAATGTCTATAGGCTTTACGGAAAGATGTTCTCCCAATACAGGACGGTTGTAATTGAAGCCGGCGAGCAGTATAAAACCCTCTATACAGTCCATAATATTTATAAAACACTCCTTGAACTTGAATTTGACCGTTCATCATACATTGTGGGTATAGGCGGCGGTGTAGTATGCGATATTGCAGGTTTTGCGGCATCTACATACCTCAGAGGTTTGCCCTTTGCCTTTGCGCCAACCACGCTCCTTGCTCAGGTAGATGCCAGTGTCGGGGGAAAAAACGGTGTCAATTTCCAAGGTTATAAAAACCTTATCGGTACAATCAATCAGCCTGAATTTGTTATGTACGATTTTGAAACCCTTAAAACCCTTCCGGAAGCAGAATTAAAAAATGGTTTTGCCGAGGCTCCGCCTCTTTCATAATCCATTAAAAGAACTGGCAAATCCAGTTTACAAATAATCACGCCCTTGGAAGGTGAAGTCTTTTTTACTTCAGCTATTATCTTCACATCTTCCGGGAATCTTCTGTTAAAGGTCTGATAAAAGGGTCTCTTTTCCACCCTGCCAATCATCTGCCTGAGTTCTGAAAGTGGTGTTTTTGTCTTTGAATCTTTTACAACCTTCTTCTTTTCTTTTAGAACCTTCTCAAGAAATGTCATATAAATCCTATCGTCTTTTGATTTGCTTAAACCGCTTGACCCGTTTTATGGTTCAAGCTTGGATTATCCCCTGCCAGTGCTTCGAGTTTTATCAGTGCCTTCCCTGTGTCTATTACTTCCTCTGCATAGGCTATGCCTTCTTTTATATCATGCCGGATACCTGCAACATAAAATGCTGCACCTGCATTAATAAGGACTGCAGCCCTTTTCGCCCCGTTTTCTTTACCTGAAAGAATACCTTTAAGGATTTTTGCATTCTCTTGCGCATCCCCTCCCCTTAAATCCTGAACATTGTATGCTTTGAGCCCAAAATTATCGGGATTTATCAGATAGTGTCTTATCTCTCCGTCTTTTATTTCTGCTACCTTTGTGTCTGTAGTAACCGATATTTCATCCATTCCATCGAGTCCATAGACTATCATAGCCCTTTCTGTACCAAGCTTTAAAAGCACATTGGCAAACATTCCGCACAACGCTTCATTGTAAACACCAAGAAGCAGGTGCCTGGCCGAGGCAGGGTTTGTAAGAGGGCCAAGCATATTAAAGATTGTCCTTATCCCTATCTCTCTTCTGGGGCCTACGGCATGTCTCGTTGAACCGTGAAATACCGGTGCAAACATAAATGCTATGCCGATTTCACTGATATTTTTTGCCACTATATCCGGAGGAGCTTCAATATTAACACCGAGCTTCTCCAGCACATCAGCGCTGCCGCAACGACTTGAAACAGACCTGTTGCCGTGTTTTGCAACTGTAGCACCTCCTGCTGCGGCTACAATAGCTGCTGCTGTCGAAATGTTGAAGGTCATCGTACCATCTCCGCCTGTACCGACGATATCGATTATCACACTATTCCGTCTGTTTATGCAGTCAAAGATTGCTTCACCGTCCAGGGCTATTTTTGCCGCCCTGCTTCTCATGACCCTTACCGCACCCACAACCTCATCAACGGTTTCCCCCTTGATACGCAGCGCTGTAATCAATGAGGCAATCTGGGCAGAGGTCGTTTTCCCTTCCATAATATCCTCCATAACCTGTGCCATTTCATACTCCTCAAGGTGAACCATGTTTACAGCCTTATTAATAGCTTCTTTAATCATCATGTCTAACCCCCATTTGTTTATGAAATTTTCAAAAAATTGCTCAATATCTTCCTTCCTTCTTTTGTAAGGATGGATTCCGGATGAAACTGTACACCTTCAAGCATATATGTTTTATGCCTTATGCCCATGACCTCGCCGTCTTCGGTCCATGCGGATACCTCAAAGGCATCCTCTAGTCCCTTCATCTCAACTGCAAGCGAATGATAGCGGGTGGCTTCAAATGGATTGCCGATACCATGCATGATAGTCCTTCCATCATGAAATACCTGGGATGTCTTCCCATGCATAAGTTCCTTGGCAGGTATAATCTCGCCACCGAACGCACACCCTATTGCCTGATGGCCAAGACAAACACCGAGGATAGGAATTCTACCGGCAAAGTGTCTTATTGTATCAATGGATATACCCGCATCCCGGGGAGTACATGGTCCGGGAGATATAACTATCCTTTCCGGCAAAATCCTTTCCACATCTTCCAGAGTAACTTTATCGTTCCTGTAAACCGCCACTTCTTCGCCAAGTTCGCAGAAATACTGGACAAGGTTATAAGTAAACGAATCATAGTTATCTATCATGAGCAGCATATCAGTCGATTATCTCCTTCAATTCCATAATGGATTTTATAAGTGCCTGTGCTTTGTGAATAGTTTCCATATATTCCGTCTCAGGTACGGAATCGGCCACAATACCTGCTCCGGCCTGGATATATACCTTGTTTTGTTTTTTAAGAAGTGTCCTTATGGTAATACAAAAATCCATATTTCCATTGTAGGCAAAGTAACCCACCGCTCCCGCATAAAATTCCCGCTTTTCCTTTTCCAGTTCTTCTATGATTTCCATGGCCCTTATCTTCGGGGCGCCCGTCACCGTGCCTGCAGGAAAAGTTGCCTGAAACACATCAAAGGCATCCATGTGGTCATTTACCTTTCCTTTAACAGAGGATACAATATGCATCACATGGGAATACTTCTCTATACCCATAAATTCCGGCACAGATACACTTCCCGTTACTGCGATCCTGCCTACATCATTTCTCCCGAGGTCAACAAGCATGGTATGCTCGGCCAGCTCTTTTTCATCGCAGAGAAGTTCCTTTGCAAGCCTCTCATCTTCCTCCCGGTCCCTGCCTCTCCTTCTTGTCCCTGCTATAGGTCTTACTTCTACCTCCCTGTTCTCGAGTTTTGCCAGCGTCTCAGGCGAAGATCCGATCAGACTGTAATCAAGATAGTCAAGGAGAAACATGTATGGAGAGGGGTTCACCACCCGCAACGCCCTGTAAAGGCTAAGATTGTCGATAGAAATTTCCATTGCAAATCTCTGGGACAAAACAACCTGGATGACATCGCCGGCATATATATATGCTTTTGCTTTTTGCACCATCTTTTCAAACTCTTCCTTGGTTGTATTGCTGTCCATCATTCTTGCAGACAATTCTCCTTTTTTGCTGAAGACAAGAGGTGAATGGACTATGTTCTGGAGCTTATCAAGTTCTGCAACACCTTCTGCATACACCTGTATACTTTCTCTTGCATTATGAAATACATAAAGCGTCATTCGACGGGTATAGTTATCGAAAATGATAAGTTTTTTAGGAAAAATGAAGTGTATGTCATAGACATCCAGAACTCTTTTATTTGCGTCCGGGATCTTTTCAAAGAACTTCGCAACGTCGTAGCCCATATAGCCGACAGGGCCTCCAAAACGTCCAATGCTGTCGGAAAAACCGAAACCTTTAAATTTGTACATGATTTTTTTAAGTTCCAGAAATGGATTGACGCTCTCGAATTCATCCTCTATAAGCCCGTTTAAAAACACTTTATTGCCAAGACTTTTAAATACAAGAAAAGGTTCAAATCCTATGAAAGAAAACCTGCCAAGTCTTTCTTTGGCCTCAACGCTCTCAAGAAGGAAGGAGGGCGATGCCGGATATGCATGCTTTAACTTCATATAGCATGACAACGGGGTGTCAAGATCTGCAAGTATCTCCCTGAAGAAGGGGAGTATATCATCCGTTTCGGTCTGTTTTAAAAATTCGTCATATTTTCTTGACATCATATTCATAAAATACTGTCTCCTCATAGCATATTTTTTCTTAATTGCAGTAAAAACGTCTCAAGTTCTTCACAATCCTTTTCCCTTATAATATGTTTTAAATATTCCAGTTTTGCAGTGATTCTGTCCAATTCAGCATGGGAGTGCGGATTAAACAATATCTCTGTAAGCAACTGATCGTCTTCAGATAATAGTCCGCCGGCAATCCGCATGTGCTTGGAGAATGTAGTTCCCGGAACAACGCTTTTGTTAACACATGAAGCAAAGGTTATAGAAGAAATAAAAGGGAGCGTAAGAGAATAAGCCATCATCCTGTCGTGTTCCTCAAAAGAATATTCAAAGATTTTTATTTTAAGTGCTTTAAAAAATGTCTTGAAAAATTCAGCGCCCTCATTGTCGGATTCTTTTATAACAATCGCGCTTTCTTCTTTGAGCGCATCCATATCGGCAAAAGTAGGCCCAAACATTGGATGCGTTGATACAAACCTGAACGGGCTTTGGCTGTAATAATTGGCTATTTCACCTTTTATAGTTGCAATGTCACAGATAACACAGTCCTTGGAAATATGTGCAGCAACCGCCTCAAAAGCTGAAACAGTATTTTGCAGGCTTACGGCATTTATCAGGAGTTCAGGTTTAAACAACGCGATCCCCTTTATATCAGATAATATGGTTGCATTGTGTACTCCGATACGCTCTAACTTTGCTTTATCCATATCATAAACCGCTACGTCGTGATCCCCGGACAGTTCCCTTGTAATCCACGAACCCATTTTACCGTTTCCCATAATGACAATCTTCATTATATTGCTCCTTTATAAGATTTGTAACATCCGAGAAATTTAAAACTTGTTGTTGATTTCAGTACTTCCTTAAGAATATCCGCCACTTTGTCTTCCTTGTCAGATCCTTCAAAATCCAGAAAAAACACATATTTTCCTGGATCGCCCTTTGCCGGCCTCGATTCTATTCTTGTAAGATTTATGCCTTTGTCATAGAAAGCTTTCAGGACAGTAAACAGGCCGCCGGCTTCATGTTTTACGGAAAATACTATGGAACACTTATCGCCGCCAGGTTCATCGCCTGCCTCTTTTGATAATACGATAAACCTTGTGGAATTAGATTCATGATCTTCAATGTTCTCTTTAATGATCTCCAGGCGATAGAGCTCGGCACAAAGTTTATTGGCGATGACGCCCGTGGCTTCCGGCCTGTTTTCGGAGAGCATTTTAGCGGCACCGGCAGTATCATAAAAGGGTCTCGGCTCGAGCCTGTGCCTTGAGATAAATTCGCGACATTGCGCGAGTGCCTGTGGATGAGAATAAGCAACCTTCAAATCATGGTATTGCGTTTCAGGCAATGCGAGAAGACAGTGGTGAACAGGTATGCCGACCTCTCCAACAATCCTCAAGTCGGTCTGGACCAGCAGGTCATTGACCTGGGTTACAGCCCCTTCAAGGGAGTTTTCCACCGGGACGATGCCGAGATTAATCTTGCCTGATAATACTTCGTCAAAAATCTCTGTAAATTCTTTGCATGAAACCGGAATCAGGGAGGCGTCATATAAAAGAGAGGCAACTTCACTGAATGCGCCGTGCTCTCCCTGAAAACCGATGGTGATCAGATTTTGTTCCTGGACCTGTTTGCTTTCATCAATAATTAACCCGTATAATTTTTCAAGGAATTCAGGTTTTAACAGATTGCGTGATGATTTCTTTATATTGTTGAATATCTGCTGTTCCCTTTTTTGATCAAAGACACCTTGCTTAAATTTTCTCGCTCTTACCGCAAGCTCCATTCTCTGGTTCAGAAGCTCGATGATTCCGCTGTCAATCATATCTATTTTTTTTCTTATAATGTTAAGATCACTGTTTTTCATGTTACTTTCCTTTTTATCTTCAGGGAATCTATCAGCATAAGGTCGGCAAGAACTATTGCTGTGACAGCCTCTACAATAACAGGGACTCTCAGCGCGATACATGTGTCATGTCTTCCAGTTATTGTAAGCTCTGTCAATTCGCCGGTCTTCAGATTAATTGTATGTTGCATTGCCGGAATGCTCGACGTTGGCTTAACAGCTACCTTGAAAAAAATATCATTACCGTTTGTTATGCCGCCGTTGATGCCGCCTGCATTGTTGGTCCTTGTTTCACCATTTATATTGACAATCCCGTCGTTGCACTCACTTCCCCGCATTTGAGCACAGGAGAAACCTGCACCGAACTCTATGCCTTTAATGGCCGGTATGGAAAAAACCATATGGCTTATTAAAGATTCCACAGAATCAAAAAACGGCTCTCCTAATCCCGCAGGCAAACCCCGTGTCCTGCATGCTACAATACCGCCGATAGAGTCCTTGTTTTGAATGGCCGATTGAACCGCAGCCGCAATATTCTGAGACCCGGCTGCCTCTATAAGTACTGCCTCAATATGCACAGGCTGTATGAGAAGTTTTGCTATGACACCTGCGGCAACCAGCCCTGCTGTCAGCCTTCCCGAGAAATGTCCGCTGCCCCGGTAATCATTGAAACCATCATATTTCTTCCAGGCGGTAAAATCCGCATGACCCGGTCTGGGTGTGTCTTTTATGCTCTCATAGGCCGCGGGATCAACATCTTTATTGTCAAAGAGGATGCATATAGGTGCACCGGTGGTCTTCCCCTTAAATACTCCGCTTTTTATGAGAGGAATATCCTGTTCTTTTCTCGGTGTTGTCCCCTTAATACCGCCCATACGCCTTTTCAGGTCATCGTAAAATCCATGAACCGGGACATCAAGCCCGGCAGGACAGCCGTCAATGACGATACCCACACACGGTCCGTGGGATTCACCAAGGATAGATACTCTAAAAATACGTCCGAAACTATTCATATTTCACCTTCACTGAGTTTAAATCTTCAAAAAACGAAGGGTAGGATTTGGAGACACATGCCGGTCCCTCTATGTCAACATCCCCCTTCCCTGCAATGCCGGCAATTGCACAGGCCATGGCAATTCTATGGTCATTATGAGAATCCACAATGCCGCCCCAGGCTGTTCCACCATTGACCTCCATCCTGTCCTCAAAAACCCTTATTTCAATCCCGAGCTTGGAAAATTCCTCAACGAGGGCCAAGGCGCGATCACTCTCCTTATGTTTGAGGCGCTCCACCCCGTAGATTATGCTTTTACCCAAACAACCCGCCCCGAGAGCAACAAGCGGGGGAAAAAGATCAGGACAATCACGGGCATCAAACTCAAAGGCATTTAATCTGTCTTTTGCAACAAGGATGTAGTCATCATTTGCCTCTACACGGGCTCCGGCATGATTAAGAGCCCTTATCACCGCTGCGTCTGCCTGATATGAAATCGGATCTAAGCCCTTTACCTTTATAGAGCCTGCCAGTGCCCCTGCGACAAGAAAAAAGGCAGCACCCGACCAATCGCCTTCTATGATACATGCACAGGGTTTATATTGTTGTCCGCCTTGTATATAGAATTCCCTGAGATCTTTGTCGTGGAGGACTGTCACGCCGAATCTGTCCATAATATCAATCGTCAATTCAACATAGGGTTTGCTTTTTAATCCAATAACCTTGATACGGGAGTCACCGCTGCACAAAGGAAGCGTCATAAGCAAACCCGTTAAAAACTGTGAGCTTTCAGCACCGTTTATTTCGATACTGCCGGCGGTTATATTTCCTTTTACCTTTATCGGGGGAAAACCTTCCTCTGTCCGGCATGTAACTCCCAAAGCTCTCAATGCTTCCACCATCTTCACGGGTCTGCCGAGTAATGAACCTGAAGCCTCCAATGTGGTTTCTTCTTCAAGCAGGCTTGCAATAGATGCAAACATGCGCATGCAGAGCCCTGATTCTCCACAGTCAATAAAATTACTTTTTATGCTTTTTTCCTTCAGACCTTCGTTGCCCTTGATCGTGATATTTCTCTCGCCTCTGTATATTGCCCCGCGGGTCAATGCCCCGCGGTTTGCCCTGTAACTTGTTGTGGGGTGATTCATTGCATATTCTTGCCTTGCCTTTGATGCCCCGCGGCTTGCCGCGTGGTAGTTGATCTCAGCCCCCAGCGTGTCCGCGATATCAAGGGCAGTCAAACCGTCGGTACAAAAAGAAGGGTTTACTATTTCAGATGTGCCTTTCGCCAGCAAGGCTGCTGCAACAGCTCTGATCATCGCACTTTTTGACGCTGGTGCATTAATTTCACCATCAATTTTTGAGGAGCTTATCCGTCTCTTCATATATCTTCCTTACAATCTCATCCGGTCCCAAACCGTCCGTATTCACAAGCATATCAGAGGCCTGGGCATACAAAGGGATTCTCTCATCAAGCATACTTTTAACATCGGATTTTTCACGCAGATTACGGAGTAGAGGACGACCGTTATCGTTGCCAACCCGTTCTAAAATAGTATCAACATTTGCCCACAACCATATGACAATCGAGCTTTTCCTGAGCATATCCCTGTTTTCTCCGCTCAGTATTGCTCCACCGCCGCATGATATTATTGTTTTTGATAGATTCCCGATGCCGGCTATCTCCTTCCTCTCCATCTGTCTGAAGGCTTGTTCTCCTTTACTTTCAAATATCCCGGTTATGGATAACCCGTTTTTCTGCTCTATCAGAACATCGATGTCCACACAAGGCATTGCTGTCAGTTCTGTAATGCCACGGGCAATCGTGGATTTGCCTGTGCCCATAAAACCTATCAGGGCAATGTTCTTCCTGGTGGATTTATTCCCCTTGTATACAGCTTCCCGCATAGACTCCATGGGTGGTTCTGCCCCGGTAAAATACCTGAAAGCAGCCATACCCTGAAAAAGCAGCCATTCTCTGCCGTCTATTATTGTGCACCCCCGCTCCTTCCCATCCTTGACGAGAGCAGTGGGTACGCTGTAGTTCGCATCAAGGATCACCATTCCCTCCTTAAGGGAGTCCGGTTTTATAATCCTTTCCGCGGAAGACAGACATGAAATGAGGATATCAGTGTGTTCCAATGTTTTATCAATGGATTCCATTTTTGTGACTTTACATCCCAGGTCCCCAGAAATTGCCCTTGCCTTTTCAAATGTGCGGTTAACGATTATTACATCGGCTCCTTCCGAGAGAAGAGCACATACTGCCGACTTGGCCGCGCCCCCTGCGCCCAGCACAAGGACTCTTTTCCCTTCTGTCTTTACACCATTAAAAGAAAAGGTATTTTTGACACCTTTAATATCCGTATTAAATCCGTGAAGCCTGCTATTTTTTACAATTATTGTATTAACGGCACCTACTCTCTGTGCCGCTTCGTCTATATTGTCCAGAAAGGGTACAATCTCTTCCTTAAACGGTGACGTCACATTAAAACCGGAAAGTCCTATATCCGATACCCCCGCTAATATTTCCTCAACTCTGGAGGCGGCAAAACGAGTGTATACGGCATCAATAGAAAGCAAACTGAAGGCGGCATTGAAAATGTCCGGACTTCTGCTGTGAAGCACAGGATTACCTGTAACAGCAAATATCTTTGTTTTTCCTGAATCGCTTTCTTTATTCGTCCTGTAGGTTGTATTCGACATATATGATTTATCTGCTCTATCCATTTTTAAATAACCCCATGATTTTTTCCAGCCGCGCCTTTTCAATCTGACCATCGGCAGTCTGCATACCTTCTGCAATTGATGCATATGTAAAAGGACTTCCCAGAAGAGGGCCGATAATCCGTGTTATTTTGCCCTCTTCACCCATTCCTACCATTATCAGTCTATTCCTGAAATCCTCCTGACCAAGCAATCCCACAAGCCTTGCGCTATCCATGACAGAATTAGCCTTGCAGGCTATCTTGACGATGTCGGCGCCTTCACTAAAGCAGAGGGCGGCAATCTGCTTCAATTTTTCATCTCCGGGCGTATTGTCGAAGTCATGAAAAGAAATTATCACCTTGCAACCTTTTGATACGGCTGACTTCATAATCTCTCTTTTACTGACAATATCCAATTCCACCTCTACATCCACATATTTTGCCCCTGCCTCTATTGCAGCAATCAGGTATGCCTTTCTCTTCTGATTATCAAGCTCACCCGGCCTGCACGTGGCAATAAGCATCACAGGCTGTGAAAAGATATCAGCAATATCTTCCGGAGCCAGGGCCATGCGGTCCATTCTTATCTCGGCAAAATCGATATCGTGCAACTTTTTTAAAAAATCGACAGGATAACGTTCATCCAGGCTAACACATACCATCAACCATCTCCCTGATCTGAGCGATCTCGACCTTTTCTATTACAGCCTTACCTATTCCATCGAGAAGGACAGCATGTATATACTCATCCTCCCGTTTTTTATCCTTCCTGATAGCATCCATAACCGCCTCTTTATCGCCCTTAAACGATACAGGCAATCCGAACATCACAAGCACTTGCCCTATTCTCTCTACATCTTCCTTCTGCAATAATCCTTTGGCCTCGGAAAGCCTTGCCTCCATAATCATACCGATACTTACCGCTTCGCCGTGTCTGATGCCGGCAGTTTTCTCAAAGGCATGTCCGAAGGTATGACCGAAATTAAGTTTCCTTCTCTCCCCTCTTTCTTTCTC
>Ga0351938_1004_pt2 | contig 26306 bp, 8 predicted proteins | sample TotcelT113001M10_FD_206850 | JGI IMG/M metagenome (GOLD analysis project Ga0351938, IMG submission 206850) | Enriched cells from coal bed in the Powder River Basin, Montana, United States - Total cells T11 rep2 HSBNCT.T11.300.1.M10 ... | reverse complement strand
GAAGACGGCCGAAGAAAGTCCACCGTGTGGCCTTTGGGGAACCGTCAGCAAAGGGGACTGTTCGGGGTTGGCAAGTCCTGGCTTGGGGAAAACGGCCACCCTGCGGTACACCCAACGCAATTTGGCCGCGGTCATTCAACAGGTGAACACTGCCAACCCCGAACAGTCCCCTTTGCTGACGGTTCCCCAAAGGCCACACGGTGGACTTTCTTCGGCCGTCTTCAGTGAACGGGAGCGGCCGCAGTTGGAACTGCTGGAAAACTGGGTAAAAAAAGCGGGCCAGACAATGCCGTCGCAGTCCGTTTTCGCCAACAACTCGTCCGGCCTTCCGATGCAAAACGCTCTCCGGCAGCCGATCCCCTTGCCTGGCACGACGGACGAATCCGCCACCGCACTTCCGTCCAGTTTCCAGAGCGTGCCGCTGAACGATGGCTCAGAAAACAGCGTTTCTACCATGCTCGACTTTCGCGACCCGTTTGATCCCGAACGATTCAATCGCCGCTTTCTGCCTCCCGCCGCCGAGCAAGAAGCGAGCCTTCCGGCCAGCGATTCAGGAACTCTCGGTGACTCGACAGCAGCAAAGGCAATCCCGCTGATTCCGTGACGTTTAAGGCCGCACCGGTACCTGCGAGCGCCGCATCCGGCTGTGTTGGAAGAAGAACCCTCGGCGTGCGGCTTCCGCCGGAGTTGCGACGCCGTAATCGAGCAGTTCCAGGGTGCTGCGGCGAACGAGCTTGCCAGACACATCCAAGTCCTTGGAGGTGTGTGCGACAAGGCCACCAGGAACCTCCAGACAGACAACTTCCAGCGTGAAAGTGCTCGCGTTTTGCTGCTTCCGCACCGTACGCATGTGGGCCCCGGTTTGGAGTTCCGTCAAGACTTTTTGCGGCATCTCGACCGCCAATGCGTCCACCGTCGTCTGTTCGATCACCTGTTTGCCGTCCGCACTGGCGGACACCGTCTCGCGGCGCAGTACAAAGGGCGGCACCGCTTCGCTGTAATGCAAACGGCTGACCACACGCGTGTCGCCGTCGATCAGCGTGCTTTCCAAGATCGCACAACGGACCGGTCTTCCGCCGATATCCAATGTCGCTTCGCCCGTCTTGCGAAAGTCCCCTCGGCCTCCATTCGTGCCCCCGTCATACCCCACCCGGACTTGCCGAGGCTGCGCGACGAACCGCTTTCCCGCAATTTCCACCGTGACTTCCATTTGCAGCGTGCAACCGGAATCCTCGACTTCGATCAGCGTGGTCTTGGTCTCCGTGATGTTGGCCGATTTAACCCTGCCCTGCTCGTCCAACTCCTCCATCCACTTTCTCACCTTGCTCCAAGAACCTGGTGTGAATCTCGCCCAAGCATGATGCTCGCGCGGAACCGCCACCGTCTGAGCCTCGGCACCATAAGCCGGTATCGTCACACTGGCGACGAACAAGACAACAAGCGTTCTGCAAGTTCCTCGAAGTCGGTTCAAAACATACACCGTGAAGATGGTAAATTCTGGCGGTCTACCCGCAAGCGTGCTTGCAAGCTCCATTGCGGGAAAACCCTGCTCTCGCCTGTTTCCCCACTTTAACAAGATTGGCAACTTCACACACTTACCTATTCTCTCGAAAGTTCCCTTTTTGGAGAATGCCGCTAGTGAGGGGAAAATTCAACAATTGCACAGAAAGATCTTCCGCAAAAAATAAAGAAGCTAGCAGAAAAAACAAGCGGCAGAAAGATGATACGGGCAATGCAACACGGCGAACACTTGCCATTTTTCTGATAAACTCGCCTTCTATTCTCGCCTCAGTGCCTTTGTTCTTTGCGACCAAGCCCTTGAAAAGACAGAACGAAACACAAGAACCAAAGACACGAGAAGAGTGTAAATATAGATACAAACCGCGTTGACAATGTCTTGTTTAACCCGTATTTGGTAGCGTGGCCATGAGATACACAAAGTGCATAAGCTGGACAGGCATGATTGCGTTCTTTTTGGTTCTATTGGTTGGGGCATCGGTCGCATGGGGGGTGGATCATGTGGCCATCGAGCAGGATGGCAGGCGGGTGGAACTGTCCGGCAGGGTGTTGACCGAGGCCGCGGACGGCGGATTGTTGGTCGAAGACCGCGCGGGGGTGCTCTGGGCCGCTCAACCCACGCAGCTCGTCAGCCGCAGCCGGGACGAGACACCGTTCCGCTATTTTTCGCCTGCCGAGTTGCCGGCGCAACTGCTGGCCGAGTTGCCGCAGGGATTTCGTGTGCATACCACGGCCAATTATGTGATCTGTTACAACACATCGCCCGTGTATGCGCAGTGGTGCGGCGCGTTGTACGAGCGGTTGTTTCGCGCGTTTACCAACTACTGGGGCCAGCGGGGCCTGGAGTTGAAGCGGCCCGAGTTACCGCTGGTCGCGTTCGTGTTCGACGACCAGACTTCGTATGAGACGTACGCCCGGGCCGAATTGGCCGGAGCGGCTCGCAGCGTGATCGGCTACTACAGCTTGCGGACCAACCGCGTCGCCATGTACGACCTGACGGGTAGCAAGGGCCTGCAGGGTGCCGTTCGCCGCTTTGCGTCGACCGCTCAGATCAACACGCTGCTGGCGCAGCCGGGCGCGGAGCGGATGGTGGCCACGATCATCCATGAAGCGACGCATCAGATGGCTTACAACTGCGGACTGCACAAGCGATATGCCGACATTCCGTTATGGGTCAGCGAGGGGCTGGCGATCTTTTTCGAGACGCCGGACCTGCGCAGTTCCCAAGGCTGGCGGAACATCGGCGGCGTCCACGCCAGTCGCTTGGCTCAATTCCGACACTACTTGAGTGGTCGGCCTCCGGATTCGCTCCGCACGTTGCTTGCGGATGACAGCCGATTTCGTCAAGCCGATACGGCCTTGGACGCCTACGCCGAAGCCTGGGCGTTAAGCCACTTTTTGATCGCCACGCGTTCGAAGGATTACGTTCGTTACCAGCAACAGCTGGGCGCCAAGCCGCTGCTGATCTACGACACGCCGGAGGAGCGTGTGTCCGAGTTTCAGCAGGCTTTCGGCGAGGATCTGGCGGCGTTGGACGCCGAGTTCCTGCGATACGTCGCGGGCTTGCGCTGATGCGGCTTCTCGACGCAGCTTGCAGGCCGCAAAGACTGAGAAACGGGCTGCCGAGCTGGTTCCAGAGACGCAAGTCGTTGGTCCTCGCATCCGATGACAGGCAAGCTGTATCCGCTCAAACGTTTGAGTGGATACGAAGAATCTGACGTTCAACTCGCGGCCCGGCGAGTCCAGCCAGATCGGCGAGGGCGTCGAGCTGGTCAACGGGATCGAAAGGGGTACCAATGTCCCAAGTGTCCCAAGAAGGCGAGTGCAATCTGTTGTTCGGAATCCTGGCGTTGCAGATGGATTTCGTCACCCGCGAGCAGTTGATCGCTGCCACCCGCGTCTGGGTCAAGGACAAGTCGCGTGCTTTGGCTGCGATTCTGGTCGAGCAGGGCAGCCTGGAGCCGTCCGTCCGCGATCTGCTTCAGGCCCTGGTGGCCAAGCATTTGGACCAGCACGACAACGATTCGCAAGCCAGCTTGGCGGCATTGACTCCCCTGGGGTCCGCCCGAGAGGAGCTGGACGCGGTCGGCGACGACCAAGTGAGCCGCACGCTGTCGATGGTCGGAGCGGGAAATAGGAACGAACTCGATGCCACGCTGCCCTGGACCGCCGGAGACGCGACCTCCGTCGGCCAGCGGTTCCGCGTGCTGCGGTTCCACAAGAAAGGCGGCCTGGGCGAGGTGTTCGTGGCTTACGATCGGGAACTGAATCGGGAGGTGGCCCTGAAGGAAATCCAGCGCCGTCACGCCGACAGCCCCGACAGCCGCGCCCGGTTTACGTTGGAGGCGGAGGTCACGGGCAGACTGGAGCATCCGGGAATCGTACCCGTGTACGGCTTGGGCCACTACGACGACGGCAGGCCTTTTTACGCCATGCGGTTCATCCGCGGGGAGAACCTGAACGCGGCCACCGCAAATTTTCACCAGCGAGCGGCATCCCGCTCGGCGGGCGAAAACTCCCTCGAGTTCCGGGAACTGTTGGGCCGGTTCCTCGACGTCTGCCACGCCATCGAGTATGCACACAGCCGCGGCGTGCTGCATCGGGACATCAAGCCCGGAAACATCATGCTCGGCAAGTACGGCGAGACGCTGATGGTGGATTGGGGACTGGCCCGGGCGGGCGGACGCGATGCACAACACCAGGACACAGCCGACGAAACCACCTTGATCCCGCGGCTGTCCGATAGCAGTTCGGTACAGACGGCATTCGGCCAGGCGCTGGGGACACCGGCGTTTATGAGTCCCGAGCAAGCGGCGGGCCGGTGGGACGAACTGGGACCCGCAACCGACGTCTACGGGCTGGGGGCCACGCTGTACGTGTTGCTGACCGGGCAAGCGGCGTTCCGCGGCGACCGGGAAACGGTGTTGGCCGCCGTTCGCAGGGGCGAGTTTCCGCCCCCGCGCCGCGTCCGTCCGCCGGTTCCGCGGGCCCTCGAGGCGATTTGTCTGAAAGCCATGGCGTTGGAGCCCGGCCGCCGGTACGCGTCGGCATTGGAGCTGGCGGTCGAGGTCGAACGCTGGCTGGCCGACGAACCGGTGCGCGCGTTCCGCGAGCCGTGGCTGAACCGCGCTCGCCGCTGGATGCGCCGCCACCGGCTGGCGGTGGCCACGGTCACCGCGCTGCTGACGACGTCGTTTGTGGCGCTGGCGGTGGGCTACGTCCTGGTTCGCAAGCAGCGCGATCTGGCCCAGCAGAACGCGGCCATGACGCGGCAGGTGATCGAGCACTTTTTGATCCGCATCGGGGATGATCGCTGGTCGCAGGTTCCGCAGTTCGAGCCGGTGCGGGTCGAGATGATCGACCAGGCGGTGGCTCTGTACCGGCAGCTGCTCGAACAATCGCCCCACGACGTTTCCTTGCGATTCGACGCGGCTTCATCGTTGCGGCGGTCCGCCAACCTGTATCGCATGGTCAATCGTTTCGACCGGGCACAGCCGTTGTACCGCGAGTCGGCATCGCTGCTGGAAGACGTCCGCCGCGAGCGCCCGGGGGATCAGGCGATGGCGACTAAATGGGTCGAGTTGCTGGGCGACGAAGCGGACGCGACGCTGCGAGCCGAAGGTCCTGCGGCGGCGGAAGCCAAATGCCGCGAAGCGTACGAAGTGGCGAGTCAAACCCGGAAGGACTTTCCCGATTCTGTGGCGGCCCGCCTGGGCGAGGCTCGCGCCCAGTTGAGCTTTGCGGAAACCCTGCAGCAAATGGGCCGATATGCGGAGGCCATTCCAGCGGCTCAAGCGGCGGCGGCAATATGCAGCGAGGTCTCCGACGGCGAGCCGGACAATCTCGCGGTCCGCGCAAGCACGGTGATCGCGTGGAACAACCTGGCCAACATGACGCGGGACGCCGGGCAACTGGAATTGGCGGCCGCCGCCCAGAAAGAGGCCGTCGAGCGCGGCCGGGCCAATGTGCGATCCACGCCGGCGGAACCGAACCTGCGGTTCACCCTCGCGGCGGCCCTGGTCGAACAGGGCCGCCTGTACCGCGCACAAGGCGACCGCGGGGACCAGGCACTCGATTCGTTGAACGAAGCCTGCGGGATACTGGAAACGCTGACCGCAGAATTCCCCTCCGCCGCCAGCTTCGGTCGGCGCTTGGCGGATGCCTTGACGGTCCGAGGGGAACTGTACCTTGAGATCGGGCGATTGCCGGCGGCCGGGGCGGACGCCGCCCGGGCCGTAGAAATCGCTGAACGGCTCGAGCAGCAGGCCGGCGGCGCCGCGGGCTATCATTGGCTGGTGGCGTTCGCTTACACCCTGGTTGGCAAAGCCGAACTGATGCAGGGAAACTCCCTCGCGGCCCGGGCCTCCCTGGTCACAGCTCAGACGCGGATCGCGATGGCACGCAAGGTGAACCCAGATGGCCCGCGGCTGATCGAGAAAGCAGCAGAAGTCGAGTCGTTGCTGGAGCAGGTTCGTACCACAAAAACGACGTTTTGACTTGGTGGTCTGAGCCGAACGCTTGCTCATTCCAGCGGAATCGTCCACGCACCACGTTCCGACAACCTACGGTTCATACACAACACTGGACATGCTCAATGACAAGGGGTCGGAATTGGGGTACTGCACTGTGACCGTCAAGTCGCCGATCAGGTCGCCGATCAGGTCGCCGCTCTTGTCGTCCCTGAGGGATGGGTCCGTAACGAGTTTCTTTGACGAGATCTTCAGTCTCTTGCCGTTGGCCAACTTTCTCGCCGTTGGGCTTTCCCACACAACGGATTTCCCTGTAGGCGAGCCATTTTCGTCCCGCAGGCGGCTGATTACCGTGACATCGTCAGAATCCTCGAGCCCATCGCCGTGGACCTCGAAGTTCGCCTCCTCATTGCCCTTTAGCGTGAACTTCAAGAACCCCTTCATCTTCTTTGCCATGATCAAGTCTCCGTGGGTGGATAGAAAAACCACGTACTCGTGATGGGACACGAGCTATGTCTACGGTTTTCCACCCGATTCGGCAAGCAGGGGATCCGTTTTTTTGCGGCGCCAAGTCCGGCGAACAGATTTCCTCCTGCTTACCGCAGCCACGCCGTCCCGGCATTCGCTTTCCGAAGAGCCGTGGCTGCGCGGGTGCAACCACCGTCGCAGAAGAGCCATTCACATCCACTGACTGGTTCACCTTCCAAGATCTGCGTCATCTCGGCCCAGACCCGCTTGTGCTGAGGGCGCGGGCGTTCCTTGGTCCGCGCGCGGCGAGCCATTTCATCCAAGACCTCGTCGGTCGTGCGCCGAAGGCGGTCGATCGTGTATACGGCACCCACGTAGGCCATTTGCTTCTTGCCGTTCCAAGCGTTCCCACGACCCTCCGGTGCCGGTCATTGGCAGCGTTTACTGTACAAGCCGCTAGCGTTTGAGTGGATACGGCAAGCTGCCTGTCGCTACGTTGAAATCTACAGGCGGCAAGTCGAAATTCTTAAAAAAACCCGACCTGTACCCCAGAATATCTGGTTGACAATCGCTCGCCGGCGCGCGAGGTTATGGCGGCTGTCAATCGCCACCGGTTTGGGCTGATTCCCGCCGACACGGGGATGAGGCAGCAAGCGGTTACTTCGGCACGTCCGCACTTCGTGGGGCTGTTGGATCAGGCTCCGACGCTTGCTCTCCCAAGTTTCACGATCAGCAAAAGGGAGTCATGTCATGGCCAGTCAGCGTCGCTCACGCCGCTTGTCTTCCTCCGCCAGCGATCGCCAGGGTCTGCATCGGCGGACCAAGATCCGCCCTCGCTCACTGCGTTTCGAGCCGCTTGAGGACCGCCGGGTGCTCGATGCCGGAGTGTTGCTGGAGGATTTGTTGCCCGATCGCTTCGAGCCCAACGAGACGCTCGTGGATGCCGCTCCGGTCGGCGTGGCGCCCGGGGTGCATTTGGCTCAGCTCAGCATTCACCAGCAGGCGGATGTGGATTGGTACTCGTTCCGCGTCCTGCGGTCCGACGCCGTCGACGTCACGGTCGCCTTCGACACTGCGGACGCAGGCCTGACTTTGCAGGTCCACAACGCCCAGGGGACGATTCTTGCCCACGGTACGGCGTCGGCCGAGGGCCTTGTCGCTGCGCTGGCCGCACTGTCACCCGGGCAGTATTTTGTGCGCGTGGCGGGCGATGGCGCATCCACGGCGGCCTACGATCTATCGATCGTGCCGGGCGCGGCCAGTGGAACCCGCGTGTTCTACGTCAACGACGCCAGCACGGAAGACGACTACTACACACTGGCGCCAGGCGACGACGCTCACGACGGCCTGACGCCCAGCACGCCCAAGGCCACTGTGCAGAACGTCCTGGCACAGTACGACCTGGGAACTGGCGACCTTGTGCTGATCGACACAGGAGTGTATGGAAGCGGCACGGTGACGGTTACGGCCGCTGACGAGGGTGCGGCCTACGTCGGCACACCTGCAGGAAGTGATTTTCGTCACACCGGCACGCGTTTCGAGCTCGTCGATGCCGACTATAATACCCTCTATGGCCTCACGTTCAGCGGCGCCGGAGGGCTCGGTGTTTTCATCCGCCCCGGTGCCGCCGATTCCTCGACGCATAACCTCGTTCAGTCCAATCTGTTTGCCGGAACCAATACGGCCATTCGCGTCGATGGCGGTACTCACAACGTCATCGCTGACAACGTCGTCACGGGTGAGAACTCCACAGGTGTGTATGTCGCCGCCGCGGCTGGCCTTAGCATCCGAAACAACACCATTTCCAGTCGGTCTTATGGAATTCGAGCAGACAATCATTCCGCAGCCGTGGTGGAAGACAATCGAATAACCCAGGCGACCTACGGGGTTTACTCCCGGTCCAGCGAACTGACCGTCCGAGGCAATGAGATCTACGAGAACGAAACAGGCATCTATGCGCGCGATGGAAGTTCAATCTCGGGAAACATCGTTCGTCGCAATACTTTGGGAATGGAGGGAAACGTTGTTTTTGGCGGCGTGGATTGGTTGGCGGGGCAGCCGAATGATGTTTTTGAAAATCAAACGGGCATCCGTGTTTACGATGGGGGAGTGGTTCAATTCAACCGCGTACATGACAACGTCGTGGGAATCGAGGCAGGGGATCCGGCCATCCACAATCGCCAGCCAATCCACATTCACCACAACGTGGTCGATGGAAACACAGGGCAGGGCATTCTCGTAGGTCACGGGGATCATGTTTCCATCGAACACAACACCGTCTACACCGCCAGCGGCGACGCGGTCCGCGTTCGCGACGGATCCGTGGCGGTGAGTCTGCGGAACAACATCCTTTGGACCGACAACGGGTACAATCTGTATATCGCGACCGACAGCCAGCGAGGCTTCGCGAGCGACTACAACAATCTGTTCACGGCTTCTCCGGGCACCGCAACGCTGGTTTGGTTCCAGAGGAACTTTCAGGACTTGTTTGACTGGCAGATCGAGGCAGGCTACGACAAACACTCGATCGGCTATACATCGCTGCATCCCACGCGGGACGATCCACGGTTCGTGGACCAGGCGGGCGGCGACTATCGCCTCGTTGCTGAGATATCGACGAGTATCGATGCGGGCGATCCACGCAGCCTGTTTCATCACGAGCCGAGCACCAACGGATTGCGGGCCAATCTGGGCGCCTACGGAAATACGACGCTCGCCGCCGCTTCGCCGGCCCGCTACCTCCGCGTCGACTATCCGGACTACTACACCGATTGGCCGGTGGACGAAGCCCGACCGATCCTCTGGCACAGTTATGACGCATCCACCGAGAGCAAAGCACTCAGCGGCAGCGTTGTTCTTGACCTGTACCAGGAGGGGATTGGTTTTGTGCAGCACATAGGCATCGTGTCTGCTTCGTCCGGCTCGATCGATCCGACCGTCGGTTCCTTTCTTTGGGCTCCGCAGCACAGCGGACTGGCCGCCAGTCCAAACGCTCGGTACTTCGTCAAGCTCACGTTCAACTCTGGCAATCCCAGTGATGATCTCGAGGCGACGTCGCGCGAGCCGTTTTCCGTGCCGGATCAGACGTTGGGAATCTACTACGTCAACGATGGCGACTTGGCGGGCGACGAGTACACAACGGCGCTGGGCGACAGCCGGAACACCGGGACGACGATGGGCGATCCCAAGGCCAGTCTGCTATCCGTCCTCCAGGCGTATTCCCTGGGGGCGGGCAACAGCGTACGTATCGACACGGGCGTCTACCATCAGGTTCGCAACGTTGTCATCAGCAACGACTTGGTGCAGGGCGATGACGAGGGCATGGTGATCACCGGACCGACGGACCCGAGTCGCGTTGCTCGTTTGGACCGCGGCAATCGCTATCCAGGGTCTACCAACGTGGAACTGAGCGACGCGGACCACGTAACGCTTCGGCATTTGACCCTGACAGGCGCGGAGAAGGGGCTCTGGGTTCACAACGCGAGCACGCACCTGACGGCCACCGATCTGGTCGTAGCGGACAATGCTGCGGACGGCATTACCATCGAGTCTGACTCGGAAAACACGGTCGTCGACCGCCTCACCAGTTTCCACAACGGCGGCTATGGCATCAACATCCGTTCCGGCATCACGAGGCTGAGTTCAAGTGAGGTATTCAATAACGGGTCCGGGATTTACGTCTCTGGGGCGGGAACGGGAAAACCTGTTGTTGTCGGCAGCGCGGATACCGCCGGCAATCCGGACCTGAGTCTGGGGCTTGGAAACAGGGTGTACAACAATGTCAGGCGGGGCATCGAGGCCTTGGGAAACGTACTGGTTTTCGGGAACACGGTGTTCGGCCAAAGCGGCTCGGAGGGCGTGGGGATTGCAGGAACCCAGATCGTCCAGAATGTGGTATACGACAATGCCACGGGGATCACCAGCGGAAGCGGCGGCGTGGTCTCGGAGAACCGCGTTTACGGTAATACCGATGCCGGCATCGTGCTTCAAGGGGACAGCGTGGCCCAACGCAACGTGGTCTACTCGAACGCGACGGGCATCCGGGGCCAGATGTCGTCCTATCCTCGCTACCCATTCACGGGGAAGATCATCCAAAACGTGGTTTATGGCAACCAGCACGTAGGGCTGGACCTCGCCGGCAGCGAAACTGCTGCGATCGTCAACAACACGGTTTACCAGCCCACTGGAGAGGCCGTGCGAATCCGGGGCAGCTCGCGCGACGTTGTCCTCCGCAACAATATTCTCTGGGTCGAGGCGGGAGCGGCGATTTCCGTTGCAGCCGACAGCCAGCGAGGCTTTGCGAGCAACTACAACGATCTGTATTGCACCGGTTTCGGCCAGGTTGGGTCCTGGCAAGGCATCGCCCTGCCCACTCTGCACGACTGGCAGATGTCCACGTTGCTCGATGCCGAGAGTTTCTCGGCCGATCCGCTGTTCGTGGACGCTGATGGGGCCGACGACATTCTCGGCTACCAGGGAAACAGCGACGGCAGTGACGATGATTTCCATCTGCAAAGCTTGTACGGCAGCTACCACGGTGGCTCCTTGGCCCCGGTACTCGATTCGGCGACCCGGCTGCCCGTGGCTCGGGCTGCGACCGAGATGATCGATCCCGTTCATTCGCCGGCGATCGATCGGGGCGACTCGACCGACGACTTCTACTGGGAGCCGATGCCCAATGGCGGGTTTGTCAATCTGGGAGCTTACGGAAATACCGCCCAGGCTTCGAAGAGCGCCCTCCAGTATGTATTCGTCAGCCGGCCCGACGGGGGCGAAGTCTGGCCGGCCGGCCAAACCCGCTGGATTCGCTGGCGCAGCCATCATGCCACAGTCAACCTCCTGGAAAACCCGGGCAATGATCTGCCGTTGGTTGGTGGCGAGATTTCGGGATGGACGGAAGTGGCCGGTACGGACTGGACTCAGCGAGCCTCGAATCCCGAGCCCTTTCGCGGGCCGGCATATTTCTCCGCGGGCACGTCACCACTGGCCGAACTGCGTCAAGATGTCGATGTCGCTGCCTACCTGGCCGCGATCGATGCCGGCGTCCAGCTTTTTGAGTTCGAGGGGTATGTCCGCACGTTCGATCTGGCCCCCCTGGACACATCGAGGATGGTCGTGGAGTACCTCGACGAATCGGGCTCCGTCGTACTGGATGCCTTCGATACCGGGGAGATTGGCAGCGTGACCCAATGGCAGCATGTCTGGGACCGGCGAACGGCGCCGGTGGGAACGCGCTCGATTCGTGTCCGCCTGATCGCGACACTCAATTCCGGCACCTACAACAACGGCGGATTCGATGCGCTGGCACTGCGTCCGGTCGAGTACGTGCGCATCGAGTTGGGCCATCAAGACGGCAACGGCGATTTTGTCCTCGATCAGCTGATCTCGGAAGACACTCCCGACGACGGCGGATTCCTGTGGAGTATTCCTGAGGCGACTCCTCCGGAAACCCATTACCGCATTCGTGTGACACGGCAAGACGGTTCGGGAGCCGATACGAGCAACGCCAGCTTTGAGATCACAGCCCCCATCTCGCGATACTACGTAAACATCGTCGGCGATACCGATTTCTCCGACAACGAGTATACCACTGCGGCAGGAAATGATGCCCATGACGGGTTGTCCCCCGCGACACCCAAAGCGTCCATTCAGGCTGTCCTGGATGCCTATGACTTCGAACTCGGCGATGTGTTGTACGTGGATACGGGTGTCTATAATCTGACGGTCAACATCGTCTTGGAGGCGGAGGACTCTGGGGTGACGATTCAAGGCCCCGTGTTGGCGGGCCATGCGGCGGTGTTGAATCGCGGCAATACCTCGACGGGGAGCTACGTCTTCGAGTTCCGCGGTGCCGATGACGTGAGCCTGGATCATCTCCACATGACGGGCGGCTATCAGGGGATCGTCGCTGGCACGGACGTGGACAGCGATCGGCTTGTTGTTTCGAATAGCAGGATCTATGAATTTGTGCAGGCCGGTGTTTCTCTGGCCAGTTCGAATGACGATTTCCAGTTAATCAATAACCTGGTTCACGGCATTAACGGGCGGTACTACGGCGAAGATTACGGAATCTTTGTGTCGGGCGCAACGGGACTGCTCACGGGCAACGATGTTTATGACTGCGAGACGGGAGTTTCCGTAAACTCGCTTGACGGCAAGGTCGTTGTGACAGGGAACACCGTGTATGCCAATCAGCGAGGAATCACAGCGGGCAGGGGTGCCTTGATCAACGACAACACGGTGTTTAGCCATCTTGGGTACGCTGCAGTGGGCATCACGGTCAGCGGAAATGCGCAAGTCTTCGACAACGTGGTTTACGGCAATGCAACCGGCATTTCATCCGACTCGGGAGAGGCCCGTGTCGCCAGGAATCGGCTGTTCGACAACCGTGTTGCCGGAATAATGCTGTATCGTGATGCTGTCGTCAGCGAGAACCGTATTTACTCGAACACCGTGGGCATCCTGACGCAAGCGACCGGTGGTTATTATCCCAAGCCTTTTGGCGGCGAGATCATCAATAACCTGATTTATGCGAATGCCGAAGGTGGTATTCGCCTGCAAGACGCTGTAAACGGAACGCGTGTCGTCAACAACACGATCGTTCAACCGCTTGGCAACGCTTTGCGTATCGACGCATCAGAGCACGTGCAACTGCGCAACAATATCATCCACGTGGATTCCGGCTGCGCAATCTCCATCGGTGCCGACAGCCAGGTCGGGTTCGACAGCGATTACAACCACTTTCATATCACGGGAGAAGGCAGGTTGGGCTGCTGGGCAGACCACGAACTGTTGACGCTCGCGGACTGGTTTGGCCCGTTGCGGCAGGACCGCCACAGCCAAGAAGGTGACCCGCTGTTCCTGGATCCTGATGGAGACGACGGTATTTCCGGATTCAGCCGCGAGCGAGTGGAACCGGCGCGGATCATCGACAATAGTGATTTGGCGTTCTCTTTCGTAGGGAACTGGTCTGAAAAGACCGATGGCGGGCGGAATGGAAGCTATCATCAGAGCAGTTACTCGTCCGGGGAAACCAGCGAGGCTGTCTGGACATTTGCGGGACTCGTGACCGGCGCCTATTATCAGCTGTCAGCGACCTGGCCGGCGTACAACTGGCTGAACACGAATGCGCCGTACACGGTTTGGGATGGCGACCGGTTGCTCCAGGTGTTTCTCGTATCCCAACGTTCCGCGCCGAATGACTTTAGCGAGGCGGACAGCGATTGGGAGGTCTTGGGAATCGTTCGCGCAACCTCCGAGATCCTGGACGTGAAACTGCTGTATGGCTCGTCGGAACGCGCCGACGCCGTTCACCTGGTGCGGATCGTCGGCGACTGCGGTGGCGATGACAACTTTGGTGTCGCACCGTTGTCTCCCACGATCGACGCGGGCGACCCGCTCGAGCCCTTTGCGGCCGAACCGGCGCCCAACGCGGGCCGCGTCAATCAGGGACACACCGGCAACACGTCGCAGGCCGTTGCTCGCGGTCCCGACCGTGTCGTACAGGTGTTGGCACCGGACCATCATGACCGTTTCGAAGCGGGGCAGAGAACGACGATTCGTTGGCAAAGCTGGAATGTAGCCCCATCCGATCTGTATCGGGATGCGGTTCTGGCGGATGGTCCCGTCGGGTATTGGCGTTTGGAAGAAACGGGATTCGGCACGACAACCGCCGTAGACAGTTCGGGCAATGCTCTGCATGGAACCTACTCCGGGCAACCCGGCTTGGGCGCGCCGGGAGCCTTGCCGGGGACCGCGACTTCGGCCGTCATGTTCGATGGCAAGTACGATTATGTCATGGTTCCGGATGACCCATTGTTCTCTTGCCAGCAACTTACCGTCGAAGCCTGGATCCTGCCGGCCCGGAGCGGTGGGCCCGTGTTACTCAAAGGTGAAAGCGATTACGATAATCTTTCCTTCCTGAAGAACGGCTATGCTCTCTATCAAACGCATGATGGAAAGATGCATTTCGTGACCGCCACGGGATGGCAGGAGACTTCGGCGGCTGGCGAGGTGACGCAGGGCGAGTGGTCGTATGTCGTCGGGGTCTATGACGGCAACGAGGCCAGGATTTACATCAACGGAGAACTCGTCGAGGCCGTGACCATCTCCCGGGCCACGCCCCTTGACTCGCCTGCGCCTCTCACCATTGGTGCAGGCTTTGGTGGGTCGGTTTGGAACGGTTCGCTTGACGAAGTCGCCGTCTATGGTCGCGCCCTCTCCTCAGTCGAGATCCAAAGCCACTACAACCAGCGAATCCCTGGCACGGTAGATATTGATTTGGTCGAACTTCATCCCGACGGGCATGTGTTGCTCGCAACCGTCGCGGCTGGCGAGCCCAACGATGGGGAATTTCCCTGGAACGTACCAGCGGTCTTCGGGGACAATTTGGCCATCCGGGTTACTGGAAATGAGACCCTGTCTGCAGCGGGGGTATCCGAGCCGTTTCGACTCCTGCCCGCTGGCACCGCTTACTATGTAAACGACAACTCGACGATCGGCGACGAGTACACCGTGGCCGTGGGAGACGACGCCAATAGCGGTAAGAGCCCGAGCGCGCCGATGGCCAGCCTTGCTGCGCTGTTGGCCACGTACGACCTGGAACCCGGCGATGTCGTGTATATCGACACGGGTGTCTACCCCGTCCTGCGAAATATCGTGATCGCAGAAGATGACAGCGGTGTAACCATCCAAGGGCCCACGGGCCCGGGACACTTCGCGCGATTGGACCGTGGCAATACATCGGTCGGCAGCTATGTTTTTGAGTTTGCCGGTGCCGACGACGTGGTACTCGCGAACCTGCAGATCACAGGCGCATATACGGGAATTTTTAGTGCGCACGACGCTGGAAGCCACGGGCTGGTCGTGGCGGACAACGAGATCTTTGGCCATGGCTATCGAGCCGTCGACCTGAATTCCGACGGAGCTCGGGTGACGGGAAACGTGGTCCACGATGTCGTCTACGAATCGAATTATTTCACGTATGAATCGGGGATCGGTATTCGCATCGAGGGGACCGATTCGGAAGTCACCGGGAACACGGTCTACGGGTGCAGAACCGGGATTGTGGCTTACAGCGGTCTGATTCAGAACAACACGGTTCATGGGAACCGGGAAACGGGAATTCTGGCCCGCGGTCAGACCGTCGTTAAGGAGAACACCGTATTCGGGCACGTCGGAAACGGTCAAGCAGGTATCCACCTGCCCGATCCGAACGATACCCGCGCCGAGGGGAACGTCGTCTACAGTAATTACAACGGCATCTTCGCAGTGGGTGGGATTGTTACCGAAAACCGTGTTTTCAACAACGCGAACGCCGGCATCGTCCTGAGCAGAGATGACAATTATGTAAGCGTCGAGCATCTGTCGGTTCGGGAAAACCAGATCTACTCGAATTCGATCGGAATCCTGGCACGAGATGGTTTTCGCGGGCAAATCAGCCATAACCTGGTTTACGGCAATACGAATTATGGCATTGTGCTGCAAGGCACCGCAAAGCCTCTGGACGGAGATATGGTTGTCAACAACACCGTCTATCAGCCACTGGGCGACGCCCTGCGAGTCGAGGCAAAATCTCAGTACGTCGGTGTGCGCAACAACATCTTCTGGGTCGGAACGGGTGCTGCGTTTGCTGTTTCCGATGACAGCCAGCACGAGTTTCAAAGCGACTATAACCTTTTTCATGTTACGCCCAACGGTGCCTATGGTTTCTGGCAAGGCCGTTCGTATGGTTCCCTGGACGACTGGTACTATGAGCTTGGCTTGGATGGACACAGCATTACCGGCGATCCACGGTTCGTGGACCCTGACGGGGCGGACAACGTTCTGGGCTTTAGTCACGAGGGATTGGCGCCGGCCGTCCTGATCGACGATGGGGATCCGGGCTTCGCGTGGTCCGGCGACTGGATCGTGACCACGGACGGAGGCTACGGCGACGACTGTTGGACCAGCAATGCCAGTGGTGCCGAGGCCGTATGGACATTTGCCGGATTGACGCCCGGCGAATTCTATCACGTGGCTGTGACCTGGCCTGCCGATTCAGCAGTCGCGACCGTGCCTTATCACGTGTATGACGGCCCGCGTTTGCTGGCTTCCTGGTCAGTCAATCAGCGATTGGCACCGGATGATTTTGCGAGTTCCGGAAGCATGTGGAAAGACCTGGGGACCTTTCAGATTACCAGCGACACATTGAGCGTCACGCTCGGCGCCAAGACGTATTTAAATCTGCCCGTACGGGCGGATGCTGTTCGCCTGGTCCGTGTGAGCGGCGACCGCGGGCTGGACGACGACTTTGGCATCGCGGCCACTTCGCCGGGTATCGATGCAGGCGATCCTCGCGACGAGTATACGCTCGAACCGTATCCGAACGGGGGCCGAATCAATCTCGGGCACACGGGCAATACGTCCCGGGCAACCGTGAGTCCCGCGGAGCAGTTGGTGCAGGTGCTGTCGCCGAACGGGCGAGAGAGATTTCAGGAGGGGCAGCAGGTTCGCATCAGCTGGCACACCAGCGGCATCGTTTCTGCCGGCCACTATCGCGATGCTGTCTTGGCGGATTCCCCGATCGGCTATTGGCGTCTGGGCGAAGTTCAAGGAGCCTCGGTGGCCGACGATTTGTCCGGCAATGGGCGTCACGGCACGTACGAGGGCGATGTCACGTTGGGCGTAGTGGGCGCCCTGAAGAGCGAGAACGACACGGCCGTGCAATTCGCCAAAGCGAACGCTCGACTGTCCATTCCCTATCACGAGACGCTCGAACCAGCGCAGGTTTCGCTGGAAGTTTGGATCAAGCCGGATGCCGGAACGCAATGGAGATTCGACAACTCGCCGTCGAATAGCACGGGCTATGATGGCTTCGGTTTCAATTCCAACGGCTTCTACGTCAATAGCGTTGTGATCCCATATAGCACCTTTCCTGCAGGTGAATGGTCGCACCTGGTGGGCACGTATGACCAGACGACTGTCCGGTTGTATCGAAATGGAACGCTCGTCGGCTCGCGCGCGTATACCGGTTCGATCAAATACTCTCAATACCCTCTGGCCTTTCGACACGTTTTCGGTTGGAATCCTGGGAGCGTCGCGTGTGACGAATTGGCGATCTATGCCGCGGCCCTGTCGCCGGAACAGATTCTCGAGCACTTCGAGAGGCGTCTATACGGCACGGTGGACATTGATCTGATGCGGGCAGGCAATCTTACGCCAGTGCAGACGATTGCCAAAGACGCAGCGAATACCGGCAGGTTCGACTGGACGGTACCCGCGCATTTCGGCGACGACTTGCTCGTGCGGGTACGCCCCAAGGAAACCAACTCGCCGGAAACGGTGCATGACCTGTCCGACCGTTCGTTCTTCATTGTCCGGGACACGCCGGACTTCTATGTGAATGACGTTTCGACGGCCGGTGACCAATACACGACAGCGCCCGGCAACAACGCCAACGACGGCAAGACCCCAGGGACACCGATGGCCGATCTGGCTGCTCTGTTGGCTGCCTACGATCTCGACTCTGGAGACGTGGTTTACGTGGACACGGGGACTTACCGGATTGCGAGGAATCTTCAGATCTTCCGCGAGGATTCCGGGGTGACGGTTCAGGGTCCGGTGGGCGATGGCGCAGCGGCCGTGTTGGATCGGGGCAATACTTCCGCAGGAGCCTTCGTTGTGCAGGTGGTTGACGCCGATGGGGTTACGCTAGATCACCTCCATGCGACCGGCGGACAACACGGTCTGGTAGTGCAACAAGCTGCGGGCGAGACCACAATTTCCTCGTGCGTGGTATATGGCAATCTGAACGACGGAATCAACGTCAGCGGTTCAGCGGCGAAGATCCTCGGCAACGTCGTGCGAGACAATGCCCCCACAGCAGGAGCCGGAATCAGGGTTACGGGAGGCCGGGCGTTGGTCGCAAACAATGAAGTTCATGGCAATTCGCAAGGGCTTCATGCCGTCTACAGCAACTCGACCGAGAATCCGCCGACGCGGATTGAGATCCGCAACAACGTGGTCCACGATAATACGTCGATTGGCATTGTGGCTGGTCGTCAAGTCCTGGTGAAGGGAAACCGGGTGTACGGACAAGACACGGGGATCTCATTGTATTGGTACGCGGAGGCTCGTGATAATGTCGTCTACGATAATCGCAACGGGATTGAGTGCATGTATTATCACAGTCAGAAAATGCCGCACTTCGGCGGTGTTGTGTCTGGCAATCGCGTGTACCACAACACAGAGAACGGCATTATCCTGACCGACGCCAGCACGGCTTGGGGAAACCATGTCTACTCGAACTCGGTGGGAATTGTTGGCAAGCCCCACTGGTGGAGTGCCGCCTTTCAAGGAACGATCATCAACAACCTTGTCTACGATAATACCAATCTGGGCGTCCTCGTACAGAAGGGTCGGCAAGGAGCCGGGATCGTCAACAACACGGTCTATCAGTCCGTCGGAGACGCGGTGCGAATTGAACAGGGATCCCAGAACGTTCGTCTGCGGAACAATGTTCTTTGGGTCGACGCAGGCCATGACATCTACGTGGCCGCCGACAGCCAGACCGGATTCGACAGCGACTACAATCTGCTCCACCGATCAACCGAGCCTAACGCTCACATCGGTTTCTGGGGCGTCGCACATTCCGCCCTGGCGTCGTGGCAGGCGGCAACGGGGAGCGACCAGCATTCCGTCAGCGCCGACCCGCTGTTTGTGGACCGCAACGGAGCGGACAACATCCTGGGCTATTCGACGCTGGGCGGCGGCTACGAAGGGGGCCGCGACGACAACTTTCTGCTGTCGGCGGGTTCGCCGGCCATCGATCGCGGCAGTGCTTGGGACGCACCACCGACCGACCTGTTCGGGCGGCCACGACGCGATGACCCAGGCACTCCCAATCTGGGCTCGCTCGATTATGCTGCGGCAGACCTCGGGCCCAGCCCGTTCGCCGCGGTTGGCACTCCGCAAAACTGGCGTTCCGGCAGCAACGCGTGGGTGCTCGGCTTTCCCGCCGGTTTCTCCTTTCCGTTTTACGGCCAGCAATATACGAGCGTCCGTGTGTCGACGGAGGGCTTCTTGTACTTCCAGGGGCCCATGTCCATGACCGACGGAGCAAACTCGACCGAGAAACTGCGGGCCAATCGGATCATTGCCCCGCTGTGGACCAACTTGCGCACCGACCAAGCGGGAAATGACATCTTTGTCGACACACAGACCAGCGGCCAGGTGACCATCCGTTGGAAGGCCACGGCTGTCGCCGCCGGGAGCGAAGTCAACTTTGCCGTGACCCTGTTCGGCGACGGTGCCATTCGCTTTGACTACGGTCCTGGTAACACGAACCTGTCTCCCACCGTGGGGATCTCGCGAGGCGACGGGGTCTTTCATGTCCTTGCGCCGCACGATGGGCAGGCGATGTTGAGCGACGCCAACTCCGTTCGCTTCACGCTTTCCGAACCCACGTTTGTGGATCTAGGGGCATTCGAGTTTCGCGGCGACAGTGCCGATGCAACACCGCCTCATGTGTCAGCAACGCAACCTGCAGCGATTCATGCCCAAGGTGCGATTCGCGGGAACATCGGCTGGATCGAGGTTCTTTTCAGTGAGGAAATCAATATCTTCGATGGGGACGCTGCAGGCAATTACGAATTGCGGGCGGCGGTCGACGGGCTATTTGACAACGGCGACGATATCGTGTACACGGTCGTTCCCCATTATTCATTCGACCCGGCGACGGGCCGCAGTCTCACGGTCTTGGACCTAACGCTTGGCGGCAGCATGTTACCCAATGATACCTATCGGCTTGCGGTGCGTGGGGGCAGCGAAAGCAGCCTTCGCGACCTTGCCGGCAACCGCCTGGACGGTGATCTTGATGGAGCTGCTGGAGCGGATTACGTTCGCACGTTCACCGTGGACAATGCGCTTCCCAACGCCCGGCCGCAGGTTTCCTCACTGTCGATCAGCCCCGAATTTGTGGTACGGCCTGCCCAGGTCACCTTAGCCGGCACCGGTGCTTACGACGCGGACGGTTTGATCGTCCGGGTCGCATTCTATCGGGATGCCAATGGTGACGGAGTCTGGGACGCAGAAGGTGACGTGTTGCTGGGAACCGACGAAGACGGCAGCGACGGCTGGAACTTGACGGTTGATACCGCGGGTTGGATTCTGCCAGAGCAGACGTTGTTTGTTCGAGCGCAAGACAACGATGGGGCTTGGAGCCTGGATGTCAGCGCTGCGATTCGAGTACAAAACGCAACTCCGTGGATAACCGGCATGGCCGCGATTCCTGATCCGATCATCAAGCCGTCTGCACTAACGCTCGACGCCTTGGGCGTCGACGACTCGGACGGCGCGGTGGAGCGAGTCGAGTTCTATCGTGACGCCAACGGCAACGGCATTTGGGATGAGGGCGTCGACGATTTTCTGGGGGCCGACGTGAACGGAGGGGACGGCTGGAGTTGGACGGACAGCACGGCGGACTGGGACGTGGGCCAACACGCGTTGTTCGCCCGCGCCCGGGACAACGACGGGGCGTGGAGCGAACTGGTCGAGACGACCGTAGCCGTGGAAGAGCCGGTGATCGTGGTGCGCTACCGCTTGGATCTGACGGACATGCAGGGCAATGCGTTGCCCGACGATACGGTCCACATCGGGCAGACGTTTCAGCTGCGAGGCTATGTTCAGGACGTGCGACCCGCGAATGAGGTGACCGGCGTTTACGCCGCATACCTGGACGCCTTGATGACCAATGCCCATCTGGCAACGATGCGTTACGGCGAAACGCAAGAGCTGCGCATGGATGCCACGCGTCCCGGCGACGTCGCAGCAGGAGGCAGCTTCCAGTTGACGTTTGCGGGACAGCAAACCGCCCCGATTCCCTATGAGGCAGATCGGAACGTGGATGCCGCGGCGATCCAGGCCGCTTTGGCGGCATTGCCTGCCGTGGGCGCCGGCAATGTTCAGGTAACGGCGCGGGAGGGAGCCGATTTCTGGGGACGGTTCTTCATCCGCTTCGTGCGGGCTTGGGGCGAGCAGGACGTTCCGCCGATGACGGTCCACGGTATGGGGTTGTCAGGCCAGGACTTCACGCCGCTGCCGCAGGTGGTCGACGACTACATCCCGGTCAATCCGACGACGCCCGAACAGCAGGCCGAGCTGTTCCGCAGTTCGTTTGTCTTCGTCGCCCCTTATGGAAATGGCCCCCATGCGTTGGACGAACCGTCGGAAGCGGGCGGGCCGGCCGGCAGCCGTCAGTTTGGCGAAGTCGGGACTTTTCTCAGCCAGTTCAGCTTGGGACTTGACGGCGGCCTGGAATACCATTTCTTCACGCTTGAGTTGGTGGCTGCCCAGAGTGGAATTGTGCAGTTTTCGGGAAATGCCGCCGAGGAGAACAAGACGCTCGTGTTCTATCTGGCGGGTGGCGGTACGGAAGTCAATCCGGCGAACATCGCGTTTCTTGATCCGCCGCCGCTAAACATCGTAGCGGCTGCCGTCATTGAACGTTTGACAGCCGATCTTGATCCGGTGACGCGTCCCCATGCCTTGACCCTGACGGCCGAGGGCGTGAGTCATCCCGAGGGTACGGTGGTACGGGTCGAGTTCTACCGCGACGCCAACGGCGACGGCGCGTGGGACGCGGGTGCCGACGCGTTTCTGGGCGCCGATGCGCATGGCGCGGACGGCTGGAGTTGGACGGGCGGTACGCTGGGCTGGCCGGCCGGGCCGCAGACGCTCTTTGCTCGCGCCCAGGATGAGGTGGGGATGTGGAGTCACGCCGTAGCGGCGACGGTGACGGTCACCAATGCCTCGCCCGAGATCGTGTCTTTCCGGGTCGAGCCCGCTACGGTGACTTATGGCGGTAACCTGACGTTCGCCGTCCAGGCCGACGACCAGGACGGCGCGGTAGTTCAGGTCGAGTTCTACCGCGATGCGAACGGCAACGGCGTGTTGGACGGGCCCAACGACGACTTCGAAACGGCAACCGATTTGGGGGCGATCACCGGTCCGGCGCTGTGGAGCGGGCTGTCGATCCACGCGGCGGATGATCGGGACTGCTACCGCTTCGAGATCTTGCCCGGCGACGAAGCTTACCGATTCGAGGTCCGCTTCGTTCATCGGCAGGGGGATCTCGATGCAGAGCTGTACGACGCCGACCAACAGTATCTGAGGGACTTTTTCAGCGGCACGGATCACGAGCGAGTCGAATTGGCCGACTTGGAGCCCGGCACGTATTACCTGGTGATCTCTGGTTACGATGGTGCAATCAACCAGTATGATCTGGCGGTTGTCGCGGCGCCGGCCGCTCCGGACCCGTTGGAGCCCAACGACGACTTCGAGACGGCCTACGACTTGGGCCCGCTTGCCGCGCCCAACCAGTGGAGCAATTTGTCACTGGACCATCGCGAGGATCAGGATTTCTTCCGCTTCGAGATCCTGCCCGGCAATGACACGTGGCGGATCGAAGCGCGCACCGACGACGAAATGGCGGTGTGGGAAGTGACTCTGTACGATGCCGAGATGGACTGGCTCCGCCAGGTCTGGACGGGGGAGCCCGGGATCAGAAACGTCGCCTTGCAAGGGCTGGACCCCGGGGATTACTACCTGCGCGTGGGTAGTTGGGAAGGGCATCGGATCGCCTCGTACGACTTGGTTCTGCTGGCGGCGGACCCCATCCCTCCAGACCGCTTCGAGCCCAACGAAGACATCGACACGGCTGCCGACCTGGGGGTACTTTCCGGGCCGTTGCGGGAGTCTGGTTTATCGCTGCACCACCCTTACGACGTGGACTTCTTCCGGTTTGAGATTGCTCCCGGGGGGGATGCCTACCGATTGGAGATCGTCTTCAGCGGTGTGGTGGTCGATCTGTCGGGGCTGGTGTTGAGCGAAACCTCGGGGGTGACGCGTCTGGCATGGACCTGGCAGACGAACCAGTTGCGGATCGATCTGCAGGGCTTGGAGCCGGGCCTTTATTATCTGATCGTGCATGGCGGCGACGTGGGAGCCTACGATCTGGCCGTCGTGCCGGCCGAGCCCGTCTTGGCGGACCGCTTCGAGCCCAACGACGATTTCGAAGTGGCTTTCGACTTAGGAGCGATCACCGGGCCGCAACAATGGCTTGATCTGACGATACACCATCCGGACGACTGGGACGTGTACCGCTTCGAGATGCTGCCCGGCGGCGACGCCTATCGGTTCCAAGTCGACTTTGGCTACGAAGCGGCGAATTTCGACGTGAGCGTTTACGACGCCGACCAGAACTGGATTCGCGGCGCTTGGAGTTGGGAAACGGGCAGCGCGTGGGTGGGGCTGCAGGGACTCGACGCCGGCGTGTACTTCTTGGCGATCAACTCGCAGGGCCCCCAATTCGACCACTACGATTTGACGCTCTCCGCTGCCGCAGCGATTCCTCCTGATCGGTTCGAGGGGGACGTGCGATTAGGGGCGGACGAAGACGGCAGCGATGGGTGGACTTGGAGCGGCAGCACGGATGGTTGGCCGGTGGGCGAGGTGGCCTGTTTTGCCCGCGCGCAAGACAACGACGGGGCGTGGAGCGAAGTGGTTGGCGTGGTCGTGACCGTCGCTTCCTGGCAAAACCCCGCCAGTCCCCACGATGTCGACGGAGACGGCACGATCGAGCCGCTGGACGTGCTGTTGCTGATCAACGAGATCAACAGCGGCGGGACTCGGGATCTGCCGCCGCGAACCGCCGAAGATATCGACTTGCCCTTTTGGGATGTCAGCGGGGACGGCCGCTTGGACGCCCTCGATGTGCTGCTGGTGATCAATTACATCAATTCCCGGCTCAGCGGCAGCCTGCAAGCACCGCCGGCCGGCTCGGGCGAGGGCGAGGGGGGCAGTCATTCGGCAGACGCCGCCGACTTCGAATGGTTTGTCGCGCCAACGCGCGCGGGCGACACTCCGTTTTTCGCATCTCCCGACACGGGGCCGATGCGCAAGTCGTTCTTGCCGGGTGTGCAGTCCCCTTGGGATGACGACGAACTCCTGGACCAATTGCTGCACGAGCCCTTTGTCGACTCCCACGTGGACGACTTTTTCGCTGTGATTGGATAGCCGGATGAACCGTCGAACAGAAGGTTGGGATGAGATTGCGGGGAGGTGTACCCCCATCCGCACGAGACGATCCAATTCATTGGCAGGGAGGAGAGCGCCGAGCAACGCCCGTGTCGCTTGACGACGTTCTCCCCAATCGAGGAGGCAAGTCATGAACCGCGTCTCTCTGCTCGAATCGCCGCGGAACCGCACACGTTCCGCCAAGTCCCGCGACCAGCGCCACCTGCTGCGCCGCAGATCGTTGGGCATCGAACTGCTCGAAGACCGCCGGGTGCTGTCGGTGGTTTTCTCGGAGGGTTTTGAAGCAGGCTGGGGCGACTGGACGGCCAGTGCCGATGTGTGGCAAGTCGGTACGCCGACTTCCGGCCCCAGCAGTGCGTACGGCGGCAGTTCCGTGGCGGGCACGGTATTGAGCGGCAGCTACGCCGCGAACACGTCGAGCCGCTTGATCAGTCCTGCGCTCGATCTGCCGATGGTGGGCGATGGGGAGCGGCTGGAACTGCGATTCCAGCAGTGGTATGCCTACGCTTCCGGTGATTACGGCGAGGTCCAGATCTCCGTTGGGTCGGAGAGCCAGTGGAGCGAGTGGGAGACGTTGGCGCGTCCGGCCCCGACCGGTTCGTCAGCGGGGTGGTCGCTGGCGGCAGTGGACCTGACGTCGCAGGCGGGCCAGCGGGTGCGAATCGGTTTTATGCATCAGGCGAATTTTGCCACGGAGAGTTCGGGTTGGTACGTCGACGAGGTGGATTTGTGGCAAGGGGTTCCCGACGTGACTTGGCCGCAGGGGTTTGAGGACGGTTGGGGCGGTTGGTCGGCCAGCGCTGGCGTGTGGCAGGTCGGCGTTCCGGCGTCGGGGCCGGGCAGTGCCCATACGGGAAACTCGGTGGCGGGCACGGTGCTGAGCGGGATCTACCCGGCAAATACGGCCAGTCGGCTGGTCAGCCCGGTGATCGATTTGCCCGCGGTCACGGATGGGCAGCGTTTGGAGCTGCGGTTTCAGCAGTGGTATGCCTATGCTTCCGGCGATTACGGCGAGGTCCAGATTTCCGTTGGGGCAGAGGACCAGTGGAGCGAGTGGGAGACGTTGGCGCGTCCGGCGCCGACCGGTTCGTCAGCGGGGTGGTCGCTGGCGGCGGTGGACCTGACGGCGCAGGCAGGCCAGCGAGTGCGAATCGGTTTTATGCATCAGGCGAATTTTGCCACGGAGAGTTCGGGTTGGTACGTCGACGAGGTGGATTTGTGGCAAGGGGTTCCCGACGTGACTTGGCCGCAGGGGTTCGAGGGCGGCTGGGATGGCTGGTCGGCCAGTGCGGGCGTGTGGCAGGTCGGCGCTCCGGCGTCGGGACCGGGCAGTGCCTATGCAGGCAGCTCGGTGGCCGGCACGGTGCTGAGCGGGAACTACCCGGCAAGCACAACCAGCCGATTGGTCAGCCCGGTGATCGATTTGCCCGCGGTCACGGATGGGCAGCGTTTGGAACTGCGATTCCACCAGTGGTATGCCTATGCTTCCGGCGATTACGGCGAGGTCCAGATCTCCGTTTGGGCAGAGGACCAGTGGAGCGCGTGGCAGACATTGTCGCTTCCGGCCGCAACCGGTTCGTCCCCGGGGTGGTCGCTGGCGGCGGTGGACTTGACGGCGGAGGCGGGCCAGCGGGTGCGGATTGGCTTTACGCATCAGGCGGATTTCGCCGGGCAAAGCTCAGGTTGGTACGTCGACGAGGTGGATTTGTGGCAAGGGGTTCCCGACGTGACTTGGCCGCAGGGGTTCGAGGGCGGCTGGGATGGCTGGTCGGCCAG